>Ga0315336_1001029_pt1 | contig 61012 bp, 40 predicted proteins | sample ASW5metaG_FD_204512 | JGI IMG/M metagenome (GOLD analysis project Ga0315336, IMG submission 204512) | Ammonia-oxidizing marine archaeal communities from Monterey Bay, California, United States - ASW #5 | ecosystem: Environmental > Aquatic > Marine > Intertidal zone | place: USA: California...
CTTCGAAGTTCCTTCAAACCGATTCCATCACGTGTACTGTTCGAGCCGCCGGCGAGCAGGTGACGCCGGAGACGCGACCGATGACGCCAAGGATGAACATGGAGTTTCGGGCGAATTGAGCTGTATTCTACCGGCGAAATGTCGTCTTTAGCAGTCGAATGAGGTCTCCTGGGTGGTCCGTTTGAATTGCATCGACGCCCATCTCGATTGCCCGGCGATAACCGGCTTCGTTGTCGGTCAGCCCCATGACGTCGACGCAGACCTCGGCTCCGACTCGATGAGCCGCCGCGACCTGTTCAGCCGTCCAACTCTTGAGGTGGCCGTCGAGCGTTTCCGGTTTCAGGTCTTGCGAGAGTGCTTCAATCTTTTCCCGACTCCCCGGATGCGGCGGCTGGATCGGCACGCGGCGGTCATGCTTGCGAATTTTTCGTAACTCGTCGACCGAGCCGTAGACGACGACCTGTTCGATCATCTGGTGCTTTCGAATGGCATCGACGACGTCCTTTGCCGGACCGGACTTGTTGTCGACGTAAACCATGATTTTGTCTCGGCACAGTTCGAGCGCTTCGTCAAAAGTCGGCACCTTTTCCGAGAGTGAAGGGCTGTCGGACTTTGTGCGAAACCGGAGTCTGCGGATCTCGGCTAAGGTCATCGCTTGCACCTTGCCTCGCCCGGTTGTCGTGCGGTCGACGCTGCTGTCGTGCATGAGCACGAGTGCTCCGTCACGTGTACGGCGGACGTCGACTTCCACGTAGTCACACCCGAGCTCGATCGCCCCTCGAATCGCCGACGGTGAGTTTTCCGCCGCACTGTGATGCACGCCGCGATGCGCCACGACGCGAATCGTCCTACCGTTCTTGGGTTCGGAACTCTGCGCGCAAGCCGTTGCGACCATGACGGCGCACGCGAAACAGATCAATCGAATCGTCATCGTTGAAGCCTTCATTCGCGATCGTTCACTAAAAGGACGCAGCACACAAATCGATCGGCGCCGGGTCATGCCCATCGCGCGCGGCTCGCCGGCTCACATGTTCGTTTTCGCATCACCTTCATTGCCGAGAACCGCGTTGAGCGCCGAATTCAACTCGACATCGTAGCGGTGATCTTTGGAGTAGATGCGGAAGATCAGAAAGCTGATCGGCAGCGCTCGAAACAGTTCGTCGTCATTCAACTCGCGCGGTTCACCAGCGGACGGATCGAGTAGGAAATTCTGCCCGCCGGCCGGTAGCCGTCCGCTCGGCCGGTGATAATGCTGCGCGACGTCGACTGCCAGCTCGATTTCGCGAACGTCCTGCGGCAGCCGGCTCCGTACTCGCCGCTCGATAAGATCGGGTTCGGAGTAGATCGTCGTGCTTTCCGACGTACCGGCGTGGAAGTTGATGATTCGCTCGCAGGCCATCTTCCAGCCCACGTTGCGCGACAAGATGTCGTTCCAGCGTTTTCCGAGGTTCGATAGCGCGCCGTCGGAACTATCCTTCCAGCGCTGAACATCAACCAGAAATGATGATTCGGTGAACTGCCGGTACCTTTCGAGTTGCTCCAATGGATTGCCGTCGAACAGATGCGTCATCGATTCTTCAAACAGCTCTTCCAGAGCAAGATCGAGCGCTCGGACGGTCCGGTGAAAGTAGATCGTACGAAACAGGTTCGCCCGCGTCTCGATGAAGTTGATCAGCGTCGGCAGGCCGCGGGCATGGATCGTCAGACCTGAGGGCGAAAAGAAGCTGTAATGCATGAGCCGCGAGATGTCAAAGGCCCGCGTGCTATAACCCGACATGTACGCATCGCGCAATACGAAGTCCATGTTGTCGACGGTGTAGATGCCGCTAAACAGCGCTCGTAACTTGCGCAGCCAATCGGGATGCCCGTCGTCGCCGTCTGATTCGTCACGGGGACGTCGAATGAGCCACGCGATCTGCTTCGGTTCGAGTTCTTCGAGTGGCTGCAACTGACCGCGAGGGTTTCTGCGTACGCCTCGCAATAAATCACCCAGTTCGCCTTCGATGATTGCGGCACCGATGTCTTCGTGTGTCGTGCCGAATTGGTCGAGATAGTGATCGTCGAAGAAGTGCCCGAACGGCCCATGCCCGACATCATGCAACAGCGCCGCCATACGCACGAGGCTTTCCACGTACGCACGCGAAGGAGCATTGGGACACGCATCGCACAACGATTCGTACCACGCCTCGACGGCGCGCGAGGCAAGATGCATCGCGCCCAAGACGTGCTGAAATCGCATGTGCTCGGCCGAGGGAAAAACCCACCAAGCGGTTTGAAGCTGATGGATGTGCCTCAGTCGCTGGACCCAGGGGTGATCGATGATTTGCTGTTCGCCGACTTCCCCGCTGGGAAGCCCGACGGACGACGTGAAAGGAATATAGCCGTGTACGGGGTCGTGCGATAAGCTCTCCGTCGTAAAATCGCGAACCATGTCTGTCGCCGCTCCTCTTCAAATGGACCGGGGGCATGATAACGAATCACTCGCACACGTGCCCAGCCGGATTGGGTTCACGACGGTCGTCGAATCGTACGAACCCATGTCATTCCGGTTGTGGAGTAGGATCGGAATTCATTACGATCTGCAATCATGTCGGAAGCCATTTCGCACGCGTATGATGAGCCGAATGCATGAATCGTCTGGCTGACAACATTCGCAGCATCGCCTCCACCGAGACGCTCTACCCGGAACGCGCGCGCCGGCTATGGCAGGCGGAAATCGTGTTCCAGGTGGTCGGAGTCGTGGCAGCGGCGATGCAGCGCGGCCTATCGAATGTCACACGCGTGCTGCATTGGGAGTTGGGCACCGTCGTAATCCTGGCCATGATCTGGCTCACTGGCAGCATGTTGCTGCGTTCCCGTTGGAGCCGGGTGAAGAAGTCGTTTTTTCGCGCGAACCTCGCCAGTATCGTCATTGGATGGCTTTGGGTTCTGGGCAGTCTGTTTATTTTTTACTTCGACCATTGGCTGCCGGATTGGAACGGCGAACCGGCTTCGCGTTCCGCTTTGTTCTTGGACTGGGCAGAGATCTGCGTCTTACTTCGTGGCGTGGTGGGCGTGGTGATGGGCACGCGGGCTCTGGCCGCCGGCGCGTCTAATCCCGCGCTGATTTTGATTGGTTCCTTCTTTGGTTTAGTCGTGTTGGGCACGCTGCTGCTGATGCTTCCCAAATCGCGAGCCGACACCGCTCCGCAGGACGAATCCTTGGGTCAACGGTTTCGGATCGCGCTGTTTACGTCGACAAGCGCAAGTTGTGTGACCGGTTTGACGGTTGTCTCAACGGGAGGTAGCGAACCTTACTGGAGCAGGACAGGTCAGGCGATCATTCTCGGCCTATTCCAGGTGGGTGGTCTGGGCATCATGACGTGCGGGGCCTTCTTCGCCCTGTTCGCGGGGCGGCACGTGCCGATTCGTGAAAGCGCGACAATGCTGGAAATTTTGGAATCGGAGCGGCTGGGAGATGTCCGGCAACTATTATTTTCAATTTTGGCGTTTACGTTCGCGTCGGAATTGGTTGGTGCCGTGCTTCTCTCGGGACTGTGGTCCGATCTTTCCACCGGCGACCAGGCGTTTTTCAGCATCTTTCACGCGGTGAGCGCGTTCTGCAACGCGGGGTTCTCGCTCACCGAGAACAGTTTTGTGGGCATGGGCATGCGTTGGCAGGTTTGGTCCGTCGTCGCCGGGCTCATCATCATCGGCGGTCTGGGATTTGCCGTGCTTTATAATGTTGTCATGGCGCTGAAATCGCGATTGGGCAGGCTTCGATCGCAGCCGCTGTTCAACTTGCCGAGAACCCGGGTGCGGCTCTCGATCACGTCCCGCCTGGTATTGATGACCTCAGCGGCTCTGCTATTCGGCGGTGCAGCCGGTTATTACCTGCTCGAATCGGCCGGCACCAATGGAGGTGCGACGCAGTGGGAACGGCTGACGCAAGCCTGGTTTCAGTCCGTCACGTTTCGAACGGCCGGTTTTAGTTCGGTCGACCATGGACAGTTGCAACCGGCGACGAAACTGCTTGCCATTTGCTTGATGTTCGTCGGTGCGTCGCCCGGCTCAACCGGCGGCGGCGTCAAGACGATATGTTTCGCCGTGTCCGTGTTGGCACTCATTTCGATCATGCGCGGGCGGCAGCGGGTTGAGATCATGAGCCGCACGATTCCGAACGTTTTGGTGAACCGTGCCCTGGCAATCATGTCGTTGGGGATCATGATGGTGATGTCGGTCACACTGCTTCTGGCAATGTTCGAGCACCGCCCGGAACGGTTTTTGGATCATCTGTTCGAGGCCATGAGCGCCTTCGCGACAGTCGGTGTTTCGACGACCGCGGAAGTCGAACCGGGCCGATTCATTTCGACGACGCGGTCACTGTCCGAACCGTCGCGGATGGTCATTGTCGCGGCGATGTTCGTCGGACGCGTGGGACCGCTAACAGTGCTCATCGCGCTGGCGGGCCGGATGAAGGAAGCTCGCTACGATTTCCCCGCCGAACGCCTCACGTTGGGATAAACGGTCGCGTCGAGCGCGGGTTCTGGGGCGAATGCCTCGAACGCTGCGTTTCTCACAACAACGTTTCGAGCAACATGCGAAGTTTTCGCATCTCGAGTGGCCGCGTTGGTTCATGCTCGGCTGAATGGATGACGTCGACCGAGAGCGCTCGTTCGTAGTTTTCTCGACGCAGCGACGCCAACAGCCGGTTGTAGTCGATCTCGCCCAAGCCGATCTGAACCTGCAGCTGATCGGGCGTCGTGTCTCTGAGTTGAACGTGGCACACGTAAGGATAGACCTGATCGAACGATTTCCCCCGATTCGGCCCGCAGACGTAATAGCTGGGGTCAAGCGTCAGCCCTAGCCCTTTCACCGCTTGGCAAAGTTCGACAGCCGTGTGCGGGTCTTCGGTCAGGTGGCCGGTTTGTGTCTTGATCGAAAGGCGGATGCCATCCTGGCTTAAGATATCCAGGGACGCGCGAAGACGGTCGATCTCCGTGTTGAATGGTGTGCCGATCACCGCGGCGGGAACCGTAAGCTGCGTCACGCGCAGCAGCTTTGCTGCCTTCGACAATCCAACAATCGTATTCACGTCGACGTCTTCCTCGACGTGCAAGGCAATCGGCGTCAGGCGTGTCGTTTCGCGAAGTCCCGTTACAAACCGTTCGGGATCAGACGCCACCGCTGACGGCTTGAGATGCTCGCTTTCTTCGCTGAGCCAAATCTCGACCTTGTCGTATTCGAGATCAGTGATGAGCTGACAAGCCTCCTCAAAGGTCTTGTCGGAAAAACAGCGAGATGATGCAGCGATGAACACTCCACAAACTCCCTTCGGGCGCGTTTGACGAAACGGTAGCAACTCAGATGCTCGTATTTCAGCTTCGATCGCGTCTGAAGCCGAAGCAGCACAACTCGACATGGTTGAGCCGGAGCAAACGACCCGACAACTATGACACAAGAAATCCCGTCAAAGCCTATCCGGGAAGCAAGATGTCTGCCGTGCAGCAAGTCCCGATGCACAACACACTTACACCCGCACTCCGAGCCCGTGATCGCCGAAAATCGAGTGGTAATTTATCGCGATTATGACGATTTCGCAAGGTCGATAAGCTTTGTCAGTCGGAGCAATGATCCGTTTTCGACGGATTTTCCGCATTTTGAGGCTCGATTAGCCGATACCTATTTTCATACACGACCACGCGCTCTCAGAGCGGCGCGGGCGCAGCAGAAACAGCATTCGATTATTGGGGGGAAACCGAGCGATGATCGCCAAAACGGCATTAGGGCTCACGGCCTGTCTTGTCAGTTCACTGTTCATGGGTTGTGCAAGTACAGGCGGAACCGTACGCGGCCAGAACCCGTCTCGCCAGGTCGAGAATCAGCCTGTCGCCCCATCGCAAGCCGGCTGGAACAACGACCATCACGGCTTGGTCTACCGGGGGAAGATTGTTGACTACGCCGGCCCCGACGGCAACTGCGATTCGTGTCAGAACTGTGACTCGTGTCAAAACGGGGATTGCGAGAATGGATCGGGCTGCCATGGCCACCATTGCAAGTGTCCTCACGGCCACGGCCCGTGGTATCCGACGCACGAGACCCACTTCAGCTACCGGCCACCGACCGATCTGGTCTATCCCAACCAGAATTCACCGGCCCCGGTGGTGCAATATCCCTATTACACAGTGAAGGGACCGGACGACTTCTTTCTCCAGTAGTTTCCTCCAATAGTCGTCCATTCCCGGTCGGCGTTTTGTGCCGGCAATACTATTTGGCGGCGGGCTCGATTTCGGGCTCGCCGCCATTTTTATTGTCCGCATGTATCCCGTGTTCTGCTTCGGCCGGTGACGTTGCGACAAACGGATGCGACGTCCGCCAGTGTTGCCAAAACTCGCTGGGACGTGTACCACGCCAAAGCGCCAGGGCGCTGCCCACGTGACTGTAATACGTGTACTGCTCGAGCAGTTCCTGTTCGGTGCGATCCGTCGTCTGTTTGATGATCCAGTCCGCCGCCCGCAGGATACTTTCATCAGAGGGGTGAAGTTCCTTGGGCGCGATGGCCAGCCATTCCAAATGATGGCCGGTGGCGATCACCTTCTTGAACGTCGGCTCGTCGAGCGGTTCGTCAACCGATTTTTTACCGGCTGACCAGTTTGACGACCAATGTCCGTCAACAAACTGCGCCTGCACGATCAGGTCGCGGACCTTCTCAAGGTGGGCGTAAATCTCACCGCGGACCGGCGTTGACAGTATGCCGTACTCATCGTCCAAGCGAACGAGTGCCATCAGCGAATAGACCCGATGTGTTCCGCTACATACGCCAAAACGCAGGTGCCCGCGTATCAGCCGGCGTCCGAGTGCGTCGAACGTGATCTCGCGGCCCTCGGCGTTTCTCCACGACTTTGCCGGTGGCAGCCAGTAGCCAAAGGCCATCGCAGACCATTCCGTTTCGCGTTCGTCGAGGCGGAAGTCACGTAGTGATTCCTGTAGTACGTCGTTGACTGTCATATTCCGCCGAGCCGGCGCGAAGACGGGTTCGTCTAAATCAATTCCCGCTTCCGTCAGGCATGCCAACCAGTGGTCGTGATGCACCGACCCACCCGGCTGACGGTCATATCGAACGGCCACACCAGCGACGCGGTCTTCCAACAAGGGCGAGACGTCATCGGCTGTCCACGACTTCAAGAACGCCGCGTGATCAACCAGCACATCGCGCAATTCAATACCCGACAACACGGCTGGGTCTTCGAATGTCGCGTCGACACCCCATGTTCGGAGCGCGTGTTCGACGTGATTCGGCTTAAGTTGACTGCGCGGAAACTTGGGCCGAACCTTTTCCAGCACGGCCGCCAATTCGTCGTCTGATACGATTCCCGGTTCGTCGTACAACGGCTCGACGCGTATCGGCTTCGAACGCTCAGGCTGCTGTACCGTTCCTGTCGGCTCAGACCGAACCGCTGCGCGCAACCTGTCTGTCGTACGGGCCGAGAGCCAGAACCAGGCTGTCGTGAACGCTACGACGACTGCGAGCTGCGTGAACAGCAGAAACTTTGTTGTCGGACTGCGTCGGTGCATGATGGACTCTTCCCGGACAGGCGGAACAAGATGTAGTCAATGTGCTTTGTAACAAGAGCGGGACGGCACGGAGAACGGCCTTGGCTGTCCAGGCAGGCTGCCACCTGATTTCGTCAAATGGGCTGTCGGCGCGTGAAGATCGCGGCCGTTGCGTCGTCGTAGTTGAGTTGCCAGTCGTCGCTCTGGCGAATACGTTCGATGAGTGATTCTCGACGATGATGATCGATCACAATCGTATTCACGCTGTAACGATCGAGAACGTTTTCCCAACCGGCCGTGAGATGGATCACGTGCAGGTAGTCTTGCCAGACTTCTTCCGGAACGAGATGCGCGTGCGAAGCCACGAAAACCTTGAGATCGGCCGGCCCGGCCCAAACGAGATAGTCTCCCCACTCATAAGTATTGAAGATCTGTCCAATGGGGGGATGTTCGTTCAAGTAGGCCGCTGCGGTGACGGGGGTCTGATTGGAAAGACTCAGGTGGGCACGCTCGGGTTGACCGTGAAGCAGCGTCGTGCCGAACGGAGTGTAGGCGAAACAGATCCAAGCCAGACCGATACTTGCAACCGACCAGACGCCGCGGCGGTTCGAAGCATCGACGTCGCGGCTCTGTTTGCGATACCGAGACCAAACGGCATTGCCGTGTAGCACGACGAAATAGGCGGCGACCGGCGCCCACCAAACGATCAATCGCGATGTCCAAAGCGCGGCCCCGCCAAGTCCGACAACCAGCAGCAGTTCCCGGGCGGACACACGTCGCGGACTGAGCCGGTACAGCACGGCCAACAATAGCGCGCACACGGCGGCGATCCGGCCTTGCTGCATATTGAGAGTCAGAGGCTCCCACTCAACCAGCGCCGCCAGATTCGGGTTTGACGAAATGTTGAACGTTTCGAAGTACAGGCCAAGCCCGTAGGGATTGATCAGCGCGGCAACGGCAGCTAGTTCCGTCAGCACAAAATACCGTCGAACCCAGCGGTCACGGCGAACGGCCATCACGCGCCGCGTGCGTAAATAGACGTCGCAGCCGCGTCCGACACACATCGCCCCGAGCACGGCAATTCCGACCGGAAACGATCCGTGCAAGTTCGCCCACAGCACGAACAACGCGGGAACAACGAACCAGTTTGCGAGCGACCATCGACGGGATGTGATCAGCGTCAATAGCGCCGTGAAGCAGGCCAACCCCGCGAGTTGCGGTCGGACGATCAACAACTGTTGATGATTGACACACAAGAAGGCGGCGATGCCCAGAAGACTGATCCACGCGTGACCCGTCCGGCGGTAAAACCTCCAAAGTAGTAACCCCGCACAACCGGTAACGCTCAACGCGTACAGGAACTGAATACCGGGCACTCCAAATTGTGTATGCATCCCGAATCCGATGAGCTGACTCCCCCACGCGGTATCAACGAAGGGCATGCCCTTCGCAAGCGGCATGAGTGGCTCGGAATTCGGAATGGAACCGCCCTGCCAGATGAGCCGACCGTACGACAGATGCCCCCACAGATCGGTGTGCCACAGTTTCTGGTAACTGAGCACGACAAACAGCAATCCGACGACGGCCGTAAAGCCGAACAGCACAGCCGGCGATTTCAGCCACTCGGGCGTGCGATCTTCCAGATAAACCTCGTCCGCGGGATCGATTCGCGACGAATCGGATTCAGATGAATCCGGCTCGGAGGATTCGGAAGGTTGTTTCTCAAGCAAGGTCGACATTCTGGGGGCTCAATTTCTCGTCGGCCAGATATTTGAAGGATTCGCCCCGGCTCATCGCCTATGGTGACGGGCAACGGGACGACTGCTTGCTGACCGATCTCGGGCTGGAATTCAGGCACTGGATTTCCATCCGCACGATCTGACAACTCTCGGTGCGAACGGTGCTCACGATATCTTAGTCCAGCAACATCGGGCCGACCGTTGTCGTTTGTTCGGACGGCAACCGTAGCGAAAAGACTCGAATACTAGGGAGAGTCGTGCCGATTTTCCCAATCCGCCGCGTTCCCGGAAGTGTCGATTGTATCGAATGGGCAGGCACCCTTTGAACACCGGCACGTCAGGCGGCTCCGGTTGACGGCGAATCAACATAGCAGGTGTCAGCCCAACCTTCAGCGCTCGCAGGACGCCAGATACCCCGGGAAAACGCGAATCGCTGAAAGAGACCGTGTTGCAGGCGTATTGGTGGTAACCGACGGTTGTTAAAGGTCTTATGGCGATATTTCCGCCAATACGCTCGGTCGTCTCAGAAATCTCTTCCGTTTGAATGTAACAAGCCGGCCGTTTCCTCGCTTCGGTGAGTTGGACAGACGAAAACACCCAACTTTACAAACATCTGAAACGGGAGCATCGAAATGGCATCTTTCAAAAAAACACTCATCGTAACAATCGCGGCCTTCGCAATGGTCGTTGGCTCACAGCTTTCCTCCCTTGAAGCCGGACGGCGTGGCGGGAGCCGGGGCGGAAGTCGCGGCAGAAGCCACAGCAGCCATCGTGGCGGACATCATCGCGGTCACCGTGGTCATCATCGCGGACATCGCGGACATCATCACGGCCACAAGCATCACGGCCACAAGCATCACGGTCACAAGCATCACGGTCACAAGCACCACGGCCACAAGCACCACGGTCACAAGCACCACGGTCACAAGCACCACGGTCACAAGCACCATGGCCACAAGCACCACGGTCACAAGCACCATGGCCACAAGCACCACGGTCATCACCACCACGGTCATCACCACCACGGCCACAAACACCACCATCATCACGGCTGGTGGGGATTCGGCATCAGTGTTGTCAGCCGGGGATACACCAATTACAGCAACCCCTACTGCACCGCGCCGGTTTCCGGTTACGATTACTCGCAGCCTCTGGCACCAATTTCCGGAGCACCCAATTACTCGGACGCGGCGCTTCAGTCGTACGAAGCGGCACGAGCAGCGTTCCAACAAGGTGATTTCCTGGCCGCTGCCAAGCTGATCGAGCAGACTCTTATTGAAATGCCCAAAAATCCTGACGCACACCAGTTGAACTCGTTGATCTTGTTCGCCCTCAAGCAGTATTCTCAGTCGGCCGCGGCGGCTCACACGGCATTGACCGGTGGCCCTGGTTGGAACTGGCTGACGCTGAAGAGTTTCTACCCGTCAGCGGCTGCCTACACCGATCAATTGCGATTCCTGGAAAACGTTGCCCGGCAAAACGAACTCGACCCTGGTTTGCGGTTCCTGTTGGCCTACCACTACCTGATGATGGGACATACGGAAGCGGGGATCGAGCAGTTGGTACGAGTGGTGGCCTTGGAGCCCCGCGACGAACTGTCGGCCCGTCTGCTGAAGTCCTTCACGGGACAAAATGTGCCGGTTCCGCCGCAACAGCCAATCGTTCCTGGAGCCCCGATTCTCCCGGTCGCCCCCGTTGGACCGACGCAACCGCAGCCGCCGATCGTTCCCGGACCTCAGGTTCCTCCGACAGCCCCCTACGGACCGACAACGCCGCAGCAGCCGATTGCCCCGGGACCTCAGGTTCCTCCGACGGCCCCCTACGGACCGACAACGCCGCAGCAACCGTTTGCTCCGGGACCTCAGGTTCCTCCGACGGCCCCCTACGGACCGACAACGCCGCAGCAACCGTTTGCTCCGGGACCTCAGGTTCCTCCGGCAGCCCCGACAAATCCGAACCTGCCGACGCCACCCCAACAGTCCGTTGGACCGGCCCCCGGTAACGGCGGACTTGGTGCCCTGAAGGCCATCCTTGAGCAGGCATCGGTCAAGTAGGGCAAGACGAAGGATTGCAACTGAAACGCCATTTCGAGCGGCCCGTGCTGAGACAACTCAGTGCGGGCCGCTTTTTCGTTGCGCCGGATGACGGGGACCGATGTTGGGTCGGTGATACCGCTCGCATTCTCATCGTGGCCGTTCAAGTAGCCGCGAGAATTAGAACCCATCCTGAAACCCCGTTGTGGGCGAAGTCGATTGTTGAAAACAAGGGTACTCTTGAGCCAACAGAGGGTTTCAGGACTGATTCTAGTACGTGGGTTCACATCTGCCGACATCAAGTGGCACCAAGTGTGGCGATTCTTTTCTAGACAGCTTGACTTCGCAATAGAAGCGCCGATGATTACACTTGGAGGCTCGCGCGTGCGACAGTTTTTATCACGCCTGGTCGACGATACGTCGTGTCACCATGCCGCACACGGCGAGCATTGCGTCTGACCCCCCGCACGCAACATGAGAGATTTCCCGTTCCCTCAAGTATCCTCACTCCCCGATCCCTGGAGTTCACAATGGTCGTTCGAGCCACGTCCTGGTTGGCTGTTGCCTGTTTGTTGACATTGGCGGTTTCATGTCAGAAACACGCCCCACCGACAACAACGGCCGACAGCGAAGCAGAACAGCCGGCGGCGCCGGAACAAGAGACGGCCTCGACACAAAAGGAGTCATCGACTGCCCAGAGCGAACCGTCAACGAACGGGCACGAGCCAAGCGCTTCGAACGGTCAGCCGCCCTCGTCAGAGGATGACAACGTAGACGCGAAAGCGGACGCCGTCGCGAATGGCGAGACATCTGCCCAGGCCGAGGAGATTATCGGGCGGGTTGCGGAGTTCTACGCTCAGGCGAAGTCGCTGCAAGTGGTTGTAGACTCAACAATCGAACGAACTGACGGCGACATGACGGGCACGAACAGCGGCAGTACGACGTTCATTGCCGAGAAACCGAACCGAATCTCGTTTCGCTATGATGAAAAGGTCAACCAGTTCGACCTGTTTCCACGAATTGAACTGATTTCCGATGGCGACGAGATTGTCAGGCATGTTGCCGATCCGGAGGAGCGGACGTACGACCAATTGGAAGCTCCCCAATCGATGGAGGAGTTGTTGCAGAATCGTCTGGTCATCTTCCTTCAGAGGATGGGAAACGTGGGCTCTCTCATGTTCTCGCTGTTGGCCGACGACCCTTCGAAGTTAATCATGGAGGGTGTGACGGAATCGACATATCTTGGTGAGGAGGATCTCGGTGAAATCCGCGCTCACCATCTCAGGCTGGAGCGACCGCCATTCGACTCGGACATCTGGATCGCCGCATCCGGTGACCCGGTCATCCTCCAACGGACCGCCGATGTTTCACGGTTGATCGCTTTGATCACCAACAGCCCAGGAATCAAAGTCTCCATTGCGTCGCGGTTCAACAACTGGAAGATCGACGAACAGCTCCCGGACGACGCATTCGCCCTCACCGCTCCGGAAGGTGCGGATAAAGTGGCCGACGTGACCGCGCCATCCTCGCCGAAAAGGTGGTTGGGTAGGAAAGCACCGCAGGTCGATCTGCAACGCTTAGATGGTGGCGATTTTCGGCTTGAGGATCATGTCGGCAAAGACATCGTCATCCTCGATTTTTGGACCACTACGTGCGTTGCGTGCCGAATAGCGATGCCGCACATGATCGACGTGGCGACGGAATACAAAGATAAAGGTGTTGTCTTTTACGCCGTTAATGTGGCAGAAGATCCTGCCGACATTAGTAACTTCCTGGAAGAGGAAATGTGGGACGTCGTCGTGCCCCTGGATACCGAAGCGCAACTGACTGGCCGATTCAGAGTGAGCGGATTTCCCACGTCGGTCGTTATTGACAAGAAAGGCATCGTACAATCCGTCCACGAAGGCTTTGCACCCGAAGTCGTGGAAATACTGGGTCACGAGCTCGACGAGCTGCTGGCTGGAAACAACCTTGTGGAACTCGAATCGGATTCCAATTCCGAGGAAAAGACCGGCGCGATAGCGAACACCGATTCGAAGGCAGAATCAGAAGCCGACGTCAGAACGGATTCCAAAGACGAGACCGAAGCAGGCCCAGCGCTGGTCGGCGGTAACTCCAGCCCCCAAGACAATACCGAAGACCCGCCAGCTAACGCGGACAAACCTACTGTGACGAAAAGACCGGCGGAGGCTCAAGCGGAAAAAGACGGCGATTCCTGACGTCGCTTTCGCCGTCGATCCGGCGATCCTCGGGACGGAAAAATAGAACCTGAGATTCGCGCATCTTTTCACATGACGTAGCGTCAAAACCCTCTGTTGCCAAATCAAGCCCCTTGTTTTCCAGGCCGAGATTTGTCCACAACCGGGTTTTGACGTGGCTTCGTGCCATTCGGGCTGACGGACGGCGAATTCGAATGAGCCCCGTCACCCGTTAGCGGGAGATTGCGTGTTGGCCGCCGATGACAAACCGGGCTATCCGTTCTACACAGCGTCTGGTTCGCCTCATGAACTGGGACGGCAGCATGGCGAGCAGGCCGGGCGCCAAATCGATCGCTTTCTCAACTACCAGGCCCGGGTTTTGAACATCGACCGCGATGGGTTGCGAGCTCGGGCCTTAAGGTTTCGCGGGCTGCTCGAAGAAACCTGCCCACACTTATTTGAGGAAGTCGGAGGGCTCGCCGAGGGGGCCGGCTTACCCCTGGGTGACGCGTTGGCATCGCAATTTCGCGGCGAGTTGGCACAAGTATCCGAAGGAGCCTGCACGGCTTTTGCAGTCGCTCCAGGAGGTACGGCCGACGGTAAGACTCTCATTGGGCAGAACAGCGACAATCCACCGGAACTCGTGAACTTCGGGTACGTGCTTCGCCTGCGTCCCGAGGCAGGCCCGGCTCTCATGATGTGGACGTTTGGTGGAATGATCGGCTACCACGGGTTCAATGAGCACGGAGTCGCTCACTTCGCGAACTCACTCGGTGGCGGCCCCGGCTGGAAGCTCGCCCTATCGCATTACCCGTTGAAACGAATGATTCTTGAACAACGGTCGGTCGATGATGTGGTCCGACTCATGCGGAGCGTGCCGGTCTGCTCGAACGGCAACTATGTGTTGGGGGACGGCAGCGGCGCGATTGCCGACGTCGAACTCACATCCGACGGTCCCGAACTGATCGACAACGGACAACAAGGTTTCGTCGCGCACGCCAACCACTACCTCTGTACCCGATATGCGAGCAACGAGAATCATCAGCAGAGCGTGCCCGATTCGTTCTCTCGACAGACGCGCATTGAAGAACTGATCCGGGCCAAGCTCGGTTCGGTCACGCTTGAAGACACGAAGACATTCCTCCGCGATCACGCGGGCAAACCGACTGGCATCTGTCGTCACTCACATGATGGCGAGAACCATTCGATGCTCGATAATAGTGGCAAGACCGTTGCGTCGCTGATCGCCGAGCCGGCCTCCGGTTCGTTGCACCTAAGCTGCGGGAATCCGTGCGAAAATGAGTTCGTCACGTATTCTCTTCATGATGCAGCGACGTAACATCCGCCCGCTCGGTTTCGGCGCCCCAAAGTCCGTCAAACGAGAAGCGACACCGTTACCCGATAGCGGTGGAGTTGAGGCTGCGAATGAGTCAGCAGACGTTGTCCATTGAAAGGATTTGGAACCATTCGTAGCGCCCCGTCGGCTTGTGTTCTGTCATCAGAGTGAACTGACGATATCAAAGTCGTCGGGACCACAATCGTGGCGGATTCTGTGCGTTGAAGATCGGATTCAGGTGCCGCTATGCGGGTTCGATTCGGCTTTGCTGGTCTCTCGCTGAAGTGAGGCCAGCACCGCGCCCGACGCAAGAGGAAATCACGTCGGACCTGTGTATGAACTCGGCGGCACGGCGCCCGCTGATCCGTCGAGAATCGCAATTAGCGACTTTCGCGTCTCGGCGTCGAGAGTTGGCCAAGCCGCGACGAGACTTGACAGGTCGGCGGCCTCGTCGGGCAGCCCGGCGCAGGCCTTTCGCAGAATTTGAAAGGGGTTTAGTTCCGAGTCGGTCGTCATTTTAGGGCGCGTGCTGTCGTGCGACAGAGTCTGGGAGGGTGACGGCGTTCTTCTGCCGTCGGTGCCGACGGATGAACTTCCGTCTTTGTGGTCGACTTTCGTGAGACTGCCGGACTTCGAACCGGACGCCTGCCGCTTTTGCATAACGGCAATACGTTGTCGCGCTTCAACCATCCGCGTGCGCAGCAAGGTCTGAAAGTCGAATGCCGCGGCCGAGCGGAGTGAAAACGGCGCCAGCGCCGCGGCGACCTCGGCCGCCGATTCAAATCGCTGGCCGGGCTGCTTGGCCATCATCTTCTTGACGATGTCAGCGATCTCCTGTGGCACACTCGGTGAGAACACGCGCACCGAACGCGCCGGCTTGGTGCGCTGGGCTTTTAGTTTCTCGCTCGTGGATTTCTCGGGGAAAGGTACCTGCGACGTCAACAGAAAATACAACGTGCAGCCGAGACTATAGATGTCGGCGCGTGCATCGACGTTGTAGCTGTCGAGCGACTGTTCCGGCGCCATGTAATCGGCGGTTCCCATGCAATCCTGGCCGGTTATCATGGCCAGCGAGAACTCGTCGTCGTCGTTGTCGAGCAGAGCCAACCCAAAATCAAGTATTTTCACGTGACCATCCTGTTCGATCAGCAGGTTGGCCGGCTTGACGTCGCGGTGAACCAGTCCCGCCTCGTGTGCGTGTTGTAGCCCATTGGCCGCTTGAAGCGCAATGTCGCACGCCTGCTGCCAGAGGATTTTCTTTCGCAGGTCGACCATCTCGTGTGCCGAGATCCCTTCGACAAGTTCCATGACGACGTAATGCACGTCGTCGGATTGAGCCATTTTGTACGTTCGGACAATGTTCGGATGATTGAGCATCAAGCCGGCTCGTGCCTCGATCTGAAAGCGGGCCAAGATCCCAGAATCTTGATAGCCGGTCAGCACTTTTAGCGCAACGTTTTCACCCGTCTCGACAAATTCCGCGACGTATAGCCAGCCCATCCCGCCGGTGCCCAGAATATTGAGAATCTTAAACTGGTCGATACAGAACTCGCCGACGGTCCCTTCCATCAGCCATTCGGCTTGAAACCGCGTCAGTTGTCCGCTGTTGACGAGCGATTTGACAAATTCTGTGCTGAACGGAACGACGCCGCGTTCTTCAGCAGCATACTCCAGCGACGATAGCTGTTCGGCACGGCGGTTCAAGCGATCCATCAACAGATCCGAGGCCGGTCCCTGTTGAGAGCCAAGATTCGTTTCAACCATAAAACTGAACGGGCCGACTTTCAGCTTGTCACCATCTGCGAGTGTGCAGACGTCGATGCGCGTGCCATTGACGTGCGTGCCTGTTCGGCTGCGCAGATCGCGAACTCGCAATTCGCCGGAGTCTACGCTAATAACGCAGTGCGCGTACGAAATGTGGTCGGAAACAAGTTGGATATGAGAACGCGGCGAAGCGCCGATCAATGTGGTGTTGCGGAGAACGTCTTTCCGGGCGAACTTTTTCTCTCGGGTGCGGTACACCAGTCGCGCGTACTCCTCGGCACCCTCGTCACGGGGTGTCGTGGAGTTCTTGGGTTTGTTGGGGCGATCAGTGCTACCCACTTGAGAGTGCCTCACAACACTTTTGTCGCGTCATCCGCCGGGAATACCGCGGCGCGAGACCATGCATCGCATGTCGTCCGGTTTCTTGTGGTGCGTTGCAGGTCACATGTTTTCAGAGGCAATTCTGCCGGAATCGCGCACCGAGCAGATCCCGTCTACGCGAAATCCCGTAACAAGCGCCCTTAGAGAAGCGAAGCTTTCCCTCTCGCACTTACTCGCCTGAGAGGGCTCTGACGGCCACCAATGACACAGACACTCATACGACCACAATCATCCGATATAACTATCCACGTTGAGTTTAGCACGCAATCTCAGCTTTGAAAGCGAAATCCGGCCTGACGCACACCGGCCGCCAATCAGCCGTTTTTGCCGACGTGTACAGGGGCATGCAGGCGCATCTTGTATGAATGGCGCGCGCCGTGGAATTTGGAAATAGCGTGCGCCCACCGTTAATCGGTGTGGCCAAGTCGTTTGCAACGCTTCCCACGCCGGCAGCCCGTTCGTCCAGCGCCGAGAAGAATTGACAATACTGAACACGTCGCGCCAAATGCCATCTCTACTCTGATACGCCCTTCCACAGCGTCTCCCATCTCATTGCTTCGCCAGCCAACGACATGTGTAGCGCTCGATTGACGCGAATACGGCCATTTCTCCGAAGAATCGGCATCGACATTCGTTGGCACCCCAACCCGGAAACCAATCCTGACGGGCCGTTTCACTTGCTACGCTGCGCCACATGATATATACTACTGTACACTACTCGTTCCGAACAAAACCGGACAGATGTGTGAGCCAAATTCGTCGGGTGACGACCGCAGTTAGCGAGCGAATCGGTAACGAAGGAGATGGGACGTTTCTTCAATGGACGGACAAGTCAGAATCGAAAGATTTGAAGTATGGGTGGTCACTGACGGGAAACGAGATCGGCGACTCACGCTGAATGAAATGGAAGCCAAGGCTTACGCGGACGTTATCAATCGGCATGTCGAGGACGACCATACGCGGCTCTATGTCGAACGCCGAGTGGCCGTTGTTGAATGACGCTTTTCTCGCGTCGTTCTTGTTTGTGACCGCTGGCGTTGCATTAGATCTCCAAGGTCTGCAACACTCTGTAGAGAGACGACCCGCGTTCTGCGCGAGCAGTCATCAATAGGAACACTCCGCGAAAACCGAGAGAAAACACATGCGAATTCTCATCGGTTGGGATGACCCGGCCGAAGCGGAATTGATTTCGCTGTACTTAAATGCCGACGACGAACACCATGCCGGCGTGACAACCGAACCCGCGCAATTCCTGGCGCGCGTCGGCGATGATGCCTGGGACGTCATCTTGTTGGCAACCGACCATCCTGATGGCGAAGGGGCGTTCGATCTGTTCGAGAAGGTTCGCCAAGAGAAGCCGGACGTTCCCGTCGTCGGCGCCTGTAAGAGCGATGACGTTTTTCGACTGGCTCGATTTATCACGAACGGCATGCGATCGTATGTCTTGCGCGACTTCGGCGGCGACTTTGTGTTCTTATTGCGAACGACGCTTGAAAGTACGGTCCAGGCTGTCGAAGCCGAGCGCGAGCAGCGAATTGCCGAGCGGATGCGCGACGAAATCGAATCCGTCCGTACTTTTCAAGAGTCGATCCTTCCCCGCGAGCTACTCGCGCCTACTGGCTACGAGATTTCAGCCTGCTACGAACCCTCGCAAATTCGCGAACAGGGTGGCCGCCCGGTCATATTGGCCGGGGGCGACTATTACGACGTGATCATGCTCGACAAGAAGAGCGTCGTGCTGCTGGTGGGGGACGCGGCAGGTCACGGCATGCGGGCGTGCATGTCGATCATGGCCATGCAGACGCTCATGCAGATGATTCACAATCGCAAATTCAGAAAGACGGCCGAGTTTGTCGAAGAGGTCAATCGTCGTTTTTGTGAGCACGCGGTGAGTAAGAAAGACGGCAGTCTCGTGACCTTACTCTACGGGATCTTGCGAATCGATCGCCATGAATTCCAATGGACGTCGGCCGGGCATCCCGTTCCCTTGCTGCACGACCGTTATTCAGGAACAATCGCTCCGATTGCCAGCGGCGACGTGTTCGGCGCACCGATCGGCGTCGATCCAGAGATACGTTACCGGTCGTTCACCACCAAACTTCCCGAGAAGAGCCGCCTGCTGCTGTACTCCGACGGTTTGGTTGAGGCGTTTGCCGAAGGTGCCCAGGACGTCCTATTCGGCACGGAGGGAATTGCCGAAACAATGCGGCGCACGTTCAATCAGCCGGCGGGCGAGACGCTCAAAGCCCTGCTCGACGACTCGAACGCGTTCACAAAGGGTGCCGGACGCCACGACGACACGTCGGCATTGCTGCTCGACCGGCAGTGATTCGCAGAACGTTCGACCAGCGGCCGTTGTGGCGTCGTTACTTGGTCGTCATTCGACGGGAGAACGTTCAGTGCACCAACTGGTTGCCAAAGTCGATGCCGAATTTCTTCATCTTCTTGTAGAGCGTGGTTCGATTGATGCCCAGGTGCTTGGCCGTGTTCTGACGATTCCAACCGTGGGCTTCGAGTGCTTCCAGGATGATCTGCTGCTCGGGGGCAGCCAGCGCATTTTTCAACGATCCGCCGCTCGCCGTCGATTCGAATGAGACCGCAGACGTATCGCAACGACGAATGGCTTCCGGCAAATCGCCGACTGTGATGACGTCCGACCGGCTTAGCACGACCGCACGTTCGACAACGTTGACCAACTCACGAACATTTCCCGGCCACGAATATTGCTGCAACAACCGCACGGCGTCTGGGTCAAACGACGAAACATTTTTGCCCGATTGCTCGTTGAAATAGGCCAAATAGTGATCGACGAGCAACGGAATGTCACCCATTCGTTCGCGAAGCGACGGCTGCGTCAGTGAGATGACGTTGATGCGGTAGTAGAGGTCTTCGCGGAAGTCCCCCTTGCGAACGGCTTGCTCAAGGTCGCAGTTGGTTGCGAGGATCAGCCGGACGTCGACCCGATGTGTCTTGTTGCCGCCGACCGGTTCGAACTCGCGGTCTTGCAAGACCCGCAGAAGTTTTACCTGTAAACTTGGCGAGGCGGTCGCAATCTCGTCGAGGAAAATCGTTCCACCGTCAGCTTGCAGAAATTTGCCGACCTTGTCGCTTGTCGCGCCGGTAAACGCGCCCTCGACATGCCCAAACAATTCCGATTCCAAGAGCGATTCGGGCAGCGCACCGCAGGCAACCTCCACGAACGGCTTGTCACTCCGTGAACTCAACTGGTGAATGGCGCGGGCAGTGATCGTCTTGCCGGTTCCACTTTCGCCGAGCACGAGGATCGTCGTTCGCGTGTCGGCCACACTTTCGATCAGATCGAACATGCGGAGCATTTTGTAATCTTGCCCGACAATGTTTCCGATGCCGAACCGTTGATCAAGTTGCTTGCGGAGGCACTTGTTCTCTTCGACGATCTGGCGTTGTCCGAGGGCTCGCTGGATCGTCAGCGAAAGTTCTTCGTCGATGACCGGCTTCGTAAGGTATTCAAAAGCACCCATGCGAATCGCTTCGACGGCACTTTCGATCGTGCCATATCCGGTCAGCATGATGACTGCCGTATCGGTGGCGTTTTCGCTGGCCCATTGGAGTAGGTGGAAACCATCAGCATCGGGCAGGTTGACGTCGCAAACGACGGCTTCGAACGGATAATCTCGCATACGTTCGATCGCTTCACCGCAGGTCTCGGCGGTCTCAGCACGATGACCCAAGCTGCGCAGGTATTCCGCCATCGCAGCAAGAACGTGTTGGTCGTCATCAACGACGAGCAGTGAACCTTGATTCAGCGTGTTCATGAACTTCTCATGCTCTACGGGACATGGGCATGTCGACCCGGCTTCCAGCCAGGATCCAGACAATCGTTTCTCGATTGAACAAATCGATTCCGGCGCCGACGCGGCGCACGGCACTCAAACGTTCTTTTCGTTCGGTCCAAACTGGATCGAACCGATAAATTGCCCGTTCCAATCAGGCCGGTAGAATTGAAACGGCCCAGTATTGCGGGCAGAATGACTCAATTCGATGGGTAAGACTCACTTTGGAGAAGGTCCGAAAACATATGTCACGAGTTGCCAAGGGTCAACAAATTCGTGTTTCGGCACGTTGAATTTGTGAAACTCGGCTGGTGAACTTGACCCCAAGATTACGGCTAAACTAAACTGCACGTTTGGCTTGCGGCGGCCGCCGTTGTCGGCCAAATGGCGGCCGAAAACGTGAGGAGCGAGCATTCCTTGAGAGCGATTATTAGCGACATTCACGGAAACCTCGAAGCTCTCGAGGCGGTGTTGACGGATATCAAACAGCAGGGAATCGAAGAGATTTACTGCCTGGGAGATATCGTTGGCTACGGCCCCAACCCGCGCGAGTGCATCGACTTAGCGATGTCGTGCCGAATGTGCCTGTTGGGCAACCATGACCAGGGAGCGCTATTCGATCCTGAAGGATTCAACGCCGGAGCAGAACGGGCAATATTTTGGACCCGAAAAATGCTCGAATCGGGAGATCCCAAAGGGAACGAATTGCGTTGGGAGTTTCTGGGAGAATTGCCCCGGCTTCGTCGCGAAATGAACTTCCTGTTCGTTCACGGTTCGGCCCGCAACCCGCTCAACGAATACGTCTTCCCCGAAGACATTTACAATCAGCGAAAAATGGAGCGGATTTTCGGCCTTGTCGATCGGTATTGTTTCCAGGGGCACACACACATTCCGGGAATCTTCACCGAAGATCTGAACTTTCTCGCACTCGAGGATATCGACAACGCCTACACGCTCGGCGAACAGAAGGTGCTGGTTAACGTCGGCTCCGTCGGGCAACCGCGAGACGGTGACAGCCGGTCGTGTTACGTTTGTCTCGATGACAGCGGCACGGACGACGAAGCCGGTGGCGGGTCAAATGACGATGGCGGCAGCGACGGGGTTGTCGGTGCGACAAACGGAATTGGGACGAAACTTACTTTCCGCCGCGTTGAATACGAGGTCGACAAGACGGCGGAAAAGATTTACTCGATTCCCGAACTCGACAACTTTCTCGGTGACCGTCTTCGCGACGGCCGGTAATTATGGAAACACGCCGCTTCTTACTGTTTATCGTCCTATCGACGGCCACGCTGTTCGCTTGGAATGCGTTCGTTGTCCCCAAGTTCCTTCCCCCTGCCAAGCAGGCGGCGAAGCAGGTAGAGGCTCCCGATGACGCCCAGGCGGACGATGGCGCGAACGACGCGGATCGAGGAATAAAGCAGGCTGGCGACGACGACTCGGCTTTGGCCGACGCAGGCTCTGACAGCTCGGCCGATTCCGAGCAATCGGACGTCGGCGACAGCGTGCAGGCGAATGACGATGTCGGGGTGGTCGAAGCCGTCGCGGACGCCGACAAGCCGGCTGAGTTCGACGAAGCGGAAGTCATTCTCGGTTCGGACGACCCAGAGACCGGCTACTTCTTAAAGGTTGCCCTGTCATCACGCGGTGCCGTCGTCGACTACGCCGAACTCAATGATCCACGGTACCGGGAACTTGAAGACGACGATGCGCTGCTCAAGGTCGTCGGTAATTCCCTTCTCGACCCCAAGTCGCTCGCTACAAACGTCGAGCGGATCGACGAACTGCTTGAAGCACACGGCACGAACCTCAGAGAAGTACACTGGGAACTCGTCGATACCACAGCAGACCGTCTCTTGCCGGGTGTGAAGTCGGCAGCGACGTTCCGTTATCCTTCGCCGGACGGAATGATCGAGGTTCTTAAGCACTATGAACTTTCAAAAAGTCACGCCGACGACCCGGAATCGCGCGACGTTCGCGACGAACAGTCTGCCGGTTATCAACTTACGCTGACGCTCACCATTCGCAACCTGAGTGATGGCGTTGAAGAAGCCTTGTATTCGCTGCAGGGGCCCACCGGCATTCCGCTGGAAAACCGTGAGAACACGCGGAAATACCGAGACGTGAAGTCGGGCTACTATGCCGCCGAAGACAAACACATCCCCGTCGAAGAACGCAAGGTCAACACGCTAAGTTGGGGCGTCAGCGACATCAACAAGGCGATCGGCAATCAACAACCGATCGTGACGAAGAGTGCCCTTCAATACATCGGCGTTGACAGCCAATACTTTGCAGCGTTGGTCATACCGAACGACGATCAGCTGACGACGTCCTACCTGGCTCAAGCCTCTCCGGAAATTACGTTCGCTGACGTCGAGAAGGAATTCAGCGACGTCAGTGTGCTCCTACGATCAAAGGCCTTTCCGCTCAAGCCCCAGGGCAACGGTGCCGAATCCGAGATCGAGCACAGCTACACCGTCTACCTGGGTCCGAAGCGTGAAACACTACTCGAACCGCTAAGGGCATCGAGCGTTATCGACTACGGCTGGTTCGGCTTTGTGAGCAAGCCGATGCTTCAACTGCTGAACTTTTTCTATAGCATCATACCGAGCTACGGCATCGCGATCATTTGCCTGACGGTGATGGTGCGGGGGTGCATGTATCCGCTCTCGCGCAAGCAGGCCAAGGGCGCTCAGAAGATGAAAGAGCTGCAGCCCAAAATCGCCGAGCTGCGAAAGAAGTACGAGAATGACAAGGAGAAAATGGCGAAGGCTCAAATGGAGCTGTTCGGCAAACACAACTACAACCCGCTGGCAGGCTGTCTTCCGGTCTTGATGCAGTTCCCCATTTTTATCGGACTGTACCAGGCGCTCAACAACTCGGTCGACTTGCGACGAGCCGAATTCTTGTGGATCGACAACCTGGCTGCGCCCGACGCGCTTTTCGATCTGCCGGGTGAGATTCCTATCTTGCACTGGACCGTTTTCAATTTGTTGCCGATCTTGACAATCGGCTTGTTTATCGCCCAACAGAAAATGTTCATGCCGCCGGCAGCACCAGGTGACGAACAAGCGCAGATGCAGCAGAAAATGATGAAGTACATGATGGTCTTCATGGGCTTCCTGTTCTACACCGTACCGGCCGGTCTGTGCGTCTATTTCATTGCCTCAAGTCTGTGGGGTATGGGCGAACGCAAGTTGCTCGACCTAAAAAAAAAGAATGAAAAGCCCGGCGGGTCGGACGACGGCGACGAGCCTCCCTCGGCGCCAAGAAAGCCCACTCCCGATGGAAATAAGAAGGAACAGGGCACCGGTTTGTGGGCCAAGCTCGTTGCCTCGGCCGAACAGGCGGCTCAGCAATCGAAATCCGAGGCCAAGCGGCCGGTCGCGGGCGGCCAAAACGGGGCCAAACGAAGCGGCAAGAAGAATCGCGGGAAGAAAACCCGCCGCTAGAGCGCATTCGACATAAGTGTAGCGGGTTCTGGCGGCGTAGAGACGGTATTCAAAGACCAAAAATCGTCCGATAGCCGCCACAGTTATCCCGAACGGGATCTATCGCACGTTCTCGTATTCTTGCAGATATGATACGACTGCCGTTGACCATTCGCGCGAGTGAATGCGGCTCGTCTCATCATAGCGCACTCGCGTTGGGCACATGATGCCCACTATTTTCGACGGGACGTGCCGAGTACGTCCGACAAGTGAGTGGAAAAACGACCGCCCGAACTCGGCATCAATCACGTGCCCGATGAATTGCGCTGCCAACCATGCAATGGGATCTTGAAGCCACTATCGCGGCGCTCGCGTCGGCACCGGGCTCGGCAGCACGGGGCTTGATTCGGATCAGTGGGCCGCTCGTCAAGAGTTGCCTGCAAGATGTGTTTCTTGCGGACGATCCTGTTCGCTTCGACTCGGCTCGTTTCGCCGAATGTCACACGGGTCGAGTTCGCTATGCGGCCCACGAACAGACGCTGCCGGCGTTACTGTACTGTTGGCCCAACGAACGTAGCTACACAGCCCAGCCGATGGCGGAGATTCACACGGTCGGCTCACCGCCGCTACTCGACTCCGTGTTGGCGGAACTTTTTTCCTGCGGAGCTCAGCCCGCTAACCCTGGCGAGTTCACTCTCCGCGCTTTTCTTGCCGGCCGGATTGATCTCGTGCAGGCTGAGGCAGTGCTGGGAGTGGTCGATGCCCCGGACCACGTCGCATTGGAGACGGCTCTCGGTCAACTCGCCGGCGGTATTTCCGGCACCATTCGAGACGTCCGGGACAGCCTGTTGAATTTGTTGGCCGACGTTGAAGCGGGACTCGATTTCGTCGAAGAGGACATCAACTTCGTCACGCGAGACGAATCGCTGAGCAAACTCGAAGCTGCCCGACAAATTCTTGACGATTTGCTTGGCCAAGCGTCATCACGAATGCAGACAACGGGTCGCGTCCGTGTCGTCCTGGCGGGCCTGCCGAACGCCGGCAAGAGTTCGCTGTTCAACGCGCTCTTAGAGCGCGAAGCGGCTCTCGTCTCGCAGCATCAGGGAACGACACGCGATTACCTGCATGCCGACGTCCGTTGGAACGGCATTGGAATCGAACTCATCGACACAGCCGGCTGGGACGTCGGTGGCTCACAGATCGAGCAGACGGCACAACAACTGCGCAGCGAACAACTCGACCGCGCCCACGTGATCATCTGGTGTACCGATTCAGAACTCGAAGCCGCAGCGCTTGAGCGTGATGAGCAGTGGCGCTCGAAAATTGAGGCAACAGCCGGAAACATCATATTGGCGCGAACGAAATGCGACATCGACGTGACACACCGACAGAAGTCGTCCGTGGAATGTCCAAACGAACCGGAGAGAAAACCCGGCTTACCGACCAGCGCGCGAACACGGTACGGCTTGCAACGGCTTCGAGACAAAGTGTCGTCGGTGCTGTGTGCAACCCAGTCGGACGGCCAGCGCATGCTGGGCACAACGGCGTCACGCTGCCGGCAGAGCCTCGCTGGCGCCGCCACTGCGGTCGAAAACGCAAGCGAGGCGATCCGCGTTGGGCATGGTGATGAGCTGTTGGCTATCGAGATACGAGCCGCGCTCGCACATCTGGGAAGTCTGCTGGGGGCCGTCTATACCGACGACATTCTCGACCGCATCTTCAGCCGATTCTGCATTGGCAAGTGAGAGTTTTTCTTCATTCCCGATCGAGTCGAACCTCTCATCGATCGCCTATCTCTAATTCTGTCGTCGGCGGAGCATCGGAATCGAGCGACACTCCCAGCTGTGGTAGCAAAAACGTGAACGCCGCCAGCGTGATCAGGACGATACTGATTATATTGAGCACGAAACCATAGCCGGCCATGCGTAGCATGCTCACCTTTCCCGAACCAAACACGATTGCGTTGGGGGGTGTCGCAATCGGCAGCATGAACGCGCAACTGGTGGCGATGGTTGCGGGAACAACGATCAATCTCGGGTCGACGGAGATCCGCTCATCGAGGGCGACGGCAGCCAGCACCGGCAAGAAGACGTTGATCGTCGCCACGTTCGTCGTCAGTTCGGTCAGAAACGTCAGTAGCAGTACAACAGCGGCGACCAGCAACCAGTTGGGCCAACCGGCCACTTCCCGAGCGAAGGCGCTGCCCAGCCACTCGGAAAGCCCCGTCTCGACAAACGCACTGGCCAGTGCAAAACCACCGCCGATCAATAGCAGCACTCCCCAGGGAAGTCGTTCGGCCGTATCCCAGTCCATGAGATACTCGTTTCGTCCGGTGGCCCCGCGTCGCGCAGGAATGACGAACATCAATAGCGCCATTCCCATGGCGACCGTGGAATCATCAACGGCCGTCGACGCCAACTCCGGCGCGACGCCCATTCTGATGAGCATTCCGACGATCGAATCACCCCAACCGGGAATCAGAGGCTCGGCCCCAAACTGGAACGGCTTGCGAAAAATCCATAAACCGGCTGTGAGCACGAATAGCCCCAGCATCAGCCACTGAGCGCGGCTCGGCCGGCCTAGAGCACGAATCTCGCCGGTGAAGAACTTTCGACCCAGATTTTCTACCCCGTGATGCGGCGCGAGTCGCCAGACCAAAACACCCCATGTGCAAAGCAACAACGTCACGGAAAGCGGCGCCACGGCTGCCATCCATTCGCCAGCCGAGAATTGCGGTGCGTCCGGGAATTGTCCTTCCCAGAATGTTTGGAACGCGATGTTTGTCGGAGTGCCCACCAGCGTCGTAAAACCGCCAATGTTGGCCGCATAGGCGATCCCCAGCAACAACGCCACCGCAAGCTCGGCGTGAGCGTCGGCCTTTTCGTTCGGCGCGTCGCGACCTGCATCGGCAAGACCCGCCAGTTTCGTCCGGGGCGATCCTTCGGCAAGTTCGGCGAGTGAGCCCAACATCGCCAACCCAATGGGAAGCATTAGTAGCGTAGAAGCCGTGTTGCTGATCCACATAGAAAGGCAGGCGGTCGCCGCCATGAAGCCCAACACAATTCGCCGCGCACTCGTGCCGATCACTCGGACGACGTGTAGAGCAATTCTCCGGTGAAGGCCCCATTTTTCGATTCCCATGGCGATGATGAACCCGCCCAGGAACAAAAACAGGCTCGAGCTGATGTACGACTTGCTGACGACCTTAGCCGACTGAATACCCAACAACGGGAAGGCGACGAGTGGGATCAAGCTCGTTGCCGCGACGGGAATTGCGCCGCTCAGCCAGAGCGTTGCCATGAGCCCGGTGACGGCCGCGGTGCGCTGTGCGGCGGCCGGCAATCCCTCCGGAGGCGGCAGAATCAAAATGAGTGTGAACAGCACGAACGCGATAATCTTCCCTGCCCGTCCGATCCATTCGGCCGTCGATTCTGGCGTTCCTTCGTTCATGCGGCGACCAAAAAGCGGGCTCGAGGGGAATTCCAGTTAGCGTTGATTGCGTGTTTCAATCCGTCGCCGGGTGAACGAATTGATGTCCTTTCGGCCTGACCGTCAATACTGGGCAGGGTGACTTTCGCACGAGCTTTTCGGCCACACTTCCCATCAACAGATGCTTGGCGAATCCGTGGCCGTGCGACCCGACCACCATCAGGTCAACCTCTTGCGAACGGGCGAAGCGGGCAATCTCGACAAACGGTGTTCCGTGGCACCAATGGCAGGAGATTTCGATCCCGGTGGCATCATCGGGCAAGATCCAACTCTCGAGCCGCGCCTGGGCATAGCCCTCGAAGTCGTCTCGCGAAGGCAGAGGAACGCTCTCGAACATTGGTAAGTAAATCTTGGGGTCAACAATGACATGCAACAGATGAAGCTGAGAGCCAAACTGTTTGGCCAGTTCGACGGCATAAGCGGTCGCCTCGAGTGCTGGTTCACTGAAATCGGTTGGAAGCAGGATCTTCGTCAACGACAACATGTCAGACGTCCTCAGTGTTTCGTTCGATTGATAACGTAAGTCGCCGGCCTCGCGGAATGGTTTTCGACTGGTTTGCTCGGTACCTCTGCTCCAACAAGGAATCGCACCACTTTTCACGACGTGGCCGCATTGAAATACGATTCAGCAACTCGATGCCGACCGCGATCCATGATGGCATCTCGAAAAAGCTTCACCGGCACGTTACCAAGTGTCCGGAACAAATGGACTAGGAAAGCACCGGAATTGTAAAAAAACGGTCGGCCGTCCGTCCAGTATGAGCGGCGCCGTGGTCAGAACAACCGCGAATTGTATAGAATGACCGCGACGAATCGTACGCTATCGTCTCCTTCGTGCGCTGAGTGGGTTTCATGTACACAAGGTGCCCGGCGTACGGTGCGATGCCAGCGTTCAACCGCCACCCGTTTTGCATCGAGATGGATCAATAAAGGCCCGTTTCGACCGATCTGACACGAGATGTCGCTGATCAACCCCTTCATTCTTACCGGCATCGGATTGGCGGTCATCCCCGTCATCCTGCATTTCATGATGCGCGCTAAGCCGAAGAAACTTATGTTTCCGGCACTCAGGCTCATTCACCTTCGCCGCGCTACGAATGTTCGTAGGCTCAGGCTGCGGCACATCTGGCTATTATTACTCCGCGTGACCGTCATCTCCCTTTTGGTGTTAGCGATTGCAAGGCCTTCGGTACCGGCTGCGAATTATGCACCGAACGGACGTGAATGGCTGACGATTCTCGTCATCGGCTTAGTCGCGATCGGCGCTTACCGGGGAACGCTCGCGTATTGGCGAACACGGCGACTCTCGCAGGTTGACCTTGGCTACCGTCGTTCATTGCTCCGCGGCGGAACGGGAATCGGTGTCGTCTTGTTGCTGTTATTGCTGTTCATTTGGCCTTATCAACAGCGGATCGCCGCAGAGATCAAAGCACCGTCACAAGACGTCACCGGGAACCTGCCCGTGGCCACGGTGTTCCTATTCGACACCAGTCCAAGCATGGCGTATCGGCTCGAAAACGATACGCGACTCGAAATCGCGCAACAGATATCAGGAGCACACCTAAGCCATCTTCCACAAAGGAGCCGGGTGGCGATTACCGACACGTCAACCGACCATCCGGTCTTCTTTCAGGCAGACCGCTCCGGGGCACAAGCCCGGATTGAATCGCTAGAAATCCGACCGGTCAGCATTCCGCTGAACGACCGTATTCGCGCGGCGGCCGAGTTGCTCGAGGACGACCGCGAGCGAACGCTCGAAGGGCAGGAATCGGTATCCGAAGGCGACCGCCTGGACCAATACCTGCGGGAGGTCTATATCTTCACCGATCTTTCTGCAACCGGCTGGCGAACGAAGGGAACCCGGTCGTTGAGCGAGAAACTCGAAACGCTTCAATGGTTGCGTGTCTACATCATCGATGTCGGCGTCGAGCAGCCAACAAACATTGGCATCACCGGGCTTCGATTGTCTCAACAGACCGTCCCTCGAGGAGGGGAATTATCGCTCGTTGCTGAACTCACCGCGCTCGGAGTTGAGGAGTCGCAACGAACGGCAGAGCTGTACCTTGAAGGCGAAGCAATGGTTGCCGTCAAACAAGATAGGGCCACCGTTTCGGTCAAACCGGATGCGGGCGCACTGATCGCGTTCGATATTCCCAACCTAACGGGTACGGCGCAGCATGGCGAGGTTCGTTTGGTGTCGAGCGACCCGTTTGCGCCCGATGATGTGCGCTACTTTTCCGTTTCCATTCAGCCGCCGCCCGAAGTGCTAATCGTTTCCGATTTGCCCGACGCGGCTGATTATCTCGATGCCGCGCTCGCGCCAGAAAACTCGTCGAAACAAGGTAAGGCCCGTTACCGCTGCACTCGCATGCCGTCGAACCGGCTGGCGGAGGCGTCACTCGACAAATACGACGTGGTCTATTTGGTCAACGTTCGCCGGCCGACGGCTTCCTCTTGGAACGCATTGGCGCGGTTTACGGCGGCAGGCGGTGGGCTGGGCGTCGTATTGGGGATGCCCAACGAACAAGTCAACCCCGTCGCTGTGGCCTACAATCAAGATGAAGCACTCGAAGTGCTACCCGGCGAATTATTGGCCGACCTAAGATTTGACCCGCCGGAGACCTTCGATCTTCGGGACTTGTCGCATCCGATTTTGAAAGTGTTTGATGAACTCGGCGGCCGCGAACAATTGACGACCGTTGACGTGAATCGCTACTGGCGCGTGACGCCGTCGGAAAATGCCGGCGTCGTTTTCGCGTACACCGATTACCGTGAATCACCGGCGCTGTTGGAACGAGTTTTCGGCGAGGGCCGCGTGCTCATGTTGACGACAGCGGTCGATCCAGAGAGCTGGAACGATCTGGCGAGCCGCGAACCGTGGACGTTCATCGCGCTGGCAGACCAAATGACCTACTATCTGGCCGGCCGTTCCAAGAGCGTGTTCAACTACATCGCCGGCGAATCTCCGGTGCTGTCGCTCGACGGTTCCGAAGGGACAAACCAGTTTCTGCTGCGAAAACCCGGGCTGCAGCAAACGAGTCTCGACGTTGAGCCTGACATGCCATCGTTGACGATCAACAACGCCGATCAGATCGGACACTACCGCGTGATCCCCCGCGAGGGCGATTCTCCGTTTACCGTGGGCTTTAGCGTGAATGCGTCGCCGGGCGAAAGCGACTTTGCCCCGATGACGACCGAAGAACTCGACAACGTGCTCGGTGAGGGACGTTACAGCGTTTCCAAAGACATCGACGGATTAGCCGCGAATGTCTCCATCGGTCGGATCGGTCAGGAAATGTTTCCGTTTTTGCTGCTGTTCTTACTCGTCGTGTTTTGCTCGGAACACATTGTTGCCAATCACTTTTACGATCAGGATGCTGGAAACACAGACAACAGCTGACGAGCCATGTCCTCGTACGAGTTGTCATGGGTCGGATTACGTGGGACGGGAAGACGTAACTCATGCCCATTTACTAACGTTACCGAAGCAGAATGCGTTGACGGCCACCAACTCCACGTGGACTGCACAAGCACTCGGCGAACCACATGTCGATCACGTTCTCCCCAATCTGGCCCTGGCCACTGGTGATTCTGGCAATCATCAGCCTGCTGGCGGTTGTGGGGATGTCGTATCCACGGCGAGTGGCGCATCTGCCGCCATTTTCGCGCCGGTTTCTTATTGGACTTCGATTCGCGGCGGCTGTTGTCTTGGCGTTGGCCATGCTTCGCCCGGCGATCCAAATTGAGGATTCCGAAAAGAATGCATCCATCGTGTTCGTGCTGGCGGACTTCAGCCGAAGTATGACGACCCAAGACGGCCCTCAAGGAATCTCGCGGCGTGAGGCGTTGCTGCGAACCATCGCGGACAATTCCGAGGTCTTTGCAGAATTCGAAGACAACGTCGAGATTCTCTTTTACGATTTCGCCCGCGAGCTGACCGCCGTCTCCGAACCCGGAGAAGCGGCGGAGGGAGAGCAGACTGCGATCGGCGCCGTACTCAATGAACTGCTGCGAGAGGCAAGGGGTAAGCCCGTCGCTGGCGTTATTGTGTTGAGCGACGGAGCACAGCGGGCTCACGAGCCCGACGACGCTGACCCAAGGTCGGTCGCACGATTGTTTGCGGAGCGGCGAATTCCAATTTACACCGTCGGATACGGGAGCACCGGCCTCTCGGATTCGACGCTCGACCTGTCAGTTGAAGATCTGCTCGTAGACCCACTCGTCTTTGCCAACAAGTCAGTTCCCATCAATGCCAAGGTCCGCGCGCTGGGTGCTGCGGGGCGTGATCTGACCGTCCGGCTGCTCGTCGAAGACCGTAGCGGCGTGGGACGCGGAAAACAGGGCGAGTTGAGTGTTCCCAAGGCAGGGCCGAACGCGCGGCCTTCGATGCAGTTCGACGTGAAGGAACCGCAAGAGGTGATCCCCGTCGAACTGTCATTCGTCCCAGATTTTCCGGGCGAATACAAAGTTGTCCTGGAGGTCGTCGCCCTCGACGGTGAACTCAAGCAGAACAACAATCGACTCGAGACAATCATCACCGTTCAAAAGGGGGGGATCAAGGTTAAGTATTTCGACACGATCCGCCCCGAGCAGAAACCGATTCGACATGTGCAAACGTCTGATAAGATCCAGCTCGATTTTCAACTCATCCAGCGCGGCAGGTTCGCCCACCTCAATGAGATCGATGCGGATTCCTTCAAACCCGGCGCATACGACGCTTACATCATCGGAGACGTGCCGGCAGCCATCTTCACGCTAGAACAACTGGAGATGCTCGCCGCACGAGCCGAGCAAGGGGCCGGCTTGCTCATGACGGGCGGGTTTCACAGCTTTGGCGCCGGCGGATACGCGAGAACTCCTTTGGAAAACTTATTGCCCGTCGCGATGGACGTGTCGGAAAAACGACCGGATGATGAAGTTGATGAGTCGTTGCAACACATGGGCAAGCTCAAAATGCTGCCGACGCGGGTGGGACTGGGGCGATTCGTCATGCGGCTCGATTCGGCAGACAAAAACATGCAGCGATGGCGGGCCTTGCCGCCACTCAATGGGGCGACAAAGCTCCGCAAGAAAAATAATTTCATCGAAATTCTCGCCGAATCCGAGGAGGGCATCCCGCTGCTGTTCGCCAGTGAGGGAGGCAAATTCCGAGTCGCTGCGTTCGCCGGTGATACGACCTACCTGTGGTTTCAACATCGGAAGTACGACGAACACCAAAAATTCTGGCGGCAAATGATCCTTTGGCTTTCCCACAAGGAAATGGATGGAGATGCCCCCGTGTGGGTTCACGTCGACCCGCGCAACTACGCACCACGCAGAAACGTCGAGCTGACATTTGGCGCGCGAAACGAAGAGGGAGAACCGATTCCCGATGCCGACTTCGACATTGAAGTGCGCAGCCCAGACGGCGAACTGCACAAGCTGACGCCGCAGCTCTCACAAACGGGAGGTTCTACCAGCTTCTCGGAAACGCTGACACCGGGAGACTACTGGATACGTGTCGCGGCCGAAAAAGATGGAACCCGGCTCGGTGACGACGCGTGGACGCGGTTCATCGTCGATTCGCGCGATCTTGAAATGGACAACCCGACCGCCGATTTCGACCTTCTCGAAGAAATCGCCCACACAACAGGCGGTTACCCCGTCGCGCCGGAGGAGTTCGGCCGATTCCTCGAAGACAAAGTCGAAAACGGACTCACAGACGTCGATCTCACCCGCTTTAGCCGGGTTCGTCTGTGGGACAACTGGCCGTTTCTGCTGATATTCGTGTCGATCATGACGCTCGAATGGTATCTACGTAAGAGGAAAGGACTTGTGTGAAATATCCGGCCGGTTCAACATTGGAAAGATTTGGGAACATTCGTGGCCCCTGAAGCGTCGGTAGAGGTATAATCACAATGGTCAACACAACATGGGGGCGCACAGGTCGCCGCAACACTGTTCGAGGGCGATAGTTTGCCGCGTATGTTTTGGGTTCATCGTTAGCTTTAACGGGCGATGGGACCCGTTTTTGACAGTGAGTGGGAATTCCGAGTCGGCGGCCCCGGAACGACATCGACAGAATCATTTCGCTTTGACCCGTGACGACAAATTACTCTCACGCAAGACGAAACGACAACCTGAGGTATTCCGGAGACTTTTGGAATGGCATCGTCGGTCGAGTCGAACTCGTCTCAGCAATACGTCGATTTCGACGAATACATCAACTTCCAAATCGAGAAGACCCGTTCGGGAATCAAGCTCACCGATTTCTTGACGGCCGCAGCCGGCATTGCGACGTTGTGGATCGGATACCTGCTCGTCTTCACGTTGCTCGACCATTGGGTCGTACGGGGGGGATTCAACGAGACCACACGGGTGCTGATGTTCTTAGCGGTGGCTCTGTGTGGGTGTGCCTGGATTGGTTGGATTGTCGTCGTTCCGTACCTCAGGAATGTCAGTGATCTGTTTGCCGCCAAAGCGATCGAACGCTCGTCGCCGGAGCTCAAGAGCACGCTATTGAATGTCGTTGATCTCCAGCGATCGGGCCGCTCTGCACCACCGCAGATTCAGTCTTCGCTTGAAAAGCGAGCTGCCGTCGCCTTGTCGCACATCGACGTCAACCAGGTGATCGACCGGCGTTGGCTGATGAGGCTGTCGTTTGCGCTGCTGACGGTGGTCGTGCTGTGCTGCCTGTATACGGTCTTCTCTCCAAAGCACATGTCGTTTGCTCGGCCACTGCTTCCGCTACTTGGTTCGAAAGTCGCAACTCAGACCGAAATATTTAACGTGGAGCCGGGAGACGCCGAGATTCTCGCGCGGACCCAATTGGAAGTCTCTGTCGATTTGCGTGGCAAAGTGCCCGAAAGCGTTGTGCTCTATTACACGACCGATGATCGGCGGTACGTCGACGAGCCGGTTGAAATGCGGCCCGTCGAAGACGAACAGAAGCGATTTCGCGTCGTCGTCAACGGTGAGAACGGTCGCGGAATCCTGCAGAACTTGACGTATCGCATCGAAGCCGGCGATGCCTTCACGCGCGAATACCGGGTGCGAATCAATCAGCCGCCAACTGCCGCCGTTGACGAGATTCGTTATGAGTACCCGGACTACATGAAGCTGCCGGACCGCACTCGGTCGACAGGGCAGATCGATGCCTGGGAAGGCACCACGGTCAGCTTGAAAGCAACGGCCAACATGGCGGTGACAACCGCCGCCATTCTGTTTTCCGATACCGAAGACACTTCGGTCAAGGCGGAAGAAATCAGGATGAAAATCGCCGGGGGTACTCAACTCACAGCCAACTGGCCGCTGGAAATTCGCTCGGATGGAACCTATCCGCACTACTATCGAATTCAAATCAAGAACGAAAACGGACAGATCGATCGCGAGCCAACGCTCTATTCCATCCAGATTCGACCCGATCTCCCTCCCGAAGTCGCTCTGATCGACCCGGTGCGCGACTTGGAAATGCCGGCCAACGGAATCGTTCCGATCCTTGTCGAGGCCAACGATCCCGATTTTCTACTGCGGTCGCTGTATCTAAAACTCGAACAGCACGACGAACCGTTCAAGCCGCGCACGATCTTTGTCGGCGAAAAACAACAGGTTCGCACGCGGTACGACCTCCACTTGTCGGAGTTGGAGCTCAAGACGGACGACGTCGTCACGTTTTCAATCGAAGCGACCGACAATCGCCGTCCATACGGAAACAAATCGATCACACCCCGGATCAACATCCGAATCGTCGATCCCGTCTCCGACGAGCAAGTGCAGCAGAAACTCGAAGCCGACAAACAGAAGCAACAAGAGCAACTCGATCAGCAGGAGCCACAACGCGGCGAACAGGAACAACAACAAGAGGGCACTGACGACGAATCTCAACAACCCGAAGATCAACAGCAAACAGGAAACGAAGACGGTCAAGGCAACCAGGAAGGCTCGTCTGACGAGAACAGCCAGGCGCCAAAGCAAGGCAGCAAATCGGGGACAGGCAGCGAAACGGATACAGGGGATGAATCGTCCACGGGCTCAAAAACGGGAGACAATTCGCAACGGCCTCTTGACCCCGACGGCGCGGACGATGCCCAGGTGCTCGACAAGCTACTCGAACGCCAGCGCCAGCGGTCCGAATCAGATTCCGAGGAACCTCCGGAGAGCGAGCCCTCCAAAGACAACCCACCTGCGAATGCCGATCGAACCGACCAGCCCGATGCGGACGCCGGCCAACAAGACGACTCGGAAAAGTCCGACACCGAGAAGCCCAACGACAACCAACCGTCAAAGGACGAACCTTCCGAAGACGGTCAGGGAGAGATGCCCGACGAAAAGCGTCCGAACGATTCGAAGTCCGGCAAAAAACCTGCTGACACCGACGATGGTCAAAGCGAAAAGAACGACAAGCCCGAGCCGGGTGGCGAGAAACCCTCTGCTGACGACGACAAAACCGGCGATGATGCCGATTCGAATTCGAACAAGCCATCGGCTGACGACAAGAACTCCGGTGATGACGGCGACGGCTCTGATGAGTCACCCAAAGACAAGAACGCAGCCGACAAAGACGATCCTTCGAACGCGGACAGCGAAACGAACAAAGCTGACTCCGATCAGGGTGATCCGGATGCGGAACCGAAGCCATCCAACAAGCCGGATGAGAATAACACAGGGCAGCCTAAGAGAGACGCCGCCGATTCAAAGCCGACAGAGTCGGACGCGAACAAGCAGGGCACGCCCAAAGCCGACAGGAACGCCGATGGCGACCCGATGCCCGAGAAGGGCGGTGACGAGAAAAACAAAGAGGGCGATGACGGCTCAAAGAAATCGCAAGACGGAAAATCGGGAAGCAAAAAATCCGAATCCAGCACCGACAAAAATCCGAATGAGTCGCCAAAGGGAGATGCACCAAAATCGGACGATGCTCAGCCGGGCAAGCCAACCGGCGAAGAGGAAAAGGGGGACGGTTCCAAAGAGAATAATATGAAAAAGGACGCCCCGAAGCGAGGTTCGGAAGGCGAAACCAAAGACGGTGCAAAAAAGGACGCTCCGTCCGACGAAGGTCCGAAGAAGCCTTCGCCCGACAATGAAGAACGGCCGTCGGATCGGGAGAAGACACAAGTCGATAAAACGGAACCCGGCAAGGAATCTTCTGCCGAGAAGAACGAACCTGGTGGTAAGCCGGATCAGGGTGACCAGTCCAAGAAGAAGCAGGGCCGCCAGGAAAACGATGGTGATCCAGACAAACAGGAATCAGATCGAAAGGACGCGCCCAAGGATTCGCCGCAGCCGAAAGGGCAGGACGACAGCCAGACGAAAAAGCAGGACGCTGCCGCGAAGAAGGATCCCGATTCAAAATCACAACCCGGTCAGGACGCACAGCCTGCCGAGGGTAATAAACCCGGCGACGGCAACGAGCAAGGAAAAGACGGTGATTCCAAAAAAGGTGAAGGCCAGAAGTCCGAAGGCCAAAAGTCGGGCGGGGGTCAGAAGCCAGGTGAGGGCAGTGAGGCAAAAGAAGAAGCGAGTGGCGGCAACAAAGAAGGCAAACCGGACAGCGGTCAGGGCACATCGCCCAAGTCGTCGGGCGGCAGCCCTAGCAACAGCGGCAACAATGGTCGTGGCGGGCAGCCTGGTACGAAATCAGGAAAGGAAGAGAATCCGGCCGAACGAGGTGGTGCTGGAGAGGGCGACGATCCGGACGGACCAGACGCTTCCGGTGACGGAGAGGCCGATGCTGGTCCGGACGGGGCTGACGACCCCGATCTCGAAAGCGCCAAAAAGGCGACGGATCTCGTTCTCAAAAAGCTCGAACGCGAACTGAAGCGAGGCGAGGTCGACGCGGAACTGCTTGAGGAACTCGGCTGGACCGAAGAGCAAATGAAGAAGTTTTCCGAACGCATGCGGCGGCAACTCAATCAGAACGATCAAGACGATTCGGCCGAGTCTCTTGCCCGCCGCAAGCAGTTCGACGAGTTGCTCAAGAGCCTGAACGTGAAATCCAAAGGGACAAGTCGCCGCGACCGAAACCAGCGAAACCGTGTCCTGGAAAGCGGGGGCAGCCGCCGCCTTCCAGTCCCGGCCGCCTATCGGGAACTCTACGAAGACTACACACGCCAAATGCTCAAGCGTAAGCAAAAGGCGAAATAGCCGACGGACCGTTTTGAAATTCTCTATTCGGCAAGCCCAAGGGTACCGTAAGTCGATTGCCCTGCGCAACGCATCTTCCCGCTGGCGTCTGAGCGGCGTTTTCAGAATATCGAAGAATCATCGTTCGTCTTCGTCCTCGAGCAAATCTTCAAGATTCTCCGGCAAGCCGCTCACGTACTCATCCCAACGTTCACTTTCGTCCGTCGAATCCTCTCTGGGTAACTCCGATCCGAAGGCGGCCATCCACGCTTGGGTTTCCTTCTCAGGCACGCGGCCGGAATATTTGGGGTCGCTGTCGCGTTCGTGCGGCGATCGAAGCGAATCGTCGACGGGTCCCCGGCTTTCAAGTTCGTCGAAGAACACGTCGCTGTCGACGAACCCCGAGCGACGGAGCCGCGCAGCCTTTTGCAAGCGATGGTCGCTCGAGACGACGCGAATCTGGCGTGGAGCCGAATGTTGTTGGATCAGTCGTTCAATGACCGAGTCAGCGTCGCCGCCGGGTGGTGCGTAGAGAATCTGCATGCCGTCGCATGTCGATTCCCGAGGCGCTCCGACCGGGGCGTCGAATGCGTCGAAGACAACCGTCGTGCGCTTGCGGGCATTCGATTCCAGACGCGTTTTCAGGAAATTGAGCAGCCGATTGCGCCGTTTCTGCATCTCACCCGGTGCGTACCGACGCGCCGACATCCCCGCCGCGTGCAGCAGATTGTAACCATCGATAATAAGAAATGGCGTCGACATCAGAAATCTGCCGGAAAGCGTTCTGGCACCGGTTGAGCCGTCCGAAAGGCTCGTAAGCGATCGTCGGCGATGGAGAGTTTGAGAAGGATTCGAGTTTCCGTTTGGCGGGGCGCCGTTTGGTGAGAATCGATGGTATCACGAACGAGTGGAGCTCGCTACTGGCTGAAACCATACCGGCGACTTATAATCAAGTTGTCCATTTTGGTCTGTACAATCGAAAAAGTCAGCTCATTTCAGTAGGGGCTTACGATGAAAGAGACGTTGATTTGTGTTGTCGCTGCTTTCGCGAACCTGACCGCTGGAAACACGCTCGTTGCCGGTAACTGGACACAGTTTCGCGGTAATGACGGCAGCGGCACGTCGTCCGAAGCCGAGTTGCCACTTAACTGGGGCGACGGCGAAAACCTCGTCTGGAAAACCGGCTTGCCCGGCTACGGCGCATCGAGCCCGATCACGTACGGCGACCGTATTTTCCTGACCGGTTACAGCGGCTATGGAACGGCCTCGAGCGCAGCGACCACTCAGACGATGCTCAAATTGCACGTCACCTGCCTGAACCGTTCCGATGGCACCGTCCGTTGGGATCGAAAAATCGACGGCAACGACAACGAGCAAGACTACAAGAGATTCGTGGCACTGCACGGCTATGCATCGGGAACCCCGGCAACGGACGGCAAGGCCGTGTTTGCCTTTTTCGGCAGTTCAGGCGTCGTCGCCTACGATTACGAGGGCGAGCTTCTTTGGACGGCCGACGTCGGCGACAAGACGCACATTTTCGGCAGCGGTACGTCACCTGTTCTGTTCGGCGATCTGGTCATCGTCAACGCGAGTGTCGAGAGCGGCTCGCTCGTGGCCCTCGACAAGCAGACCGGCGACGAAGTCTGGCGGGCACCCGACATCAACTCTGCCTGGAACACTCCACTGCTGGTCGACGTTGGAGCAGATAAGCCGGAAATGGTCGTCAATACCAACACCAAACTCCTCGCATTCGATCCTTCCTCCGGAGAGCCGTTATGGAACTTCACAAACGGTGCCGGAACGTACATCTGCCCGAGCGTTGTTGCCGAGAACGACATCGTATACGCCGTTGGCGGGCGCAGCGGTAAGGTTGTTGCCGTACGCGGCGGGGGACGTGGCGACGTGACCGAGTCGCATCAGGTCTGGGCGTCTGAAGGACAGTCGAACGTGCCTTCTCCGGTGCTGCACGACGGCCGCTTGCATTGGGTGAGTGACAAAGGCATCGCCTTTTGCCTCGACGCCCAATCGGGCGAACAGGTCTACAAGAAACGGATCGCCGACGCGAAAAAAGTGTACGCGTCGGTCGTTGCCGTCGACGACAGGCTGTACGTGCTGACGTGCGCCGACGGGGCGATGGTTCTCTCAGCCGGCTCCGAGTTCGAACAACTCGCCCACAACGTTTTCAGCGACGATGACAGCATCTTTAACGCCAGTCCCGTCGTTAGCAACGGTCAGTTGCTAATTCGCTCCGATAGGTTCTTGTATTGCGTCGATTGAGAACGTGTGCGCATCGGGAACGTCTCGATGTTCGCCGGCCGGCGCAATCCTATTGGAAACGTCTTCTCGGTGCCTTCATCCCCGGTCACTGGATTTCTGGCGGGCTTGAGGCGAGACTGTCAACTAGACCATGTCTCGTTTTGTTGTAGCGGCTCGAGACGCGATTGAAGCTGAAATACCAACATTTGAGTCGCTACAGTTTCGCGGGGCGCGCTTTAGAGCCTGTTGTGGGTTCTCAGAAATGCATCGATCGAGCCGTCCCAGTAGCCGCCGGCCGTTCCGCGTCAACAGGAAATCGGCCCGGCGCCTACTCCGGCCGCCATTGCCCATACAAGGAGAACTGACGAGTGGACACGATTAAGCAGCGATTGGCACGCAACGAAATCATTCGTGTGATTGGCCTGGGCCGCATCACGCACCACGCGATGCTCCAGATGATCGGCATGCAGGGAGGGTTTCAGGCGCTCTGGTTCGATCAAGAACACTGCGGCCTCACGGTCGAACAGCTCGAAATCGCCACGCTAGCGGCTCGCAGCCAGGGGCTCGATTCGTTCGTTCGCGTGGCGCCGACCGACTACGCCATCGTCACACGCTGCATCGAAGCCGGTAGCAGCGGCATTATGGCGGCGCAGGTCTTCACCGCCAAACAAGCCGAGGAAATTACGCGTTGGACGAAGTTTTCACCACGTGGCACGCGGGGGCTAAACAGCAGCGGATTCGACGGCGGCTACGGAACGGTCGCACTCGCCGAACATTGCGAGAGAGCCAACCGTGACACATTTCTCGCGATTCAGATCGAGACCGCCCAGTCGGTCGAGGAATGCGACGCGATTGCCGCGATCGACGGCGTCGACATGCTGTTCGTCGGTCCGGCCGACCTCAGCCAGAGCTTGGGCGTCACGGGCGATTTCTTCAACGACAAATGCATCGCGGCCATCGATCGCGTGGCAGCCGCCTGCAAGAAGCACGGCAAGCACTGGGGCGCCGTCACCGTCAGCCCGGAACATGCGGCGCTGCTCGTCGAGAAAGGCTGCACAATGGTCTCGCCGACGAACGACACGAAGCTGATTGGCCTCGGCTTAAAAGCGCTCAAATCACAATACGCTGCACTCTTCGATTAAAGGAAGTATCGTTCCGGTGACGCTCGACTGAACGGGAATTATCCTGACGCGCCTTCATCAGCAATGGGAGCGTGTCGGAACGATTTCGGCGAAGATACGTCTCAAGAAGATACGTCTCAATCAGTGTAGTAGACCTTGACCTTCAGCCAATCGATAGCCAGGTCAAATTTCTTGGCGCTGTACGGTGCCGTTCCGACTACGGATGCTCCAAATTTTGGGAGGTTGATCTCGGCAGGCGTCCATGTTGTTCCCCACAAATCGCCCACGCCACTGGTTCCCGGCGCGACCTCAATCGGCCCACATACTGCTGGCCAGCCTCCAATGATATCAGACCAGTCTTCGATTTCAGTCCCCGCCCGAATCATGTCACTAAGATCATCAAGAGGATCTTCTTGCTTCCAGAGCTGGACCGAATCGGCGATAATCGCCCCAGAACCCGTTGTCACCTCCCCTGATGGCTTGAAGTGAACCTCAATTTTGTCAATCGTCGCGGTGCCAGGAATGGCGAACCCAAATTCCCTCCCCCTAAGGATATCTGTGCCCTCGCCATGACGTAGCGTTTCATCGTTTACGGCAGCATTGCCGCAAGCGGGGCTATCTGTCTTGATGTTGTTGATGTCATCCCAACCGACATCTCCCACGGCAACTGTGTCCACGACAGTGGGGAGCTTGGTTACCGTGTATGAGCTTGAAGCCTTACTCGGCTGGGCGGAACCAGCAACCCATATCCCCGTACTCAGCGCGGCAACCGACTTCATAAATCGACGACGTGACCGCAATTTCAGACTTGTTTTCCAACTCATGGCAGCTTCCTTTCAATGGCACTTGGCTCGACAGGTTGCCAAACAACAAATCGTTCTCCGAAAAACACAGCAACTACAAGAACCGTCTAGACGCAAAGGGTGAATACATATGGTTAGTGATCATATATACTCTATGATGCGCTGGAGTTCAATATGAAATATGTACCAATTCAACATGCTCAGCACACTGTCTGTGGGTGACGGTCGACAGTCGGATCGGCGAACCGGGATCGGCGAACATCTATTTCGAGGAATCCCCGTCAGCCGGTGACGGCAGTTACCTCGACGACTTCACGAAGACAAGCGCAACGTGGTTTCGCACAGTGGAGAGAATTGAGCCGCAGATCATCAAGACGTCCGACACGCGCGAGGACCAATAGCGATGGCTGCGTGCCCAGTTGCCGGCGGCTGCGCCTCGGAGTATCGATTGCTACGGAAAGTTCGGCGTCTACCGCTACGGCGATACAAAGGGGATTCACCTGTCACGTATTCTTTCAAATGATCTGCTAAACGCGGAATATCCGACCGAGTGAGCGAGCTGAATGTCGGGCAATGCCGTCGAGCGCGGCCACAACTCAACTGGCCCGCATGCAATGCGGCATTGCTCGATCGAAGGCGATCAGATGCGGTGCGCAAGCGAAGGCCTCCATCGGCACACCACGGCCGATGGAGACCGTGAAGAGAATTACACCAGGACGGTCACAGTGGGGCAATCATAGATCTCGAACTTGTGCTCGTCTACTGATGAGTTACAGTAGACGACGACACCAAAGTCCGAGTCGTTCACGTCGTCGACTGTGAGTCTGAGAATCGAGGAACCGTATTGTTGCTGCCAGGGCCAGGCGCACGGATAGGTTATACCGAAATCGATGCGTTCTTGCGCAGTAGCATCATTGTCACCGATCCAGAGTTCCTTGCCAACATGCCAAGGTTGTTCTGTCCAGTCACCTTCCCATTCATCGGTTACGTGGTATTGGCGCTCATAACCGCCGCCCAAGCTACCGTCCGGGGTCCAATCCGTCGCATCTTTGAGAATGCGAACCGAATGATCGCCTTTGGGACGATGCGGAGTGCCGTTCGGTTTGAACGAGCGTGCTTTGATGCCGACAAAGAGTCCTTTGATCTTCGTGGTTCCGGGGCCCGACAGGTTGAAGCCGAAATCGTGGAAGTAAATCCGCCCGGTGCCTTCGTGCTTCTCCTCAACGATCGAATAGTGATACTTCGTTGCTTCTGATCCAGAATAAGTGGCATCGATCGTCCATTCATAATCACCAGGGTCCGAATTTTGGCCGATGGTGCCGGCGCGTTTCGTCGTCGCGGTCGAGTAGCTGTGCACAATGTCGTGGATGCTTCGCGGTGTCGTGAGGCACCCACTCGAGCCAACCGACGGCCCCGTCGCGGGTCCTGTACAGTCCTCGGATCGTACGATTCGCGGGCCGCCGAGATACACGCCGGCACCCATGGCCGCCGCACTTGCCATGAACTTACGCCGCGAACGAAGTGAATTCTGAGATCGCTTTTTCACAATGCCGCTCCTTAATTCCTAAATCCCTGACTGTGAATTTCAACAAGCCCTCGTCATGGTGGATTCCGCTATAAGACACAACAGGTGTCCAAATGCGGAAAATACAGCACATCAGAGTATGGTGGTTAGTAGACACATGTAATGCAAGGCCGTTCGACGGTTTTTTTTGATGATATGCGAATCGAGGTGGTTTTCTAATCTGATTCGAATTGACGTTCTAGTGAGATCACAAACAAGCCTGGGCTCACCTAGTCGATCGAAAGCGTTCCGTTCGAAGTGGGTATTATCGACTGCTTTGCGTCTATTAGAAACACCCGATCGACGGCGACGGCCGTGGCGCCAAAACGCGGACGTCGTCTGGGGAATCTCGGAGAACGTCGAGAATATGCAGCTCTTTTCGTGGGGTCGGTGTCTTCGTAACCGGCCAGACTGCTGTAGACTGACTGCCGCACCATCGCGATCACGCTGTGTCGCGTGTTCTGTCCGATGCAGGGATCGTGGATCCCCAACTCTTCGACTTCCGTCGTCAGCCCGAGCGTTTCATCCAGTTCCCGATAGGCCAATAGACGGGCATCACTGGTGACATTCGCACCGTGGAATTCCAGTCGAACCTGACTGTCGAAACCGACTCGCAAGGCGTCCCGTTTGTCTTCACCCATCTCGTTCCCCGTCCGTGAGCGCCAAATCCGTTTCAGACGACTGATTTTGTAGCCTCAATCCGACACAAAGAACAGTCAACCTAATTTCTATCTGGGAAATGCGGGTAAAGGCCTCCAATGCCTGATTGGGGTCGGCTTCGGCGCTAGAAACGCGGGACACACGCTGTCCAACAAAGGGTTTGGTGCGACCCCGATCGACGCCCCGCGACGGCTAGAGGGCGTTCGACATAAGTGTAGCGGGTTCTGGCGGCGTAGAGACGATATTCAAACGCCAAGAATCGTCCGTTAGCCGCCACAGTTATCCCGAACGGGATCTAATGCCCGCTCGTTGCAGCGCGCAGCGCATCGATCTATACTTCCGGGATCGACGTGTCTGGGTGGTTGAGTTGTCCAAACAAGTTACATCCAGACCAAGCTGGGACGAACGGTTGCTCTATGAAATCGAGTACGCTTCGCCCGGCAGCCGATTCCGAAGGCCACCTCAAAAAGGGAGATTCGAATGTCGCGTGTTCCATGCTACGGCCCGGTGTTGCTGCTTGCGGCCTGTTGTTGTGCCGCGTGTGGATTGCCAACAGTTCGAGCCGGCGACTGGACATCCTGGCGGGGACCAAACCGCGACGGAATCTCGACGGAAACGAACTTGCTCACCGAATGGAGTGATGACGGTCCGCCGCTGAAATGGAAGGTCAGCGAACTGGGTCAAGGGTATGCGAGCATCTCCGTCTCCGACGGCCGAATTTTCACGATGGGCAAACTCGGCAGGGGTGCCTCGCTCATCGCGCTCGATCTCAAATCTGGTGAGAAACTATGGGAGAGGAAGGTCGGCGGAGGCAACCCAAACTGCACACCGACCGTTGACGGCGGAATGGTCTACGCGCTCGGTCGAGAGGGCGACCTCTTGTGCGCGGATGCTGAGAGTGGCGACGAGGTGTGGCGAATCAACTTCAAGACGGACCTCGGTGGCAAAATGATGTCTCACTGGGGTTACAGCGAATCGCCCCTAATCGACGGAGAGCGGTTGATCTGCACGCCCGGCGGTACGGATGCTGCGATCGCTGCTCTCGACAAGCGAACCGGAAAGGTCATTTGGACCGCCGCTCAACCAGCGGACATCGGCTCGCGCGGTGGCGACGGTGCCGGGTATTCATCGATCGTCATCAGCGAAGCCTGCGGCACTCGGCAATACGTGCAGCTTGTCGGTCGGGGCCTGATCGCCGTTCGGGCCGACGATGGGCAAGTTCTGTGGTCGTACAACCGCATCGCCAACGGCACCGCGAATGTTCCCACTCCAATCATCGACGGCGACTACGTGTTCTGCTCGACTGGCTACGGAACCGGTGCGGCGCTGTTACACCTTACGTCCACCGGCAATGGCATCAAAGCCGAGGAAGTCTATTTCCTCGACGGTAAAACGATGCAGAACCATCACGGGGGAATGGTAAAGATCGGAGACTACATCTATTGTGGCCACGGGAACAACAACGGCTTTCCACTGTGTATCGAGATGATGACCGGCGAAATCGCCTGGCGCAGCAAGCGCGGTGCAGGCGGCGGCTCGGCTGCCGTGCTACACGCCGATGGACATCTTTACTTCCGCTATCAAGACGGTGTGATGGCTTTGATCGAGACAACGCCTGATGAATACATCTTGAAGGGTTCGTTCAAAGCCGCGTCGAACAACGGCCGCGCTTGGCCGCATCCGGTGATCGTCGACGGCGATCTGTTTCTACGCGATCAGGATGCGCTGTTGTGTTATCGCATCGCGCGATGAAAACGTCCAAAACCCGTTGATGGACAACACGGGTCGGATGACTCAAGCGCCCACGCCGACCACAATTCCTTACCTTCAGGAATCATGATGAACCTCGGTAAGATTGGGGTACTGAACGTGCTGCTGGTGTTCGTTCCGGCGGCCTTGATTCTGAAATTCACGGGTGCCCCCGAGGTGTGGGTCTTCGGTGCGTCGGCGGTGGCGATCATCCCGTTGGCGGGGTTGATGGGCAAGGCCACGGAAATGCTCGCCGACAAGCTCGGCCCCGGCGTGGGGGGGCTGCTGAATGCCTCCTTCGGCAACGCGGCCGAACTGATCATCGCATTGTTCGCACTCAAGCGGGGCATGCTCGACATCGTCAAAGCTTCGATTACCGGGAGCATTCTCGGCAACTTGTTGCTTGTACTCGGTGCAAGCTTCCTGGCTGGTGGAATGCGGTTCTCGCGGCAAACATTTAACGCGACCGCCGCCGGCGTCTCGTCCACGCTACTTGCCTTGGGCGCCGTCGGGCTGCTCGTCCCGGCCATTTTTCACGCGCATCTCGTCGTGCACCATACACAGGCCGACGAACAGGCCATCAGCTTGGAAATCGCGATTGTGCTGTTCGCTGCCTATATGCTCATGCTGTTGTTCAGCCTGAAAACGCACAAACATCTCTATTCGGCGGGCCGCCACGGCGACGAGAAACAAACGCACTTCTCAGACGTGGAAGGCGGCTGGTCGACGAAAGTCGCACTGACCGTGCTGATCGCCGCAACCGTTTCAATCGCCGTGATGAGCGAGCTGCTCGTCGGCGCGATCGAGGTGACGAGCCATCAATTGGGATGGACACAGTTGTTCGTGGGAGTCGTCGTGATCGCCATCGTCGGCAATGCCGCCGAGCACTCCACCGCGATTCTCGTGGCGATGAAAAACCACATGGAACTGGCGTTTCAAATCGCCGTGGGATCGGCGCTTCAAATCGTGTTGTTCGTTGCACCGTTGTTGGTGTTTGTCAGTTATCTGCCCGGATTTGAAAGGCTCGACCTGATCTTCAGCGTGCTCGAGGTGGTCGCCGTCGCCATCACGGTGATCGTCGTCGGGCTCGTGGCGAATGACGGCGAGTCGAACTGGCTGGAAGGACTCCTGTTGCTCGCCGTGTACGTTATCCTGGCGATTGCGTTTTATCACCTGCCTGAGAGTAACGACGCACCCGCCCACAGCGAACTGGGCGCGGCGTGGTCATACGCAGAGCAGCGGCTTCTCAGCTGATTCAACAGCATGGCAATTTCCTGCTCGCCGCGAATCGCCTTACTCGCCACCGATCGCTGTTGCGATCGAGCGTTCTTCTTCGTCGTGATCCCAGGTGTCTTGATCGTCTTGCCAGCCAGAAGCGCCTGCCGAGACGTACTCGGTAATCGGCTCGCTCTGCAGACGGTAGCGGTTGTCACTTTGGTGACCAAAGAACTGGCGAAACCAGAGCATGTTGCCGACGTTGGGCTGCGGAGAATAGAGGAAGACCGACGTCCCCTTCTCGTGGCAATCGAACAGCATGCCGAAAAACCCGCTGGGGATGTATTTGACACAGTGCATGCAGACGCCAACCTTGGGATGCCGTTCGTCCTCCACCAAACGCGCCAACGTTTCACGGAGTAATGACAGGTCAGCACCATCCCAGATGTCCATTTCGCCTAAGTCCATCACTTGGACGCCGTCCCACTCGTGAATGGTCATGCGGTCGTGTCGAGATGCCATGTTGTTTTTGCCCCTTGACTGCTCGGTTGGTCATTCGGCGGCGGATGTCTATTCGGATCACCCGGTCTAGCCGTCGGAGACATACCAAATGCAAAGGGCGGGCCAATGTTTCGAGAACTTGACATCGCCAAAGCGCGCCGTCGTTAAACCCTGAAGTTGGTGAGAGTTGGGCGCGAAAGCGATAGGCGTTCCCGCTCTGTACGGCCGCGGTATTGTCGTTTCGTCTCAACGCACCGTTGACGAAGTGTTGATTTTGCGAAACATCTGATTCGGCGGCGAATGGTCGCTGAGCACGTAGCACGTTCCGTTGCTTACGGCAAGAAGAGAGGCGACGAACGATTGAGCGCCGTCCCAAAACCCGATTGTGGTGGAACTCGACGCTACAAATCTGGCGCACAGGTTGCCATCAGAGCGTTCTGGGACCGGTTCTAAGCGGGAGTCCGGGCAGGGCTAAGTGGATTCCGTGCGTGCAACACAGCGGACCTGGCCCGTCCCTGACGGCGAAACACTCGGCACGAATTCGGCGAATCTGCTGCGCGACAGATTCACCGGTGCTACTCGGTTTCGTGGCGGTAGAGCAGACGGCCGCACGACCGGCAAAAGACGAACTTATGGGTGTTGATCTCGACCAGCATTTGCGGTGCGAGAATCGCATGGCAGGCATCGCAAGCATTCGCCGTCACTGAAGTGATCGCCTCGTGCCCATGGGCTTGAACGAGACGGCGATACGTTTCCAGTATCGAGCCGGGCAATTCAACTTCCGCTGCCTTGAGCGCCGACTCGATCTCCGCCAACTCGCTCTGCAGCCCTGGTTCGGCCGCGGCAACCTCGTCCGAGACAGTTTGCGCCTCTTTGCAAGCGATGGAATAGTCGTTCTCGGCCTCTTGGACTTGAGTCTGCGTTTGATCGACCTTTTCGAACGCTTCGAGAATCTCATCTTCCAGCACGCTGTTGGCCATCTTGTCTGCTTCAATCTGGCTCTTGAAGATGTCGAATTCCCGGTTCGACGTGACGGCATTCAGCTTGGCGTTTAAGTCGACGAGCTTGCCTTCGTTCGTCTTGAGTTGCAGCGACTTCTCGTCGGCCGCCATTTTCAGCTGTTTGAGTTGCTCCTTGAGTTCACCAATTTCCGTCTGTTTCTTATCGACGGCGCGACGGCGCGCGGAAACGCGCCTTGGACCGCGTGTCATCTTCTGTCGAACGCTGTCCAATTGGATGTGAATCTGATGAAGGTCTTTCAACCCGGCTGCCGTTGCGCTCATCGAGTCTCTTTCTTCGTTGCGATGGCGATTTCGCCGTTCGCCCGCGCTAAACCAACGCGCTGCCCCATGCCCCAGTTACGTGACCCACCCCACAACAGCTTCGATGTTGAAAATCCCGCCGACAAACGGCCCGGCACCGGCCGTGGGCGGCTCGCCCTCACCCGGCTCTCAGGCGGATGGGATGACGTAGCGGCAAGCCACCGCTGGCACCGTCGTTTCAGCACGCCACAATACACCAACTCTACCGAAGACTGCCAAATGATGTTATCACAAATCTGGAGGATCGGGTAGGAAGCGCCGTTGTCCGCGTGAAGTCGAACCACATTTAGGTTCGTGATATACGATGGTTCAGAACCAGATCGCTTCAGATGGGCGTGGCGTCCAACTTGGCTTCCTGTTCGAAACACGCTCAGGGATTACGAATTCGGCAAGGCCTCGAGCCGTCTTCGGTTCCGGTTACCCAGACAGAACACTGAACAACAAACAAAACGCTCCGGTCAGCCCCCGGCAAGCGTGGTCCGAGTCGCGACTCGACATTTTGCCGCCGGGAGATCATATCCCGACAGCAATAGCCAAAAACGCGACTGGATGACTCGCTATTTGGCGCTTTACGCGACGTGCATTCCCGTCAAAATACAAGTGCGATTCACCACAGCCGATGGTAAACTCACCCCTGATCATACGAATTGACAGCCCCAGAACACGCAAGGTGTCAGCGATGAAGAACTGGTTCACGATATTCATTGTGCTGCTCGCATCGACGGTGGCCGTCCCCACCGCCGGCCAAGCCGGCGAGAGGCGGCTGCTTTACGTCGCCGTGCCCGGCATTCGCAACTACTTGGAATACGGCGGACACGGGCTGTTAGTGTTCGACGTCGACCGCGGCCACAGGTTCGTGAAACGCATTCCAATCGGCGGAGTCGATGTGAACGGCAAGCCGATCAACGTGAAGGGCATGTGCGCCTCGGCAAAGACCGGGCGGATTCACATCAGTACGAAGGTATCGCTGATGTGCCTTGATATGCTGACCGAGGAGTTGCTGTGGGAGCGCAAGTACGACAAGGGCTGTGATCGAATGGCTCTGTCGCCAGATGGAAAGATCATCTACCAACCGACCTTCGAAAAAGACCAGTGGTACGTTCTGGACGCTATGACGGGTGATGAGATCGCGCGGGTGACTCCTGACTCTCGCGCCCATAATACCGTGTATGGACCGGATGGCACGCAATGCTACTTAGCCGGTCTCGGCTCGCCGTTTCTCACTGTCGCTGATACGTCAACGCACACGGTGCATCACACTGTTGGCCCGTTCTCCCACAGCATTCGCCCCTTCACAGTCAACGGAAAACAGACGAGGGTGTACGTCTGCGTGAACGAATGCCTGGGCTTCGAGATTGGTGATATTCAATCCGGTAAGAAATTGCATCGCGTGGAAGTCGAAGGGTTCGAGATAGGAAGGGTCAAACGGCACGGCTGCCCGTCCCACGGAATCGGCATGACGCCCGACGAAACGGAGATCTGGGTTTGTGACGCGCACAATCGACAAATGCACGTTTTTGACGCGACGGTTTCGCCGCCGGAACAACAGGCAAGCATCCCGTGCCGAGACGAACCGGGCTGGATCACCTTCAGCAACGACGGAACATTCGCTTATCCGTCGTCGGGTGACGTGATCGACGTAAAAAGCCGAAACGTGGTTGCCCGTCTGACCGACGAAAAAGGCCGAGCCGTCGGCAGTGAGAAGCTGCTTGAAATCGACTGGATGGGCGACAGGCCCGTTCGCGCCGGCAACCAGTTCGGCGTCGGACGCGTGACGGATTGATGGCCCGATTGGCCTGTCCTTCTGACCACGTGCGGTTCCATGAAGGTTTCCGTGCCGCACGAGATTGTCGAACCACGCCGTGTATTCGATATCGTAGGTTGCCGTTGGACATATTGTTCATAGTCTGTTCGGCGTAGCGTTGCTTCACATCGGAGTTGAACGTGTCATAATGGACGCCTCGCCCGGTTCGTGTTGAGGATCGGGGATCGATTCTCCCGCTCCGCCATCTTCCGGGCGAAAGCAGTACCCGGGCGGAAGTCGCCACGCCAGAACACGTCGTCATTTTTATGTTCTCACGACTTGCAAGATTTCTCGTCGAGCGCCCTCTGCCGGTCGTGTTGGCACTGTTGTTTTCGAGCATCGTCGCCTCGATTCTTGCATGGCACACGCGGTTCGACTTCACGTTGCAAACGTTGTATCGCGGCCAGGACGACCTGGTGAATCGGTCGGAAGAGCTCAAACAGACGTTCGGGTATGAAGACGCGGTACTGCTCGTGCTGCTCGAATCGGTCGGTTCCGACACGGTTTTGTCACCGGCCGCCCTCACTTGGCAGGCGGAAGTCACCGGGAAACTGAAGCAGATTCCCGACGTCAACTCGGTCGACAGCCTGGCAACTCTCAGCGTTTCCAAGGTCACGTTCTCGCTGTTGCCGAGCGTTCAACTGGTGCCTCTCGTCCAAGCCCTTCCGGTTGACGACGAAGCGGCCGCCGCCATCTCCGAGAGGCTAGAGCAGATCGACCTCGTATATGGCTCACTGCTCAGCCGCGATCACAGTCTGGCAGCGGTTTTGGTCGAATGCGATCCCGAATCCCGCGATCTCGACACGATGAGAGAATTGGTCGCGACCATCAAACAGGCCGTCGACCGGCAACCGCTCCCGGCAGGCTTTGAGGTTCGGTACAGCGGCATTTCGGAGTTGCGGCTCGATATCGTCCAGCATTTGCAGGCCGAACAAATGCGGCTAATTCCTTTCGCTGGAATTCTCTATTTGGCCGCTCTCGGCCTCGCGTTTCGCCGGCTCTCGGGGAGCCTGATTCCACTATTGGCCGTGGGAATGGGCCTGGTCTGGACGATGTCCATGTTGGTTGTGACGGGTCAATCGTTCAACATCATCACCAACATCCTTCCGGTCTTATTGATGGTGATCGGAGTCTCGAACTGCGTTCACGTCATCAGCCGATATGCCGAGGAGTCTCACACACATCCTCGCGACCGAAAACTGGCAACACAACGGACGATCGAGCACATGGCGGTGGCCTGTCTGCTCACGCTCGCAACCACAGCCGTCGGCTTCGCGAGCTTTCTGGCTGCCCGCTCGATCGTGCTACAGTCGTTTGGGCTCCAAGCCATGATGGGCCTGGGATTGTTGTATGTGAGCATTATCGCCACGTTGGGCGTTTCGCTTCGCTTCTTTCGAGCGCCCCGAAGCGGCCGCTCGGCTCAGCTTTCCCGCTCCGTCCTCACCCGCACAATTGTGCTCGTCGGTCGTGCGGTGACCGGATACCCCAAGACGACCTTATCGGTCACAACGCTGGTCATCGCGGCGGCGATCTGGTCGGCAAGCGGAATCAGCATCAATTCCTACACGGTCGAAACGTACGATGATGACCATCCGACGACGAAGACCATACGGACGATCGAACAAAAAATGTCGGGAATGTTCTCGCTGGAGATCGGCTTACGAGCCGACGGAAGAGAGTCGTTCCTCGAGCCTGATGTCTATCAACGCATCGCGAAGTTGACGCGTTTCGCACTCGACCACGACGACATTGTGTTCGCCCGTTCGTACGTCGACCTCATCGAAGCGCGGAGCGTCCCTTCTTCCGGCGCGCTGGACACGCCACCGAGCGTCAGCGACGAGAAAGCCCGCCACATTCGGCGTGTCGAACGCTTCCTACGGCGCTACGCCGACGATTTCGGCTACGGCGCCTTCATGACGTCCGACGGAAAACACGCCCGAATTCTCATACGCGTGCGCGACGCCGGCACACGGCGCCTCATGACGCTCATCGAGCAGATCCAAGCCGAGATCGACATCCTTTTTCCGCCGGAATTGGGCATCGACGTTCAATTGACCGGCGATGCCTACCTGAACACCGTGGCAATGGACGGCATGATCCGAGGTCTGTTGGCGTCGTTCGGATGGGCGGCTCTGGTCATCTTCGGGGTGATTGCGCTGATGTTTCGCTCGCTGCGAACGGCGCTAATTTCAGTTGTCCCCAATCTCACTCCGCTGTGCTTGACGCTGGGATACATGGGCCTGCGCGGCTTCGACATGAACGCGGGCAACGTGCTGGTCTTCGGTATCAGTCTGGGCATCGCCGTCGACGATACGATCCATTTTCTGTATCGCTACCGGGAAGAGAGCCGTCTTCAGCCCGATGTTCGAACCGCCGTGCTGCGAACGCTCGAAGGCACGGGCCGCGCGATCGTGTTGACGAGTCTGCTCGTCGTTTCCGGGTTGGGCGTTCTGTTGTTGTCGGACTTCGTACCCAACCGGCGATTCGCCGAGCTGACAAGCCTGACAATGATCGGCGCGCTCTTCGGCGATCTGGTGCTGCTACCGGCCAGCCTGTTGTTGTTTTCGAAGAAGGATGCTTCGTAGCGGTGCGTGAATTGGTTGCCCGGGGCGGGTTTGGCGTTGCCAACCGCGTCGAGAGCCGGAGTTTTCGAATGAACACACGCCAGATGGTTGACGGAATGACAGCCGGGAAAAGTCGTTCATTTTTTGGCACGTTTACCTTGGGAGATGGATGCGGCCTCATTACAATCGTTCTGGCGAAGAACCGTGATTTTTGATGTCGGCGTCCGACACATCAGTCGGTGCGTGTTCTTGGTCTGATCTTCGGGCTCGATGGAGAGTTGCGGATCGTCGGACGATGTCGATCTATCTACGGCTGTTCCCGAGATCTCCTAGTGGTTGAAGTCGATCCTTCGTTGGTAGAGCGAAAGACCGACACAACCGTGTTTTGCGACGGATTCTCGTCTCCCGAGTATGAGGACGTCGAAACAGTGGAATTTGTGGTTACGCGAAGCGGGGTACACCATGACAGTCGAGCGTCGCGAGTTCTTCAGCCAACTTGGTGTCGCGGCAAGCGCCGCAGCACTGGCGTCTTGCTCCAACCGACAACAAGAGATTGCTCAGATTGCCGGTGATCCGAACGACGTGTCTCTGAATTGGGACAAAGCGCCGTGCCGCTATTGCGGTGTAGGGTGTGGCGTCGAGGTCGGCGTGAAGGACGGTACTGTTCAAGCTGTCCGTGGCGACAAAGAAAGTCCCGTCAACCGCGGACTTTTATGTGCCAAGGGCTATCATTTGCCCGCGATGTTGTACGGCAAAGACCGGCTGACGCACCCACTTCGCCGTAAAGCCGACGGAGACGGATGGAAGAAGATCTCGTGGGATGATGCACTGGGGCTGATTGCCGAAAAGTTTCAGGCGACGCTCAACGAGCATGGGCCCGACGCCGTTGCCGTCTATGGATCGGGCCAATGGACCGTCTTTGATGGTTATGCGGCACTCAAGTGGGTCAAGGCGGGCATGCGCTCGAATAACCTCGACCCCAACGCCCGGCTCTGTATGGCCAGCGCCGTCATGGGTTTCATGACGCAGTTCCAGAGTGACGAGCCTATGGGCTGCTACGACGATTTTGAACATGGCAACGACTTCATTCTCTGGGGCAACAACATGGCTGAAATGCACCCAGTGCTCTTCAGTCGCATTCTCGAAAATCAGCGCAAAAATCCGTCTGTTCGGATCATCGACATCGCCACCCGCTGGACGCAGACGACCGACTACGCCAACACGTACATTCAGATTAGACCGGGTAGCGATCTTGCGTTGGCCAACGGCATTTTACATCTTCTCGTCGCCAAAGACAAAGTCGCTCGCGCATTCGTTGAAGAAAACGTTGTCTTCAAGCGGGGGACTGAGGATATCGAAACGATAGGCTATGGCTGCTACGGCGACAACGCAGAACGGTATGCCTTCAAGGACCAGGAGGCGGCAAGTTCGTTCGAAGAACTCCGACAATTCTTAAGTGATTACACGCCTGAGAAAGTGAGCGAAATCACCGGCGTCCCCGTGACAACAATCCACCTGCTGGCCGACATGTATGGTGACTTACAGCGAAACACCGTTAGCCTATGGTGCATGGGCGTGAATCAACATACGCGCGGCACATGGATGAACAACCTGATTAACGATTTGCATCTGCTCACGGGAAAAATCAGCCGTCCGGGCAACAACCCGTTTAGCCTGACGGGGCAACCGTCCGCGTGCGGCACCGCTCGTGAGGTAGGAACGTTGTCAAACCGTCTGCCGTCGGACATGGTTGTGACGAACGAAGCCCATCGCGAAAAGGCCGAGAAGATTTGGAATTTGGAGCCGGGCACCATTAACTCCATACCCGGTTATCATGCGGTCGACATGTTCCGCGCGCTGGCTCGTGGTGATATCAAGGCGATGTGGATCCAGACGACCAATCCCTGGGTCACGCTGCCAAATCTAGCGCGCTTCGAGCGAAAACCGGGCGACGGCCGATTCATCGTCGTAAGCGACATCTATCCCACACCCACAACAGCGGTCGCTGATTTGGTCCTCCCTTCGGCTGCGTGGGTGGAACGGGAAGGCGTCTTCGGAAACACCGAACGCCGCACCCAACAGTGGGACAAGATGGTCGACCCGCCCGGTGAAGCGACCGAAGATGCCTGGCAGATCATGGAAGTCGCCAAAAGAATGGGCATGGCCCATTTATTCCCCTGGCCCGAGGAAAGCTGGCACGAAGCGATGTTTGAGGAATATCGTCGCTTCACGCTGGAAACAGGCAAGGATTTGGCGAGCTATTCACAACTCCGCGAGTCGCGCGGATTGCGCTGGCCTGTTGTCGACGGCAAAGAAACAAAATACCGTTACGCGGCCGGCCACGACCCATACGTGAAGAAGAAAGACGGCGTCCACTTTTACAAGGCCAAGGCCAACGGAGAGAAAGCCGCGTTTTGGCTTCGGCCGTATCATCCCCCTGCCGAGGTCCCGGACGAAGAGTATCCGTTCTGGCTGACGACGGGCCGCGTTCTCGAACATTGGCATACCGGTTCGATGACCCGCCGGGTCAAACAACTACACCAAGCGGTACCAAGCGGATACGTCGAATTGAGTTCAAATGACGCCAAAGCACTCGGCGCGGTGACAGGCACCAAAATACGTGTAACGAGCCGTCGAGGTTCGATCGAATTACCTGCCGTCGTCGATGGTCGTGGAAAACCGCCCGCCGGATCAGTGTTTATACCGTTCTTCGACGAAGCAAAGTTGGTGAACGTCGTGACTCTCGATGCGATGGATTGCATCAGCAAGGAGCCTGACTACAAGAAATGTGCCGTGCGAGTCGAGAAGGCGTGACGAATGGGCACTCATCGTTTTTTTCTGACGGCACTGTTGGCCGTGGCTACTACCGGCTGTTCTCAGCCCACGGAAAACGCAACCGATGTTCCCACGCCCGCGTCGCTACAAGTGCGAGCAGCTCGGTGCGCCTATACTGGTGCTCCACCGGTCATACCGCATCCCCCGTTGTCGAGTCGATGCGTGGCGTGCCATACTCCATCTGGCCGGGTCGTACCGACAGTTGGCGTCGCGCCGGCGAACCCCCACACGAAAACGCCTGGGTTCAGCGAACAGTCACGCTGCAATCAGTGCCACGTTTTCCAACAAACGGAGGGAGTTTTCACGGAGAGCGCCTTCGTTGGGTTCCATGCCGAGGGGCGAACGGGGGACCGCGACCATCCTATGGCACCGCCGACCGTTCCGCACGCACTTTTCCTTCACGAAGACTGCCAAGCCTGTCATGGCGGCCCCGCCGCCCGGCCCGAGATTGTCTGCAAGCATGCAGACCGCGTTCGCTGCAGGCAATGCCACGTGCAACAAGAAATGGCGGGAATTCGCGGTTTGCGAATCGATGAGGAATTGTGAAGAGTTGCCCGGCTAGGATTTGAACCTAGACTAAGTGAGTCAGAGTCACTCGTGCTACCGTTACACTACCAGGCACTGGATTGGTCAGGCATCGGATCGGTCAGGCATTGGCCCTCGCGATGCTCATCGTGGCGAGAATTACTCAGCCGCTTTCCGGGCGGCATCATCGCTCGCGCCTCGTTGCCGACACGATCAGTATACGAATTGGGAACGTTTCCGCCAAGTCGATCTGACGGGTCCGGCGAGGACGAATCGGCCAAAACAGAGTCGTCTCGAAGAACGCCGATTGTCGGCCCACGCCGGCAGACTACTTGGCGACGTACCCCCCGTCGACCATCAAGCATTCGGCGGTGATGAACGAGGCGTCGTCGGAGGCAAGAAACGCGATCGCGGCGGCGATTTCGCGTGGCTCGGCGATTCGCTTGATCATGTGCGAGCCGCCCCAGTCGGGATGCACTTCGGCCGCCTGCCGGTCGAGCCCTTCTTCCTTCGTGAGCCGCTCGACGATCTGCGTCCAGACCGTTCCCGGGCAGACGGCATTCACGCGGATATTGTCGTCCGCCAAGTCGAGGGCCATGCAGCGTGTCATCTGGACGATGGCGCCTTTGGTGCCGTTGTAAGTGATGAACTCGGGCTGTGCGATGAAGCTGGAAATCGACCCCAAGTTGACGATCGCTCCGCCGCCGACCTTTCGCATTTCCGGCACGACGTGTTTCGCCATGAGCGACGGCCCGATCACGTTCACGTCGAGAATCTCGTGCCACTCTTCGACGGTCGCCTCGATGCCCCGCAGCACAAAGACGGCGGCATTGTTGACGAGTACGTCGATACGACCGAATCGCTGCGCGGTTTCGGCGACCACGCGGCGAATATCATCTTCGTTTGTGACATCTGTCTGTATGAAGGCGGCCCGAAGACCGGCTGAGTTGATTCGGTCGGCCGTTGTTCGGCCCGTTTCGGGGTTCACCTCGGCGATGACAATCGTGGCCCCCTCCTCTGCGAGTCGCAGACAGGCCCCCGCTCCGATTCCTTCGCCACCACCGGTGACAATCGCCACCTTGTTCTCGAATCGTTTCATCAGCAGACCCTTTCACTCGGCCGGCAATCAGCCGCGTTGCCCGATGGAACTCCGATCAGCTCGCCTGCCAGCTTACGCCCGGGCGACCGGATGACGCAACCACACCGTTTCGATTATGATGACGATTCGGATGGATCAACGCTCTCGGGTATTGTCACAGTTTCATCGGCACATTCCCGGTGATCGTCGTCGAGTGAGCCAATGAAAAAAGGGGCAGCCATGATGCGCGCGATGTGGGCGATGCCGGTGATCGCAATATTGTGTTTCGGATCGACGGATCTGCCCGCCGGTGAGCACCCGCTCACTTTTGAACGCAGGGCCGACATGCAGAAGCGGTTCAACATGGACATCGCCGAGGCGACCGGTGAAATCACTGCCGATCCGAAAAACGTGCGTGCCTACTCGCGCCGCGGAGATGCGCACTTCTTTCGAGCGGACTTCGAACGGGCCGTCGCCGACTACGAGAAGATGGTCGAACTCGACCACACGCGAGAAGCGTCGCACTGGAGACGGGGCATCGCCTATTTCTACGCCGATCGGTACAAGGACGGTGCGCATCAATTTGAAATCTACAACACGTTCGACAACGTCGATCGTGAAAACGGCATCTGGCGGTTTTTCTGCCAAGCGCGTGCCTACGGAATCAAGAAGGCCCGGGACGGGCTGCTCAAATACAAAAAGGACGATCGCGAGCCGTTTCCCGACGTCTATCGGCTCTTCGCGCAACAGGTGACGCCCGGCCCGATCCTACAATCGATTCGCGACGCCGATGTTGACGATGCCGAGCGGGAGAAGCGGTTGTTTTATGCGCAGCTTTACGTCGGACTGAACCACGCGATCGAAGGCGATGCCCCCGCCGCGCTCAAGCACCTTCGCGAAGCCGTCGGTAATAATTGGGGGCCGAACGCCGGTTACGGCCCGCGCTATATGTGGCACGTCGGCCGGCTGCACTATGAGCGACTCATCGCCCAAGAAGCCGAAGCGTCGGCGAAATGATGCGCGCCCGCTATGACCGCCTTCAAGGTCATTTCCCGCCACCGCCACCGCCACGTCACTCAAGATCGTCACGCAAGATCGTCGAGACGCCTATTTCAGTGACGTGCGAGACCGGCTCGTCGACGGGCCAAATGTGATAATCCGTGCACCGCTGCCGGTTGAACGGCCGAATGATTGCACCGAGGTGCGCGTGCGGGATCGGCCTCCGAACCGGTTGAAATCGATCACACGTGGTGTGATCGCCGTTCGGCGGCTCGGTGCCGGGCGCGATTCCGGTGAAAAACTCTCTTTGCCCAGCGCGCTGTTATTGCGAGATTGAAGCGTGCGGGTCGACTCTGTTTTGGATTGCGCTCGCGAGGCTTCCCTATTCTCGCGCGACGCGGTCGGCTTGTGACCCGCAGTCCGCGCCATCTCGCGTCTTGCGGATTTCAGGTCTTTGAACGAGTTGTCCTTGTGCGACATCGCACTTGATCGCGACAGAATGTTCGTAGCCGAGTTTTCCATGGCGTACGTTTGGTTCAGCATACGATCGGTGCCGTCGGAAATGGACGGGAAGTTCAAGTCGTTTCGGGGCCGAGAATCCGAATCGGTCACGGGTTCGGAATCAGATGCAGAATCGTCGTCGCTTTCTGTCGCGCGGTTGGGCAATTCGGTGAATCTCCGCTTGCCGGGTGGTTCATACGGCCGCGTTTCATGCAGCGCGTTGTTTCCCTGTGCGTCGTCCCTATGGATTTGATTCTCCATCTGGCGGGCGTTGTGCAAATCGGACTTGGCCTTGGCGCGGCCAAAGGTTGACTGGGGTTCCTGACTCCTACGCCGCGCAAAAGGATTTCGAGGTCTGAGAACGGACTTCACGCGGCCAAAAAAACCTGGCTTGGTTCGTACGGCGGCCGGCTTGGCTTGCGCAAACGCCGGCTGTACGTGAGAAGCCAGGGCGATGGCGAATAGCAGCCCAGACAGGCAAGCGATCCTCAACATGAGATGGTCCTTCCTGACGATCATCGGGTCACCTTTTGGACTGTATTCTGTCGGGCAAAATGGCCGCCGAACTGAGCCTCGAAATCTGATGTGCGCGAATTCGGTAGGCACAGGTATATTGTCGGCAATCGAAACCAGGCATGGCTTGCCAAAACTTCATTTGAGAGGCGAAACGGCGCCATCGTGCCACGGTAGACACAGCCGAATCTACGAAAACTCAATAGATGGGCGCTTTAAGAAGACTGATAAATAGGGAGAAAAAGGACCGGGCTGTCGAGGATTTGGAATCTGCAAATTGAGATGAATACGAATCAACATTCCCACACGTCCGCGCTCTCACATCTCATGTCATCACAATCGTCAGCGGCGAAGACGTCTGCAAAGTCATCTGAAGACATAAAGTGTTCTGTGAAAACATTTTGCAGTTTAGTCCTGGCGCCGACTGCGGCCGCGGATCAACGGCCGGCGCTGATGTCACAAACTTGTTACAAGTCTGTCACAGTCATCAGACCACCGGGCTACGATAATGGAGAATAATGCGGCTGTTACCTGTCGATCAGGAAGTCCCTTCACAGTTCCGCACATAGGAGCCTTACCATGTCTGGTTGCATTCGCATGTTTTCTGCCGCTCTGTCAGCGATGTTGCTGGCGGCCGGCCCGATCAAAGCTGACCAGGTTCAGCTCGACGTCTCGATGTCCCAATCGACGTTGCTTGCCAACAAGAAGCAAACCACGTATCTGAAAGTCGGTCTGACCGGTTTTGCGCTCGCCCAGCAAAAAGAACGTCCGCCGGTCAACGTGGCGCTCGTTCTGGACAAGTCCGGCTCGATGAATGGTCAGAAAATCGCCCGCGCCAGAGAAGCGGCGGTCAGCGCTCTCGAACGTCTCAACGCGAACGACACGGTTTCGATCATTACCTATGATTCGACTGTGCACGTGCTCGTCCCGGCGACGAAGTTGACTGACAAAGAGCAGGTGATCGCGAAGATCAAGTCGATAACGGCCGGCGGGTCGACCGCCCTGTTTGCCGGAGTGAGCAAGGGGGCTGCCGAACTGCGGAAGTTTATCAACCGTGACCGTGTCAACCGTGTCATTCTGCTCTCGGACGGCTTGGCCAACGTCGGGCCTCAGTCGCCGAGTGAACTCGGAGCGCTGGGCGCATCGTTGGGCAAGGAAGGCATCGCCGTGACGACGATGGGGCTC
>Ga0315336_1001030_pt1 | contig 60970 bp, 41 predicted proteins | sample ASW5metaG_FD_204512 | JGI IMG/M metagenome (GOLD analysis project Ga0315336, IMG submission 204512) | Ammonia-oxidizing marine archaeal communities from Monterey Bay, California, United States - ASW #5 | ecosystem: Environmental > Aquatic > Marine > Intertidal zone | place: USA: California...
CAGCAATCAGGGGATCAACATGATTCCCTTTTACATTTATTATTCGATGTTCGGCTTCCAGCGCGTCGGCGATTTGATCTGGGCCGCGGCTGATTCACGCACCAAGGGCTTTCTCGTTGGCGGCACGTCGGGGCGCACGACGCTCAGCGGCGAAGGCCTGCAACATCAGGACGGACAGAGCCAACTCATCGCCACGACCGTGCCCAACCTCCGTGCGTACGATCTGGCATACGCGTATGAATTGGCAACGGTCATTCAGCACGGCCTCAAGCGGATGTTCAGCGATGGTGAAGAGGTCTTTTATTATCTTTCGATCTACAACCAGGTCTACGAAATGGCCGCAATGCCCGACGGCGTGCAAGAGGGCATTCTCAAGGGCCTTTACCCGCTCAATCCGGGCGATGATTCTGATGCGCCGACCAATCGGCCCCAGTTGCTCGGAAGCGGGCCGATTCTGCGCGAGGCCTGCCGGGCCAAATCATTGCTCGAGGATCAATTTGGCATTGAGTGCGACGTCTGGAGCGTGACGAGCTTCAGTGAATTGGCCCGTGAGGCGCACGATACACAGCGGTTCAACCGGTTGCACCCTGATGCCGAACCGCGCAAAAGTTTCCTCAACACAGCACTCGACGGGCGGACCGGTCCGTTTATCGCCGCTAGCGACAACGCGAGGCTCGTCGCCGAGCAGATCCGCGAATCGATTCCTGGGCGTTTCCTCACGTTGGGGGCGGACGGCTTCGGTCGTAGCGACTCTCGGGAAGCGTTACGACGACACTTCGAAGTCAGCGCCGAACACATCGCATTCGCAACACTATCGGCGCTCGCCGACGATGGGCGATTCGAGGCAAGCCGGCTCGCTGACGCGATTGCGCGGCTCGGTGTCGATCCTGATCAGTCCAGTCCGGCGTTCGCCTAAGTAATTGACGTGGTTGAGCGATGCGGGCGATTGCCCGCGCGACGCGTATGGCCTATGGTAAAGCACAATGATCGCTGAGAATCCGTTACGGCGGCGTTAAGCGAAACAGGGTTCAGACGACGCCACACCAAGAAACGAAGTGAAGAAGTATCATGTCGATCGAATTTCGTCTCCCGGAGTTGGGGGAAAACATCACCGAAGCCGAGGTCGCTGAGGTGCTCGTCAAGGAAGGCGACCAGATCGAAGTGGATCAGGCGGCCATGGAGTTGGAGACCGAAAAGGCGGTCGTCGAATTACCGTGTCCGCATGCCGGAATCGTTACCAAAGTCCACGTGGCCGAAGGCGACACGATCAAAGTTGGTGCGATCATCCTGACGATCGACGACTCCGCCACAGCGCCCGCAAAGACGGTATCAGCCGAAGAAACCAGCGACGATTCAACTGCGACGGCCGTGGCGCAAGCAGAAACGCCGGCTGTTGAACCAAAAAGGCCGGCCGCGACTGCCGCCGTGAATTCCGCCCCGTCCACGACCTCTCAGCAGCCCGCCGAGCCCGCCCGCGAGATGGCACCTAAACTCGACGAACAAGACGACGGCCCGCCACCACCGGCCGGTCCGGCGACGCGTCAGATGGCGAGAAGACTGGGTGTTGATTTGCGGCTCGTTTCCGGCACCGGACGAAGCGGGAGGATCACGCAGGAAGATGTCGAGGCTCATGTCCGTGACCGTTTGAGCACAACCGATTCGGGCGGAGGAATTCGCACCGCGCCGGCGCTTCCCGATTTCACTCAATTCGGCCCTGTCGAACGTCGAAGGCTCAGCAAGCTCAATCGCACGGCCGCCGATCAGCTCAGCACGTCCTGGCAGGTCATCCCGCACGTCACGCAACACGAACTGGCCAACATCACCGAGTTGGAAACGGTCCGCAAACGATTCATGCAGACCGTCGGTAAGGGCGGACCCAAAGTGACCGTGACGGCCATCGTCTTGAAGACCTGTGCGCAGCTGCTCAGCGAGATGCCGCACGTCAACAGCAGCCTCGATGCCGAGGCCGGCGAATTGGTGCTCAAGCAGTATTATCACATCGGCGTGGCCGTAGACACCGAGCACGGCTTAGTGGTGCCCGTCATTCGGGATGCCGACGAAAAGTCGATTCTCGACATCGCCGAGGAGTTGACCGAACTCGCCGAACTCGCCCGCGATCGAAAACTAAAACTCGAACAGATGCAGGGTGCGACGTTCACCATCACCAACCTGGGAGGGATCGGCGGAACGTCGTTCACACCGATCGTGAATTACCCCGAGGTCGCCATTTTGGGTCTGTCCCGCGCTTCCCGGCAGCCGGTGCTCGTTGACGGTGAACTACAGGAGAGGCTCATGATGCCGTTGTCGCTGTCGTACGATCATCGGGTCATCAACGGGGCCGATGCGGCTCGGTTCGTGGTACGTCTGTCGGCTCTCTTAGCGCAACCGTTCGGGCTCTTGGCCAACGTCTGATCGACCGACACATAGAACTCACTTATAGACACAGCGCAGCGTGCCGGTAGAGGGAAAGAAGTTTCATGCTCGACACTGACATTGTTGTTCTGGGAGGCGGTCCCGGCGGATACCCGGCGGCGTTTGCCGCGGCCGACTTCGGCATGGACGTGACACTAGTCGACGACGGCATCAAGCCCGGGGGCGTCTGCCTGCACCGAGGCTGTATTCCGTCCAAAGCGTTGTTGCACGCCGCTCGGCTCATCAACGAAACCAAAGAGTCGTCCGAGTGGGGTATCACGTTCCCGGCACCGACGATCGACGTCGATCGTCTGCGAGCATGGAAACAGAGCGTCGTCGAGCAGTTGACCGGCGGTATCGAAGGGCTGTGCAAGTCCCGCAACGTCAATTTAATCCGTGCACGCGGCCGGTTTGTCGACTCGCATTCGCTGGAATTGAGGTCCGCCGACGGTGAGCGGCAGCGGCTCAATTTCAAGACGGCCGTCATCGCCTCCGGCTCGTCGCCGGTCATTCCCGGGCCGCTTCGAGTCGATGACCCGCGCGTGGTCGATTCCACCGGAGCTCTCGAACTCGAGACCATTCCCGATCGGCTGCTCGTCATCGGCGGCGGTTACATTGGTCTGGAGATGGGCACTGTCTATGCCGCGCTGGGCACCAAGGTCACCGTCGTCGAAATGACCGCCGGGCTTCTGCCGGGTGCCGACCGTGATCTCGTGCGTCCCTTGAAACAACGACTCGATTCACAATTTGAAGCGATACTTCTAAAGACAAAGGTCGAGAAACTCGTCCCGGGAGACAACGGAATCACCGTCGAGCTCTCCGGAGAGAACGCGCCCGAATCGGCGACGTTCGATCGCGTGTTGATCGCCGTGGGCCGGTTTCCCAACAGCGGCGATCTCGGCTTGGAAAACACGAAAGTCGAAGTCGACGAGCGAGGCTTCATCAAAGTCGACGACAAACGGCGAACTTCGGAATCGCATCTGTTGGCCATTGGTGATGTTGCGGGTGAGCCGATGCTGGCCCACAAGGCCACCTACGAAGCCAAGATTGCCATCGGCGCGTTGGCCGGCGAACCGGTCGCCTTCGATCCTTACGCGATTCCTGCCGTCGTGTTCACCGACCCCGAGTTGGCATGGTGTGGTTTGACAGAAACCGAAGCGAAGGCCGAGGGGCGAAAGGTCGACACGTTCCGGTTTCCCTGGGCCGCCTCGGGCCGCGCCCATACCCTGGGCCGAACCGAAGGCATCACAAAACTCATCGCCGATCCCGACTCACAGCGAGTTTTGGGCATGGGCGTCGTTGGAACCGGTGCCGGCGAGTTGATCGCCGAAGGTGTACTGGCCATCGAAATGGGAGCGCTGCTGCGCGACGTGGCCGACACGATTCACGCGCACCCCACAATGTCCGAATCGATTATGGAGTCGGCCGAGGGGCTGCTCGGACATGCCACCCACGTATTCCGCAAGAAGCGGTAACTGCGAGATGTCATGCTGCGACGGGTTGGTGAGCAAATTGCCGCCGAGCGCCGGAATAGACGTGCTGTGGGTGGCCCGTCGATTCCCACAGAAATGCCATCCGGCTGCCGTCTGAATTCTGTATCAGGCTGACGTTCTTTGGCACTCGCCCACCTGTTACGCTAACATGGAGCAAGACGCCAACATCGGAACCCGCCTACGAACGACCTCAAACCTGACCCACCTGCCCAGTTTTCCGGATGCCGGATCGTGCTGCAGAAATCTGACGGAGAGACGTGTATGAATCCCGGTAGTGTTCATCGTCTTGGAATCGCCGTCGTGTTCTGGGCGTGTTGCCTCACAGCGGCGTCGGCCGATGATTCGGCAATCATTCTCAAGGCGACGACAACCGTTGGCGGTGACGCGCAGGCGGTGCATCCATTACGGCTCGAAGTCGGTCAGACCATCGAGGTTTCCGTCCGAGTCGTGCAGCCGAGTGCCTTGCCGGACAACGCGCGGCTCCGCGCGACGTGGGCGCTTATTGAACCGGATGAGCCGAAGCTGGTTCCGCGAGCGGACGACGCGGCGGAAGGCCCGGCCCGAAAGGTCGACGACTTCGGCATCACCACTGCCCCCTCGCCGAATTGGAACAAGCTGCTGCACGCCCTCGATTCAGACGTCTCGCTCGTCTATCGGGCTCCCGTCTCCGGAATGTATGAATTGCGAATCGGCCCGGAAACGGATGTGGTTGACCTGTTCAGCGGAGAGATCGGAAAACGCTGGCGGGAACCGGGCAGCGCGCCCTTGTACCGACCGGTTCCCCAATCAGTCGAATGGCCGAAATCGGCAACGGCCGAGGTGAGTGTGAATGTGCGTCTGATCGACGTCTCTGGACAGGACGAAGCCGGCACGTATGTCGAAGCAGAACCAAACGACACGCCCGAACAAGCGCAGCCGATATTGGGCGTCGACTCGACAGACGGTCGCGTCATTCACATTATCGGTTCGAGCGACGACGTTGAGTATTTCGACAACGGGCATTTCGGGCATAGCGGTGATGACTGGTTCCGAATCGACTTCGGCGGCGAGACACCCCGCCTGGTCACCGCCTGTCTGTCGATTCCCGATCAACAAGTCGCCGCCCGCATTCGCGCTTATCAGGTACCACCCGAGCAGGTTAAGGCGGGTTTCACAAACGTCGATCCCGGAAAGCTGCTGCCGTTGGCCGAGTATCAAGACGGCAAGAACCCCAACGAGCGAGCCCATCAGCAGGAAGAACAGTATCGGACGTCGATCAATCGGACCCTTTCACCGGGCGGGGTCTACTTCCTGCGCGTTGAAGCGAACGCGCCGGGATACGATCTGGAACTGCGAATCGTCGAGCCGGCACCCTACGATGATCCGCGGCGGGCGATCGAGCATGGGCTCTATGACCACATCAGCCAAGTCGACGCGTGGCTGGCCAGCCGGCCCCGGGGCGCGACTGTCGAGCGACGCATCCGCGACTCGGGAAACCTGCTGGGAACCAACTGCATGAGCTGTCACACGCAGTCCGGAGTCTGGGGCCCGGCCGTACCGTTTGTCAACGGATATCGGCCGCAGAACATCCAAGCCTGGCGACACCTGATCAACACCTGTTACCAATCGATGCGACCGACGAACAAACTGGTCGACGCCGTCAACAATACGAGCCTGGCACCGCTGGATCTGGGTGACGGCCCGGCGGGAACGCGCGTGGCTGGCCATGCCGTCGTGGCGCTAGAACGGTTTTATCCTCCGCGTAAACTCCAAAGCTTCCAGGCCATCCGTGCTGCGAACTTTGTCCTGCAATCGGGCGACCCCGGTGGAATCAACGCAGCCGGACCCGGTGCGAATGTCGGCAAGGGCGTCGTCTTCAACTATGCCGGTGAAGTTGTCGCGTCGGCGTGGCAGAAGACGGGCGATCCCAAATACCTGCACGCCGTCGAAGACAAAGCCCGCCGCATCCTGGCCGTCAATCCGAAATACGGCGATGACATCGGCCATCGAGTCGAGTTCCTCAAGCGGTACTTCCCCGCCGACTACGTGGCGGCCGTCGAGAAGATCGCGGGCGGCGACGCCGAGCAGATCGAAAAGGCGCGCAAGTTGCAAATCGAGATCGATGAACAGGTCGAGCAGGATCTGGCACGATTGAGAGCCATTCAACTCGAGGCCGGTGGCTGGGGGTTCGACCCCGGCGTCGCGGAGGGCGAAAGCGGCGGCTGGAAAGTGAACACGAATAAGCCCGAGCCGTCGCCGACGTCGCTGGCGCTCATCGCGTTTCACGCCGCCGGTGTTCCGGCCGACGACCCCGTCGTCGATCGAGGGATCAAGGCCCTGTTGGGCATGCAACATCCCACCGGCTTTTGGAACAAGAGTTCGCAGACCGGCTTCGTTTCGACCAGCTATGCACTGCACGCTCTCTCTCGATACTTTCCGACCGAGCCGGCCGTACCGGCCGACAATGCGTTCGATGCACCGGCCGACGAGCGACTGGTCGAAGCCGTCCGCCGGGTTCGCCGTATGTCGATCACCGAAGATGCCCGGTTCGCGGAACAAATGAAGAAGGCCGCCGGCCACGACAGTCCGCTCGTGCGTTATTGGGCGATGATCGGTTTGGGCGGCCTTCATAGCGAGGAGGCCGCCGACACCTTGGGAACCGGTCTTGGCGATCCATGGAAGATGGTCCGTGAGGCGGCACATTGGGGACTGCGTCAAACTTTGATCGATGACGCTGGCTGGGAAACCGCGCTCGGCGCGCTCGACGATTCGGATGACTACGTTCGCGAAGCGGCGATGCGAGCGCTGGTGATGAAAGTCGACTCGGTGATGCCCGGCTCATCGCTCGATCGAGATCGGTTAACGCGAGCCATCGAATTCGGCTTGAATCACGATCCGCACCCGGGTGTTCGAGCTTGGACGACCCGCGCGGCGTGGCAGTGGTGGGTTTGGAACCCGCCGGTCCGCAAAGCGATCAATGGCTCGTGGCAGAATTTGCTGATTCGCGATGAGCCGAACTTGCTTGTCGAAAATGCTATGCGCTATCAGACGCACGCGCTATTCATCGCTAACGGTCACGTCGCTAACGCCAGTCGCGAGCACCAGTACGCCGAACTTGGCGAACTGTTTTCCGGGTTGCGCGAGGTGCTGACGAAGTCCGCCAACTTCGACGCTCGGCTCGAGCGCCGTTTGGCCGGTCGGCTCACGGCTGTCGCAGCCAGCTATTACAACAACCGCGGCGGCGACGGCGGGGCGGGGCAAATGGGATACAGCACCGAAGGTGCCGCCGACCTGTTTGGCGATGCTGTCCTTTCGCAGCTCGCGTACGTCGAGTCGCTGCCCGAAGATGCTCACCGCAGCAGGTTGACGGTGATCGCGCTGGAAGGGGCCGCCAACATCCCGCACGAAACGCTCTTGGAAAAACTCGTCGATTATTCTCTCAATGGTCCCGAAGATCTCAGGCGGCTCGCGGCAGCCGGCATTTCCGATCCCCGCCTGGTGACGTTTGTGGCCGTGCCCGAACAGCTCGAGCCGATGTACCGGCAACTTGTACGCGGCGCCGCCGACCCGCCGCGTCGCAAAGACCTCGCCGAACCGATTCTCAAAATGTATGGCGGCGTGCATTGGGTTCTGCCCGATACCGACGAACAGCGTCTGGAGATCTTAAAGTACATCATCCCCGGATTCGCCGACTGGAAACGAGCCGCCGAGATCGATGACATTGATGATGCCGCCATCAAAGCGAACGTCGCCCGGACGACCGACGCCACCTGGTATCTGTCGGAGGGTTTAGGCAGCGCCATGGCGAAGAACCCCGATCTGCACTTCGAACAGATGGCCGAAGCGCTGCCGCTTTCGTTCTCAAACGATGCCGAGGCGCGATTCTGGATGCACAGCGCTGAATGGATCCTGACGTTCAAACGCGAGTTACCCGAAGTCAGCGTTGATCCGAAAAAGCTCCCCCCGATCGATCCATACGAAGAACTCCGCACGCGTGCCTTGGCCCTGTTTTTGACGCAACTCACCGAAGAAGCGCTTCCACAAAACCGCAAACTGGCGGTCGCGTTGGCCAACAAAACGGCTTTGAAAAAGAACCCTGAAATCCTCACGGCGCTGGAGGCCATCGAGAGCTTCGAAAAAGACAAGGACGTGCTCAAGAGCATCAAAAAAGTTCTCTCGCAACAGCGTGGTGCGTTTTCAAGTGAGTTGGCCAAGGCGGTTGGCAAAGAGCCCCACCAGTCGTTCGAGACCGGGGAAAACGGTCAGCCAAAACTCCCCGAGGACTTCCTGCAGGATGTCACCTACTTTCGCGACTACGTAATTCCCGAAATGACCCGCGTGTTGCGGGGAGACGAGCGCAGTTGCATGATCTGCCACGGAGAACCGGGCCGCGTTCCCTCGATGGAACTGCACGCTCCGGATCAAGTCGGGTTCTTGCCGGTCGACAAATTGCTCGCGAACTATCGTATTCTGCAGAAGCGCGTTGAGCCGGCCGACTTGGAACGCAGTAAACTTCTCCGTAAGCCACTCAACGTGCAGTCGGGCAAGGAAGACGGCCACCAGGGCGGCCGCCGCTACCAACCCGAAGACCCGGGTTACCAGATTCTCAGGCGATGGGTCACAAGTCAGGTCAAGTTGCAAGAGAAATTCCCGCCGGGACCGGTCGCCGCTGCGGGAGAGTGACGCTCGTGTGAGCCGACCGTCAGATCCCGTTCGGGATAACTGTGGCGGCTATCGGACGATCTTTGGTCTTTGAATATCGTCTCTACGCCGCCAGAACCCGCTACAGTTATGTCGAATGCGCTCTAGGTACTTTCTCGGGCGAGTGTACTGGCATCTGTATCGGGGAAGCGCAATCGGGTGTGACATGCCCGGCGCCACGACTTCTACGACGTCGTTATCGACCATCGTTCCCGGCAGTGAATGCATCAGCCTGTCGGAAACTCTGTTCGGCGGCGGCCCGTTTTCCCAGCAGCAGCCGTGCGTATCCTTGCTGGCGAAAGACCTGCTCTTTGAGTTCGTCGGGGAATCGATCGATGTGCTGTGTTGCGAAGTCGTCAACGGTTTTCGCGTTTCTGGCCGCTTGACGTCTGTCGGCATCGAGTGCCGCCAGTTGGTTCATGCCGATAAACCACACGACGTAATCCCGCTTGTTCTGGCTGTCGTTTTCGTTTCCCAGCTTAATCGCCTGTTTGACGTCGACGAGGCCTTGCCGGACGAGATTGACGTTCTTCGCCTGCTCTCCCTGCCCAATGCGCGACGCGGCGCGAATCGAGTAAGCGTCTTGATTGTTCTCGTCTCGTTCGATCGCCGATGAAGCAATCTTCTCAGCGGATCGGTAATCACCGCGTGCGTTCGCTGCTTCGGCGTCTTCCAGCGATGATGCCGATGGCAACTCAGTCGGTTTTGGCAGCGGGTCGCCTTCAGGGAGGGGGAGTAGCGGTCCATCACGTTTGGGATCCGGCGCAGGTGTTTCGACGGGCGCAGAATCGAACGGTTGCGACTCACCCAAGTCGATCGATGGGGAACCGCCACCGGCGGTGGGCCCGGTGTCGGAAAATGCTTCCGGCTCAGAGCCGCGCAACGGACGGCGAGGCACAAACAGGCTGCGGATTCCCACGTCAACGCGCGTTCCGCCATCGGTGTGTACGTTGGTGATGTCGCCTCGGCTAAAGACCTTCACGGTCGCGCGGTCACCGTGAACCGTGACGAACGAATCGACAAACGGGATGCCGAACTCGACGCGGCCGATTCGAATCCGAGGTCCGTAGCGTTCATCGGCGGCGGCCTGCTGTGTGACGATAAACAATAGGCCGATCGAGAGGATGAACCCGCGTGACATAGCCAACTCCGTTCTTACCAGTGCCTGGGGCGGAAGCCCTCATGCGGTGTCTGCTGCCCGGACATTTCCGTTGCCCTGAAGGATAGCCGGCGGACGGGATGTGACAAGGGCTCCGGCACCTAAGTGAACCGATATTGAGCAAATCGGCCGAGTTCCGCCCGTTTTCGTTTCCGATGCGTCCGGCTGCCGGGTCCAACGCGCCGTTGTTCGCGCAAAGAAAAACCCTCGCTGTGGCGAGGGTTTGAATACGATCGAATCAAACTTGTGTTGAGAAAGGCAAAAGCCGTCCCAAAACCCGGCTGTGGCGGCATTTGACGCGACAAATGAATTGCACACGCCACCCATCAGAGGGTTTTGGGACCAAATAGAAAAAAGGGTGAGTAAGGGGACTCGAACCCCCGACCTCCGGAATCACAATCCGGCGCTCTAACCAGCTGAGCTATACCCACCGTGTCATGCCAGCGACATCCTGATGATTGGTGAATGACGCCGACGTCCAGGCCTCGGAACCGATCGTGTTCGTCAAACGGTTCAGATACCTTTGCTCTGTCAAAGTATCCGACCGGCCCTCAGGTTGCAAGCAAAAATGTTCCGTATTTGCAGCCGTTCCGTCATCCCCGCAAATGTAGCAATTTGATCGCATCGAGCGGTCGTTACGAATCTGCTATATTCGGGAGATAGACACGACTTTATCAATCGGATCGATCAGCTTCCGGTCTGTCTCGATAATTTTCAATGACTGATTCGTCACCCGATTCCTGTTGGGTGGAAAATGACTGAAGACATTCTGGTTTCAGTGTACCTCTTTTCATGACAAACCATTTGCCGAGCAGTGAGTCAACTAGCGAGCTTCTGAAGCAGCTTGTCTCGGACCACAAACTGAGGCGGATCGAAGAGGTTCTCGCGCTGCGAACCCGCCATCTGACTCTCGTGCTGGAAGACGTTCATCATACGCACAACGCCAGCGCCTGCCTGAGAACGTGTGACTGTTTCGGCGTTCAAGACGTGCACGCGATCGAAGATCGCAACGAATTCGAACCGAGCCGCGATATTGTCGTCGGTGCCGGTCAGTGGCTGAATCTCGTCCGCTATCAAGAACCGGATGCCGACAACGCGCGAGCCTGCTATGAGTCGCTCAAAGCAGGCGGATACCGAATCATCGCTGCTTCGCCGCATGCCGACGGCATTTCACTTGATGACTACGACGTGACCGAAAAGACCGCGCTCGTGTTCGGTTCCGAAGTCGCCGGACTTTCGCAGACGACACGCGACCACGCCGACGGCTACCTGACGATTCCCATGTCGGGTTTCACCGAAAGCCTGAACGTTTCGGTTGCGGTCGCCCTGTGCCTGTATGAGCTCACGACGCGGCTACGTGGATCCGACGTCGAGTGGCGACTCAGCCAAGACGAGATGGAGACGCTTCGAACCCACTGGATTCGCGGGATCGTCAACAAACGCATGCAGCCGGAGCAGGCAGAGCAATTCTGGAAAACGTTGGCCCAGCGCAGCGCCGCTGCCACAACCGATTCACGCATTTCTTGAGTGCAAGTGGGCGAGAACGCCCTACCAACCCAAGCAACAGGGGATTTCGGGGTTCGTAAATAGCATTCGCTGCGCGAGCGGTATCGCTTTACGTTGGCTACCGTCGTAGGCCAGCTTGCCGCCAACGATGACGTGCGTGGTGTGCGTCGCATGTTCGAACGGGTCGCCGTCGTAAAGCACCAAGTCGGCCGTCTTGTCGAGTTCGATACTTCCATATTCGTCGTCGATGCCGAGAAGCCGAGCCGCGTCGAGCGTAATCGCTCTAAGCGCGTTTTCGAAGCCCAGCCCGTAAACCATCGCGATGGCGGCTTCGTGCCTGATGACGCGTGTCTTGGGGACATAACCTTCGACACCGCTGCCAATCGCGATCCGAATGTTGTTTGACGACAGCACGGCGGCGTTCCCCAGATAACTGTTGTAACGTTCCGGCGTGCTCACGCGTTGCATCGTGGGATGCACTGTCACGGGCACGGAAGCCCGGGCGATCTCATCGGGAATGAGGTAACCATCAGCGGCCAGCGCAAGCTGCGCGTCGAGCTTGAATTCGCGTGTGATTCGCAGCGCGGTCAGGATATCGTCGGCTCGCTGCGCGCAGAACAGGGCCTGGACGTCTCGGCTAAGAACCTTGCCGAGCGCTTCAGACTTCAGATCGCGGTCGGGTCCGGACTCCCCCGGCTCAGCAGCTTGTTGTTTGTGGCGATAATTCACAGCTTTGGTGAGCGCCTGACGCAAGAGCGCTGCGGTGCCCATGCGAGTACGCGGCCGCTCTTTTTCATAGGCTTGCTTGGGGGCGACTCCCAAATTGAACAACATCGCGTGCGGAAACCGAATCGCCATCTGTTCGGCGCTCGTTCCGTGAGTGCGAAACACGCCCGTCATGCCGCCGATCACGTTCGCGCGTCCCGGGCAGGCATGTACGACCGTCACTCCTTGCGTGAGTAGGAAACGCAGAAGGGATTCAGAGGGATTGAACGCGTCGAGCGTGCGAACGTCGGCTTGATTGGGATCGCTTTTTTCGTCGGCGTCTTGATCGGCTGTGATGTTGTACTCACCTGCAAGCGGTACGACGCTATAAGCGTCGATCAAGCCGGGCGTGACAACTGCGGCCGAGAGCACGGGTATCCCCCGTGGTGCTCTGAGAGCACGCGCCGGGCCGACGGCCACAATTTTTCCGTCGCGGATGTGCACGGCGGCGTCTTCCAGCACGCCTTGTGAGACCGTGTACAACCGGCCGGCACGAACGAGCATTTCGTTTGTCGCACTCGTCACGGCAGCGGCGTTCGCCGTGCGGGGAGGCCGTGTCGCCGCGGGCTGAGGCGACACGAGACGAGTGCCGCGCGGAACGAGTTCGTCCTGCTTCACGGCGAAGCCGCCAGTCTGGTAAAGACGTTGCTTCTCGTCGGCCAGATCGAACACCTTTTTGCCGTCGATGTACGTTTGGAGCACGCGGGAATAGACGCTAAACGGCGGGCCGCTGAGCACGACGAAGTCTGCATCCTTGCCCGGCTCGAGAGAGCCGATCCGATGATCGAGCCTCATGACTTCAGCCGGATGTAGTGTGATCGCCTGGAGCGCGATCTCTTCCGACAACCCGCCGCGAACGGCGATCGCCGCGGTTCGCAACATGAATCGGCTTTCCGTCACAGGGTCATCGGTATTGATAAGCACCTTGATTCCCGACCGCGCGAGTTCAGCACCGCATTCTTCAATGAAATCGACGACTTCCTGCTTTCCACCCGGGCTGTCAACGATCGTAAGCGAGACGGGCACATTGGCGGCCGCGATTTCGTCGAGCACTTTATACGATTCGGTGCCGTGCTGAATGAGCAAATCGAACCCAAATTCTCCTTTGAGCCGAAGCACCGTAAGAATATCATCAGCGCGATGAGTATGAAAATGAACGGTGCGCTTGCCTTCGAGCACTTCGACGAGCGGTTCGAGGCTGATATCAACGTCGGGCGGTTTCGCGTCCTGTTCGCTTTTTCGTTTCTTGCGATAGTCCGCCCACTTTTGCCCATACTGCTGCGCCTTGATAAATTCACTGCGCTGGAGTGCCGCGACTTTCATTCGCGTAAACGGTGCCTTTCCCCTACGTCCGTAACGTTTGGGGTTTTCACCGTTGGCCATCTTCAGGCCGCCCAGCGCGCGAGGGTCGTCGATCCACATCTGCTCGGGCGTGTATCCGCGCAACTTCACGTAGATGGTCTGGCCGCCGATGACGTTGGAACTGCCCGGCATGATGTTGGCCGTCGTCACACCGCCGGCGTTGGCCATGCGAATGCCGGGGTCGAACGGGTTGAGTGAATCAAGAGCCCTGACGATTCCCTGAACGGGTCCCGTCGACTCATTTCCGTCGGAGTTTCCGGGGACGCTGGGTCGCGAGTAAACACCCAAATGCGAGTGCGTGTCGACCAGGCCGGGAATGATCACCTTACCGGAGGCGTCGATGACCGTGGCGGATTCAGGCAGTCGGACTTCGCGCGACGGACCGACGGCCACGATTTTTCCTCCGTGAACCACGAGAGTGCCGGGATCGATGACATCACCGCTGACCGTCAGAATTCGCGCTCCGCGATATGCAAAAGGCTCGGCGGCCGGCAACTGACCGGCACACAAAGCCAATACCGAAAAGCTGGTTGCGGCTACGAACCGAATCACTGTCATCGGTAACTCCCCAGGGACATCGCTATTTAGTTTCTGCGCGTTCTTCGGGCACGTTAGGGCGAGAGCGTCGCAGGCCGCACACCAGCGCCGCTAATGTCAATGAAATCGTACAGACACCAAAGATCAACTGGTTGGCAGTTCGGCCGGTCCACTCTTCCCAGGGTAGGGCACCTTCAAAGAACATCGCATTCAGGTCGAAAAATAACCAGGTTGTCGATAACAACGCAATCGCGGCGAACGACTTGCCGGGCTGTTTTTTTAGACTCTTACAGATCAGCCAAGCCGCGATGCAGAGCATGAGGGCCATCGGAACTTCGACAATCATCAGCCAACCTATGGTCTGTGAGACGTATTCGGTTGAGTAGGTTAAATGCCTCAGTGTTTTGCCGACAACGGGGGCGGCGACAACCGGTAGCACCATCAAGTAGGGCCAGAAGCGTCCACCGACAATACCGATCAGCGGCAACATCGACATCACCAACCCGAACTCGATGTACACGATGAGATAGATGAGCGTACTGCCCCTGGGAAGTCTCAGGAATTCAGCGGTGAGCAATAGAACCAAGTGTGTCACACACAACACGACTTCCCAGGGTGGCGAAATCGTTACTTCGTCTGATACGTCGTCGATGGCGATCAAACGTCGGTTGAACCATAGCCCGAGCGCCATGATGCCGCCCCAGATCAACCCAAAGGTGGTTTCCATCATGTTCCACCAATTGAAGTATTTGAAATAGTCGGCGTACGCGGACAACGCTCCGGTCGTAAAGACCTCGGGGTTCCACGCATGATAAGCCTGCACGCATTGACCGCCGGAGAAGCCCAACCCACCGGCGATGAAGCCGACGAGCGCCATTCGCCCGGCCAACTTGTCGCCGCGAACGAGCCGCACGTAGGCGGCCAAGCTTGACAGCGCGAGCAGCATCCCGCCCCAGATTTCGCGACGTGGCTTGAGCTCGCGGTCCGGCTCGAAGTACCAGTGATCAGAGAAATAGACGCGGGGGAGGATTTTGTTAGCCGGATCGAACGGTGTGTTGATCAGCCAGATTCCCAGAAACATCAACCCCAACAGAGCAGGAATCAGAAGCGCCATTTCCAACGGGCGATACCGTTTGCCGCCAAGGCCCATTCCCAAAAACACGCCTCCGAATCCGATCCAAATTCCTCCTTTGATGAACAGCCCGACCATGCCCCAACGCAGGGCCTCCCAGTTGCCGATGAGTTCATGATCGTGAGTGAGGCCGACCGTTTGGCCGTAGGTCATGGAACCACCGATGCCGATGGCGACCGTCATCATCGCAGCCGCGCGGGCCGCCCTGAGTGATGACGTCCAAGGGACGAACAGCATGACAAGCGTGAGCGCTGCGAGCACTCCGGCGATCATCGCCCCGGATTCGTGGCCGTATTGCCCGCGTATGCCCCAACCCATGCCGGCGGCCATCGCCGTCAAAAGCATGGCCACGAGCGCAAACAACACACCATGCCGATCCTTTTCGGCTGGTAACGACGTCTGATTGCTGGGAATGTCTGTCATGGCAGTTCCGTGAGTAGCGAACAGAAGAAAACATCGTGACGATCGAGCCGTGTGTCTGGCAGGAACGTGTTCTCAAGATACGGCACGTGTCGCGAACAGGCAATGCACGGGCTGCTCGACGACCGCACCGCTTGGTATTTCATGACGGTATCGCCTGTAAAACACCGTCCGTCTCGCGCCGGCACATGAGTTTTGTCACCGGCGATGGTATGATCGTGTGAACTCAGTCGTCGCGAACGCGATCAAGCACGAAGTCTGATTCGCAGCGGGGCGAGTTCAGGAGCGATCATGTTGAACCGGTCTCCCAGTCGGCCAGTCTTGTTCGTAGCGATTTTTTTCGCCGCGAATGTTGGGATCGCATCCGTGCATGCCGCGGACGTGCGGCCCGAGCCGGAGGAAATCAAGTCGGCGATCAGCCGGGCGCTTCCCTGGCTCGCAAAGGGAGCCGCCGGGTCCTCCGCCAAGCGCGAGTGCTTCACCTGCCACAACCAGGCGTTGCCGGTGCTGGCGATGGTCGAAGCCCGGAAGCGCGGGTTCTCCATCGACGAAACCGTCCTCGCCGGTCAGCTCGATCACACCGCTGCCCACCTGAAGCGGGGACAAAAGAACTACCTCGAAGGTCGTGGACAGGGCGGCAAGGCGATCGCAGCCGGCTACGCGCTCTGGGCGCTCGAAGTGGGCGGCCGCGCTCCCGACGACACGACGGCCGCAGTTGCCGGCTTTCTGCTCGAATACCAGAAGCAGGCGAATCACTGGAGCCACCCCGGCCGCCGACCACCGTCGTCGGGAAGCGATTTCACAACCACATACGTGGCGCTGCGCGGCTTGACTGCGTTCGGCACTGATGACCAGCAGGAATCAATCGACGCCCGCAAGACAAAGGTGCGCCAATGGCTGCTCGATCAGGCCCCGAAGAACACAGAAGATCGAGTCTTTCGGCTACGCGCCCTCATTTACGTCGATGCCGACGAGCAGACGCTCAAACAGGCAGCGGCCGAGTTGATCGACAACCAACGGGATGACGGCGGTTGGGCTCAGACCGACGATATGGACAGCGACGCGTACGCCACAGCCACCGTCGTCGTCGGCCTCATTCGTGCGGCCCAAATCGCGCCGCAACATGACGCAGTGTCTCGCGGCATACGGTACCTGATCGATGCGCAGTTTGAAGACGGCACCTGGCACGTCGTCAGTCGCGCTATACCCTTCCAAAGCCATTTCGAGTCGGGGTTTCCACACGGGAAAGATCAATTCATTTCGATCGCCGCCAGCAGTTGGGCCACGCTGGCGCTCGTACTTTCACTGCCGGAATCGAGAGAATGACAGTGCATCGAATCGAACGGCGAGAGGAGCGACGACCCGTAAACGCGGAGACCGAGACGAGGCAGCCGATGACGACAGCCGCATCACGCTTTGTTTGTCCGCTGATGATTCTCTGCGTGAGTTTGCTCACGGGTTGTTCATCATCCTTATCGCCGCCGGATGCGAATTCGAGTTCCGGCGCAGGTCCAGTGAGCAACGGCTCGTCGGAATCCGGCGACGCTTCGTCCGACACGCGGATCGCACGTGTCGACACCGAACGCCATTCCGCAGCCGATGCGAATTCGACTGCGAACGTCTCGATCGACGAACAGATCGAAACCAGCGATGTACGAGCCAACTGGCCGAACTGGATGGGGCCGCGTCACGACGGCGTCTCGCATGAGACGGGGGTTTCGACCGATTGGCCCGAATCCGGGCTGCCCGTCGTATGGTCGCGGCAAATTGGCATCGGGTTCAGTTCCGTCTCGATCGTCGACGGTCGCCTGTTCACAATGGGTCACGTCGACGGAGCCGAGTATGTCTACTGTTTCGAAGCCGAGTCCGGTGAACCGGTGTGGTCGTATTCGTACGAGTGCGCGCTGGTCGATAATCTGCACGAAGGAGGTCCCGGGGCCACGCCGACGGTCGACGGCGAGTTTGTGTATACACTGGGCCGAGACGGACAACTGGTTTGCTTCCGCACCGATGACGGAGAGATCGTCTGGCAGAAAGACTTGCAAACAGATCTCGACATCCCGATGCCCGAGTGGGGTTTCGCTAGCTCGGCTTACATTCACGGCGACCAGTTGATTCTGCAAGGCGGCCGCGTTGTTTCTTACAACAAGTTGACAGGAGAGAAAAACTGGCAGACGGACCGTCACGAAGCCGGTTACGGCTCCGCTGCTTCCTTTGCGCACGCGGGACGGACACTGCTGGCAACGTTGGATTGTGACGGCCTGCGAATCGTCGATTCGGACGATGGCGGAGAGATCGCGTTCGCGCCCTGGGACTCGCCCTTCTATACGAACTCGACCACGCCAATCGTGCACGACGGATTGATTTTCGTCTCGAGTGGTTACAACGTCGGTTGTGGCCTGTTTCGACTTGTCGACGGACAACTGGAATTGATCTACAACAGCCGCAAGATGCGGAATCACTTCAACAACAGTATTCTGTTCGACGGCTACCTGTACGGGTTTGACGGCAACTCGAACCTCGGAAGAGTTGTGCGACTGACGTGCATGAACTTCGAAACCGGTAAGGTCGCATGGCAAAAGCGTGGGCTGGGTTGTGGCTCGTTAATGATCGCCGACGGAAAGCTGTTGACCTTAAGCGAAGACGGAATTCTCGTTCTCGTCCAGGCAACCCCCGATGGATACGAGGAACTCGCCCGTTCGCCATTTCTCGATGGACGATGCTGGACGGTACCCGTGCTGTTCGACGGACACATTTACGGCCGCAACGCCGCCGGCAATCTCGTCTGTGTTCGCCTGCCCGAGTAACGAATCGAATGCCGTTTTTCAGTCGTCGAGCTTAACGGAAGCGACGTCGATGATTCGCAGTGGCAATTCTATCTTTGAGTTCCTGACCGGACGCGAGGGCAGCCAATGTTCGGACATCTGGATCAGCCGACACGGTTGTCCGATCTGGCAGCTCGATTTCAGCCGAAAAAGGTATTGGGCTCTTTTGCGGGCGTCCGGTATTCAAAGCCAACACCACTTGTTCATTCCCGTTTGAGTCCGTACACTGTTTCCTTCGTGGTTCGAAGGCAGGTAATCGCGGGTGGAAACGGCCGCCACCACGATAGGCCCTAAGATATTAAACGCAAATAAGTTACGGCATTTGCTGATGTTCAATGCCGTGTGAATTCTCGTCTGGGCGGCTGCCGTTAGAAATCGGCTGCTCCCCAAGGACAACAGGCACGACGACGATGAAAGCAGACATTCACCCCGATTACAGGGACGTGGTCTTCCTCGACACGGCAACCGGCTGGAAGATGCTCACCCGAAGTACGATCCACTCAAAAGACAAGATCGAGTGGGAAGATGGCAAAGAGTATCCGCTGGTAAAAGTGGACATCAGCTCGGCTTCTCATCCGTACTACACGGGCAAGATGAAATTCGTCGATGCCGCAGGGCGCGTCGAGAAGTTCCAGAAAAAGTACAACTGGGGCAAACGCGGCAAGGCGGCCGCAGAGAAACCGGCAGACGAGAAGCCAACCGACGAGACGCCCGCCGACGATTAGCCGTTCGCGACAACCAACTGGTGCTTAGGAGCGTACGCGCGTGCCGTGCCGGCCGGATCGAGCTTGGCACGTGAGGCTTTGGCCCGTCCGCTTCTTACGCTTGCTGCACGTGAATCAACTCGCGCGGCTCATTGTGCCCCGATGGGAAGAAAGCAAACCAGCGCGTCGCAGGGTCGATAGCGACCACAGCCGCGTTTCGAAGTGGCGTCTTGCGGAGGCCCGACAAATGACCACTCGGCTCGAATCCTCCTTTTGCAGGCGATGGTGAGAAATGTTCCCAAGTCTCGAAGCCAAGCTCAAGCGCTACGAGGAGCTGGAGCAGCAGTTGCAGGATCCGGCCGTCGCCAGCGATCCGAACAAGTTCCTTCCGATGCAGCGCGAAATGGGGGGGCTTGCTAAGGTTGCAAAGGCGGTGCGTACCTACCACGATCTCGACGACGACATTAATGCCGCCCAGGAAATGGTCGACGAGGAGACCGACCCCGAAAGCAAACAATACGCCGAATCGGAACTCAAAGAGCTTGTCGCAAGAATGGACGTTCTCAAGACCGAACTCGAAGACATTCTGACGGCCGGCGATTCAATCACGCGCGGCGGCCTGATTATGGAGATCCGAGCGGGAATCGGCGGCGACGAGGCAGCCCTGTTCGCCGGTGACCTGTTCGAAATGTATAAAAGATTCGTCGAACAAAAGCGCTGGAAGTTCGAAGTGATGAACGCGAGCCCTTCGGACATGGGCGGTTTTAAGGAGATCACGCTTTCGGTTTCCGGCGAAGGGGCTTTTCACCAACTGCAGTTCGAGAGCGGTGGCCATCGCGTTCAACGGGTTCCGGCGACCGAGGCGCAAGGCCGCATTCACACCAGCGCCGCCACGGTTGCCGTCATGCCTGAAGCCGATGAAGTCGAACTCGACATCAAACAAGACGAGCTAAGAATCGACACGTTTCATGCCAGCGGCCCCGGTGGGCAGAAGGTGAATAAGACCGAAAGCGCCATTCGTATCACGCACCTGCCTACGGGAACCGTCGTCTCCTGCCAAGACGAGAAGAGTCAGCACAAGAACAAAGCCAGAGCGATGCGCGTCCTACGCAGCCGCGTGCTGGAAGCCAAGCAGCGGAAAGCAGCCGAGGAACGGGCCAGCCACCGCCGAACGCTCATCGGCAGCGGCGACCGCAGCCAACGCATTCGCACCTACAATTTTCCTCAAGGGCGCGTTACCGATCACCGCATCAATTTAACGCTGCACAAACTCGATCAGTTCATGCAGGGGAACCTCGATGAACTGATCGAACCGCTGCTCGAATTCGACCGCGTGGAACGGCTCAACCGGCCGCCTGAAGATGAGGAAGACGAGAAAACGGACAAAGGGTCGAAGTAAGATAGGATTGATGTTCTCTCGCCGTCCGTCAGTCGCATCGCGTTTTGTGGCCGTCAAGTTGCGTTGCCGTCAACAGGACGTGCTTTGAAACAGAGTCAGCAGACAGCAGAAGGCTCGGATGTCACGGCCCTTGCCGACGCGAATGAGCGTTTTGAATCCACTTCAAGAAGGTGACGGTGTGAGTTCCGATGAACCTTGGACCGTCAAACGAATTGTTGACTGGACCACGGCCCACCTCAAACAGCACGGAAGCGAAACTCCCCGGCTCGATTCCGAAATCCTGTTAGCACACGCGCGGGGCTGCACGCGAATCGAAATCTACACACATTTCGACGACATCCCCACCGAAGCCCAGCGCAGCACGATGCGAGAACTCGTGAGCCGCCGCGCTCAGCACGAACCGGTGGCCTATCTGGTCGGCCACCGTGAATTCTTCGGTCTCGATTTCCGTGTGACCTCTGATGTGCTCGTGCCCCGGCCCGAAACGGAAACGCTCGTCGTTGAAGCGCTCGAGCGGGCTGAGCCATTCGAGAACCCGCGAATTCTTGACATCGGCACCGGTTCGGGTTGCCTTGCCGTTTCCATCGCGGTTAACCATTCAAATGCGTCGATCACAGCCACCGACGTCAGTGAGCAGGCTCTCTCGATTGCCCGCGAGAATGCCCAAGCACACGGCGTGATCGATCGAATGCGGCTTCTCAAAGGTGATCTCTTCGGGCCCCTGGAATCGAGCGACCAATTCGAGTTAATCGTCAGCAACCCTCCCTACATTGCCGACGGCGAGCGAGATCAACTGCCGGCCGATGTCAGTCTGCACGAACCGCACGTGGCGCTATTCGCCGGAGCCGACGGGTTAGACGTCATCCGCCGGTTGATCGAGCGGGCTCCCAAACATCTCGTCGACCGGGGCCATCTGCTGTTGGAGATTTCACCAGAGCAGGCGGGTGCCGTTGGGGAATGCCTCTCTGCCAGCGCCTCCTTTGCGGACATCAAGACGATTAAAGACCTCTCAGACCATGCCCGCGTGCTGGCGGCCCGAAGGAAGTGACTCCGGTCCGAAAACACCGGGTGTGTTCCCACTGGCAAGGTCAATGCTACAATTTCGACGCGTCCAAAGAGTTTGTTCAGCTTGACTTGCGTCGACGTGTCGCGGCGCAACACCGGACTTGTTCCGTCAGCGTAGGGCGGCATACACTATGCAGCGCACCGCCGGGTCATGCTCGTCGAAATGACGACGCCCCGTCGCCGAAAGCACGTAGCGCACGTTAGATCGGCACCAGAAAACAAGCGACTCCACTCGGCCTGGATTGGGCCGCGTTAGGAAGATTCACGGATGGATATGTTCATTGTGCGCGGCGGGAAGCCGCTCTGTGGCCGTGTCGCTGTCAGTGGCGCTAAGAATGCGGCCTTGCCCATCATGGCGGCTGTTTTGGCGGCCGACGGACCCGTGCTGCTGCGAGGCGTGCCCGATCTCGTCGACGTTGCCACGCTCGGTACGTTGCTTGGCCGTCTGGGTGTGGCCGTCGAGCGTCGAGATGACCAGACACTGGCAATGCAGGTCGTCGACGACGAACCGTGCGTCGCCGAGTACGACCTCGTCCGGCGGATGCGTGCGAGCGTTTGCGTCTTGGGCCCGTTACTAGGGCGCCGCGGCCGTGCGTGTGTCTCGTTGCCGGGCGGCTGCAACATCGGCGACCGGCCGATCGACTTGCACTTGAAGGGTCTTAGGGCACTCGGAGCCGACATTCGCGTCGAGCGTGGCTATGTCATCGCACAGGCGAACAGGCTCATCGGCACTGACATCTACCTGGGCGGTGCCTACGGCAGCACCGTCACCGGCACATGCAACGTCATGACGGCTGCGGTCTTCGCCGAAGGTTTCACGACCATCGAATCGGCCGCCTGCGAGCCGGAGGTCGTCGACCTGGGAAACTTCCTCATCGCGATGGGGGCCAAGATCACCGGACTCGGCACTCCGTTCCTGCACATCGAAGGGGTGAAGCGGCTCAGCGGTGTCGAACATACGATCATTCCCGATCGGATCGAAGCCGCCACGCTCATGATTGCCGCCGCGCTGACGCGGGGCCGCGTGGAAATCGACAACGTCGTGACTGGACACATGACAGCCGTGATCGAAAAACTTCGCGAGATTGGAGTGACAATTCGGCCCGTGGATACGCCGCGGCAAACGCCAACCGGGCAACCCGACCGACATCATCGGGCAACGGCCATAGAAGGCGCAACAAAAGGGAATCAGATCGCCACGCGGTTGGAAGTTCACGCAGCCGATGACATTCGACCGGCCGACTGCATCGCGTTACCGTATCCCGGAATCCCGACCGACGTGCAGGCGCAGATGATGGCCCTGCTCTCAACAGCCAACGGAAACAGTATCGTGACGGACAAGGTTTTTCCCGATCGGTTTCTGCACGCGCCGGAATTGGTGCGGCTTGGTTCGCGCATCCGCCGTGAAGGGGGCAGCGCCATAATTGGCGGTGTGAGCAGGCTTAGCGGTGCCTGTGTCATGGCTTCCGACTTGCGGGCCAGTGCGGCGCTCGTGCTGGCGGCGCTGGCGGCCGACGGCCCGTCGGTCATCCGCCGCATCTATCATCTCGACCGGGGTTACGACAGGCTGGAACGAAAGTTGTGCCGACTCGGGGCGGACATCGTCCGCACGCGCGACGAACCCGCCAACATGCCGGCGGACCTAACGCTCGCGACAGAACATCAAGCACCCCCCACTCCGGTGCCGAACGACTGGCTCAGCGGCCCGAATTGGTTGCGCGGTCAGAAAAAAGTACGGAACATACGGACGCCGACAGACATCTGAAAAACGCATCGGCCGGGCCGATTGATCTTGATCGTCACTCTGACTCGGCTGGTTCGGGAAGATCGTGCCATCGTGATTCGAAGTGCGTCACCTGAGCCTCGCCCTCGGTGTATTGAACCGCAGAAAAACCTAGGAAGCACTTGAGAATCTCAGCGGTCGCCCGAATGTCGTCGATCAACTGCTCGGTCGAGAGCGTTTCTACCTCTTCCAGGTCGTTCTCCTCGCCGTCAGAATCGTCTGGATCGCCTTCTTCGGCCGGGGAGTCGAGTTCTTCTTCGACGAGCGGCAGCGCTCCCGCTGCTGCGCTGAGCGTCACTCCATACTCGACCCAAGGCTCAACCGCCGTTACAAACGCCGGCCAGTCGAACATCGTGGCCGAACCCAATGGTTTATCGCGAGCAGCGAGAGGTCCGTCAGCATTGGCCAGCGGCTGCTGTTTGAGAATTCTCTCGGTTTGAGCGGGCGACGCCGAGAGAACGGCCACCGAGTCGGACAAGCCGGCGTTGGGCATGAGTTGGGAATCGAGTCCGAGCCCCAACAAGGCAAGCGCCGGAAACGAGTAAAGAGTTCCCGATTCCGATTCAACGGCCGCTGTTGGTGGAATAAAGAACGAGGGAAAGTCGTCAGGCGCCAGTTCATGCAGCGCGTTCACAACGTCTTGCGCGATGGTGAAATAGTCTTTCATAGCCTGCTTCAGCAGATCGGCATCACTGACGGCCAACACGATCGCCGGTTCGAGCATCGGCAATGCTTTTTCCGTCCCGGGTACAAAGGCGATCCACTGCTTGCTGGAGATCCGGGCGTCGAGTACGAGAGCTGCCTGGCCATCCATAAACGCAGGAATGAACTTCGTACGGGTCACGTCGTTGAGCCGAGTTAAAAACGGCAATGCCAGATCGCGAATCTCGACGTATTGGTCGAGTTCGTCACCTTCCAACTGGATTTCCGCCACGGCGTTACCGTAGTGGATGGCCTTTTTGGCAATTTCGACGTTCAGATCATATTGCTCGAGGTCAGTTTTGGAACGCCCGACGAAATAGGCGAACGGAGATGCTCCCACGTGCTTGAGCAGCGAAAGGGGCTTCGACGTATCAAGATAGCTCGTGCCACCCCAATTGTAGGCGTAGCCTTCTTGACCTCGATCGGTCAGAAACGAAAAACCGACCTGCGCGCCGGGAACGGGAAGGTACGACTTCAATGACTTTTTGAACTTCTCACTATCGCTGATGAGTTCTGCTGTTGTCTTTTCATCCAATCCGAACATCGGTGCGGCTTCTTCGAGAATATCGAACAGACTGTCGATCTGTTGCCCGCCGCGGTCGAGTTGTCGGGCCAAGTCGGAACTCAAGTACGATACGCCGCTGATCCGTTCATCGGCGTGCTTTCTGAGCGGTGCGAATTCGTCGCGATCGTAAAGCGATTTGCCGCCAGCGGCCTTCTTAACAAGTTCCGAACCAGGCGCGACCGACAGCAGCAAGTAATCGTCACGAATTCCCAGATGGACGGTCACCGACAATTCCGTCAGGTATTCCACGAGCTCGTCGAATTCTCCTTCGACCTCTTCCAGGTCGGCGATCGGCACTTCGTCCCACGGTATGAGTGATCCATCGAGTTGAATGGAGAGGAAGTCGCCGCCGTCGATCGTGACGCGATCAAATCGATCGGCCAATTCCGGTTGAGAAGCCAGTATCAATTCGAGTAAACCGGCCAACTGTTCCAGTTGTTGCTCGGCCCGAGCCGTGTCGGTCAACTTGAAACCGACCAACAAGCCGGGCACCTGCAATTCGTCGCGGTTTTCATTGAGAATGAGAATCATCTGCCGGACGGCTTCGATGTCGCCGCCACCGTCTCCAGAGAGTTGGGCCTGCAAACGGCCGAACCGGTTTTCGGCGTCAAGTTTCCACATGAATTCCATGACGCCGGCCCAACGGCGGTCTCCGAACATGAACACCTCGTTCGAGAACATGTCGCCAAGCGTGCGCAACAGATCCATGTTGCCCGGCTGGTCGATCCACTCGTTGAATTGTGAAGCAGGACTGAACGGCGCTTCTTGTTGTGCGTGCCATTGCGCCAGCCCCAGCTTGAAGTAGGAGAGCGTTTGGAATTTCGCAAACGCTCGGCTACCTATAAGCGCCTGCAGTTGTTCCTTGCCCCTCAATCCCGCCGAGTAAAAGCCCACGTCATCCGGAACGAATGCCAACGAGGTGTTTTCTTTCAGCGAGTCGTCAGCGCGTGTCGGGGCCGGCGAGATCAATGCGACCGCTAGCGCGAATGCGAACAGAACCAGACATCGCAACGGCGTGTTCGACTTGCCCGGTTGAACGGGACAACCTTGTGTTTCTTGCGTCATTGAAGATCGCGCCTGTTTGCGTTCAATATGACCAATTCGCTGTGCGACGGTTGGGCGGGACATGGCATGCTCCTTGAAGTGGTCCGAAGACCCTCTGGGTGACAAACTCGAACGCGAATTGTTTTCACTTTCAGATTCGCCGGTTCGGGTCTCCGATGGCTTATTGTGTGATCGTTTCGACCGGTCTCGGGTTGTCAACGGGGCGACCTTCGGTCATTTCCGCCGATGCCCGCCTATTCAGACGCGGATGGCTTGAATTCGTCCTGAAACCCTCTGTTGGCTCAATAGCGATCTTCATGTCTAGTATCGATTTCGCCCACATCCGGGTTTCAGGATGGGTTCTACTATTTGGCGAGGTCGAGGCACAGCAGTGCGTCTTCGCAACGCAGGTAAAGACGTTTTCGAGACAAAACGGGGGCCGCCCACGCGGGGTAATGAATCTGCTTGTACGACGTTCGCGCCATCTCTTCAAACTTCTGTGGGTTGACGTTAACCAGTGATAATGTCCCTCTTTCACCGAGAACAACGAATTTATTGTCCACGAGGATCTTTGAACCGCGCCCATAAAATGGAAATGGAATGACTTCGCCGCTTTGGCGATCCACGATATCACCGGTTGACGGATCCTGTTCGATCGAGTTGGGATCTCCCGCAAAGCCGTTCGTCTGCCATATGACCGCGCCGGTCTCAGCGGAAAGACAGCGAAAAGAGCCTTCTCTTTCATGCCGGCCGCTGAAGCCGTAGATAAATCCGTCGACGTGAATGGCTGTCGACCAATGTGTGAGCAGGTTGCTGCGATTTCGCCAGACTTCCTCGACGCTTTTCCCATCCGGTGCGACTTCCAACATCACCGAGCCGACTCGGTAGGCCATCGAAAGGAAGATGCGATTGCCGATCACCAGTGGGCGAGCCGCGCTGACCGACTCGTGCACTCGGGGTCGGATGAAGTACTTGAAATTCTCGCTGCCGTCGGACGGGTCGAGCGAGACGAGTCCTTGTCGCGTCAGGCAAAGCAGATGGCGCTTTGAATGAATGCTGGCCACAATCGGCGATGAATAGCTGACGATCTGTTCTTCGCCGGTCCACGTATATGTCTTCCTGCCCCACCAGCCGTTTGTTTCAGCGCCATCCCACGTCTGTTTACCGACCGCTTCCCAGAGCGTTTTGCCCGTCTGCGCATCGAAGGCCGCGACACCCGAATTCGGTCGCCCGCCCACCAGCGCGATGAGTGCATTGCCTTCTAACACCGGTGTGCAGGAGATACCGAAAAACCAATCGGGCAAGTCAAACTCCGTTTTGGCATCCTTCGCCCAAACCTTGGTCCCCGCTTTCAAGTCGAGACAGACGAGCTTGCCTTCGGCGCCAAATGTGTAACAGCGGTCCTCGGTCAACAGGGGAGAACAGCGGGGGCCGTTGTTGTAGCCGTACGGATCTTTGAACCCGCTGGCGTACGAGTATTTCCAGACCGGTTCCCCGTTGTCGGCTCGCAGACATTCGACAATTTCATCGCCTCCACCAATGCGGTGATGCAGAACGATTCGATTGCCGCGAACCGATGGCGCGCTATAACCGGTGCCGACCTCTTTCGACCAGATGATCGGGGGGCCGTCCTTCGGCCATGTTTCCGCCAGACCAATCTCACTGGAAATGCCCGTTCCCTGCGGCCCCAAGAAAATCGGCCAATCCTCGCCTTCGCGAAGTTCGCTTTCGGAGATGTCTGCGGCAGCCTGATCCGAAGGCTTCGATTCGAAAGCGGCGCTCTCGGGAAGCGGGTCGGCATTACAGCTGACGATCTGACAGACCATCACCAAGGGAGCGATCACATACGCCGTCCGCGCGCGGCCCGTGATCAACCGGGGACTAAGCCAGGACTTTAGGCGCCGTAAATCGCGAACCATCATGCTCCTCGTGCACTCATAACACGTCGTCATTCGCACATCGGCGAATTCCATTCGATGAAACTTCGATGAAACTTTACAGATCGAATTTTAGCAGAGCCAACTCGTCAGAGCGAGCAACGCTGCCTCGAGTTGTCAACGATCGAACCAAGTCCAGAACCCATCTTGAATCCCGGTTGTGGGCGAAATTGACTCTGAAAAACAACGGCGCTCTTGAGCCAACAGAGGGTTTCAGGACTGAATCTACTGCCGATGTTCCCGTCGACATGCCGGTCCGCTATCGGTGCAACGCGGGTTCACCGTACCGAGTTTCCCGAATTGTCCGGCAATCGGTAGACGCGGTAAGTCCCGTTTCTGAAAATCGGTTCAAGTGCGATTGGCCCAAGGCGCTCGAGCAACATGTGCGTGATGCCGGTCGTCGACCGCAACTGGGCAAGATCACTCGCACTATACTCGCCGTCATCGTAATGATCTTCTGCCCATCCGCGAATGGACCGCAATCGATTATTCCATTCGACGATGCCTGCGGAATCTTGCGGACAATCTTTGAACGATACGTATTCCGCCCGCTGGGCGTACCACTTGAAGGCCCAACTTCGATTCGGTGTGTGAACAAGGGCATCATGCGGTGTGTGGTTGCGAATCCAGTCGCAGGCTTCGCGCCAGTCGGCGAGTTGCTGTGGCTTCATCCGGCTCGGTACGCGATCGGGCTTGGGTAGGCAAAATGCGAGTACGAGCATCAACGCGGCGAGAAAAGTGCAGCACACTTCCCGCCGACGTCTCACATCGGTCTTCTGTGACGAACTGTTGTCTACCCACGTCCGCGCAAAGCCGATAGCGACGAGAACCGCAGCGATGGGAATCATCGTGTCGGCCAGACGAAACGGATAGAACTTCAGCAGCCACACCCGGATTCGTAGTGCCCACACTTGCTCCTGCGGACCGAACGGCAATCCGATCAATAATCCGACCAGCGCCACGACGATCGAGCCCAGAACGAACCGTGAAAACCGGGCTTCGCCGGAACGAAGTCGGGCGTGACGACGGCCGATCCACCAGAACAGTGCCAGCAGCACGTAGCTGGCGTAAGCCGAAATCGGAAACGTCCGCGGATTGAGGTGATGCTTCAGTCGGTAATACACTTGTATGTAATCCGCGTTGAAACCGTCCTTCCCCGAACTGCCGCCAAGAAACGCCAAAGCCGGTAACAGCCCCGGTAGCGCAAAAAGCACGAAAATCACAGCGGCGACGCCGGCTCGCCGAGCAGAAATCGTCGCACGTTCGGCGTCAGGCACATCGGACCGAAAAATTATCTGTCGAAGGCATCCAGCGCCGCCTGCCGCGACGAGGCTCCAACAGCCAACGACCGGATGAAAGCTCACCGCGGCGCCGGCGCACACGGCGGCTCGGTTGGGACGCCGATCGATGGCCAAGGCCATCGCCCAAAAAACGAATGCGTAGGCCACCACTTTTGCTTCGACGCCACCCAGAACCCACTCGCCAGAGAGATTAAAAACCTTCCACGATCCGCCCTGGGACAGGCTCGATACATTTGCCAGCGCCGTAAGTCCCGAATACAGCCATGCCGCCCACAAGCCCGACCACGTTCCTGGAACAAGGCGACGAAAAAGTTCACACCAGCCGATTGCCAACAACCACAGAGCAACGCCCCGCCCCACCCACGCCGTTTGATCGAGCGTGAGACATTTCGTAAACAAGCCGATTGTCTGGTAAAACACCAAGTGCGTATTCGAAGAATCGAGGAAGAAGTCCCCCGGGCAAAATTCTGTGTCCCAATAGTGTTTTGCTTTGGTGAGGAAATGGGGCTCGTTGACGGTCGGCACCGGATACCGCACCGCGGTCACCAACATCAGGCTGGCAAACACAGCGACGACGCACAAGACGCGTATACGAAGCGAAGCGGCCCGATCAACGGGCAACTCATCCTCGCCAGGCGATGTTTGCGGCGCCAGCATGGGAATCTCTCGGTCGTTTGATCCGGCAACATTTTATCGACGACGCCCGTTGGTCTGCCGTCGCGTTCAGGCTCTCTGTTGGAAAACAGTGCCGTTCGTCGCGTCAGCAATCCCGCCAACGTGCTTAAAGCCACTTCGTAGCAGTGCTCGTCGGTCGGGGCAACCGTTTCCGCGGATCGCTACAAAAAAACCCCTGCTCGGGTAATCCCGCAGGGGCAATTCCTACGTCGCACGTGTGCGACGGACAGTGTCGGCAACTTATCTTCTGGCAGATTTTTTCTTGGCTGCCTTCTTCGCTTTCTTCGGTGCCTTCTTTGTCGATTTCACCGCAGATACCTTTTTCTTGGTGCTCGATTTCTTAGTGCTCGATGCTTTTTTCTTCGACGTTTTCTTCTTGTCGCCGAAGACATTGTCCCAGTTCGCCCAGAACTCCGGCGTGGTCCCCGTACGAACGATCGGTCCTCCCATCAGCGTGTCTCCTCAAAGGTGTACCTACAGCGCCGACGTTCACTCTGACGTTACGACGACTGCGGCGATTGATTCTGTCTCGCGAATGCGGCTATGGAGTTGATTCTTCTCACGATGACGGTCGTTGTCAAGAGCCGGTCAGAGTCGTCGCCTCCCGATTTGGGTCGTTGAACCGTGTCCTGGGTCTGACGATGACCCAAACCGAGACGTCCCTGAGACCGTCCGGTTCGATTCCGATCACGAGGCGGCCTTGTCCGACGCATGATGCCGCGCTCGGTGGCAACGTTTTCGTCATTTGCCCTTGAGTTTCCGCAGTCGTTCGACTCAACTTGAACCTGCCGGCCGTTCGATGGGGCGCGAGTCGGCTCACAGCCAAATGCCGTCGGCAGAACACCGTCGACAGATGCCGAACCGGGACAATTCGATCTATGGACTTCAGCGATTACGAACAGGAACGCCACTTCCGCGACGCATGGGAGATGATCGACATCGTGCGTCCAGTTCCCTACTCTCTGTTCACGTTTGGCGATTCCGTCTTGCCCTACTACCTCGTGTGCCGTCCGAGCCGGCCCGACGGAAAGGTATCGCTTCGCAAGGGGGAAGTGACCATCGCACGCCCGATGATCATCACGCCCGACAGCGCCCGGCCCGAGTTCAGCAATTTCTTCGAAGAAGACGAAGACGGAAGCATCGTTGAATTCTTGATGGCGCGAACGGCTGCCTTTTCGAATTTGAAGTTTGCCAATCACCACGGCCCCGCCGAGATCATCAGTGACGACGTTGAGGAGGCGGTTGCCAAACTCAATCGGCAACTCGACGACGAGGAAGAAAACCACGTGGCCGTCATCGTTTCGCCGCCCGATCTTGCCGGTGTCGCCGTGCTGCGCTACGCTGCCGAACGAGTCTGGTCGAGTGCCAGTGACAACGTCCAGGAGCTGCGCGAACGCGGGTTTCTGCCGTGAATGCCGGGGACTTGTCATACGACAAGCCATCATCGGATGAAGTTGCGCCAGGACGCGTATTTTTCGTTCGTCAGCCGGTGTGCGAAGATTGGGTTTCGTTTGGGTCGCACCGGGCGATGATTGAGCTTCATTCCCGCCTCGCGGGGCGTGCGGCCTCCTTTACGAACATTGCACTTTAAGCAGGCGCAGACGACATTTTCCCACGTCGTCGTACCGCCTCGGCTACGCGGCATGACGTGATCGAGGCTCAAATTGTGGTTGCCGAATTTGCGGCCGCAATATTGGCAACAATGCTCGTCCCGTAGAAAGACGTTCCGCCGGCTGAATTTGACGGCACTTCTGGGAACGCGGTCGTATCCGAGCAGGCGAATGACGCGGGGCACCTGAATCTGAAAATTGACGGCTCGAACCCACTCGTCCGACGTGAGGTAATCATTCAGTGACAATTTTAGTTCGCTCGATTCGCGCCAGCCGTCGAAGTCGTACGAAAGATAGGCACCGTTCTCGATGCTGATGACTTCAGCCATGCCCTTTGTCAACAGACAGAAGGCCCGCCGCACCGAGATCACGTGAATCGCCAGATAAAGCCGGTTGAGCGCCAATACCTGGGATTGCATCGAACTGCTGTACCCGTTAACCATCGATCATCACCTGCCTTCGTGCGAACCGCCAGTGCGCCGCCTGAACCAGTGCAGCGCCTGAACGAGTGCAGCGCCTGGACAAGTCTCCTCGAAAGCACGTCTGCCTTCGCGCTCAACAAATGGTGCGATGGCTCGATGGTTTCACGAAGCCGCGAGCTGGGTCTCCGTCCCGCTAACGCTTCGATACGATCTATCGATGGCGGCCCAGAGTTGCCTGTCGGCAACAACCGGGAAGACGTCTGATTCCTTCGAGGATCCGAGGCGCATGGCGCCTTAGCGTTCTATGAAAAATCTACGTCAATAATTGCTCCCACATGCCTGTTCGAATAGCGACGACCTACATCGCACGTCGTCATCGGTCGACGCCCCGATGATCGGCATCCCGGCCGGTCACTCATCGGATTATTCTATTGCGGCGCTCGTGAACAGACAACCACGTTTGTCTGAACAGATCGAAATCATCTGCCCCCAACACCTTATCTTGACTCTACATCACGCGGCCCGGCATTGTCCATCATTTACGAGTGGGTTCAGACAGGCGGGAGTGGCTCCCGAATGGCGTTTCGTGATGGTTTGTACGTGCAGCCGGTCCGTCCGATTCGGGGAACGAGAACGTTACGTCTTTTCACCCATCACGAGCCACGGCAACGGCGCGCCCGACGGCGGCAGCTTAACAATCTCGATTCCTGTCACTTCGGGATGTTTTGATATCTCAGCCAGCGCCTCGGCCGACGGTTCGGTGTCCAGGTGCAGCACGGCGACAGAACTCCCGCCGGGGACGTCCTTCTCGCGGCCGAGGGCCATGTCGGCGATGTTCACTTTGTGCTTGCCGAACACGGTGCCGACAAACCCAATGACACCCGGGACATCGCGGTGACGATAGATCAAGAGAATGCCATCGAGAAACGCCTCGAGATGGAAATTTTCCAGCCTGACCAATCGCAGGAACTCGTTGCCGAACATCGTACCCGCCGCGCTGAGCTCACCGTTGTCGGTCACGATTGATGCGGTCAACATCGTGGCGAAGTGGCCGACGTCGGTCGAAGACGTCTCGGTGATTTCAATGCCCCGCTCGCCAGCGAGCATCTGCGCGTTGACGATGTTCGCGCTCTCGTCGAGGGCCTCTTCGAGTAGACCGGCGGCGAATGCGGACGTGATCAGTTTTGTCTTCTTAGTGGCCGCGTCACCACGGTAGTGGATTCGTGCTTCGCGAACGCAGCCTGCGCTATTCAACTGCGCGAGCAGCAAACCGAGCCGATGACCTAAATCGAGATACAGTTTCATGTCGGCCATTTCGGCAGCCGTGATCGGGGCCATGTTCACAGCATGCCGAACTTCGTTCCGGACGAGAAACCCGGTCATGATCTCGGCGGCCTCGATTGCGACCAACTCCTGTGCCTCCTCGGTCGACGCACCCAAGTGTGGCGTGGTCAACACGCCGGGAAGCGAAACGAGCCGGCTGTTCGTCGTCGGCTCCTCGACAAACACGTCCAGCGCCGCGCCGGCAACATGGCCGGATTCGACGGCGTCGGCCAAGTCATCCTCGTCGACAATGCCACCCCGGGCGCAGTTGATGATTCGCACCCCCTTTTTCATCGTCGCCATTCTCGCCGCGTTGATTAGGCCCCGCGTTTCATCGCTCAGAGGCGTATGCACGCTCAAATAGTCGCACTTGGTGACAAGTTCGTCGACATCGCCGTAGAATTCGATTCCCTGCTCGGCGGCGCGATCGGCCGATAGGAACGGATCGTAGCCGATGACCTTCATCTCCAGTCCCCGCGCTCGCTGCGCGACGGACTGACCGATCCTCCCCAGCCCGACAACAGCCAGCGTCTTACCGGAGAGCTGTGTTCCGGTGAATTTTTTGCGGTCCCAGCGGCCTTCCCGCATTCCGGCCGAAGCAGGGCCGATGTTTCGGGACAGGGCCATCATCATCGCGATCGTGTGCTCGGCCGTGCTCGTCGTGTTGCCGGCCGGCGTATTCATCACAACGATGCCTTCCCGCGTCGCGGCGGCCAGGTCGATGTTGTCGACACCAACGCCGGCTCGCACGATCACCTTCAGTCGCGGTTGACCATCGAGCAATTTGGCTGTCAGCTTCGTGCCGCTACGAATGATGATGCCGTCGGCTTCCTTGAGCGCCTCGCGCACCTGTTCGGGCGTCAGTCCACTTTTCCCGACGACTTCGATACCCGGTGATTCCTCGAGCAGCTTTAAGCCGGCAGCAGAGAGATTGTCGGTGATCAGGACTCGATACATGTCCTCTGTCCATTTCTCTTTCGCAGGACGTATTGGCAATTGATTTCGGCGGCCGATTCGAGCCCATAGCGGCGCGTGCCGATTTCTTCGGGGCCGCGAATTGATCACTCATGCGAAGTCCCGGTTGACCTCAATCAGCAGGCTCAAGTCGCCGGATCTGCTGAGCAGCCCACGGGGATTCGGAGTACGTGTCGCGGTAACACCACTAGCATAAGCGTCGCGGGCACAGCGCCAAGGCCGCGCGGCGATCTGATCTCGCGATTTTCGATACCAACCGTAGCTGAATCGGCAACGGGGCAACCCGTGACGCGCCACTATTGCGGGTCGGCGTGGGCTGGGTCTGCACCGTGGGCCGCTGCCGACGAGCTGGGCGAGTAGCCGGGTGTGGCGATCATCGCGTGCGACGAGCCAATGGGGGCCATCGCGTGCGTTCCATAGTGGTACGTATGAGCCGATCCGGATGGGATTGTCGTCGAGCCCATCCCGTACATCGGCGCTCCATAGGCGACGGTCTGTGTCGCGAAAACAGAGCTGCCGTATTGAGGTTGAGAGCCTCGAATCGCGGCGACCTTCGATTGAACTTCGGGCTGATACCAATGATTGTGCAGCGAGCGCCGATACATGCCGGCCGCGCGATCGACCTGACCGGACTCCTCATACAATTGACCCATGTGGGCTAAAGCGATGGGATGATTCGGCTGGACTTCAAGTGCCCTCCGCAAGGACTCCTCCGACGCGATCACGTTACCCGTCTGGCGTTGCAACCAGCCCATTTCGATATGGGCCGCTGCTGATTTCGGCTGGCTGTCGACCCAGGTCTGCATCATCGCCATCGACTCACCGCCACGACCCTGCTCATTCAGCATCACGGCGAGGCTGTGGTATGAAGGCTGGTGTCCGGGGTCGAGATTCATCGCCTGCCGGTACGTCTGCTCGGCCTCGACGACTCGCCCCTGTTTCTTTAGCGACTTGGCCAAGTTGTGAACGTAGTCGGCGTTGTTCGGGTCATCAGCGACCGCGCGCTGGAATTCAACGCTGGCCGCCGCGAAATCTCCGCGACGGTATTGGCTCGACCCCGACTGGTTTGCAAAATACCCGGAGGTCGAGTTGCAACCACATATCAGGGCTGCCACGCCGCTGAGCATGACAAGTTGTCGTTTGGCATTTGCACATTGAGTTGGGGTGCGCATGGTTTAAACGTCTCCATGACGGTTCGACGTGAGCGTCGGTCAACAGGGTCAAGTACGAAAAAACGAGTGAGCCGTTTGTCGGCTCTTTAATGTTCGGCGGCGACGACGCGCGCCACAATCGGGGCGAACACGCCTCGTTTGATTATCGATTCGTCCAGCGCGCCGTAGCGGGGAATGGCTGCGTAGAACGTGTTCCTCGGAATAGTCGTCTCTTAGACTCTCAACACGTGTAGGTCGGGTTCGTCGATCAGGACGTGCTGGCTGAGCATCGCGAGCCAATCGAGGGTCGGAAGAATAGACCGATATTGGCGGTGTCGCAAGGGCGTTTTGGGGGTCAGCCTTGCTTGGAAACCGCCTCAAATCGGCCGAAAACCGTCTCGAAACCGCTTGAGTTGAGCTTCCTTAAAACTCGTCTTGACGTGAAAGGACGATCGAAGCACAATTCGCCCGCGTTCATAGGTAGTTCTTGTCTGTGCTGAGCGCTTCATCTCACTCTCCCCTTCGACCACATCAATTCGCGATTCATCGCTACGACGAATCTCCATCACGGAGGTGTTGCGCGCTCATGGTTATTCTGAGTCCACTGAGATATCTGGCGTCCGCGTTTTCCGCTCAGAATTCTCCTCGTCAGCTTGCATTGGGTTTTGCATTGGGAGCCGTCATCGGGCTCGTTCCCAAAGGGAATCTGACGGCGATGGTGCTGATGATGCTCTTGTTCGCGTTCCGCGTGAATTTGGGCGCGGGATTACTTGGCGCGTTCGTTTTTTCCTGGATCGCCGTGCTCACTGACCCAATCGCGCATCAGGTCGGGCAAAGCCTGCTGACAGCCGAGCCGCTCAAGTCCATTTGGACCGCGTTGTACGACATGCCCGTCGTTCCCTGGACGGCATTCAACAATACTCTGGTACTCGGCAGCTTCTTACTCGGCCTGGCGGCCTTCTACCCCATCTGCCGGCTCAGCGAACCAATATGGACCCGGTACTGGCCACCGCTGCAAAACCGATTGCGTAAGTTTCGCGTCGTAAAACTGCTCTGGGGCGCGCAGATCACGACCACTCTGGGGAGTCACTAATGCGCTGGAAATACCTGATTCCCCGCGGCATTCTGCTCGCGATGATGTGGCTGTTCTTCACATTCACGTTGGACCCACTCCTGAAACGCGCCGCGATCTTCTCCGGTCAGGTGACGACCGGCACGCGGATCGACGTCGCGCAACTGGCGACCGGCTTCTTTCCGCCCACGATCGACGTCAACGAAACGCAAGTCGCCAACCGGCATTCCCCCGGCACGAACCTCATCGAGTGGAACCACTTTCATCTTTCGCTGGAAGGTGGCCCGCTGTTGAAGAAGTCGTTCATTGTCGACGAAGCATCATTGACCGGCTTGAAGTTCGGCACGCCGCGCGATGACGACGGCCGCTCCGACGACCTTTCTCGCCTCGGGTCACAGAGTTCCGAACTCGCAAACGCCTTTCAACAGAAGGTCAAGAATGCCGGCAGCCACTGGCTGGGTTTGCTGACCGAAAAGGCCAAGGACCGGCTCGATCCGCGAAAGCTTGAAACGGCTCGCGTCGCCGACGCGCGCCACGCCAACTGGAAGAAACGCTTCGATACGCTCGAAGCACAAATCAAGGACTTCGAACGACGCGCCAAGCAGATCGAAAGCCGCGTGAAATCGGGCGACGGAAACGAACTTCAAAAGCTCCAGCGATATCGCCAGGCAGCCGCCGACGTCCGCACTTTGCTCGACGACGTCCAACAGGTTCGCGCTGAAATGAGCCAGCTTCCACAGATCGCCCGAAATGACCAGAACGCACTCAACCAGGCGCGGTTGCGCGATCTCGAATCGATCGAACAGACGGTCGGCTTTCTGCGGCTCGATTCCGATCTGATCAGTGAATCGCTATTGGGGCCCGAACTGGCCGCTCACCTCGACTTCGCCCTGTCATGGATCGGCTGGCTAAACGATTCGGCCGAACAGCTCGCCCAATACGAAGCACCGGACCGCACCTGGGGCGAAGACATCGTGTTTCGCCGCAAAGTCGAACTGCCTCGGTACCTCATCCGGAAGCTGAACGTCTCGGGTGAAGCAAAGCTGGGTGGGGAACTTGTTCCGTTTCAAGGGCAAGTGACCGGTTTGACGTCGGAGCCGGCCGTGTACGGTAAGCCGATCGTCGCGCATGTTGAGGGCAGCGGCCCCGTGCCGCTCACACTCGATCTCACACTCGACCGCACGGGTGATGTACCAATCCACACCGCCGAGTTCACCTGTGCCATTCCCAATTCGACCGAGATGGAATTGGGCGATGCGGACAAGTTCGCGCTACAGGTTTCCGGGCAGCGGGCCAAGTTGCGCGTACGGCTGCGACTGACGGGTGAGCAAATTGAGGGCGACGTGCGTATCGCGCAGGCCGCCGTCGCACTGAAGGCGAAATCGGACGCGAAGCTCAATCCGCGAGTGAAGAAGATGTTCCAGCACGCATTCGATAACGTGAGCCGACTCGAAATCGCAGTCGCCATTTCGGGGACGCTCGACGAACCCCATTGGATGCTGTGGTCGAACATCGGCGATGAACTGGCGAACGGCTTAAACGGCGCGCTGGCGTCTGAGTTCGCTGCACAGCGCCGAAACCTCGAATCCCAGGTTGCCGCCGCTGCCCACGAGCAGATCGAAGGATTCAACGCATCGCTGGGCAAGCGCTACACCCAGCTCAACTCCGAGCTTCAACTGAGCGAGTCACACGCCCGGCGAATCGTCGAGAAAGCCGCCGGCGGCCGCGGCCTCAATCTGAACGGGTTGTTGCGGCTCAAATAGCTAAGCCGCCGACTCGTGTCCACCAGCGGCGGAACTCAAGGGCATCCGACCGGTTTCCGCCTGCGTCGGACAGACTCGAAACGTACTCGAAGCGCAGGGTCTGCCTCAATCGATACACCCACACGGCACAACGTTGGTTTCGCCCGCCGGAGCGGATAGACTCGTATCTGCTGCCCGACCCGCGTAACGGGCGACGTTGCGCCGACCGCTCGCGAACACCCAGAAGTGGCCTTCGCGCTGACAGGCCGTTCCTGTTGTTCGATTGCCTCCAAGATTCACACCAAGTTCTGCATCGGAAGGATTGGCTCATGATGCCTGCTCTGACTGGCTCTCGCCGACGATCGTTGATTTCTTTCACGCTCAGTCTGATGCTAACCGCCCTCGGACCGCTGCTGCTTTCCGGGGCCGAGAAGCAGCAGCCCGAGGCTCATTGGAAACTGTCCGGCGACGCCCGCGACCATTCAGGGCACGATCATCACGCCGAGAGCCGTGGCGTCGACTTGAAGGCCGCCGGCCCCGGTGGACAAGCTGGGCAAGCGGCAGGTTTCGACGGTCGCACTAGTCTCTTGGAAGCACCACAGCATGATGGTCTCAACCCGGGAACCGGCCCGTTCAGCGTCGCGGCTTGGGTCCACACCGATGACGAGTTGGACGACGTGCTGGGGGATGTGATCAGCAAGTACGATCCCCAGTCGCGCACCGGATTTCAACTGTCGATCAAGAACAATGTCGGCGTGACGAACACGCAGGCCAACTACCGGCACGTTCATTTCGGGATCGACAACGGTCGCATCGACTCGGGCTGGACCGATCGCGGTCGTCCGGGCGACAACGTCTACGTTTTCTCTCTGCTCGTACACAAAGGACAGTTGTACGCGGGAACCTGTGAACCGGGAATCGAGCAAGCGGGTCACGTCTTCCGTTTCGACGGACAGAGCGGTTGGGTCGACCTCGGCACGCCCGATCGCGCGAATGCCGTTTCGACGCTCTGCACGTATAACGGCGAGTTGTACGCGGGAGTCGCCAAGTACCGGTTACGTGGCTCGTCGCTCACCGAATCGCCGAACGAGGTCCCCGGCGGCCGCTTTTACCGCTACGCCGGTGACGGGCGCTGGATCGATTGCGGCAAGCTGGGAAAAGCAGAGGCGGTCTTTGGCTCGCTCGTTTATCGCGGCAAGCTGTACGCTACGGCAATGTACTCTCCCGGCCTATTCCGGTACGACGGCGGAACCACCTGGACCGACTGCGGCTCGTACGAGGGCAAGCGAGTCGAAGCACTCGCGGTCTACAACGGGGCCATCTACGCAACGGGATTCGACGAAGCCGCCGTCTACCGCTACGACGGCCAGAACTGGGAACACTTGGGAGTCGTCGGCGAGAACACGCAGACTTACGGGTTCGCCGTTTACCAGGGGCAGCTCTACGTGAGCACCTGGCCGTCGGGCAGCGTGTTCCGCTTCGAAGGCAAGGACCACTGGGAATTCGTGGGCCGCTCGCGGATGGAAAAAGAGACGATGCCCTTGGCTGTCTACAACGGCAAGATGTATACCGGCACGTTGCCGCTAGGCGAAGTCTTCCGTTACGACGAGCCGGCCGCTTGGACGTCGATCGGACGTATCGATGAAACTCCCGACGTGCGCTACCGCCGAGCCTGGTCGATGGCCGTGTTCAACGGTCAATTGTTTGCCGGCGCGTTGCCATCGGGGCGGGTCAAGTCGATCGAGGTGGGAAAAAATGCCACGTACGACCACGCCCTTCCGTCCGGATGGGTCCACCTGGTCGGAGTCCGTGACAACGTCCAGCTTCGATTGTACGTCAACGGTCAACAGGTGGCCGAATCGTCGAAATTCCGATCGGCCGACTACGACCTGTCCAACGATCGGCCGCTTAAGATCGGCTTCGGCCAACACGACTACTTCAACGGCCGGCTGAGTGACGTGCGGTTCTATCGCCGGGCATTGGACCAGGATGAAATCGCCGACTTGGCTCGCCGCTAAGGGCACTCCCGCAATCATTCCGAAGGAAAGACCAACATGCTTCGCATGACGCCTATCGTGATCCCAAAATCCTCTGATGGGCGACACGTACTCTTTATTCGTAGCGTCCGATTCCGCTACATCCGGGTTTTGGGACGGCTTCTCGTCGTTGCTGCCTGTGTGTGCCAGCTCGTGCTCCTTGCACCGCGGCTCGCCGTGGCCGACGTCAAGCTTCCCGCCGTGTTCTCTGAGAACATGGTGCTACAACGCGATCGGGCGATTCCCGTCTGGGGCTGGGCCGATCCCGGCGAAGAAGTCACCGTTCGCTTTGGCGGAAACGTGTCCCGCGCCATGTCGGATGACGGCGGTCGCTGGCGCGTCTCTCTGCCGAAGCTCTCCGCCCAGCCGGAGCCTCTGGAATTGCTGGTGCGGGGTTCGGCCGGTTCGCGCGTGAGCGTCGGCAACGTTCTCATTGGCGACGTTTGGCTCTGCACGGGGCCTTCGAACATCTTTTGGCAGGTCAAGCGCTGTGACAACGCCAAACAGGAGATCGCCGACGCCGACTACCCGCGAATCCGTTTCTTCACGGTCAAGAAGCATGCCGCCGATGAGCCTCAAAGCGACTGCCAAGGCGACTGGGCGGAGTGCAGTCCCGAGACGGTTGGCGATGCGTCGGGCGTCGGCTATTTCTCTTCTCGGCTCATCCACAAAGAGCAAGATGTGCCGATCGGTTTGTTGCAGAGCTTCTGGGGCGGATCACGGATCGAAGCCTGGACGAGCGCCGAGGCGTTCCAAGCCGAGCCCGCCTTGAAGCCGATCGGTGACTGGTGGAAGAACAACGTCAACGACTTCGACCCTGGTGAAGCGGAAGCCGACTATCGGCGTCGGTTGGCCGAATGGAAGCGCACGGTGGCGGTCGCAAAGGCGGATGGGAAAAAACCACCGGCGAAACCTCGCAAGCACCGCAACCCCAGGCGTTCGCCACATCGTCCCGCCTGCCTTTATAACGGCATGATCGCGCCGCTAATTCCGTATGCCTTAAAGGGCGTGATTTCGTATCAAGGTCTGGGCAACCTGTACTGGGCCGACCACAACCGTGTGCTGCTTTCCACTTTGATTAACGACTGGCGGTCGCGTTGGCAACATGACGACATGCACTTCGGCATGGTTCAGCCGGCTCCCTTCCCCTGCGACCGTTGGCCCAAGCAAAACGAGAATGCTTACGCAATACAACGCGAGGCCCAGTTGCTGGTGATGGATGAGCTGAAAAACGTCGGCGTGGCCCCCACGATGGAAATCGGAAGCCTGACCCAGTTGCACTTCACCAACAAGCAGGACGTCGGCCGACGGATGGCTCACTGGGCCCTGGCCAACGTCTATGGCCGGAGCATTGCGTATTCCGGGCCCGTTTACGAATCGATGCGCGTCGAAGGCAATGCGATCCGGATTCACTTCAAGCACACCGGCGAAGGCCTCTCGACGAGCGACGGCAAAGCCCCGACGCACTTTGCAATCGCCAGCGACGACAAACAGTTTCACCCGGCTCAAGCGGTCATCGATGGTCACACCGTCGTCGTGAGCAGCGAGCAGGTTTCCCAACCGGTCGCCGTCCGCTTCGCCTGGAGCGACACGGCGGTCCCGAATCTGATCAACAGCGACAACCTCCCGGCCAGCTTATTCCGCACCGACGTTCCGCCATTGAAAAGATCGGCGGATTCGCCGTGAGCCCGATTCTCTGACCGCTTCCAGCATGCGCAAATTTTACGTCGGCAACTTTGACTTCGAACATCGCCTTGCTTCCGACTTGCGGGGCGAGCTGCCCGAGGCTGTGCGGCGGATCAATCGCGAGTTGGCTGCGTGCTGGGTCGCTGTGGCGGATGAGGGCGATACCATCTGGTCGCCGGATGCGATCGAAGACGGATTCTTTGAACGTCTCGCCGACGAGGGCTTGCCGAAGGTCGAGCCAATCAGTCAAGAAGACCAGATTGGCGATGCGGTTGAAGTCTGTCCCTGGGGCTGGACGCAAGCGCTTCGCGACTGGGGAGAGCAGCACGGGTGGTGGTGTCCTGCGCCGGATCAGGCGCTCGTCAAGGCGGCCAATTCGCGGATGTATTCGACCCGCATCGAACGGGCGTTGGGCATTGATGTGCCTCGATGCGCGGTCGTCGAATCGCTCGACGATCTGCATAAGACCCTGCGCGATCTGCCGAATGGCGCGGCGCGTTGGGTGCTCAAAGCCGACTTCAGCATGTCGGCTCGCGAGCGACTCATCGGCAGCGGCGGCACGCTCACCGACGCGGAAAACAACTGGGTTCGCAATCGGCTCGACGGTGGCGGCGTGCTGTTCTTCGAACCTTGGGTCGATCGAGTCGAGGAAGCAGGTCTGCAGTTCACGATTCCCGCGTCGGGACCGCCCGTGTTGGAGGGACTGACGTCATTGCTGACCGATGAGCAGGGCCATTATCGCGGTAGCCGGTTTTCGTTGGACGTCGACGCAGAGTTGCGCTGGATGCCGGCAATCGAAGCCGGCATGCACGTCGCGCGCGACTTAAAGGACCGGGGCTACTTTGGCCCGCTGGGAATCGACGCCATTCGTTATCGAGACGCCGAGGGCGCCGTTCGCATGCGTTCGATTCAAGACATCAACGCGCGACACACGATGGGGCGGATGGCGCTCGGTTTCCGCCGTCTGCTAGAAGCGGGCGAGTGCGCCAGTTGGTTGCACGTTCGTTCGTCGGCCGATCCGTCGGATTCACCCGTCGGTTGGTGTGAACGCCTTACAGAAAAACTCCCGGCAAGTGCGCGGGTCATTCGTACGTCGCCGCTTAGTGTTGCCGGAGAATCAACCCGTCATGGAACGTTGATCGTCATCGCCGGCAGTGCCGACGAGCTGACGGAAGCTGAGACGCTCATCTTACAGGAGTAGGACGGCAACACGAGACGCTGCGACCCGAATCGTTCAAGCAGCCGCATCGTGTGCTTCGTCGGGGCGTTCCGGGGCGATGGCTCGCGTTCCTTGACCGGTCTTGGCCTTGAGATCGAATAGGCCGAAGATCTCTGATGCGTTCATGCTCAACGAAGCGTCGGTCGCGTCGCCGCCGCCGAGCACGGCTTCGAAGAGTTCCCGCTTTTGTCGCAACACGAGGTCGATCCGCTCTTCGATCGTGTCCTTGGAAATGAACTTGGTGACGATCACCGGACTTTTTTGTCCGATTCGGTGTGCGCGGTTGATCGCCTGGTCTTCGACGGCGGGGTTCCACCAGCGGTCGAACAAGAACACGTAGCCGGCAAACTGCAGGTTCAAGCCGACCGCGCCGGTTCCGTAACTCATCAACAAGAGATGGCTGTCGGGGTCTTCCTCGAATCGCTTTAGAATCGGCTCACGCTGTTTCGTGGGAACACCGCCGTGATAGGTCAATACGCCGAATTGCTTCAGGCGTTCGCTGAGCCAATCGATACACTTCGTCCATTGACTGAACAGAATCGCCTTGCCGCCGCTGGATGCGATCTCTTCCATGTCGGCCGAAAGTCGATCGAGCTTGGCGCTGTCGCCCGTGAGCGGATCGAAGTTCGTGATCTGCTTGAGTCGCAGCACGAGTTCGAAGACGTGTTGAATGGTGATCGACTCGCCGAGGTCGTCGAGTTGAATGACACCTTCCGTCTCGGCGACCTTGTAGGCGTACTGTTGTGCTGGAGTGAGTTCGACGTATTCATCCCGGTCGAGCCTCGGCGGGAGATCTTTCATCACCAGGTCTTTGGTTCTGCGGAGAATGAACCGTTCGGAAAGGCGCTTCAATTGTCGTAAGTCGGGCGTGCCCCGAGGCGGGATGACCTCCATGAACTCGTACAGCGATGCCAGTTCCTCCGGCCGGTTCTCAATCGGCGTGCCGGTCAGCGCCCAACTGCGCTTGCGGGTCAACATTCGCGCGGTTCGGGCCGTCATGGAATCGCGGTTTTTGATCCGCTGTGCTTCGTCGAGTACGAGCAGATCGAATTTCGGGCAGTCTTCTTCACCCAGCGCTTCCATGTCACGGGCCATCAATTCGTAGTTGGCGATGCGAACCGGAATGCCGGGCATCGTCCAAATCATCTTGCGGCGATTTGCGTCACCCTCGATCGTCATCACGGGGATTTCTTCAGCCCACATCTTGAATTCGCGTTGCCAGTTGGGGATGAGAGGCTTGGGGCACACCAACAACACGCTGCGCACCTGCCCGCCTCGTAGCAGTAGTCGAATGGCGGTGATCGCCTGCATCGTCTTGCCCAGACCCATTTCGTCAGCAAGTAGGGCCGACTGTTGCGAGAACAGCCACGCGATGCCTTCGTACTGATAGGGGAACGGTTCGAATGGCATCAACAACTCTTGACCGGAGAGCCACGACTCGAGCGGCGGCTGCAAAACGTAGAACAGCCGGTCTTCCAGTGACAAGGCATCATCCGGGGGCTGCAATCGCGTCATCTTCTTCTTGTGCGAACTCGAACCGCCTCCAGCCGAGCCTGTCGTCTGTTGGTTCTGTTGTGTTTGCCGCGATTTTTGCTTGGTCGGCCGTTCTTCTTTCGGAAGCAGGAATTCCAGCGCGTCGGGAAACATCATTCCGAAGCAGCGTAACGTCGATCGGAACGGCTTCCACGGTGGTGCCAGCGCAACGTCCGACATCATTGGTAGTGCCGACGCTTCAATCTGTGGTGGCCGCGTTAGCGCACCGTTCAAGCCGGACGCATAGATACTGCTCGCCAGCGCGAGCTCAAGCGGCTCGCAGTCGGGCGGTGCGAGCGGATCCGGCACACGCGAGCCGCCGTCTGTTCCGGCGTCTGGCGGAGACGCGGGCAGCGACAACGGGGTTGATTCGTTCCCGTAGCGGACGTCATTGACAGGCTTCGGTTGATTCAACGCGCTGCTCCGGCACCCGACGTTTCGGCCAATGCTTCCCGCACGCGTTCTAGAGGTTCGGCCAAATCGGCATCGGCGGGAATGAACGGGCGGTGCCGCTCGATGATTTTCGAGTCCGACACGTGAGCGGAGTGAAACCGCAATCGTTGCCGCCCGATCACGACGCCCTCGGCGTCGGTTTCCGGGTCGGAAGCCGATGAGTCATCGCTCTCGTTTTCCGAATCGTGGTGTTCTTCCAAGCAGCCAATCGGAACAGAAACCAGCTCGCGAAGTTCGAGCAGTTCGGATTGCTCGGTCAGCACGATGTGAGGCTTAATGCTCACCTTTTCGAGAAGTGTTCGTCCGATCAGGTCGCTAAGGATGTAGGGGACCAGCGTCTCGCCGTAGAGAATCTGCTGAGATCGATTCGGCTTGACCGGGCTCGTACACTGGAACTCGAGGGGACGTCCGAAGCGGTTGGTCACCAGCAATCCACCGACGTAACCGCGCTCAGAAACCTCGATCGAGGCTAAGAAGCCGAGTCGGAGATCATCGAGTTTCCCGTCATCCTGCATAGACTTACGCCTTTGGTGTCGTATCGAGGTGAGGAGATTCGGCCGCTGGTTCGTCCGACGGTCTCAATCGGGCGGCGGCCGGCTCACCTGCTGCGACTTGAGTCGGTTTCTGCCTTCAGCACCAGAATCCGGAAGACCGCGCGAATTGTGCGCGAGTTCGTATCAGGCTATTAATCGACATGACGATTCGGGCGACTTGAGCGGTTGTGCGCTGGGGAATATCATCGCCGGATCGCATGAGAAACATGTTCGCCTGTCGAGAGTTCCGTCGCGCGGTCGGTCGACGCCGCGCACAGCCGAGCGATTGCCCATGAATGAGCCAACGCCTGAGCCTGAACGCCTTTCCAGAAAGGACATTGTCGGCGTTCAGTCGCAGCGTCTTGCGGACATGCTCCAAGCGATTGATGGGGCCAATCCGTTCTGGACGGAAAGATTTCGCGCCGCCTCGCTCGACGTCTCTAAGATCGACTCGCTCGACGCGCTACTGCTTCTGCCAACGATCACCAAGACGGAGTTGGCGGACGACCACATTCAGAACCCACCCTACGGCACGAATCTGACCTTTCGCGTGTCCCGTTATTCGAGGCTTCACCAGACGTCTGGCACGACCGGTGAGCCGATGCGTTGGCTCGACACGCCTGAGAGTTGGGATTGGATCATGCGGTGTTGGGAGCAAATCTTTCGCATCGTCGGCCTCTCGCCGGACGATCGGATCGCGGTTCCGTTTTCCTTCGGCCCGTTTTTGGGTTTTTGGGGAGCCTTCGAAGGGGGCTGTCGGCTGGGCAATTTGTGCCTTCCCGGCGGCGGGATGAACAGCCAAGCCCGACTGCGAATGATCGAGGACAACGCGGCGACCATTGTTTGCTGCACGCCCACGTACGCGCTGCGACTGGCCGAAGTCGCCGACGAGATGGGCATCGACTTAGCTGCCGGCTCGGTAAGGGCTTTGATCGTCGCCGGTGAGCCGGGTGGTAGCATCGATGCAACGAGAAGTCGGATCGAGTCGAAATGGGGGGCGCGGGTTTTCGATCATTGGGGAATGACCGACGTGGGCGCCTTAGCCATTGAATCGATTGAGGACCCCGCAAGTCTACTCGTGCTCGAAACCGAATGCATCGCCGAAATCATCGATACCGAAAGCGGCGAACCCGTCGAACCCGGCACGATGGGCGAGTTGGTCATCACGAACCTGGGCCGCATCGGTTCACCGCTCATCCGTTATCGGACCGGCGACCTTGTTGTCGCCGACACCGAACCGAATTCGTGCGGTCGCGAATTGTTGCGGCTCAAGGGCGGCATTCTCGGCCGCTGCGACGACATGCTGACGATTCGGGGTAACAACGTGTTTCCGTCGAGCATCGAAGCCATCGTGCGTCGGTTCGACGACGTGGCCGAATATCGTGTCGTTGTCGAAACACGTCGCGCAATGCAACATTTGACGATCGAGGTCGAGCCGACGCCGGGTACTGACGCCGTCGTTGTTGTTGAAAAGGTATCGAGTGCGATTGGCGACCAGTTGAGTTTTCGGGCCGACGTTGTACCGGTTCCCGTCGGGAGCTTACCCCGCTTCGAACTTAAGGGCCGCCGATTTCATCGGAAAGACGCCGAATGAAGACACCCAAGATGGACCCGCTATCGATTCTCAAGGACCTGATCGCGATACCGAGCGTCAATCCGATGGGCCGGGATACCACGGGCGACGAGTTCTTCGAAACGAAGTTGACCGAGTACCTGGTTCGGTTCTTCGAGACGCTGGGTGTTGCGCACGAACAGATCGAGGTGGCGGCGGGGCGGGCCAACGTGATCGCGAAGTTCGATGCCGGCGCGAATCGCCGTACGATTTTGCTCGACGCCCATCAGGACACGGTTCCCGTCGATGGCATGACGATCGCCCCTTTCGAACCCATTGTTGAGAATGGTCGGATTTACGGACGGGGTTCGGCCGACGTGAAAGGGGGCATGGCGGCCATGCTGTCGGCATTTGCCCGCCTCGTGGGTGAGAAGCCGGCCGATGCGGCCAACGTCGTGATGTCATGTACGTGCGACGAAGAAGCGACCGTGATGGGAATCACCGATCTCGTCAAATTGTGGAGCGACCCAGCACGGAGCGGGAGCCTGTTGTCAAAGCCGCCCGATGCGGCGATTGTCGCCGAGCCGACCGATCTCGACGTGGTGGTCGCACATCGCGGAGCCACGCGGTGGAAGATACGAACAACAGGTCGCGCCTGTCACAGCTCGCGGCCGTCCGACGGCGTCAACGCGATTTACAAGATGGCCGCGGTCCTTAAGTGCCTTGAAGAATATGCCGACCAACTCGATGGGATCATCGCTCCGCATCCCTTATGTGGCTCGGCGACGTTGTCGGTCGGCCGCATCGAGGGAGGCATGAGCGTCAACACGGTGCCCGACGTGTGCGAGATCGAAGTTGACCGCCGCGTGATTCCTGGTGAGGACAGTCTGGCCGTCATCGACCAGCTCGCCGAATACCTGCGAGGGAAGCTCGATTTCGAGGTCGAACATCTCCCCCCGTGGAACACCGGTGTTCCCTTGCCGGACGGCGACAATGAGGAACTGGCCGATCGAGTATTGCGAGAGGTGAACGCCATCACCGGCCCGCACAAGAAGGTGGGTGTGCCCTACGGTACGCATGCGTCCCGCATCGCGGCGAAGGGCGTGCCGGCCGTCGTGTTCGGTCCTGGATCGATCGACCAAGCGCACACCAAGGACGAATGGCTCGACATCGATCAGCTCGAACAGGCGTCTGAAGTCTTGTACCGCGTTTGTTCATCGGCGGGGTCCACATAGCCCTTTGAAAGAACAAGACGACGATGAAGTCCTGCGTACAGCGGTCAACTTGATATCCGCCTCCCTATCGGCTTAGGATGATTCCCATGAACAACAATGAAGCACAATCCCTGTACGATCGGCTCGGCGGCGTGTACGCCATTGCGGCCGTCGTTGACGATCTGATCGACCGCGTCATGAGCGACGACCGGCTCAACGCGAACCCCAAGGTCGACGAGGCACATCACCGTGTTCCGCCGGCGGGGTTTAAGTATCTGGTCACCGAACAGGTCTGCGAAGCGGCCGGCGGCCCGCAAAAGTACACGGGCAAGACGATGCGCGACTCGCATGAAGAGCTCGACATCACTGAAGGCGAATGGCAGGCCTTCATGGACGACGTTCGCCAAACGCTCAACAAATTCGAAGTTCCCGCGGCCGAACAAGCCGAGTTGCTGGCAATTGTTGAAAGCACGAAGGGCGACATCGTTCTCGGGCCGAGTGGCGGCTGAAGACGGCAGGATGAGTTTTCCCATACGGGGCATTCGCGCTTGCCATTTGCAGCCTTTTAGACGGCTTCGTGAAAACGACCCGTGGAGAGACACCATGATTCGACGTGATTTTGCAGCCGCCGTGAATATCGTCTGGTGCGTTTGCCTTTGGGGTGCCGTCGGCATCGCACAAGCGGCCGATGTGATCGACGCGTCGTTGGCCCGTGTTGACGACGAAAAGAAACTGGCCTGGTACGACCTGCAACTCTTGGACATCGAAGGCAGGGCGTTCAGCGAAACCACGTCTCCCTACGATCGGCTGCCGGCGAATGCAGAAGGCGTCGTGCGAGATGCCGTTTGGAAATTGAGCCGTCATTCGGCTGGACTGTGCGCGCGCTTTGTGACCAATGCGACCAGCATCCAGGCGAAGTGGACGCTCACGTCGACCCGGCTCGCGATGCCTCACATGGCGGCGACCGGTGTCAGCGGTTTAGACCTGTACGTCAAAACGGAACGTGGCCAGTGGCGGTGGTTGGCCACCGGGTCTCCGACCGAACAAGAGAACTCCAAGGTATTGGTGCGGAGCGTGCCGGTCGGTAAACGCGAATACATGTTGTACCTCCCGCTGTACAACGGTGTTTCGGAGGTCGAGATTGGAATTCCCAGCGACGCGACGTTGGCCAAAGCCCAGTCGCACGTGCACAAGCCGATCGTTTTTTACGGCACGTCGATCACGCACGGCGCGTGCGCATCGCGGCCCGGCATGGTGCATACGGCCATCTTGGGGCGACGGCTGGGGTATCCCGTCGTGAATCTCGGCTTTTCGGGAAATGGTCGCATGGAAGCCGAGGTCGCCAAGTTGATGTCGGAGATCGATGCCTCGGTCTACGTGATCGACTGCTTGCCGAACATTCGTGCGGAAGAGGTCACCCAGCGGACCGAGCCTCTGGTGCGAATCCTGCGAGACGCACATCCGGAAACGCCGATTCTGCTCGTCGAAGATCGCAGCTATGCCGATTCGTTCCTAATCGAATCGAAGCGGCTTCGCAACGAACAGAGCCGCGCGGCCCTGCGAGCCGTGCTCGAGAGACTCAATGACGCCGGTGAAAAGAACGTGTACTACCTCGAAGGTGAACACCTGTTGGGAAGCGACGGAGAAGGGACGGTCGACAGCTCACACCCGACGGATCTCGGCTTCCTCCGGCAAGCGGACGCATTCGAGGAAGTGTTGCGCCCGGTGCTGGGACTTTCGAACAAGTGAGACGGCCGACGGTGGCTTCGATGGTCGTCTTGCAGGCGCATTTCGCGTGTTGCGTTTCACGTAACCCATTTGTTTCGTCGACGGTCTCGCATCGCTACAAACAGAGGTCTTGTCCAAGTTTACGGCGCGCAGTGAATCGCAGTTTGTGATTCGACTCGCCGCCGAATCGAATTAGTACGAAGAGCCAAAGAACGACCGAACAGATTATGCCAGTCATTTTTGAATATCCCCACACGGTTCAAGCCGATGAAATCGACGACCTGGGCCACGTCAACAACTTAGTTTACGTCAAATGGATGCTCTCGGCGGCGGTCGAACATTCTTCGGTACAGGGTTGGCCTCCCGAGCGATACCGCGAAGCCCAGGCGGGTTGGGTCGTACGGTCGCACTTTATCGAATATTTGCAGCCGGCGTTTGCCGGCGAGCAGACGGTCGTGCGGACGTGGATTGCCGACTTCAAAAAAGTGTCCTCGCGGCGAAGGTACAAGATTATCCGTCCCGCGGACGGCACGGTCTTAGTCACCGCGGAAACCAACTGGGCGTTTGTCGGACGAGAGCGGGGACTTCCGATGCGGATCATGCCGGAACTGCGGGACGCATTCGAAGTCTGTCCAACGGAGAACGAACCATGAGCCGTATTGCTCTGGAGCACGAACCAATGCGAAGACTAACAACGACTGCAGTTCTGTTCTTGTTCCTGTCGGTTCCCGTCTGCGCGCAGGACATGGACTTGGCACAAGTGCTCCTTCCGGGAGAGAACTGGGAACTGCTGGGTGAGGGGTACAAGTTCACCGAAGGACCGGCCGCCGATGCTGATGGGAATGTCTTTTTCACCGACGTACCCAACGATCGTATTTACAAAATCGACACGCGGGGGGAGGTGTCGTTGTTTGTCGAGAACAGCGCCCGGACAAATGGTCTGATGTTCGGCCCCGACGGCAGGTTGTACGGCTGCCGCAACGGCGAGAGAAAAATCGTCGCTTATGCTGCCGACGGTTCGTTGGAGATCATCGCTTCCGACGTCGACTCGAACGACATCGTCGTTTCGTCCACGGGGGCGATTTACTTTACCGATCCCTCCCACGGGCAGGTCTGGTACGTTTCTCCGAATCGTGAGAAGCGCGTGGTGGCTGAGGGACTCAAGCCGAACGGCGTGATTCTTTGGCCCGATCAATCGACACTCGTCGTGACCGATGCTGTCGAACCAGTCCTGTGGACGTTCCGCGTCGAGGCCAATGGCAGTTTGATGTACAAGGAACGTTACTATCTGCCGTTGAGAATGGTTCCCGGCGCGAAGCGTACCGGCTCTGACGGCATGACAGTCGATGATGAAGGACGCCTGTACGTCGCGACGTTGGCGGGCATCCAGATGTTCGACCCGATCGGCCGGATGGGAGGCGTGATTGCCCGGCCGCACGTCGCGTTTACCTCGAACGTTGTCTTCGGCGGACACGGATTCAACAGCCTGTACGCGACGAGCCGTGACAAGGTGTATCGCCGGAAGGTCAAGCCGGTAGGGACGCCCAACAGCTTGCGCGCGATAGCGCGTGCGAAATGATCGGCCGGTGAGTTCGCCGTGCCGCGTCAGGAAACGGCTGTTGGTGATGGTTGTTCTCCTTTGAGTTCTCTTCTGAATGCGCGATCGGCGTGGTTACGTGAACACGAAAACGGCTCTTAAGGTTTCGAACATCCGTCTTCCGGTGGAGGAGCCGGAATCGTCGCTGCCGGACGCTCTTGCCCGGCGCCTAGGAATTCCGCTTACCGAACTGACCGGTTGGCGGATTCTGCGCAAGAGTCTCGATGCCCGCAGCCGATCCGACCTGCGGTTTGTCTATTCGGCGGTTGTCGAGGTGGGCGAGGAGTTGCCACGACACAATCGACTGAGCGCGTTAGAGGGTGTCGAGCCGTTTGTGCTGAAACCCTTCGACGATCCTGAACCGGGTGACGAGCCGCTTTCGGAGCGTCCGGTGATCGTCGGCTCGGGACCGGCGGGGCTCCTGGCGGGATACTTTCTAGCTCAGCGGGGCTATCGCCCGCTCATTCTCGAACGGGGTCATCCGGTCAAGGATCGCGTGCCGGCGATTCGCTCGTTCGATCGAGGAGCCGCCTTCGATGGAGAAAACAATTATCTGTTCGGAGAAGGGGGGGCCGGCTGTTTTAGTGACGGCAAATTGACTTGCCGGATCAGCGGCCCCGACGTCGATTGGGTGCTCGAGCGGTTCGTCGAAAGCGGAGGCCGCCCGTCGATCATGTATGAGCATCGCCCGCATCTTGGCAGCAACAAGTTGCCGTTGATCTGTCGCAACCTGCGGCGGACGATCGAAGCGAGCGGTGGGGAGTTTCGGTTCAACTGCCGGATGGAGCAACTCGATATCCGCGACGGACGCGTTACGGGCGTCGCGACTTCGAGCGGTTTCATTGCCACGTCACACGTCATTCTTGCCATCGGCCATAGCGCCCGCGACACGTATGAAATGCTTCACGAACTCGGCGTCCCGATAATGCAGAAAGCATTTCAACTCGGGCTGAGAATCGAACAACCCCAGGATCAGGTCAATCAACAGAAATACGGACGCCAGAAGTACCTGGATATCTTGGGAGAAGCCGACTACTCGCTCGTGGCTCGCGGTGCCAAGGATGTCTTTACGTTCTGCATGTGCGCTGGCGGCGTGGTGATTCCCAGTATCTCCGAATCAGACATGTTCTGCTCGAACGGAATGAGTAACTCGCGTCACGATACGCCGTTTGCAAACAGTGGTTTAGTCGTCACGCTCTCGCCCGACGAATTCGAAAGCGCGCATCCGCTGGCGGGGGTCGAGTTACAACGACAATATGAAGCCGCCGCGTTTCGTCTGGCGGGCGGTGATTACCACGCTCCCGTTCAACGGGCGGCCGACTTCGTCGATGGCCGCAGCCCCGATCCAAAAAGCCGGCTGGAATGTTCCTACGCGCGGGGAACGCGACCTGTGATCCTCGATCAATTGCTTCCGCCGAGCATTGCCAGGGCCATTCGCGTGGGGTTGCCGATCATGGACGGCAAATGGCGTGGCCGGTTCGTAAACGATGCGGTGTTGGTCGGTCCAGAGATGCGTGGCAGCTCACCCGTTCGAATTGAGCGTGATCAGTTTTCACGGCAATGTCCCGAGATCGAGGGGTTCTACCCGGTCGGGGAAGGAGCCGGGTACGCGGGGGGAATTGTCACCGCCGCCGTCGACGGGCTCCGCACGGCTCGAGTGATCGCGGCGCGATACGCGCCGCTGGAAGGGCTGTCTGGCTAATGGGGCTCGGCCCGTTGCCGGCTGTGTTTCATCGTCACTTAATTCGAGCAGCAAGGTCAGGCCGCCGGATGTGTCCGCCGACAGGGCCGGACGCGTCTGTTGACAGGGCAATGAGTCCGATTAGAATGGAGTCTGTTACACCGCTCACCCTTCCTGCACACGTAGTTGCGGAACTTCGCCCGAGAGTTTGTCTCGAAGGTGTTTGGATCCCAGCTAAGCCGGGTGGATCATCGATCATTCCACCTGTGCTGGTCTCGCGGGCAATCTGAGTGGAGACCGCTTTAGCGGGACCGGGTGTAAGCGACTGCAAACCGGCGGCTCGGGTCATCGTTGAATCACAGACCTGTTCGTCGATGCTTGAACGAACCGCAGGCCGTCGTCATCACGGCGGCATTGGTTACCGCGGTCGCATTCGCAAGGTGTTCTACCGGCGCATTGCGTGTCGCCCCCGATTCCGCAACGAGCTTCTTCGAAACGCGTTCCCAAATGAGCGTCATTTCGGGAATAAGCGTTCATTCGTGATGCAATGACGGTGCGGCTTGTCGCGCCGAATTGTGATCGGCCTGATGCGGAGGGCGAACGATGGCGAAATCCAAGGACCTATTCGACGAAACATCGATGAGCTTCGGTGAGCATCTCGAGGCTCTGCGAGGGCATCTTTGGAAGGCGATCATTGGCTTGGTCATCTGCGTGATTGCCGCCCTGTTTTTTGGCACGGGCGTGGTGAACTTTGTGCGTCAACCGCTCGATAACGCGCTGACAAAGTACGGCTTGACGGCGCAAGAAGACCTTGCCGGCGGCAGCACACAACTTCTGGAACATGTTCGGGCATTATTCGGCGACGAAGAAGCGAAAAAGAAAATCGCCGATGCGGAGCGTCTCACGATTGAGCATGAGCAAAAGGAGGCCGCGAGGAAAAAAGATGAGATCGAATTGATCATCAAGGTTTCCGACATCAAAGCGGCTCTTGCACAACTTGATGAGCCGGATGCGCCGATTGCGGCGGACGCTGCCGAAGCTGAAAACAACGATCCGGCAGATGAGCAAATCGCGGCCGACAAGGCGAGTGACGATTCCGACGAGCGAACAATATCGATTGCCGTAACATCGCCGGCGTTTGCAACGATCGATACTTTGAAAGATCGGATGGAAGAGCCGATCACGCTGACGGTGCAAGAGCCCTTCATGACGTACATCAAAGTGGCATTCGTGACAGGTCTCGTCATGGCCAGTCCGTGGGTCTTTTACCAGATGTGGTTGTTTATTGCTGCGGGGCTGTACTCGCACGAACGGCGGTACGTGCATCTTTACCTCCCGATGAGCCTGGCGCTGTTCCTCGGTGGTGCCTTGTTTTGCTTCTATTTTGTTATTCCAACCGTGTTGGATTTTCTGCTGAGCTTCAACAAGTGGTTGGGCGTCAATCCGCAGATTCGCCTGTCGGAATGGATCAGCTTCGCGCTGATGCTGCCGCTAATGTTCGGCATCAGTTTTCAACTTCCGATTGCGATGTTGTTTTTGGAACGCATCTCGATCTTCGATTCATCGACGTATCGCCAGAACCGGAGAATGGCGATCTTGGTGATTGCCGTGCTTTCGATGTTTCTCACACCTCAGGACCCGCAGAGTATGCTGCTAATGATGTTTCCCCTGATCATCCTGTACGAATTCGGCATCTTGATGTGCGACTACACGGCCTCCAAACGCCCGTTCCAAGAAAAAACCACGTAGTGCCTTGGAAGTGGCATCTATTACAGCTGCCGCACGCCAATCGATGCAGACTGCGTTTTGCTATGCGCTCGATTGTTAGGATCGACTCGTTCTCAGCTCGATTACCGTTGACTCACTCCGCCGCCGCACGCTATCCTTATAGATGTACATATCCACAATTAAATGTTTCAGGCATTTGCCCGGACTGATCTTGTCCGAGAAGGCATCGCAGTTGCCGGGCACTCGACTTCTGCACCAATAACCGAACGCGGCCGTTCGGCGATGACTGATTGCCGCGATCTCTTGTTTCGGCGCCAACTGAGCGGGGAGTGGACACCTTGTTATCTCGAACTGTCGAATACGCGCTGCGGGCGATCGTGTGTTTGGCGAACGAGTCGCCCGCTCCCCAAACAAACGACCAGCTTGCGCGCGTTACCCAGGTTCCGCCAGCGTATCTTCCCAAGATCATGCTGAGCCTAAACCGAGCCGGGCTAGTTCGGTCGCAGCGAGGGCCCAACGGCGGCTTCACGTTGGCGATCGAACCGGATAAGCTCTCGCTGTTGGAAGTTGTCAACGCGGTTGATCCGATTCAACGCATTCACACCTGCCCGTTGGATCTCAAAGGGCACAACACGAATCTTTGCCCGCTGCACCGCCGACTTGACGACACTCTGGCGACCGTCGAACGCGCCTTTCGCGAAACGACCTTGGCCGACGTGTTGTCGGAATCCACGGGCAGCGTCCCGCTCTGCAGCGACGAACAGCAACAGATCGTCGAGCTAAAATGATGTCCTCGACCGCAGCCAGGCGATCATCTTATGCGGCGTGACGCCGGCATCGCGTCGACGATGATGCGCCAACGACGCGCTCAGCTGTCCGAGAACATCATCAGCAAATGGTGGCCAAAGACGAGGCCGATAACGATCAGCGCCCCCGTCATGGCGACAAAGACGGCCGCTGTTCCGATCCGCAATGACTTTCGAACGGGTTCGTCAAAATGATGCCCCACGCTGCTCAAGATCGATTTGAGCACCTGCTGGAACATCTCGGCTGAGAGGACCAGCGTTAGGCTGATGACGACGGCCGTCCACTCGATGAGCGATATTCCCAGCACAAACCCGGCGGCGACGACCACGCTTCCCAAAAAGAAGTGTACGAAAAACGCGCTGTCGTTGCGCACGCCTTGTGTGATGCCGCGCTCGGCTTCGACGAGGCGTTGCCGCCATGCCGCCCGTCGCGGACCTGCATTCGATTCGGCCGGTTGATATGGTTTGAGTTGCGTCGCCATGGGCGTATCACCTTCCACCGGGTTGAAGCAGGGAACCGAGAGTATTCGGCGACCCACCGAGTGCTCCGAAGCGGGGTTCGATCATGAATGCGAAGCCGGCGTTGTTCTTGCTTTGGTCGTAGTTGGCTCCTAGATGCCACAGGAAGTCGGCACCGATGCGAGTCACCGTCAACGATTGGCCGCGGTTTTGCGCCTCGCCAATATCGTAAGCCGTGCCCGCCGTGGAGACCCATTTGGGGCTCATCTGATATGTGTAGCTAACGGTCAGCGTTTGGCTGTCGAGTTGGGCCGCCTTCACTTGACGAACGCCTAGGTAAACGCTGCCGCGTTGGCTTCGTTGGCTGAGAATGGCGATATCCCACAGTTCCTGGGCGCCATCGAACAAGTCATAATAGGCGTTCGCGAGGAAACTGGTTCTGTCACCGACGTTCCACCGGTAACGCGCTCCCAACAAGCCAATGTCTTCTCCAAAGTTGTCGCGGCTTGCATCAGGAAACAGTGATCCTTCCAGATCAAGGGTCATCCAGTTTTTGATCCGCATACGGTCAGGAGGCCCGACTTTTGTCTGGAGTCGCTGTCGAATCGCCAATCTCGCCACCTGCTGATCGTCGATCAACTCGTGGTAGGGGGATGTCACCGATGTTCCTGCACCGGTCCGCACGGCATAAAACCTGGGTTCGTAAACGCCCGGAAGCGTTCCCGCAAACGTTCGCGTGACGAGTCGCTGGCGGAATCGTTCTTGGGCGTTGTCATCGAATTCGTTGTACTGGGCGATTTCAGCCAGGTCGCGGGACGAGTTGGTGTAGGCGTACTCGGCTTCGAGAGCAATCTTGTGGGCCAATCCGTTGACGTTCATCACGCGCGACTGCACGTAGGGGTACACCTTCCAAAACAGCATGCTGCTGCGCACGCCGGCGCGACCGACAAGCCGGCTCTCGTCATCACCCATCAAACCTTCATTCCAGAAGGCGCCTTCACCCATTGCAAAAGGGACAACATGCACGGGACCGAGGCTGAACGGGGCGTCCAATTCGTGACGCGACATGAACACTCCGCCGTCCACGTCGGCGACGAAGGGCAGCGGCGTAAAGATTTCGGTGGGGTCGGTTGGCCCATCACTGGGTGAGAGGTTCGCGTAGCCGGCCGAACTGTGTGAGCTCCACGTCATGAGTCCGCCCAACAGCGGTTCCGATAGGTTGTACAAGTCGCCCTTGGGATACCACTGGGTCGTCGTGTCGAAGTCGTTCAACTGGGGGCGGCCCATGACGGTCCAAGCCCAGTTGTCGTCTTGTTGTTTGAGATAGACGAGGGTTTCGACGTCTTTGCCTTCGTCGAATTCGTCTTCGTAGTATTGTTCGAGGAAGTTTCGGTCGGACAACAACCCCAATTCACCGATGACCTTCATCTGGCCGGGAAGCTCTTGCATGTGCCTCCACTGGGCGCGTCCTCGGTCGTTTGACTTTGGCTCGAGACTTCTGCGATCGGCGCCCAGGTTGTCCTTCCCGTCGTCGTGAATGTAATACAACAGGCCTTCACCGTTGTATCGGCCCGGCACGCCGAACATGTCGAGCCCGTCGTATTCCGTGGCCGTTCCGATGGCCGGGCCGCGTTCGGAGTAGGCATCGAGCAACAGATCCCAGCGCATGCCCGCCGGCTCTTCTTTCCCGATGAGTTGGAACATATCCCAGACGCTGTTCAGCTTGCCGCCGAAGACGCGGTCGTAGCCGACCGAAACGCGGCGAAGTGGAACTTGAGGATTCTTCGCTGGCGCGCTGAGGTAAGGCGTGTAGAATAGCGGAATCTCTTCGATCAAGAACGAATTGTTCAATGCGGTCGCCCAGAGTGTCGGTTTGTCGGACGGTAGGCCCGTTAATGGATCGATGGCCGTTGTCCCCGTTCCCAGCCAAGTCGAATTGGTCCGCTCTTCAAGGAAGATGTCCTTCGACTTCATGCGGTAGCCCGGCACACCGAATTTGCTGCCGGTAATCCACGCATTCTGCGCGTGGAATGAACTGCGCGACATCTGACGAACACGTTCGGCACGTACGCGCAAGTCCGCCTGTAATTCCGGGACGAATTCTCGCAACTCCACGTCGTAGTACATCGCACGATCGTCGCGGGCATCGTACGTAGCCCGGTCCGCTGTCACGGTTCGGTTCCCCTGGCGGACGACGATGTGGCCTTCCATGTAGATCGTAAACGGCGCGTCGGCGGATTGACGATTGTCCGATTGTCCAATACTGAAACCGTTCGACCCCGGCGAGTCATCGGTCCAGATCACCATGCGGTCGGCGGCGAGATCAACGGTTCCCAGGTTGCTGAACGGACTGGGATCCGTCACGTCGTCGCTGTCCGCCCCGTCGATCAACAGGCGGATCCCACCGCTAAGCACCCAGATTTTCTCCGGTGGAGTCGTATTGTTCGAGCTGAAGCGTTGCGCGTCGAACCCACCGCCGTTGCGAGAAAAGATGCGCACACGACGAAACGGCTCGGCTTGAGGCGCGACCGACAACCCGGGGAATTCCGGTCCTCGCAACTGCTCACTTTCAACTTGCATTTGTGTTTGCAGCAGGGCCTCTCGCCGTGACTGGCGGTTGCGCCGCTGTGCTCTTCGGTACAGAGCGCTCTCTTCGGCCGGGTCGCCATGCAGTTGGTGCGTGGCCTCGATCGAGACGCCATCATGCGTACGCAGTTTGACAAATAGCGCCGATTCGCTCAACGTTTGACCCGGACGTTCGACCCGGGCAAGACCTTCGAGGTAAACGGTCAGGCTCTCACCTGAGGTGCGCCCGGTTTTCTCGGTACGCCGCCACAAAACGGCCTTCTGAGCGGTGAGAGTCGTCGGGCCCTGAACGATGCGGCAGCGGCCTCGAAGCAGCACGACCGTATCGTTATCGCTGGTCCAGTCGTGCGAGAAGTCGGACGAAATCTCGATCGGTGCCAGGTCGCCCTCTGTTGCCGGATCCGACTGCGCGCAGGCCGTGCTGCGCAGAGCATCGGCGGTGAACACCAGCATGCCTGCGGTGCATCCAACGGCGAAGACGAATTTGCGGAGTGGGGTGATCGAGCCCGACACGGGCGCTCCCAGCGAATCAAGGCGATCAGGGCCGGTAGAAGTGATGGCCCTGAGACAAAATTAGCATCGAAGTGTGGGTTATCTGCCGATGACGAGGAAGCCGTACCCCGCAATGCGTGTGCGATCGGCCCAACACGCATACCAACAAACTTGGGCGGAGATTTGGTGGAATGGGGCGGGATTATAGGTCCGCCTGGCGAAAAGTGTCAATAAGGCCTGTGGGTAGGCCAATGGACTCCGAGGCGTGTCCGTAACATTTTGATTTCAAATAGGTTACGTGGCGCAATTCAGCGAAGGGAATCGTCGTCGTGGGCTGCTTCCGCCGGGCTCGGCGAGCACCCAAGTCCGAGAACGCATACGAGCGCGATTGACGGGATCAGCGGGGCACGCATCCGCATGTTTGTCCAGAAGAGAAGATGCACCAACCAGAAGCTGACAATGACCAGAAGGACCGGTGAGAAGTCGCGGCGTTTTTTGCGAATCGTTTGAACCAGCCCGGCGACGAAAGCCAATGTGATGCCGGCATAAAAAACTCGAATGCTCCACACGATCATTGGTCCCACGCGACCCGTCGCCGGGCTCGCCGGCGAGATGTTCCAGAACCGAATACATCGCAGTCCCACAGCGCGCGCGAACCCACCGAGGTCGGCTGATATGTTCTGCTCCGCACGGTGATACATCCACCGGTCGCGCTGGGTTTCATCGGCGTTCGGACCCAAGTCGCGTTCCCAATCGTCCCGGAGCTCTTCGTACCAATCCGATTGCGTTTGTCTGGGCGGCGCATCGTCCCAGACGGTCCCGAGTGGTTGCCGTACGACCTGCTCGTAAAAGACCCGGTTGTTCCCCAACAGCAATGTGTAACCGCCGTGTGTCGTCGTAAATATGGGGTGCCCCATCACGGCCATGTTGCGAATCAACCAAGGTGAAACGATCGCCACCGCCGCCAACGCAACGAGCCCCGGTTTCACGCGTCGTTGATGGACAGTGCGTTTCCTCACCCACATCCAACACCACCACAGACAGGCCAGACCACCTAGAGCCCAGATCGTCGGTCGGCAAAGTGCACACAGGCCAAAAACCGCTCCAAGCGAAAGACTGTGCAACGCCGCTGAGCCGTTCGAATTCGGATGCCGAGCCGTCGCCTGTGCGAGAAGCAAAGTGACCAAAAAGACACACAATGTTTCCGTCATTGGAAACGTCGTATACTGAAGCAGCAGCGGGTCGAAAGCGACCAGCAGCGCTGCCGCATAGGAGGCCCGTCCCAGGTTGAGGTTACGCCCAATGACGTACGTGAGAAGCACGGTTGCCGTTCCCAGGAGCAGGTGCAGCATCGCGATGGCCCGTTCATCTCCGCCGACAGATTTGACCAGGCCTAGGACAACCGGGTACAGCGGAGGGCGAAACGCGGTTGGAGCACCGGTGACTTCGTTGACGTATCCGCGACCATCGGCCAATCCCGAAGCGATCGCACGGTAACCGTCGCGATCTTCGAAGAGATGATCGCTGTACCACCACAAAACGGCGACACGAAGTACGAAGGCCAGGAAAAGCAGCAGCAGTAGGGGCTTGGATTCTCGAGGAAACCAGTGCACGATCGGTCATTCCTGCTGGCTGAAACGCGTCGGTCCGACTAAGCTTACGTCGTGGCGACTATGCTCGTTTTCACTATTTCGAACCCAAAAAAGAGAATGTTGGCGCAACGCTGGCTCGCTGTCGAGGGCCTTGTCTTGGGTAGCCGACTAAGTACCTTCCGCACGAAACGCCGGCAAAATCGCCTTCGCCGTCGGCTTCGCGATATCTGGAGAGCAGTAGGTGTCGCAGAATCGACGTCTCTTAAAACGTAATCGAAATCTGATCCCGCTGATAGTCCGGCCGATCGAGCCGA
>Ga0315336_1001031_pt1 | contig 60857 bp, 55 predicted proteins | sample ASW5metaG_FD_204512 | JGI IMG/M metagenome (GOLD analysis project Ga0315336, IMG submission 204512) | Ammonia-oxidizing marine archaeal communities from Monterey Bay, California, United States - ASW #5 | ecosystem: Environmental > Aquatic > Marine > Intertidal zone | place: USA: California...
GTCGAGTTTTGCAAAGCAAAACTCGCACTTCCTACCACCTGAAAACTTCGTTAGGCGGCAAAAAGCTCACATCAGATACATCTAAACGATACATCGAATGTGAGCTCTTCGAATTGGTGGAGCCGAGTACGACTTGCTTTGCAAGTCGGGGTCGAGTTTCGCTTCGCAAAACTCGCTCGGGTTAACCAATTTAATTGGTGGAGCCGAGGAGGATCGAACTCCTGACCTCCTGCGTGCAAGGCAGGCGCTCTCCCAGCTGAGCTACGGCCCCTGTCAGAATTCGCTTGAGCGAATTCTTTATGCAGTTTGCTGAAGCAAACTGCTCAAAACCACGCGTTTCGCGTCGACGGGCCCATCAGCCTCTAATTGGTGGGTCTGGGTGGATTTGAACCACCGACCTCACCCTTATCAGGGGTGCGCTCTAACCAACTGAGCTACAGACCCAGGGTGCTCTCTTTTCGATAAACAAGTGAGTACGTTTGGATAAACAGATACGTCCGTAAACGGACATCACTGCACTAGTACTAAGACACAAACCATTCGTGTGGAAACAACGCAATTCGTCGTCGAGCTGGACTTACTGTTCTGAAATACATTCATCTCGAGAAAATTCTCTAGACGTGATTCCAGTCAAAGTCGATCTTTTTAAGGAGGTGATCCAGCCGCAGGTTCCCCTACGGCTACCTTGTTACGACTTCACCCCAGTCATTGACCACACCGTGGTAAGCGCCCTCCTCCTCAATAAAGAGGGGGTTAGACTACCTACTTCTGGTGCAACCAACTTCCATGGTGTGACGGGCGGTGTGTACAAGGCCCGGGAACGTATTCACCGCGACATTCTGATTCGCGATTACTAGCGATTCCGACTTCATGGGGTCGAGTTGCAGACCCCAATCCGGACTACGATTGGTTTTTTGGGATTCGCTTACCATTGCTGGTTTGCAGCCCTTTGTACCGACCATTGTAGCACGTTTGTAGCCCACCCCGTAAGGGCCATGATGACTTGACGTCGTCCCCACCTTCCTCCGGTTTGTCACCGGCAGTCTCCTTAGAGTTCCCACCATAATGTGCTGGCAAATAAGGACAAGGGTTGCGCTCGTTACGGGACTTAACCCAACATCTCACGACACGAGCTGACGACAGCCATGCAGCACCTGTATCTCGGTTCCCGAAGGCACCAATCTATCTCTAGAAAGTTCCGAGTATGTCAAGGGGTGGTAAGGTTCTTCGCGTTGCATCGAATTAAACAACATGCTCCACCGCTTGTGCGGGCCCCCGTCAATTCATTTGAGTTTTAACCTTGCGGCCGTACTCCCCAGGCGGACAACTTATCGCGTTAGCTTCGCCACCAAGGCCTCAAGGGCCCCAACGGCTAGTTGTCATCGTTTACGGCGTGGACTACCAGGGTATCTAATCCTGTTTGCTCCCCACGCTTTCGCACCTCAGCGTCAGTATTGGTCCAGGAGGCTGCCTTCGCCATCGGTATTCCTTCCTATATCTACGCATTTCACCGCTACACAGGAAATTCTACCTCCCTCTACCATACTCTAGTCTGCCAGTTTGGAATGCAATTCCCAGGTTAAGCCCGGGGCTTTCACATCCCACTTAACAAACCGCCTACGCGCGCTTTACGCCCAGTAATTCCGATTAACGTTCGATCCCTCCGTATTACCGCGGCTGCTGGCACGGAGTTAGCCGGATCTTCTTCTGTCGTTAACGTCAACACTCCGAGATATTAACTCGAAGCTTTTCTTCACGACTGAAAGTGCTTTACAACCCTAGGGCCTTCTTCGCACACGCGGCATCGCTGGTTCAGGCTTTCGCCCATTGACCAAGATTCCCTACTGCTGCCTCCCGTAGGAGTCTGGACCGTGTCTCAGTTCCAGTGTGGCTGATCGTCCTCTCAGACCAGCTATAGATCGTAGCCTTGGTGGGCCATTACCCCACCAACTAGCTAATCCAACGCAGGCTCCTCTTCTGGCGTGAGGTCTAAAAGATCCCCCACTTTGACCCTTAGGTATCATGCGGTATTAGCTCGAGTTTCCCCGAGTTGTCCCCCACCTGAAGGTAGATTCCTACGCGTTACTCACCCGTCCGCCACTGTACTCGCACCCGAAGGTGCTTTCTCGTTCGACTTGCATGTATTAGGCGTGCCGCCAACGTTCAATCTGAGCCATGATCAAACTCTTCAGTTTGAAATTTGCTGTCCGCAACTAAGACCGAGGTCCAAGCTGTTTCAAGCTATATAAGGTTAGGCTTTCGAGTTCCACGTGATATGGAATTCTGATTGCCAAAATCATTGCTCTAAACGAATTACGTGTTCCCACACGAATGGCTTGTCGTACTAGTTCAGCTACCCAAAACAGTAGCTTCTAGTACTCACTTCAACTTATTAAAGAGCGACCGCAGGACTCCGCCCCGCGGCAAGGGTGGCGTATTATACGTAGGCGGAGTTGGCGTGCAACACAAATGTGAATTCTTTTCGAATTAATTTCACGCTGCCTTCACCAGCAGGTGATAGACCTTTTTTCCACGCCTTAAAACGAAGTATTTTCCAAACAAGGCCGTGGCGAAATCCAGGGCCAGGCGCGCATCCTCCACCACATTATCGTTCAATCGCACACCGCCGCCTTGCACCAGCTTGCGTGCTTCGCCCGTGGACTTGGCGACCCCACCCGCAACCATAGCGCTCAACAAGCCTTCGCCCTGACCGACCGTGCTCGAGTCAAGGCCGTCCAGTTGCAGTTGCTCTAGATCGCTTTGTTGTAGACCTGACACGCCACCACCAAACAGTGCGGCGCTTATTCGCTGCGCCGAAGCCAGAGCGTCATCGCCATGCACCAGCGCGGTGACCTCCTCAGCCAGCTTGCGCTGCGCGTTGCGCTGCTCGGGGTGTGCTTGCAGATCGTCCAGCAGCCCCTCGATCTCGGCCTGATTCAGGAATGTGAAATAGCGCAGGTAGTTGCCGGTGTCAGCATCAGCGGCGTTGAGCCAGAACTGATAGAACGTGTACGGCGATGTTTTGGCCGCGTCCAGCCAGATCGTACCGCTGGCAGTCTTGCCGAACTTACTACCATCTGCCTTAGTCACCAGGGGCAGCGTGAGCGCGTACGCTTCCCGACCCAGGTGCCGGCGCACGAGGTCCAGGCCAGAAAGGATGTTGCCCCACTGGTCGCTGCCACCAATCTGCAACGAACATTCATGACGCTTGGCCAGTTCAAGGTAATCCATGCCCTGCAACAGCATGTAGCTGAACTCGGTGAAGGTAATGCCTTGATCTTCGCGGTCCAGACGCGCGCGCACTGATTCCCTCTGGACCATCGCGTTAACCGAGAAGTGTTTGCCGATATCGCGTAGAAACGTGATGACGTCCATGTTCTCGGTCCATTCGAGATTGTTCTCGATAACCGCGGCGCTGTTGCCTGCAAAATCCAGAAATGGCTCCACCTGGCTGCGCAAAGCATCGACCCAACCCGCCACCATCTCGCGATCGTTCAAACTGCGTTCGTCCGCGCGGAACGACGGATCTCCGATGAGCCCAGTAGCGCCGCCCAGCAACAATATCGGGCGATGTCCATGCATCTGAAAGCGGCGCAGCGCCAGCAATGGGACCATCGAGCCGATATGCAGGCTGTCCGCAGTCGGGTCGAAACCGCAATACAGTGTGCGGGAGCCGGACGCCAGGTGAGCGCCAAGCCCGTCTAGGTCTGACACCTGGGAAATCAGCCCGCGCCACTGCAGTTCGGCAATAAGATCGGTCATATACACAGTTCAGCTGAAAAAGATGCGCACCATAGCAAAACGCCCCAATCCCGCAAGGGACACTCGTGACAACGTGACGAAAAGCACTGGCGCAACCGATGCAATTTCGTATACTCCATCAAATGTAAGTAAAAGTTCGCGTAACCTACGGTTTTAAAAAGGGATTTCCCTAATGGAGGGATTTCCCCAAAAAAGGGGCTTCCCTAATAAAAGGGACTTCCCTAATAAGAGAACGCGCACAGCGCGCACGAGATAGAAGGACGGTAATCCAGCGTTGAAATTTCCACGCTCACATTTGTTTTTACTGATTGCCCTGAGCTTCGGGCTGTGCTCCTTCGTGGTCGCCAAATTCACCGAAGATCCGGTCAACGATCGGTTCACTACCGAATCGGTGTTGCTGCAGGTGCCGAAGGTAGGTGATCACAAGATTCCCAGCCTGGAACTAGATCCACAACTATCAGCACAGGTCGAACCGCCCGAGGTCACCCGCACCGAGCCGGCCTGGAAACAGGTGACCACCAAAGTAAAACCTGGCGACAGCCTCGCATTGATTTTCAAGCGACAGGGGTTCAGTACTCGCGAGGTACATCGAGTCAGTACCAGTAAACCCCTGGGCAGCCGCCTTAAGAATATCTTCCCAGGCCACGAGCTCACCTTCTTTACCGACGCAGAAAATCGTTTGATGCGTCTGGCCTACGCTACCGGCCCGCTGGATCGCTTCGAGTTCAACCGCAACGGTGATGAATTCACCGGCGAGCAGATCACCACCGAACCGGAGCGGGTACTCGCCTATAAGCACGGCACCATCGACCACAGCCTGTTCGTCGCCAGCCAGCGGGCAGGGTTAACGGACGCCATGACCATGCGCCTCGCGCAGATCTTTCAGTGGGATGTGGATTTTGTGCTGGATATCCGACCGGGCGATGCTTTCTATGTCGTGTTCGAGGAGTTGTACCACGACAATGAATTCATCGGATACGGCGACATTTTAGCCGCCGAGTTTGTCAATCAGGGCGACGCCTACCGCGGCATTCAGTACGAGCGCGAAGATGGCGCTAGCGACTACTTTGCCCCAGACGGAGCAAGCATGCGCAAAGCCTTCCTGCGCGCCCCGGTACACTTTTCCCGCATCAGCTCCAACTTCAATCTGCGCCGGGTACATCCACTATTCAAAACCGTGCGTCCCCATCGCGGCATTGACTACGCAGCCCCGAATGGCACGCCGATTCTGGCCGCCGGTGATGGCAAGGTGAAGGTGGCATCGCGCACCAAAGCCAATGGCAACTACGTCGTCATACAGCACGGCGAGCAATTCGTGACCAAATATCTACACCTGTCTAAGTTCGGGCGCAACGTGAAATCCGGGCGTAAAGTCGAACAGGGTCAGGTCATCGGCTACGTCGGCGCCACCGGCTGGGCCACCGCACCTCACTTACACTACGAATTTCTGGTGAACGGTGTACATCAGAACCCGCGCACCGTTTCCCTGCCAGACGCTGCACCCATAACCCCGGATGAACTGCCCCTCTTCCGCGCTCATACCCAGCAGTACGCAGCGCTCCTCGACAGTTACAAAAGCCAAATCTCCGTCGCCCTGGCGCGGTGAGCGCTAACTCGGCCAACCTTTACCTGGGCTGCATAAGCGGCACCAGCGTCGATGGTCTGGACATGGCGCTGATCCGCATGAGCGAGTCGCAGCAGATCGACGTGCTGCATGCCAGCACTGCGCCATTCAGCCCTGAATTTCGCACACGACTGCTGCAATTGGGCCAACCAGGTCAGGATGATCTCGACCTGCTGGGATATTGCGACAGCGACCTCGGGGCATTCATCGGTGAGGCAATGCTTGCGTTCCTGCACACACACGATTTTACGGCCGAAGACATCACGGCCGTCGGCAGTCATGGACAGACGGTGCGCCACAGGCCGCCGGACGCACAACACCCGTATGGCTTCACCACACAAATCGGCGACCCTAACCGCATCGCAGAAATCACCGGCATTCAGACCCTTGCAGATTTTCGGCGCCGTGACATGGCGGCGGGTGGTCAGGGCGCGCCGCTGGTGCCGCCGTTTCATCAGGCGTTGTTTCAACGCGAGGGCGACCATGTCGCGGTTCTGAACATCGGCGGCATCAGCAACGTATCCCTGCTCGGCAGCCCGCCAAGCGGTTTCGACACCGGGCCTGGCAATGCAATCATGGACGCCTGGTGCGAACAGCATCGCTCTACACCCTACGACCAGGGCGGCGACTGGGCCGCATCGGGCAGCATTGACGCCGACTTGCTGCAACGATGCCTGGCTGACCCTTACTTTGCCGCGCCGCCGCCAAAGAGCACTGGCCGCGAATATTTCAATCTGGCCTGGCTGAGCCATCACGTTGATGCGACGTTCGACCCTGCAGACGTACAAGCCACGCTGTGCGAGCTCACGGCGCGTTGCACCGCGGATGCGTTAGCCCGTTGGGCGCCGCAAACTAAGACCTTGATTGCCTGCGGGGGCGGCCGCTTGAATCGCACCCTCATGGCGAATCTGGCCAGGCACACCTCCGCGCGGGTCGGCCCTAGCGAAGAATGGAACGTTGACGGTGATTCCATCGAGGCCGCACTGTTTGCGTGGCTTGCCTACCGTACGCTTAAGGATCTGCCGGGCAACGAGCCGGCGGTTACCGGTGCCAGGGGATATCGTACGCTCGGGGCGATCTATCCGTCGTAGGATCCACCGCCGGATGAGTCTAGATCGAGAATGAATTCCCGCAGCCGCAGGTCGATGCTGCGTTGGGGTTGCTGACAATAAACTGCGAACCGTTCAGGTCTTCGACGTAATCTACCTGTGAGCCTTCCAGATAGGGGTAGCTCATCGCATCGACGACCATGCAGACGCCAGCCCGCTCCACCAGTGCATCGTCTTCCGCCACATCGTCATCGAACGTGAAGCCGTAGGAAAAGCCATTGCAGCCGCCTCCGGTGACGAACACCCGTAGCCGCAGACTGTCGTCGCCGTCGGCTTCGATGAGCGCCTTCACCTTCGCAGCTGCTTTGTCGGAGAATTGAATATTGGTTTGCACGGCTCGATTACCGGTCGCACGCATTAATACTGACGAGCGACCTCCATTGATGAGGTCGTGCATTATCCCCAGCAGGGAAACTTGCGGTCAAGTGGCCAGAATTCAGCGCGCCCGGCCTACTCCGCTGCGGCATCCCGCTTGAGCTCGTGGACATTTTCGCCGCTGCCCGCACTCTCGTGCACCAACTGGCCTTCCACCTGGGCGCCCAGTTGCATCTCGATGAGCTTGTAGAACAGGTTGCCCTGGACCTTGGCCTTGCTGGCCAACTCGACCTTGTTGCCGGCAAATACATCGCCTTCAACCCGACCGTTGATCACGATATTCGGTACCCGTACTTCGCCCGCCACACAGCCTTCTTCGGTCACGACCAATGTTGCTTTGTCATCGGCGGCCACAACGTTGCCCACTACCTTGCCGCTGACGTATAACTGATCGGAGAACTTGATATCACCCACCACCTCGGTGTGCGGTGCGATCAGGGTTACGCCCTTATCTATCTTGTTTCTTGCCATGCTACTTGCCTTCATTAGGTACAGAAGCTGGGATCAGGACACAGGCCAGGGAAACGTGGCCTGCAGGGAATCCTTCCCGTTCTGTTTCGCAGTTACCAGCACCCGTTGAGGCAGGAACCCTTCCGGGACCGTGATCCGGGCCGCTAGATCCTGAAAATAGCGAAACCGGAATTTCAGAGGATATGCCTCCAATTCCGCCAGTTCTGTGAGGGACAGCACTGCTTCGGTTGTTGCCGCCTCATCCGCATAGGCGCCGATAATGTCGATGCGCACGTTTCCGGCAATAAATGTGCGCCGCAACGCTACCTGGGTCAGCAACAACTGCACGTCGAACTGTTGGCCGTCGCCGGCGCGAGCCACTTCGAGTTCGGTGATCTGCAGACCCCTGGCCAAGCTACTCGGCGCCATCAAGCCTTTGTAGAAAGCGACCTCTTCCTGCAATTGGGCACGTTTACGGTGCTCTGCAGTGAGGTCCTCGCGCAGCGCATTGCCTGCCGCGCTCTGCACCGATTCGCTCAATCGGGCGTCTATGAGTTCCGCTTCGCGCCGGGCGAGCTGGAATTTAACCTCGTCCAGGTCTCGATTCATGATCGCGTTGGTCAGACGGTGCGACAGGGTGTCGTTTTGGCCCGCGTAGAAGCCCACGAGAAAACAAACCGCGCCGACGCCCACCACAATGAGGGTCGTCAGCCAGCGCCGCCCCGGGCGATGTTGCACGATTTCGACATGGGCAGGCGATCTGGAGCGAAACGCCGCCTTTAGAGCTTCGAGAATGACGAAGTCCTATCGGTGATGATAAGTCAGTATACTAAGGCCCGTCCTGTCAGACGTTAAGAGTCCGGTACGAAATTCAGCCCCCGCACCAATCTGGAACTGTTCCGCCGTCGCCTGGCGACAGTTGACGCGCAGCCGCAGATGGCCGTGCTGGGCATTGCCACCGGCATCGTCACTGCTGTCGTTATTCTGAGCTTCCGCTATCTGATCGAAGGGAGCTTGAGCTTTCTACCTGGCGGCGATACGGAGAATTTCGAAGCGCTCAGCATGGAAACGCGCGTAGGGCTCGTTCTCGCCGGTGCCACTCTGCTGGGTATATTGATGCACCGCTACCGCCCATCCGCACGTCGGGTAGGTGTGGTGCATGTCATGGAGCGCCTCAGCTTGCACCAGGGCCACCTGCCGCTGAAGAACGCCCTGATCCAGTTTTTCGGCGGTGCGCTGGCGCTGATATCGGGGCAATCCGGTGGTCGCGAAGGGCCCGCAATTCATCTTGGCGCCACCGCCGCAAGTTTACTCGGCAAGGCGTCGAGGCTACCCAACAACAGCCTGCGCACCATGGTCGCCTGCGGCACCGCGGCAGCCATTGCCAGTAGCTTCAATACACCCATCGCCGGGGTCATCTTCGCCATGGAAGTCGTGATGATGGAATACACCATCGCCAGCTTCATCCCGGTTATCGTAGCGGCGGTCACCTCGACATTGATCACGCGTTTTTTCTTCGGCGCGGAACCCGCCTTCGTGGTTGCCCCCCTTCACATGTACTCGGCTCTGGAAATTCCGTACCTGATTGTTGGCGGGCTTTTCATCGGCGTGGTCGCCGCGGCGTACATCCAGTTGATTCAAGCCTTCGCACGCTTGTCCGAACGACCGTTGTGGTTGCGCCTGACCCTGGCGGGAATGATCACCGCCGCAACGGCCGCTTTCTTACCCCAGGTGATGGGGATCGGGTACGACACCGTCAATGAAATCATGCTGACGGAACTGTCAATCCTGCTGCTGGCTGCACTGCTTGTTGGCAAAGCCGTTACCAGCGCAGCGGCGGTAGGTCTAGGTATGCCGGTTGGCTTGATCGGCCCTACCTTGTTTATGGGCGCAGCCCTGGGCGGCATTTTCGGTAGCGCGCTGATCGGCTGGCAGGGCGCAGACATTTCCCTCGGCTTCTACGTCATGCTGGGCATGTGCGCAATGATGGGCGCGGTACTGCAGGCGCCGCTGGCAGCACTGATGGCGGTGATGGAAATGACCGCCAACACCAATATCATATTGCCGGCCATGGTTGTCATCGTGGTCGCCACGCTGGTCACCAGCCAGGTTTTCAAGCAGCGTTCTGTGTTCATAACCACCCTCAATACCCTCGGACTGCAATATCCGCCCAACCCGGTAACGTTGCACATGCAGCGCGTGGGCGTCACCGCGATCATGGATCGCTCCTTTGCACGCATGACCCCCAGGGTAAGCGCAGGCGAAGCACATGAAGTGCTCGCAGAGCAACCCAAATGGATCATAGTGGAGGATGAGGAAGGTGAGCTGACCGCCGTGCTCAACCCCAGTGATCTGGCCGCGTTCATCGAAGAACGCGAATTCGACGAAGAACACTCCATCAGCTTGCTACGCCTGCCCGGGCGGCGCATGGATGTTACGACGATCGGCGCCGAGGCCACCGTCCTGCAGCTGCAGGAGGCGTTCGACAAGAGCCAGGCCGAAGCGTGCTGCGTTACCCGCACTGCTGCACCCATGATCAAACCGGTGGTGGGGGTCGTCACGCAAGGTCACATTGAAAACTACAGGAATACCAGCTGAATGACTCTTTACCTGTGGCTGAAAGCCCTGCACATCATTTTTGTTGTCACATGGTTTGCTGGCTTGTTTTACATGCCCCGGCTGTTCGTCTACCACGCCTCGGCCACAGACACCGTGAGCAAAGAGCGCTTCAAGGTCATGGAGCACAAGTTGTACCGCATCATCATGAATCCTTCGATGATCGCGACGCTTATTTTCGGCTTGTGGCTGCTTGTCGAAAGCTGGCAGGCGTTTTCTACCCAGGGCTGGATCTGGCTAAAAATCGCCCTGGTATTGCTGCTTATCGGCTATCATCACTACTGTTTGCGTATCATCAAAGCATTTGCAGATGACCGCGTTCCGCACAGCGAAAAGTTCTTCCGCATATTTAACGAGATGCCCGCGTTGGTGTTAGTCGTCGCGGTGATTCTGGTCGTCGTTAAACCGTTCTAAGGTCGGGCAAGTATGAATCGATCCACTTCAAGCGAGCTGATCCGCCGCGCCGAGCAAAGTATCCCTGGCGGGGTAAATTCTCCTGTGCGCGCATTCAAAGGCGTAGGCGGCGACCCGGTTTTTTTCAATCGAGGCGAAGGGCCCTATCTATTCGACGTAGATGACAACCGCTATGTAGATTACGTGCAATCCTGGGGCCCGATGATTCTCGGGCATAACCACCCGGCTACCGTGCAAGCGGTGGTGCAGCAGGCACAGCGTGCCTTGGGTTTTGGCGCGCCGACCGAAGGTGAGATCACCCTGGCGGAAAAAATCATCAGCATGGTCCCCAGCATCGAAAAGGTACGCATGGTGAACTCCGGTACTGAGGCCACCATGTCCGCCATTCGCCTGGCACGGGGGTTTACCGGCCGCGACATGATCTTGAAATTCACCGGCTGTTACCACGGACATTCAGATTCACTGCTGGTGAAAGCCGGCAGCGGCATCCTCACACTGGGCATACCAAATTCGCCCGGCGTGCCCGAAGCAGTAGCCGCCAATACCCTCAATGCGCCATTCAATGACCTTGATGCGGTGCAGGCGTTGTTCGACGAATATCCGGGCAAAATCGCCTGCGTCATCCTCGAACCGGTGGCAGGCAACATGGGCTGCGTGCCCCCGGTACCGGGGTTCCTGCAAGGCTTGCGGGACATTACCGCGGCCGACGAATCGCTATTGATCTTCGACGAAGTCATGTGCGGGTTTCGCGTCGCGCGTGGCGGCGCACAAGCGTTGTATGACGTTGATCCGGATCTAACCACGCTGGGTAAAGTTGTCGGCGGCGGCTTGCCGGTAGGCGCATTTGGCGGGCGCGCCGACATCATGAGCCATATCGCACCGGAAGGGCCTGTCTACCAGGCCGGTACGTTGTCTGGAAACCCCCTCGCCGTCAGTGCAGGGCTCGCCATGCTCAACGAACTCAACGACGACATTTACGCGCAGATCGGCCGCGCGACTGACGAACTGGTGGCCGGGCTGCAAGCACGCGCCCAGGCCAGCGGCGTGCGGCTCGCTACCAACCATGTTTGCGGCATGTTCGGTATGTTCTTCGATGTCGACAAGGTGGAGAACTTCGACCACGTTTCCAATTCCAACGTCGACAAGTTCAACCGCTTCTTCCATGCCATGCTGGATGCAGGCGTATACCTTGCCCCATCTGCATTCGAAGCCGGATTTATTTCTTCCACCCACGATGCTGACGCCATTCAGGTCACCCTGGACGCTGCGGAAAAAGCATTCGCATCCCTGTAATCAAGTAACAGTTTAAGGCAGCAGATGTACGACGTTTTTGGTCTTGGCAACGCGCTGGTCGACACCGAAGTCAATATCGACGAAGGTTTCCTGCGCACCCATCGCATCTCCAAAGGTCATATGACCCTGGTAGACAGCGAGCAGATGCACACCCTGGCGGAAGCGGTGGCAGAACTCCCACAAAACAGCTGCAGTGGCGGGTCCGCGGCCAACACGATCTACGCGGTGCAGGCGCTGGGCCTACGCGCCTGCTACAGCTGCAAGCTGGCCAGCGACGCCACAGGTGATTTCTTCGTGCAGGACCTGGAAGCATCCGGGGTACGCATCAACAGCAACGCCCAGGGCACGGCGGGCACCTCCGGCAGATGCCTGGTACTCATTACCAGCGACGCCGAGCGAACCATGATGACTGACCTCGGCATATCCGTAGAACTTTCCAAAACCGAAGTCACTGACGAGGCGTTGAGGGCTTCCCGCTATTTTTATGTGGAGGGGTATATGAGCGCCTCGCCCAGCGCCACAGCAGCCTCGGTGCATTGCCGCGAGATGTCGGAAAGCCACGGCGTCGGCGTATCGGTATCGCTGTCAGACGTTTCCATGGTGGAGTTCTGCCGAGAGGGCCTGGAGCGGATGCTCGGCAATGGCATTGCCGCGCTATTCTGTAATGAAGAAGAAGCGCTCGCGTGGGCAAACACCGACCGTCTCGACGTGGCTATCGCGGAGCTCAAAGACATCGCCAAGGAAGTGTATGTCACCCTTGGCGCTAAGGGTTCCATGGCCATCAGTCGCGACGGCATGCACGAAGCGCCGGGCATTGCGGTGCAACCCATCGACACCACCGGAGCTGGCGACATATACGCTGGCGCCTGCCTCGCTGCGCGCTGCCAGGACGCAAGCCCACTCGAAGCCGCCCGCTTCGCCAACCATTGCGCGGCAGAGCTGGTCACCCACTATGGCGCCCGCTTGAAAAGCATAGCCGCGTATACCGGGCTACGGAACAGCTTCAGCTGAGAAACGGCAATCTCGTGCCCAGCCGCATGTCGCACAGATCTGTGTCGCAGCCGTACGCCAGCACTTCAACCCCCACTTGTATAGCCGCGGCCACGGCTTCTGCATAGACCGGGTCGATCTCATGCGCGATACGCACGCGGCCAATGCCACAATGCTGCGCACAGAAAATCAGCAACCCCCGATCTCCAGCCTGCACACGTCGCAGTAACGCATCCACGTGTTTCAAAGCGCGGCTGCTCTGCGCATCGGGAAACGCACCGAGGTCTCCCTGCACTAACAGCGTCGCACTCTTCACCTCCACGAACGTCGCGCCGGCGGCGGTCTGCATGGCGAAGTCAAAGCGCCCATGCCCATCGGGAATACTGGCTTCTGCTTTGAGCTCGGTCGCGCCAGCCAACTCCTGAATGACCCCATCGCGAATGCCTTCACCCACCAATGCATTGGCGCGCGTGGTATTGACGCTGACATATCCTGCCGGCGTTTCGACGATCTCCAAGGTGTGGGCATACTTGCGCTTTGGATTGCTTGAGCGGGAGTACCACGCCCGGCTACCTGGCTCCGCACATCCGGTCATCGCGCCGGTGTTCGGACAATGCACCGTCAGGCATTCCCCAATGCTGGTTTCAATGTCGGCCAGAAAGCGCTTGTAGCGTCGTAACAACGTACCTGCTTGCAGCTCGGGCAGCTTCAGAGCACACCCCACGCTCGCAGTGCAGCGCCGATCCGCTCCAGACCCAGGTCGATAGACTCTTCGTCCGTGGTGTAGGCGAAACGCACGAAACGCTCGCATTGATGCGCCCCAAAATCTTCTCCAGGCGTCACCGCCACCTGATACTCATCCAACAGCCGCCAACAGAACTCTCGCCCGTTCATACCCGTGTTCGAAACATCCACGTATAGATAGAACGCACCGTCTGGCTTTACCGGTATGGCGAACCCCAGCTTTGTGAGCCCGGCAATCATGCGCTCGGCGCGGGCGACGAATGTGGCCGCACGACTTTCATGAATGGCCATCGCCTCGGGAGAAAACGCGTCCAGCGCGGCGTATTGCGCGGGCGTGCTGGGGGATATGAACAGGTTCTGTGCGAGTTTTGTCACCGCGGGTACAGCCGCTTCCGGCACGACCAGCCAACCCAGGCGCCAACCGGTCATGCCAAAAAACTTCGAGAAGCTGTTCAGTACGAACAGGTCATCGACGATCTGCAATCCGGACTGGTAGGCAGGGTCAATCGTTAGACCCTGGTAGATTTCGTCCAGAATGAAGAAACCGCTCCTCCGCCTGACTTCGCCGGCGATCTGGGCAAGGGTCTGTGCATCCAACATGGTGCCCGTGGGATTTGCCGGCGAGGCAAGCAGTATGCCCTTGGTGGCCGGTGACCATGCCGCGGCTACATCTTCCAGGCTCGGCTGGAAGCGCTGATTGGCCCCGACGGGGATAACTGAGGGCACCCCACCACACAACCGGGCAAATACTTCATTGCATGGATAGCCTGGGTCCGTGATCAGCAGTTCATCGCCAGGATCGAGCAACAACGCCGCCAGCAGGGTTAAGCCACCGCTGGCCCCGCTGGTAATGATGATGCGGTCCGGCGACACGTGCACGCCGATTCTCTGATAATGCTCAGAAATGGCATCGCGCAATGCGGGAATCCCAGTAGCGGCGGTGTACTTGGTACGGCCATCCGCCAGCGCGGCCTGCCCGGCGTCAACAATGGGAGCGGCCGTTGCAAAATCAGGTTCACCCACTTCAAAGTGCACCACCCGCAAGCCCTGGGACTCATGAAAGGCGGCTCTTTCCAGCACCTGCATGACAATAAATGGCTGTATCTGTTCAATCCGCCGGGCAAACATCTAGCCGATCCCCTTGTTTAACGTTGGACTAAATACGTGACTTGCAGCACAGCAGCAAATATTCCACAAAACCTTCATCACTTTGATATGGCGTTCCTTTAAACGTTCTGATAGTTTACGCGCCCTTCGCAGATCCGGGTGGCAAATTACCCGATGTACAGGATGATCTATGGCGGCAAAAGCAAAGGCTAAAGCAACGGCGACCAAAAAGACGAAAGCCAAGAAGCGCTCATCGTCTTCGGCAAGGCAGTCAGCCGTCGACTCCCAGTTTCGCAACTTCACACCCTATCAGCCGAAGAAGAGCGAGCAATACATGAATGATGCGCAGCTCGCGCATTTTCGCGACATTCTCAACAACTGGCGCCGGGAGCTGATGGAAGAGGTGGACCGCACGGTGCATCACATGCAGGATGAAGCCGCCAACTTCCCTGACCCCGCTGATCGCGCGACCCAGGAAGAAGAGTTCAGCATAGAACTGCGCACCCGAGACCGCGAACGCAAGCTGATAAAAAAGATCGATCAGACCATCGACCGCCTCGATCAGGAAGACTACGGCTACTGTGACACCTGTGGTATCGAGATTGGCTTGCGACGCCTGGAGGCCCGCCCCACCGCTACTCAATGTGTGGATTGTAAATCCCTCGATGAAATCAAAGAGCGCCAGATACACGGCTAACCGACCCCGCTCATGACAGGCGCCGGGTGATGCTGGCCGGGCGTTTCGCCCCCTCCCCAACCGGCCCCCTGCACATGGGCTCATTGCTCACGGCATTAGCCAGTTATCTGCACATCAAAGCGCAGGGCGGCGAATGGTTTGTACGCATAGATGACCTGGATCCACCACGCGAAGACCCCGCCGCCAGTGCTGCGATTCTCACCAGTTTGCGGGCACACGGGCTAACCGGCGACAGGCCCATCGATTACCAGAGCTCGCATACAGATCGCTACCAGCGAGCGCTACAACAGCTTGAAGCGCAGATCTTCTACTGCACCTGCACGCGCAAGGCCATGGCGTCACACCGCGTATATCCCGGCACCTGTCGAGAGTTCACCTCACCGCGTCCGGACAGTTCCGTGCGTCTGCATGTTAGCGAACGTGCGCGCAAAGATCTGGCATTCGACGATGGCGTCAAAGGTAGACAAAAAATCGACATCGCTGGCGACATTGGCGACTTCATCGTCCGGCGCCGCGACGGTTTATGGGCTTACAACTTCGCCACCGCGGTTGACGACGGCTTTGACACGACCCATGTGGTGCGCGGCGAAGACCTGTTCCACGTCACCCCCCAGCAGATTTTTCTCATGCAGCAGCTCGAACTTGCTCCCCCACACTACTGCCACATCCCGGTACTGTGCTTCGCCGATGGTACGAAACTGTCCAAGCAAGCTCACGCGCCGGCGGTGGACAACAAGTTAGCGCCAACAAATTTGCGGCATGCGCTGCGCTACCTTGGTCTGGCGCCCGCCGACAATCCGCACTGGAGCGTTGCTCAATGGTTGGCCTGGGGTATGGAACATTGGTCGATAGAGAAGATCCCCAGCCGCCTGGCGCCCTATCAAGGGCATTAGAATGTCGCTGCGGCTTTGCCTGACGCCCTCAAGTTGCTTTGATAAGATGAGCGCCTATGACAGAAATACTGCTTATCGACGAGCACGAGTCGCGTAGAAATGCGCTGGCCTCTGCGTTGCGTGAGCAGGGCGTCGATGTGCATGCTGAGGCCACATTGCCAGTCGTCGAGCAACTGGCCAGCTATCCCTGCATGGTTTGCCAATTCAAGCTGATCAGAGAAAAGTTCAGCCAGGTAGCAAGCGCGGTTCCAACCATCGTTGTGGATGAGGATGCGTCTATTCGCTCCGCCGTCGAATGCATACAACGCGGAGCTGCAGACTATCTGCCCGACCCGGTGCAGCCCAACGACCTGATCGCTGCCATCGAGCGCAGCGCGGCCAGCACCGTCATTGCGCAACAACAGAGTCTCGAACACTTCCCCATGATCGGCGCTTCCGAGCCCATGCGGAAACTCAAGGAGAGTATTGCCAAGGTCGCACCCACAGACTCTACCGTGCTGATCCTCGGCCAATCCGGCACCGGCAAGGAACTGGTCGCCCGTGCGTTGCACGCCGCCAGCCGACGCTCGGCTTCGCCTCTGATTTCCATCAACTGCGCCACGGTGCCGCAAAACCTTATCGAGGCGGAACTGTTCGGATTGGAACAGTATGAAACCTCACGCGGCGGACAACGCGGCTTAATCGAGGCCGCCGAAGGCGGAACATTGTTTCTCGACGAAATAGCCGAGCTACCCGAAGCAGCCCAGGCCCGTCTGTTGCGCGTGTTAGAGGGTGAAAACAGGCGCGTCGGCAGCGCTGCCACCGCCCCCGCAGATGTGCGCATCATCGCCGCCACCCATCGCAACCTCGCTGAACTCACCGAACAGGGTCAGTTCAGACAAGACCTGTTCTACCGCCTCAATGTAGTCTGCCTGGAACTTCCCACCCTGCGCCAGCGCAGCGAGGACATTCTGCAGATCGCCGAATGGTTGCTTAAGCGCACCAGCGCACGGCTCAACAAAGAAGGGCTGAGCTTTTCGGCTGAAGGCGCAGAAGTGATGCGCCAGTATCATTGGCCAGGTAACGTCAGGGAATTGGAAAACGCCGTAGAGCGCGCGGTGATTCTGGCTGACAACAACAGTGAAATTACCCAGGCTCTGCTGGCTATACAATCGACTCAGAGGCAACCTGCAACCCAGGAAACAAACATTGACGGCGATCAGACCTCCCTGGAAGATTACTTCGTGCGCTTTGTGCTGGACCACCAGGACCAGTTAACCGAAACCGAGCTGGCAGAAAAACTCGGCATCAGCCGCAAGAGTCTGTGGGAAAGGCGCCAGAGATTGAACATTCCTCGTCGCAAGACGCGCAAACGCGGGCCGCGCAGAGACACGGCAACCCCATAAACAAGCAGTATCTATTGAGCCAAGACTCTCCAACACGAATAGACGATCACGACATTAACAAAGGCGATCTCGACAAGAACGCCCTGGATGTAGTGCACCAACTGACCGAAGCGGGCTTCGACGCCTACCTGGTTGGCGGTTGCGTGCGCGACCTGTTGTGCCACATGAAACCAAAAGACTTTGACGTGGCCACCAACGCCACGCCCACCGAGGTTCGCCAGATTTTTCGGCGCTCGCGTCTCATCGGCCGGCGCTTCCCCATAGCGCATGTACGTTACGGTCGCGACCTGATCGAGGTCTCCACCTTTCGCAAAGCCAAGCACGAAGACATCGAGACCACTGACGAAGGTCTAATCGTAAGTGACACCGCTTTCGGCAACATCGCCGATGACGCTTACCGTCGCGATTTCACCATCAATGCCCTGTACTACGACGTGATAAGCCACGAGATTATCGACTATGTTGGCGGCATCGAAGACATCGCCAACAAGCGGCTGCGATTCATTGGCGATCCGGCAGAGCGCCTGGCCGAAGACCCGGTGCGCTACCTGCGCGCCATACGTTTCTCCGCCAAGCTCGGTTTCGCCATCGACGAAGATGTGACCGCCCAGGTGGAAGACACCGCCGATCGCATGGAGGCCATTTCCAACGCCCGTTTGTTCGACGAATTTCTCAAACTGTTTCTGTCCGGATACGGAGAGGCTGCCTGGCTGCAACTGCGAGATACACCTCTGGTGTACAGCTTATTCCCGACCTGTGACCCGGACAGCGAGCTGGTCACCGATGCCATGCGCAACACCGACCAGCGCATCGCGGTGGAATCCCCAGTTACGCCAGGCTTTCTGGTCGCGGTGATCCTGTGGCCGGACTTTGAGGCCCGTTGCCGGGATCAGAACCCTGACAATCAGCCCGGACTGATGCACGACTTAGCCAGCGATACCCTGGCCATGCAGCAACAGCACATCGCCATACCCCGCCGCTTCAGCATGTTTGCGCGGGAGGTCTGGCAGCTGCAACCGAGGTTGGTGAGTCGACAGCCGCGCAACATCAAACGCCTGCTCGGTCACAAACGCTTTCGCGCGGCGTTTGATTTCCTATGTCTGCGCAGCGCGGAAAGCCCGGAATTGAAGATGTGCGCCGAGTGGTGGGAACAGATTCAGGAAGTCGACAGCGATGCCCAGCACGCCATGATCGACGAACTGCCGCGTGATGCGTCCAAGCAGCGCAGTGGCCGAAGCCGCAAGCGCAAGAAAAGCCGCGGAAAGCGCCCGCCGCGCATGCCAAACGGTTAACTAGATTTGCAAGCTGAACGCGTAACGACCGAAACACCTGGCCATATCGTTCGAAAGGTTGCCCAGGCTGCGAGTACTAAAGCGCTACCACGCTACATCGCCATTGAGGGCCCTATCGGCGTTGGTAAAACCACCCTCGCCAGCCGCCTGGCCCAGGCGCTGCGCTATCCCCTGATGCTCGAGCCTGTTACCGAGAATCCTTTTCTCGACCGGTTCTACACTGAAGGCAGCCAGCACGCCCTGCCGACTCAGCTGTTCTTTCTGTTGCATCGCGCGCGGCAGGTAGGCGACATGCCGTCTAATGATCTGCTCGGCCCGAACCTGGTGGCCGATTTTCTGATCGAGAAAGACCGCCTGTTCGCCGAGCTGACGTTGGATGATGCGGAGTTTCACCTGTATCAGCAGATTCACGACAGCCTGCATCTCGATCCGCCCCAACCAGACCTGGTCATCTATCTACAAGCGCCGGCGGAAATCCTGCAACGGCGAATTCTGCACCGTGGCGCGGACTACGAGCAGGATATCGAGGTCGAATATCTGCGCGCCCTTACCGAGTGCTATACAGAGTTCTTCCACTACTACGACGCAGCGCCCCTACTGGTGGTAAACGCCACCGAAATCGACTTTGCCAACAACGACGACCACTTCGGCGCTTTGCTGGATCAGATCTTCCATATGGACAGCACGCGTCAGTTCTTCAATCCCAATCCAATGCTGTTGTGAGCTGAGTACACGCGCAGCCTGACCACATGATCATCGCCAGAACCGCTGCCAATCTTGCTCAGGAACTCGACGCCACGCGATATCGCAGTGGCGCGCGGCGCTTTGTGGGCCTGGTGACCATGGGCGGCGGTTTCCACGATGGCCATGGTGCGGTGATGAACGCTGCCAAAACCGTCAGCGATATCGTGGTTGTCGCCATCGTTCCGCAGCCCAACCGTGACAACTCAAACGTGGTTTCCGCGTCGGAGTTCCAGGACATCGCGTTCCTGGAAAATCATCACGTGGACGTTCTGTATGCCCCCGGGGATACGGAAATGTTTCCCCAGGGCTTCGATGCCACGTTCAACGTCCAACAACCCGTCTCATTCGAGGATTATGGGATTGGCGCATACCGACTGACCCAGCACCTCAAAATTCTTCACGCGGTGCAGCCGGACGTGATGGTCTGGGGCGAGAAAAATTTTGTCGAATTTCATTGTGTGCGCGCGCTCATCAGAGATCTGAACTTGCGCACCCGCGTGCAATGCGTTCCCACCGTACGCCACGCGGATGGCGTGGCGGTATGTTCAGCAGTGGAGGCACTGGCCGGCGCCGCGCGCGAGAAGCTGCCCATCCTCTACGAGACCCTCAACAACGTGGCCCACGCCATTCGCACCGGTGCCGCCAATTTTGAAAAGCTCGAAAAGACAGCACGCCTGGCATTGCGCGGCGCAGGCCTGGAAATCGAATATTTCAGGATTCTCGACGAGCAGAATCTGGCGATAGCCAATGACAAAACCACAACATATCGAATCGTAGGTAGCGTTAAACTGGACGGACGTTCAGTCACCGACAGCCTAGGTTTGACACTTTGACCCCCACTGAGCTTCCTGCCTGGCAACAACTGGCATCTCTCGCGACCAAACTGCGGGACGCATCGCTACCAGACCTGATCGCAAACGATGCGCGCAACCAACGCCTGCGCCTGGAAGTGGCAGGCTGCACGTTCGACTACAGTAAACAACGCGTCGACGGCGCGGTACTCGATGGGCTTCTTGCCCTTGCTTCCGCACGCCGGGTACTCGAGCGTGCCGGCGGCATGTTGCGCGGCGACATCGTCAATCCGACTGAGAACCGCCCTGCCTTGCACAGCGCCCTGCGCCACGGCGCCCCGGAGGCTGGCGACGACATCAAGCGCGACGTCGCCGACGTACAGAGGCGTATGCACCAATTCGCGCAAGCCACTCGCAGCGGCGAGTGGCGCGGCTACACCAACAAATCCATCACAGACGTTGTACACATTGGAATCGGCGGCTCGCATCTGGGGCCCCAACTGGTAGTGAAAGCGCTTGCCGGGTACAAGACAACGGGCTTGAACGTCCACTTCGTGGCAAACATCGACGCCGCCGACCTACAGGCCGCGCTGCGCGGCCTGAACCCGGAAACTACGCTGTTCATCGTGGTTTCAAAATCCTTTGCCACCCTCGAGACTCAGGTAAACGCAGCCACTGCTCGCAGCTGGTTTCTGGAGCGGACAACATCGCCCGAGGCCATCGCCCAACATTTCATCGGCGTCACCACTAATCTGACCGCCGCGGTTGAGTTCGGCATGTCTGAATCCAACCTGTTTCCCTTGTGGGACTGGGTGGGCGGACGATTTTCACTCTGGTCGGCGGTTGGGTTGCCAATTCTTCTTAGCATCGGCACGGATAACTTCAATGCGCTGATGGCCGGGGCAGCGGAAGTCGATCATCACTTCGCGAGCGCACCCGCACAGGAGAACGTACCTCTGCTGAGCGCACTGCTTGCGACCTGGAACTATAACTTTCTGGGCGCAGCCAGCCTCGCCGTACTGCCTTACGATGAGCGCCTGGCGTTGCTACCCGATTACCTGCAGCAGTTGGAAATGGAGAGCAATGGCAAGTCCGTCAACCTGGCCGGTGAGCCGGTAGAGACCCACACCATGCCCATACTTTGGGGAGGCACGGGCACTCGAGGTCAACACGCTTATCACCAGCTATTGCACCAGGGCACCCGGGCGTTCACCGCCGATTTCATCGTGGTCGCCACCGACAGTCGCGATGCGCTCGAACATCATAACTGGCTGCTGGCAAACGCCCTTGCGCAAAGCCAGGCCATGGCGCAGGGGCACTCCACCCCCGACGCACCGCACAAAGCGGTTGCGGGCAACCATGCCACCACCACCATTGTGTTGAACGAGCTCGGACCGCGCCAACTGGGCGCGTTGCTCGCGGTGTACGAACACAAGGTTTTTTGCCAAGGCGCGATCTGGGACATAAACTCTTTCGACCAATGGGGGGTGGAACTGGGCAAACAGTTGGCCGTACCAATCTATGCCAAGTTAGCCCAGGACGACGCCCTGGATACAGGCTCGCAAGAGCAGCAGGATGCGGCAACTCAGAATCTGATAAGCCACATCCGCATGACACGAGCGAAAAAAACCGGCGCCTGAGCCGGAGAACAAACGCCTCAACCAAAAGGAGGACACAGCATGAGCCAGGTTTATCCTGTCACTGAGTTCATGGCTGAACGCACGTTCATCAATAATGACCAATACGAGGCCATGTACGAGCGCTCTATCGAAGACCCGGACGGGTTCTGGGCGGAGCAGGCCGATAAGTTTCTGCAGTGGGACGAGAAATGGTCCACCGTCTCGTCTGCTAACTTCGAATCCGGGCAGGTCGCCTGGTTTCAGGGCGCCAAACTCAACGTCACGGTAAATTGCATCGACCGCCATCTGGCAGAGCGCGGATCACAAACCGCCATTATCTGGGAAGGTGACGATCCGGCCGATGACGCGCACATCACCTATCAGGAGCTGTCCGATGCTGTGGGCAAACTCGCCAACGGACTGCGCGCGCGCGGCGTGAAAAAAGGCGACCGGGTGTGCATCTATATGCCCATGATCCCGGAAGCGGCATACGCCATGCTCGCTTGCGCTCGCATCGGCGCGATCCACAGCGTTGTGTTCGGTGGATTTTCTCCGCAGTCGCTGCAGGACCGGATACTCGACTCGGATTGCCGTACGGTGATTACCGCCGACGAAGGCGTCCGGGGCGGCCGACCCATTCCATTGAAAGAAAACACCGAGCAGGCGCTGAGCGGCTGCCCCAACGTGCACACGGTGGTGACCGTGCGCCGCACCGGCGGCGACGTCACCTGGCAGGATGGCCGCGACGTCTGGTATCACGAACTGGTCGATGCCCAGAGCGCCGATGCCCAGCCGGAACTCATGGACGCCGAAGATCCGCTGTTCATCCTGTATACATCCGGATCCACCGGCAAACCAAAAGGCGTGCAGCACTCAACTGCAGGCTACCTGCTGCAGGCGGCCATTACGCATAAGTACGTTTTCGACTACCACGATGGTGACATCTACTGGTGCACAGCAGATGTCGGGTGGATCACCGGGCATTCATACATCGTGTACGGCCCGTTGGCGAATGGCGCCACGACCCTGATGTTTGAAGGTATTCCGACCTACCCGGATGCTTCGCGCTTCTGGCAGGTGATCGACAAACATAAGGTCAATACGTTCTACACGGCGCCGACGGCCCTGCGCCAACTCATGAGCCAGGGCGACGAATTCGTGACCAGCACCAAACGCTCCTCTCTCAATCTGCTGGGCACCGTCGGAGAACCCATCAATCCCGAAGCATGGGAGTGGTATCACCGCGTGGTGGGAGATGATCGCTGTCCCATCGTGGACACCTGGTGGCAGACCGAAACCGGGGGCATCATGATCACACCCCTGCCTGGCGCCACGCCGCTCAAGCCTGGCTCGGCAACGCGACCCTTCTTTGGCGTGCAACCGATGTTGGTGGATCCGGAAGGCAACGTCATCGAAGACGTCGAGGCATCCGGTAACCTGGTCATCAGCGGAAGCTGGCCGGGACAGATCCGCACGGTGTACGGCAACCACCAACGCGTCATCGAGACCTACTACTCCACCTATAAAGGGTTCTACTTCACCGGCGACGGCGCCCGCAGGGACGCCGACGGCTACTATTGGATCACTGGCCGAGTGGACGACGTTCTCAACGTCTCCGGCCATCGCATCGGCACCGCGGAGGTGGAAAGCGCTCTGGTGCTACATCCGTCGGTGGCGGAAGCTGCAGTGGTGGGCTATCCCCACGACGTCAAGGGCGAAGGCATTTACGCATATGTCACCTTAATGGTAGGCGATAACCGCGACCCGGATGAACTGCTTGACGAACTGGTGCAGAGTGTACGAACGGAGATTGGACCGATCGCGAAGCCGGACGTCATTCAATGGGCTCCAGGTTTGCCGAAGACTCGGTCTGGCAAGATTATGCGGCGCATATTGAGGAAGATTGCGGCCAACGAACTCGAGAATCTGGGCGATACGTCCACACTTGCAGATCCAAGCGTCGTCGATGATCTAGTTGCTAATCGGGTGAATCAATAAGACGCTGTTTGGTTTTTTGAGGTAGGCCGGTCTTGGGGGTGGAGTAAGTCGCTCCGGACCGCCGTGAAGCCATCCATGGCGGCTGCGGTCGCGCCGTCCCTGGCGCTCACGCTCCTGACCGACTTACTCCACCCCCAAGCCCTGCAGCGTCAGCAACATCAGTTTGCTGATTGGGTGGCTCGCAACTGATTTCGCCGCTCAGTGCCAAAAAAGGTTCGCGGGCGATCGCCCCAAAACCAAGAAACAACAACGAGCGCCCATCGCTCTCCCAAGAAAAATCCTGACGTCCCAACCCCGACCCTTGGAAAACAAAGGGGGCCAGGGGCGGTATTTTGGTCCGCGGAGCGTGAGCGCCAGGACGGCGCGACCGCAGCCGCCATGGATGGCTTCACGGCGGTCCGCGCACCAAAATACCGCCCCTGGCCCCCGTATACCAAGAACCAGGAACGTCAGAGAATTTTAGCCCTCTGCTGCTTCGGCCTGATTATCCTGATACTTCGACAGCTCTTTAATCGACAGCTTGATGCGACCGCGTTGGTCTACATCGAGTACAACGACGTCGATTTCTTCGCCTTCGGTCAGGTAGTCGGTTACGGTTTCAACACGTTCCTCAGCGATCTGAGAGATGTGCAGCAGGCCGTCTTTACCGGGCAGGATGTTCACGAATGCGCCGAAGTCGACGATGCGTTCAACCTTACCGTGGTAAATTCTGCCGACTTCCGCTTCCGCGACGATTTCCTGCACACGGGCAACGGCTGCGTCCTTCGCATCTGCGTTGGCTGCGTATATACGCACGGTGCCATCGTCATCGATGTCGACCTCAGCGCCGGTATCATCGACGATGCTGCGAATGGTTGCGCCGCCCTTACCGATGACATCGCGAATCTTGTCTGGATGCACCTTGACCGTAGTCATGGCCGGCGCATTGTCAGAAAGTTCTTCACGCGACGCGCTGATGACTTTGTTCATCTCACCCAGAATGTGCAAACGGGCTTCCAGTGCCTGTGCCAAAGCAGCTTCCATGATCTCTTCGGTTATACCGTCGATCTTGATGTCCATCTGCAAGGCCGTAACGCCCGCCTCAGAACCGGCTACTTTGAAGTCCATGTCACCCAGGTGATCTTCATCACCAAGAATGTCGGTCAGGACCGCATAACGGTTACCTTCCTTGACCAGACCCATGGCAACGCCAGCTACCGGCATCTTCATCGGAACACCGGCATCCATCAACGCAAGCGAAGTGCCACAAACGCTGGCCATGGAGCTTGAGCCGTTGGACTCAGTGATCTCGGATACCACACGTATGGTGTAGGGGAAATCCTCCGTGTCTGGCAGCGCTGCCGCTACACCGCGGCGTGCAAGACGCCCGTGGCCTATCTCACGACGCTTGGGTCCACCCATGAAGCCAGCCTCGCCCACACTGTATGGGGGGAAGTTGTAGTGCAACATGAACTGGTCTTTGAAGGTGCCTTCCAGGGCGTCGATTAACGCCGCATCACGCAGCGTACCCAGGGTTGCCACAACAATCGCTTGAGTTTCGCCACGGGTAAACAATGCTGAGCCATGGGTCTTGGGCAACACACCGACTTCAACAGAAATGGGCCGTACTGTTTTCAGGTCGCGTCCATCAATGCGTGCTTCGCCGTTGATGACCCGCTGACGGACCAGGTCTTTTTCGACCTTGCCGAAGGTGTCAGACACTTCGTCATTGGACACTTCCGCGTCGTCAGCGCCGCTCAACTGTTCAACGACGGATGCGCGCAAGCCGCTGACTGCGGTTTGCCGCTCCATTTTGTCGCTGATGCGATAGGCTTCGCCCAGGTCTGCTTTCACCACGTCGCTGACTTTACCCAGCAGCTCTTCGTTGGTCGGCTCTGGTTGCCAATCCCACGCCGGCTTCCCAGCCTCGGCAGCTAATTCCTTTATCGCCGTGATGATTACCTGCATTTCCTGATGCGCGAACAATACCGCACCCAGCATCTCGTCTTCGCTAAGCTCCTTAGCTTCAGACTCCACCATGAGCACGGCAGACTCAGTGCCCGCCACGGTCATGGTGAGCATCGATTCCTGCAACGCTTCATAGCCAGGATTGAGAATGTATACGCCGTCCTGGTAGCCTACCCGGGCCGCGCCTATCGGGCCGTTGAACGGAATACCCGACAGAGCCAGTGCGGCTGAGGTACCGATCAACGCGGCTATATCCGGATCCTGATCCATGTCTGTAGATATCACGGTGGGGATCACCTGGACCTCGTTCATAAATCCTTTGGGGAACAAAGGACGAATGGGTCGGTCGATCAGCCGGCAGGTTAATGTTTCTTTTTCACTCGGGCGGCCTTCACGACGGAAAAAGCCGCCAGGGATCTTCCCGGCTGCGTAGGTCTTTTCCTGGTAGTTAACCGTGAGTGGAAAAAAGGCCTGACCAGGGCGCGCGCTTTTCGCGGCAACTACCGTCGTTAGTACGACAGTGTCACCCATGGTCACTACCACCGAACCGGTGGCTTGTCTGGCAACTTTGCCGGTTTCTATCGAAACCGTCTGATCGCCAAACTGAAATGTTTTCGTTACTGGATTCAAATTACTTACTCCTTTGGTAGTAAAGGTCCAACGCCTTGGCTTGATCTAACGTCTTAATCCTAATTTACCGATCAAGTCCGCATAGCGTTGTGCATCTTTACTATTTAAATAGTCCAACAGTTTGCGACGCTGATTCACCATACGAATCAGTCCACGTCGCGAGTGGTGATCTTTATTATGATCACGAAAGTGGTTCTGCAATGTGTTTATGTTATGAGTCAGTAGAGCGACCTGTACTTCCGGCGAACCTGTGTCGCCATCGGCCAATTGATACTCTTTGATGATCTCTGCTTTATTCGTGGCGTCTAATGCCATCTGTTTCTCCTCAATATGCAATTTTGGTCTTCAGACACAACCGCGCATATTTGCAGTTGCTCTGGGTTCGTATTGGCCTCAACCGGCCACTAATCGTCTGGGCGCTACACGCCCATCATCCAGCACTTCTCCAACGCCGATGAACAATCTGTTCTCGGTGTTGGATTTTTCACTCAGCCTTACCCACCCGGAAGTGGGTGCATGAGGTACTTGTACCGGTTGCCCCTGGCGAAGATAAAACGCCGTGGCATCAGACAGTACAACCTCTGGCCATTGACCCACCGCGCTGGCGACGGGTCTCAAGAATTCATCTAACGATACGCCATTTTCGCGCTGAAGTTTCAGCTCGTCCAACGACACCATATCGCTTTCATCGAACGGTCCAGCCGCACCACGGTGCAACGCCGTTACATGTGCGCCTACACCCAGGGCAAGACCCAAGTCTTCGGCGATGGTTCGCACGTAGGTGCCTTTGCTGCAGTGAATCTGCAATTCCAGCTCGTCACCTTCGAAAGCCACCAGATCATTGCTGAAAATCGAGACGCAACGCGCTTCCCGCTCAACCTCAATGCCCTGGCGGGCGAGTTTATACAGCGGCTGGCCATTGTGTTTCAAGGCCGAATACATCGACGGCACCTGCTGAATCTCACCACGAAACGCCTGCAACGCCGCTTCGACATCCGCCTGGGTGACATGGCTGGCGTCAGTGGTAGCGCTGATTTCACCATCAGCATCACCCGTTTCCGTGGCCACGCCCAATTTGATTCGAACCCAGTACTTCTTGTCAGAAGACAGTAAATACTGCGAAAACTTGGTCGCCTCACCAAAGCACAGCGGCAACACGCCGGTGGCCAATGGGTCGAGGCTGCCGGTATGGCCAACTTTCTGCGCGCCATACAGGCGTTTCACCTGCTGTACCGCATCGCTGGATGAGATGCCCGCGGGTTTATTCAATACCAGCACGCCATTTACCGGACGCCCGCGCCTGCGTCTAGCCATCGGTAGCGTCCTCTTCGTCCGGGCGTACATCATCCATGGCGGTACTGATTAACTTTTCCAGAGCCGGGCCTCGTTCGATCAGCTGGTCGTAATGAAAGCGCAGCTTAGGCGTGGTTCGCATCTTGTGGCGCTTAGCCAGCGTAGAACGGAAGAAGCCCGCTGCACCATTCAGGACCTTTACCAGTGCGTCTTTGTCGTCGTCTTTGTCGGCCTGCAACGAGGAAATATAAACATCCCCGTAGGAAAGATCGCGGCTGACTTTTACTTCGTTAACGCTGACAAAGCTGCCAACACGGGGATCACGCATCTCCAATTGAATGATGCGTGCCAACTCATCGCGGATGAAGTCGGCAACTTTGAGGTCTCGTGACACGGCGAGCATCTATTTCACGTCAAGCTGTTAAAGCTCGCGCGCCACTTCCTTAGTGTCGTACACCTCGATCTGGTCGCCCGGACGCACATCGTTGTAGTTGCGCACACCAATGCCGCATTCGGTACCGGCACGCACTTCGTTCACGTCATCCTTGAAGCGACGCAGAGATTCCAATTCACCTTCGTAGATCACCACGTTGTCACGCAGCACGCGGATGGGCTTGTTACGCGACACGGTACCGTCGGTGACCATGCAACCCGCAATGGCGCCAAACCGCGGTGAACGGAACACGTCGCGCACTTCGGCGACACCCACAATCTCTTCACGTACTTCTGGCGACAGCATGCCAGACAGTACACTTCGCACGTCGTCGATCAGCTCATAGATCACACTGTAGTAACGTAGCTCTATGCCTTCGCGCTCGAGCAGCGTTTTGGCTGCCTTGTCTGCGCGGACGTTGAAGCCAAACACCACCGCACCGTAGGTGACGCCCATGGTCGCGTCAGATTCAGAGATGCCGCCCACACCGGAGCCAAGCACCTGTACGCCGACTTCGTCGTTGCCAAGGTCGGCCAGGGCTTGCACGATGGCTTCAAGGCTACCGCGCACATCGGCCTTGACGATGAGTTTCAGGATCCGTTTTTCGCCTTCCGCCATGGTGGCGAACATATTGTCGAGCTTGGAAGCCTGCTGCACCGCCTGGCGACGCTCCTGGCTCTTATCGGCGCGGAACTCTGCAAGTTCGCGAGCGGATTTCTCATCGGCTACAACGGAAAAATCGTCGCCCGCCGCGGGAGTGCCATTCAGACCGAGCAGCTCCACCGGCTGGGACGGCCCGGCATTCTTCGTCGAGGCGCCGGCATCGTCCAGCATCGCGCGCACACGGCCAAATGTCTCACCGGCCAGAACGATATCGCCCTGTTTCAATGTGCCGTTCTGTACCAGTACCGTGGCCACGGGCCCTCGGCCGCGGTCCAGGCGGGACTCGATCACCACACCCTGTCCTGGCGCCGATTCGATCGCACCAAGCTCCATGATTTCCGACTGCAGCACGATGGCTTCGAGCAATTGATCAACGCCCTGACCGCTTATGGCTGAAACCTGTACGAACTGTGTATCGCCACCCCAGTCTTCGGGTACCACTTCTTTGGCGGCAAGCTCATTGGTGACCCGCTCAGGGTCCGCACCTTCGAGATCACACTTGTTGATCGCCACGATCATGGGCACTTCTGCTGCTTTGGCGTGCTGTATGGCTTCCTCGGTTTGCGGCATAACACCATCGTCTGCGGCAACCACCAGGATAACGATATCCGTCACCTTTGCGCCCCGGGCGCGCATGGCGGTGAACGCAGCGTGGCCCGGCGTGTCGATAAACGTGACCTTCGTGCCACCTTCGGTGTCGACGCTGTATGCACCTATGTGCTGGGTGATGCCGCCGGCTTCACCACTGGTGACCCGGGTTTGGCGAATATAGTCGAGCAGCGACGTCTTGCCGTGGTCGACATGACCCATCACCGTGACCACCGGCGCACGTGTCTGGGTATCGCCCTCGATCTGCAGAGACGCTTCCAGCCGTTCTTCCAATGCGTCTTCACTCACCACCTTGATCTTGTGGCCCATCTCTTCTACGAGCAGGGTCGCTGTATCCAGATCCAGGGTCTGATTGATGGTGGCCATTACGCCCATGCCCATCAGAGTCTTGATCACTTCGCTGGCTTTAATAGCCATGGACTGGGCCAGGTCCGCTACGCTGTTGAGCTCGCCGACTTCAACTTCCCGGGAAATAAAATCTGTGGGTTTGAACTCACCGCCCTGGGTTTCAACTTTTAGAGCGGCCTGGCGGTGGGCGGGCTTGCGCCGCGCACGGCGTTCGCTCTTGAGCGACAACTCCCGACGACCTTTCTTACCGCCGCCGAAGCCACCTTCGCCACGGCGATCTTTGTCCTTAGATTTCGAGCGTTTGCCGCCCTTCTGTTCGGCTTGTTCCTTGGCCTGCAAATCTGCGGCCGCCGCTGCTGGGTCTGCGGGTACCGCAGCCTTATCCGCTGCCACGGGCCCAGCACTCGCCGGCGCCTGCTGCTGTGCGGCTTGTTCCGCTTCGGCACGACGTGCGGCTTCTTCCGCCGCGAGACGTTCCTCTTCGGCCTTACGCTCAATTTCCGCTTTGCGTTCTGCTTCCGCGGTGCGCGCCTGTTCTTCGGCCTCTTTGCGGGCGGAGTCTTCCTCGCGGATACGTGCGGCTTCAATTTCCGCCTGAGAGGTTGGCGCCGCTTCAGGTTCCGCGGCACCTTCACCTTCGGCTTCGCCGCCACGTACATACGTGCGCTTGCGGCGCACTTCTACGGTAACGTTACGGCCGGCACGGCCCTGGCCAGCTTTCAGCGTGCCTGTACTCTTACGCTTGAGGGTGATCTTCTTCGACCCACCTTCGGCGGCGCCGTGGCTGCGCTGCAGATGCGCCAGCAAAGTCTTTTTCTGGTCTTCGTTGACCATCTCCTCGTCAGTGCCATGAGGCAGCCCTGCCTCTTTCATCTGCCGCAGCAGACGATCCACGGGCGTGCCCACGGTATCTGCGAGTTGTCTTACTGTTACTTCTGCCATCACTAACTCCTACCGCTTTGCCTCATTCCTTGCAAAGCAGGTGCATTGCGCTCTATCCCTCTTGGACCTGCGCGCTTTCATCTTCTTCCGCGGCTTGCGCTTCGGCTTCAGCTTCGGCGAACCAGGGTTCACGTGCCGTAAGTATCAAAGCCGCAGCCTGTTCCTCACCGAGGTCAGGCTCGATATCTAACAATTCTGGTACGGCGAGCTCCGCCAGATCTTCCATGGTCACTACTTCGTTGGCCGCCAGCTTGAAAGCGAGCTGCCGATTCATGCCTTCCATTTCCAGCAGGTCATCGGCCGGGGTGACATCACCCAGGGCTTCCTCGCTGGCAATGGCTTTGGTCAAAAGAGCGTCTTTCGCGCGATTGCGCAGCTCCTCCACGATCTCTTCGTCAAACCCTTCGATCGCAGTCATTTCTTCGATTGGCACGTAGGCCACTTCTTCCAGGCTGGTGAAGCCCTCTTCTACCAGTACTCCGGCCACGTCCTCGTCTACCTCGAGGGTGTCCATAAATTCCTGGATGAACTTGACCGCTTCTTCTTCCTGTTTCTGGGCGGCCTCTTCCTCGGTCATGATGTTGAGGGACCAACCACACAAATCACTGGCCAGGCGTACGTTCTGCCCACCCCGACCAATGGCCTGGGCCAGATTTTCTTCCGTTACCGCGATGTCCATGGAATGCGTTTCTTCATCGAGCACAATCGACGCCACTTCCGCTGGCGCCATGGCGTTGATGGTGAGCTGCGCGGGGTTGTCGTCCCACGGGACGATGTCGATGCGCTCGCCCGCCAGCTCGCCGGATACCGCTTGCACCCTAGAACCGCGCATACCTACGCAAGCTCCAACCGGGTCGATGCGACCGTCGTTGGTTTTAACCGCGATTTTCGCCCGGGAGCCCGGATCCCTGGCAGCGCCACGAATTTCAATCACATCCTCGGAGATTTCCGGGACCTCCACCTTGAACAGCTCGATCAGCATCGCCGGCGCGGTGCGCGTCAATATCAGTTGTGGGCCGCGGTTCTCCGGGCGAATCTCTATCAACATCGCGCGCAAGCGATCGCCCACGCGAAATGTTTCCCGCGGTATCAGGTGCTCGCGCGTGAGAATACCTTCGGCATTGTTGCCCAGGTCGACTATGGCGCTGTCACGCCCGAGTTTTTTAACCGTGCCGCTCACGAGCTCGTTGAGCCGCGGCATGTAAGCCTCGACCACCTGCGCCCGCTCCGCCTCGCGCACTTTCTGCACAATCACCTGTTTGGCGGTCTGGGCGGCGATACGGCCAAATTCCACCGACTCCACCTGTTCTTCCAGGACGTCGCCTAACTCTGCGTCGGGTTTAATCTCACGGGCTTCCTCGACGTTGTACATGGCCTCCGCGACAGGCTCTTCCTCGTCTTCGTAGTTGACGACCGCCCAGGTGCGGAAGGTTTCGTATTCGCCACTTTCGCGATCGATGGCAACACGAAATTCAGCACCTTCTTCGTAGCGCTTTTTGGTCGCCATGGCCAACGCAGCCTCGATCGCTCCGAAGATCACGTCCTTAGACACGCCCTTCTCCAGCGAAACGGATTCGACGACTAACAATATTTCTTTCGACATTCGTCTGCCCTAATCAAACCTTACTCAAATACCGGTATCACACGCGCCTGCTGGATGTTTTCCAGCGGCAGCAAATACTCGTCATCGTCGATCTGCACGACTGCTGTGCTGTCCTGCACACCGGCCAGCGTTCCAACGAACTTCCTGCGACCTTCGAATGGAAAATTCAGCCGCACGTCCACTTGCTCTCCGACACTGTCGGCAAATTGCGTTTCGTTAAACAGAATCCGGTCCATTCCCGGCGAAGACACTTCCAAGGTATAGGCGTTGTTGAACACTTCTTCGACGTCCAGAATGTCGCTCACATGTCGGCTCACGTTAGCGCAGTCGTCGACATTCACACCCTCGGCGCGGTCGATATACAACCGCAGTTTGGTGTGTTTGCCCTGGCTCAAGAATTCCACACCCCAAATACCGCAACCCAACGATTCCACCGTGGGCGCAAGCAGCTCTTCTATCTGTTTTTCCTTTCTATTCAACGAGTTATCAACCTCTAGCCGTTACGTTAGTAACCGCTTCCAATTTTCTTGCTGGCACAAAAAATGGGCTGTACGCCCATCAAGATTGCTCACTAAGAGCCTTTACACGAGCGCCCACCGCCATACGGGGTAGGCCACCAAAAAATACCAAAAAGCCCCGGACACGGGGCTTTTCTGCTTTGGTAGCGGGGGCAGGATTTGAACCCACGACCTTCGGGTTATGAGCCCGACGAGCTACCAGACTGCTCCACCCCGCATCAGCAAGGTGGCGAATTATAGGGATCGATCAATCGCGCTGCAAGCGGCGAAATCATTGATATTTTTCGCAATTCTAGATGGTGCCGAAGGCGAGACTCGAACTCGCACGGGCATAAGCCCACTACCCCCTCAAGGTAGCGTGTCTACCAATTTCACCACTTCGGCATGTGTCGATTCGCACCGTTGTCAGCAAACGTCACGAGATCAGAGCTCTGGAATATCCCCGCCGGCTGCCTCACCTGTATCCAGGATGGGCACATCACCGTCGGATTGCGGGGAATCTACACTTTCCTGTGTTTCCGTCAACCGTTCGCCAACGTTTTCCGTGGGCACCGTCGGAATACCCAGGGTACCGGCTTCGGTAGCTCGCTGTTTGGCGATATAGGCCAGGGCGAAGGCAATAATGAAAAAGCCGATAGCCAACCACGCGGTGGCCTTGGTGAGAAATGAGGTAGATCCGACGCTACCGAACATCGTATTCGAAGAACCGCTGCCAAACGCAGCGCCCACATCCGCACCCTTACCCTGCTGTAACAACACCAGTACGGTTAACGCGAGGGCGTCTAACACCATCAAGGACAACAACACTGCTTCTATGGTCGACATGTCTGTTTAAACCTTCTCAATCTTTCGTTTCTGTTTCTTAAGCTATCTGTCTGTCGCGAGCCGCTCACGCGCCGGCGGCGATGATCGCCGAGAACGCTTTGGCATCCAACGACGCGCCACCGACGAGGCCGCCATCTATATCCGGCTGGGCAAACAACTCAGCCGCATTGCTTTCTTTCACGCTGCCACCATAAATAATGCGTATGCTCGCCGCGGCCTGGCTGTCCTCGGCCGCCAGCTGGCTGCGGATGAAAGCATGCATCTCCTGGGCTTGCTCAGGCGTTGCCGTCTGGCCGGTGCCAATTGCCCACACCGGCTCGTAGCCTATCGCGGCACCAGCGAGCTGCTCGCAACGCAGCCGATCGAGTACCGTCGCCAACTGACGCTCGACCACCGCCTCGGCATGCCCCGCTTCGCGTTCCGCCAGGGTCTCACCCACACAGACGATGGGTTGCACACCACCGCGCAATGCCGCAACCGTCTTGGTAGCGACCAGGTCATCGGTCTCGCCGAGATCGAGGCGGCGCTCCGAATGGCCCACTATGGCCCAGGTGCCACCTAACTCGCACACCATCTCCGAGGAGATCTCGCCTGTGTGCGCGCCTTCCGCCGCCGTACCGATATCCTGCACGCCACAGCTCAATTGCGCGGGCGCGGCTTGTATCGCCACGGGTAAATACACTGAAGGCGGCAGCAATACGACATCAACCGAGTCGCGAAGCTGGATGGCCGCCAGGTATTCCTGTATCTGCGCTACGGAACCGTGCATTTTCCAGTTGGCCGCGACCAGCGTCCTACGCATATTTCAAGACCCGCATTTCAAGGGCGCGCAATGTTAAACGCACGGGCGGCTAATTGCCAAGCCTGCGGGGCACTGTGTCATAGCGTTGCGGCAGCAAAATCGCCGCACAAAGCAGCACCATCAACCCGATGGAGCACGCGATGGCCGCCGCATCGAAGCTGGCGAACATATCATTGGCGACACTGAACGACACCGGGCCAACAGCGCTGGCAAACACCGTGATAGCAGTGTTCAACCCGCTGATCTCACCCAGATGCACAGCACCATACTGGCGTATGAAGGCAAGGTTAGAGAGCATCACCCATAACCCGCCACCGCCACCAAAGCCCAGCACCAATGCCCAGTAACCCAATGAGGTGTCTAAATGCACGAGGCCATATGCCCCAATCAGAAACATGACCAGCATGATCACGAGGAACGGTTTCAAGCGGCAATAATCCGCCAGAGTACTGGCCAGCAGATTTACGCTGAGGGACACCACGGCTTGGGGCAGAAAGTAGCCGAAGGCCTCACCCCGATCTCGTCCCGCTTCTGCAAAGATCGCTACAATGTGGAACGTGACCGCAGTGCCGAACAACGCATGCATGGAGAAGGCCATGGCGTACAGCCAGAACACCGGGTCCCGACGCGCATCAGCGGTGCTGCGCTCAGTTCGTTGCTGACGTTCACCATGCGTTGCAGCATCATGGGATTCTCCGTCGGCCAGTAGTCCACTCACTTCGGGCTTGTCACGCACTGTAAACAGCGCCAGCACGGAAAACGCCAGCACCGACGCCGCCAGCACCCACAACGCGCCCCGCCAACCGAATACATCGATCATGTACGCGAGCACTAACGGCGAGACCGAGAATCCCAACGATACGAACACGCCGCGCATGCCCGATACCAGCCCACGACGACGTTCAAACCACACCAGCAATACGTTGCGACTGGCGCTGGTCAACACGCCCTGACCGGCAAAGCGCACGCCGAAATAGCCGATGAGAATGAGCGGAAAGCTTATCCACACCACGGGCAATGCCAGCAGCGGTACCAATTGCGCCATCAGAAGGTCGATGCTGCTGATGAACAACACCATCACCCCGAGCAGCGCTGGCGCGCCCACCAACAGTACGCGCGCACCGTGGCGGTCATACCAGCGTCCGGCCTGGGGCAACATCAATGCGCTGCCCACAGTGCCCAGCAGATAGGCGGTGGAAAGCTCGGTACGGGTCAGGCCGAATTCGGCGATGAAGGTATCGGCAAATACCGCCATGCCCATGGTCTGGCCTGGTACGCTGAGCAGAAATCCCAGGGTCGATACGAGCGCGATCACCCAGCCGTAGAAAAAGGGCGCACGAGCAGCTGGAAACGGCCAATCCGATTGCAGCCGGGCAAATCTATTCATGCGGAAACTATACTGGGTGCTCTATGCCTGACTCTGCGCAACGCTTGCAAGTTCGTCGGCCGCTGCGCGCACAACGTCCGGGTCTTCGCCCTCTACCATGACCCGCAATACGGGTTCGGTGCCGGACGCGCGCACCAGCACGCGGCCACGTTGCGCCAGTTCCTGCTCCTTGGCCGTGATCGCATTACGCAGCTCGGCGCATTGCGCGGTCTCGATGGGGTTGGGTACCTGCACATTGATCATGACCTGGGGGAGCTTGGTGATGCCCTCCAGCAAATCACTTAAGGGGCAGCCGCGCTCCACCATGGGGATGAGCGCCTGCAACGACGACACTATCGCATCGCCAGTGGTCGCCAGATCCAGGCACAGCACATGACCGGACGTTTCACCACCCAGCAGCCAGCCCTTGTCGTGCAGCATGCCCATCACGTGGCGGTCGCCGACCTGGGCTCGGTCAAAGCCAATGCCCTGCTCAGCAAGGGCATTTTCCAACCCCAGATTACTCATGACGGTACCGACCACCCCACCGCCAAGCACGCCATTGTCATGCCGGTGCCGCGCAATGACGTAAATCACCTCATCGCCATCCAGCAACCGTCCATTGGCGTCTACCATGAAAACGCGATCGCCATCGCCGTCGAACGCAATACCCACGTCGGCATTGTGCTCAGCTACTTTCCGCTGCAGCATCTCTGGATGGGTGGTGCCACAGGCGTCGTTGATGTTACGGCCGTTAGGCTCCGCTCCGAATACCACGACGTCGGCGCCAAGCTCCTCAAATACCCCGGGCGCAACGTGATATGTGGCCCCATGCGCACAATCCAATACGATGCGCAAACCACGCAAGCTGAAACCCCGCGGTACCGTGGCTTTGCAATACTCGATGTAGCGGCCCGCCGCATCCGATACACGATCCGCACGGCCGAGCCGATCCGACGCAACGCACGCCATCTCTTCGCCGAGCTGCGCTTCGATTTCCTGTTCCACTTCGTCGGCCAGCTTGTTGCCCTGGCTGTCGAAAAACTTTATGCCATTGTCGTAGTACGGGTTGTGCGAGGCGCTGATCACGATGCCGGCATCGGCTCGCAGCGTGCGGGTGAGATATGCCACCGCTGGGGTGGGCATGGGTCCCATTAAACTCACGTTGGCGCCGGCGGCCGCGAGGCCAGATTCCAGCACAGATTCGATCATGTAACCGGAGATGCGGGTGTCTTTGCCAATGATGATGTGGGCCCGGCCTTTCTTGGCAAACACGGTGCCCACCGCCCAGCCAAGGCGCAGACAGAATTCCGGATTGATGGGAAACTGGCCCACCGTGCCCCTGATACCGTCGGTACCGAAATATTTTCGACTCATATTTGCATTCTACTCTGTAACTCGCTCAATCGCCGCGCAATGCTGTAAGCACCTTTAAAGCGTCGCTGGTGGCCGCCACATCATGCACCCGCAACAGGTCCGCGCCGCGCTGAGCCGCCAACAAGGCAGCGGCGACACTGGCATGCACACGCTCGTCCACCGCGCGCCCGGTAATGGTGCCGAGCATGCTCTTTCTAGACAGCCCGACCAGCAGCGGCAGGTCGCGGTAGCGTAAGTCCTGTAATCGGCTCAACAGTTCGGTGTTGTGGGCCATGGTTTTGCCGAAACCGAATCCAGGGTCGATCATCAGTCTGGTTAGATCCACCCCCGCCGCCACACAGCAATCGATACGTGTGCTGAGATAATCGCGCACCTCACGCACCACATCAGCGTAACGCGGCGAGTGCTGCATGGTCTGCGGTGTACCCTGCATATGCATGACGGCATAGCCGACCTGGGTCGAGGTGACTACGCCAAGCATGTCTGGATCGGCCGCGGCGCTCACGTCATTCACCATGCGTGCGCCGGCCTGAACCGCGGCCCGCGCGACTTCGGCATGGCGGGTGTCCACAGAAACAATGGTGTCGAGAGGGGCCAGGGCTTCTATGACTGGTATCACCCGCCCCAACTCCTCGCCAAGACTCACTGGATCCGCGCCCGGGCGGGTGGATTCTCCGCCCACATCCAGCACCGCCGCTCCGCCATCGAGCATTTCCTCGGCAACACCGCGCACGCGCACGACGTCCACCTGGCCGGACCGAAAGTAGGTTCCGCCGTCAGAAAAAGAATCCGGGGTAATGTTGAGCACCCCCATAATGCGGGGGCGCTCGAAGGTCAGGTCTTTATCCGCGCAACGTAGAACGCGCACGCTTGGAAGCTCCGCTGCGATTAACTTTCTTCCGCGGGCCCACCAATCGGCGATTCCGGCGACGAGTCCGAGCCTGTGGAGGGCGGCTTCGGATCGCTGGGATGGCGCGGCTTAGCGCCCGCCATGATGTCGTCGATCTGCTCAACACCGATGGTCTCGAACTCCACCAGCGCCTCGGCCATCATGTGCAGCTTTTCGATGTTGGTTTGGAGCAGCTCTTTCGCTTCTTGGTAGCAAGTGTCGATGATGCCGCGCACTTCTTCATCGATGGCGCGAGCGGTGTTATCCGACAGCGGTTTGGGCTTAACCCCGGCAGACATGCCGAGAAATACTTCATTGTCGTCTTCGTCGTACTTCAGCGGACCCATGCGATCGGACAAACCCCATTTGGTCACCATGCTGCGGGCAAGGCCCGTGGCGCGCTCGATGTCGTTGGACGCACCGGTTGTCACGTACTCCGGTCCGAGAATTATTTCCTCGGCAATGCGGCCACCAAACAACGAACATATCTGCGACCGGATGTTACGCCGGGTGAGACTGTAGCGGTCTTCCTCGGGCAGGAACATGGTTACGCCCAGCGCGCGACCCCGGGGGATGATGGTGACCTTGTAGACCGGATCGTGATCAGGCATCAGCCGACCGATGATGGCGTGGCCTGCTTCGTGATAAGCGGTGTTGCGCTTTTCTTTCTCGGACATGACCATGGATTTGCGCTCCGCGCCCATCATGATCTTGTCCTTGGCTTTGTCGAACTCGTCCATCTCCACCAGGCGCTTGTTCGCGCGAGCGGCAAATAGAGCGGCTTCGTTCACCAGATTGGCAAGGTCCGCGCCGGAAAAGCCTGGCGTGCCTCGGGCAATGATGCCCGGGTCTACGTCGTCGGCCAGCGGTACCTTCCGCATATGTACTTTAACGATCTGCTCGCGGCCACGAATATCCGGCAGACTTACTACAACCTGACGGTCGAAGCGCCCCGGACGCAGCAGCGCAGGGTCTAACACATCAGGCCGGTTGGTTGCGGCGATAACAATAATGCCGTCGTTGGCTTCAAATCCGTCCATCTCCACCAGCAACTGGTTCAGCGTCTGCTCGCGCTCATCATGCCCGCCGCCCAGACCCGCACCGCGGTGGCGGCCTACTGCGTCGATCTCGTCGATGAAAATGATGCACGGCGCTTGTTTCTTCGCCTGCTCGAACATGTCGCGCACGCGGGATGCACCCACACCGACGAACATTTCCACGAAGTCGGAACCGGAGATGGAGAAGAACGGTACTTTCGCTTCGCCGGCAATTGCCTTGGCGAGCAGGGTCTTACCCGTTCCGGGCTGGCCCACCATCAGCACACCGCGCGGGATGTGCCCACCGAGGCGCTGAAACTTGCCAGGGTCGCGCAGGAATTCCACGAGCTCCTGTACTTCTTCCTTGGCTTCGTCCACGCCAGCGACGTCGGCGAACGTGGTTTTGATCTGATCGTCGGACAGTAGTTTGGCCTTGCTGCGACCGAACGCCATGGGTCCACCGCGGCCGCTACCACCACCCTGCATCTGGCGCATGAACAGCATGAACACCGCGATGATGATGAGAATCGGGAAGCTCGCGATCAACAGCTGTGTCCAGAAGCTTTGCTTCTCTTCTTCTAAGATCGTCGTTTTGACGTCGTTATCGACCAGCTCGTCGAGCAGTTTGGTATCGTTTTCCGGCCATACCACGGTGACCTTGTTGCCGTTGTTGTCCAGGGCAGTGATCTTTTCGCCCTGAATCTGCGCTTCGCGTATTTGTCCCGCGTGCACGGATTTCACAAACTCAGAATACGCCAGCGGCTCCTGCTGGGGCTCGACGTTGAAGTTGTTGAACACCGTCAGTAATACCGCCGCGATGATCAACCACAGTAATAGATTCTTTCCCATATCAGACAAGGGAGGCACCTCATTTTGTCAGCGGTTCTTATATTGGTATCGGGTGGAAAAAGGCTATATGACCGCTTGAACTACTATAGCTTTACAAGATTACACCAATCCATCGACAGCGTCCTGCTTCGGCAAATAACCTACGGCTATAAGCGTGCGGGCTTAAAGCCCTCGGCGACCACAAACACTTCCCGGGATTCCGCCCTGGATGCCTTCGGTTTGGTGACGGTAACTTTGGCAAATTCGTTGCGTAAATCCTTCACCCACGCGTCCAAACCCTCGCCCTGAAAGGCTTTTATTGCCATGGCGCCTTTCGGGCGCAACCACAATCGAGCAGCATTGAGCGCTATGTCCGCCAAATCCATGGCTCGAGCCTGATCGACGGCGCGTACTCCAGATATATTGGGGGCCATATCCGATAAAACAAGGTCGAGTTGCTCATCACCCACCGCCGCTGCGATGCTGGCATCTACCTCAGGCTCGCCGGCCAGGCCTTCTATGGCAACCACCGCCAAACCAGCGGTTATCGGCAGTGGATCCACCGCTATCAACAGTCCCTTAGATGCCCGCGCCTCCAGATAGTTCGTCCACCCGCCCGGCGCAGCCCCCAACTCCAACGCCCGGGTATGCGGTTTTATCAACTTAAACCGTTGATCCAACTGCAATAACTTGTAGTGCGCCCGGGACACCTGCCCCTTGGTCTGGGCCTGGCGCACGAAATAATCGCGGCTTTGACGTTGTAACCAACGATTGCTGGATTTACTGCGTTTGGCCATGGTGTGAGAATAGCGCAATGTCATTATCTACATCTGAAAAAAAGTCATTGCGCCAGATCGCGCACCACCTTGGCGCGGTCGTCACCGTCGGCGACCAGGGCGTTTCCCCAGGCGTGCTGGCGGAAGCTGAACGCGCCCTCACCGATCACGAACTGATCAAAGTGAAGCTGGCCATTGGTGAGCGCGATGCGCGCAAATCCGCCGCCGATTCACTGGCGGCGGCATGCAGCGCAGAAGTGGTGCAGAGCATCGGCAAGGTGATCGTGCTTTATCGCGCCAACCCCAAGCCGAATGTGAAGCTGTCTAACGTGGCCCGCTACGCGGGGCCGAGGTAGTTCTGCGCAGGACGGGGCAGAGATCAATCGCGCTAACGGGATTTATTTAGGATCAGGTAACCCGCCCACAGCACAACGAAAAAGAGGTCGCCAGATATGATCAAGGTGGTAACCCCAGAGAGCTGGCCTTGTGCGTACAGGGCTACACAGATTGCCACGGCAGCCAGCTTGCCCGACGCGCCGACGAACAGCATCGGTTTCAATATCGTTGGCTGCAATGCCAACCATGCGTATACGAAGCCGAAAATCGCCACCATGGCGCCACCGAACCAGGCGAAGAAAGGGTGAGTCTGGGTGGGCAGACCAATAAGGCTACCCACCCAACCGGAAGGATCTGCAAAGCCGAACCCGACGATCACATTGAGAGGCGCACTCAGCCACAGAGAATATCTAACTGCGGTATCCAGGTTCACGACAAGGCTTCCGGATCGATGCGCATGCCGTATGACCAATCGTTTTCGTGTGTCATGGTGAAACCGAGACGATCGTACAGCCGTTTCGCCGGATTGATTTTCAGCACGCTCAAAGTAAGCGGCAGCCCGGCCTTACGCGCGGTGTCGATGGTTTGAATGACTACCTGCGCACCGATGCCGCCACCTTGGTATGCCGGGGCCACCTGTACCTGCACGAGCTTGTGTTCAGTCTCGCTCGGGACAACCTTGATCATGCCGACATCTTCGCCATCAACCGTAATGATACTAATGCACTCGAAGTCTTGTGTTACCCGCGCGCGCTGCTCGGCGGCAGAAAGGTCCTTGCCGGATGCAGCGATGTAGCCGGCCATGGTTTGCATACGCAGATCGACGAGCCAGGCCAGGTCAGCGGCTGTGGCGTCGCGACGAGATGGTTTGAGCACTAGAGATGCTCGACGTTGTCGATCTCGTACTCGCGCTCGCCCCCAGGGGTTACAACACTCACGGCGTCGCCAATACTTTTGCCGATCAGAGCGCGCGCGATGGGGGACATGACGGAGATCTTGCCGATCTTCAGGTCCGCCTCGTCTTCACCGACTATCTTGTAGCGGGTCGTTTCTTCACTGTCGACGTCGAGCAGGGTGACCGTCACCCCGAACAGAACTTTTTCGCCGGTGGGAATCGTTGCGATATCGATCACCTGCGCATCCGCCAGCTTACTTTCAATCTCCTGCAGGCGGCCTTCGTTGAACCCCTGCTGCTCACGCGCCGCGTGGTATTCCGCGTTCTCTTTCAAGTCGCCGTGCGCACGGGCTTCGGCGATGGCCTGGGTAATCTCCGGGCGCAGCACGCTCTTACGATGCTGCAACTCTGCGCGCAGACTCGCCTCGCCCTCGACTGTCATTGGTATCGGCATTTTCTCTCTGCTTACTCGTTTGCCTGGAGTTCCAGATGCAGGTCCTGCAGCCTGCGCACGCGTTCGCCACGCCCCTGCCGGATGGCAATGGCTATGGCATCGCCACCCGCTAAAGTGGTGGTGTAGCACACTTTATTCTGCAGGGCGAGACGTCTGATGACCGCTGAGTCTGCGATGGACTGACGGCCCTCGGTGGTATTTACGATGAGGTCGATCTGTTCGTTCTTGAGCATGTCTGCCACATCCGGCCGACCCTCGTTGACCTTGGCGATCTTCGCACATTCAACCCCCGCGGCAGCCAACACGCGTTGTGTACCCGGGGTGGCTACCAGGTGAAACCCGAGCCCGACCAACGCTTCCGCCACCGGCGGCAAATTAACTTTGTCCGAGTCTTTCACGCTGATGAACGCGCGCCCGCTGGCGGGGAGAACGTCCCCAACGGCCAGCGAGGCTTTGGCGAACGCCTCACCAAAGGTTTCACCCACGCCCATGACTTCGCCGGTGGACTTCATTTCCGGCCCGAGAATAGGATCTACGCCAGGGAATTTGGTAAACGGAAATACTGACTCCTTAACGTGATACATCGACGGTATCACTTCTTCCGTGTATCCCTGCTCCGTGAGTTTGGTGCCGGCCATGCAGCGCGCGGCTACCTTGGCCAGTGACAAGCCAATGCACTTGGATACGAACGGGACCGTGCGCGAGGCGCGAGGATTGACCTCCAGCACATAAACGTCTTCCCCCTGAACTGCCATCTGTACATTCATCAACCCGACCACGCCGAGCTCTAAGGCGATGTCTTTGACCTGCTGGCGAATCAGATCCTGGGCCGACTGTGCCAGGTTGTAGGGCGGCAAGGAGCACGCCGAGTCACCGGAATGAATCCCGGCCTGTTCGATGTGCTGCATGATCGCGCCGATCACCACCTGCTCGCCGTCGCACACGGCATCCACGTCCACTTCCAATGCCTGGTCTAAGAAGCGGTCGAGCAGAACCGGCGAATCGTTGGACACGTCTACCGCGCTCTGCATGTACTGATTCAGCTCATCGTCGTTGTACACGATTTCCATGGCGCGGCCACCCAATACATAGGAGGGGCGCACAACAATGGGGTAGCCAATTGCCTGGGCCCGTTCGATGCCTTGTTCGGGATTCGACGCCACGCGATTCGACGGCTGGCGCAGGGCAAGTTTCTCCACCAGTTGCTGAAAGCGTTCCCGATCTTCCGCGCGGTCAATGGCATCCGGGCTGGTGCCGATAATCGGCACTCCGGCTGCTTCCAGGTCATTGGCGAGCTTCAATGGCGTCTGCCCGCCAAACTGCACGATCACGCCGGCGGGTTGCTCAACGTCGACGATGGCCAGCACGTCTTCCAATGTCACCGGCTCGAAATACAGGCGGTCCGAGGTATCGTAGTCCGTAGAAACCGTCTCCGGATTGCAGTTGACCATGATCGTTTCGTAACCGTCTTCGCGCATGGCCAAAGCGGCATGCACACAGCAATAGTCAAACTCAATGCCCTGACCGATGCGGTTCGGGCCGCCGCCAAGCACCATGATCTTCTGTCGCGACGTGGGTCGAGCTTCGCATTCCTCCTCGTAGGTGGAATACATGTAGGCACTGCTGGCGGGAAATTCCGCCGCACAGGTGTCCACCCGGCGATACACCGGCCGCACGTCCAATGCCTGGCGCAGGCCGCGCACCGCGGCTTCCTCGGTTGCCATAAGCTGAGCGAGCCGCGCGTCTGAAAAGCCCATGCGCTTGAGCCTGTACCAGTCATCGCGGCTCAACGCTTCCGCCGCCATGTTGGCCACACCCTGCTCGGTGAGCACGATGTCTTCAATTTCGGCTAAAAACCACGGATCAATGCTGGTCAGGTCAAATACTCGTTCCTGGCTCCAGCCCTGACGAAAGGCGTCCGCAACGTACCACAAGCGCAGCGCTCGGGGATTGCCCAGCTCGCGCTTCAACGTGGTCTGTACCTGCTCTTCGTCAGCATCGGGATCTAGAACAGGATCAAAGCCCACCATGCCGGTTTCCAGTCCGCGCAAGGCTTTCTGCATCGACTCCTGGAAGGTACGGCCAATGGCCATGACCTCACCAACAGATTTCATCTGCGTGGTCAAACGCGGATCGGCTTGAATAAACTTTTCGAAAGTGAAACGTGGGATCTTGGTGACCACGTAGTCGATGCTGGGTTCGAACGACGCCGGGGTAATGCCGCCGGTGATGTCGTTTTCCAGCTCATCGAGGGTGTAACCCACAGCGAGCTTGGCCGCCACTTTAGCGATGGGGAAGCCGGTGGCCTTTGACGCCAACGCGCTCGAGCGCGATACCCGGGGATTCATTTCAATGACCACAATGTGGCCATCGTCGGGATGGATGGCGAACTGTACGTTGGAGCCCCCCGTGTCCACGCCGATCTCACGCAGCACCGCGATGGAGGCGTTGCGCAATAATTGATATTCCTTGTCCGTCAGGGTTTGCGCCGGGGCGACGGTGATACTGTCGCCGGTGTGCACACCCATGGGGTCGAGGTTTTCAATGGAGCAGATGATGATGCAGTTGTCTAAGCGGTCCCGCACCACTTCCATTTCGAACTCTTTCCAGCCCAACAGACTTTCGTCGATGAGCAGCTCTGTAGTCGGTGAAAGCTCCAGGCCGCGGGTGCAGATCTCGACAAATTCTTCGCGGTTGTAGGCGATGCCGCCGCCGCTGCCACCTAGGGTGAACGACGGCCGTATCACACATGGAAAGCCAAGCTGGCTCTGTACCTGCAGTGCCTCTTCCAGGCTGTGGGCAATGGCCGAGCGCGGCGTTTCCAGGCCGATGCGTTTCATCGCCCGGTCAAATCGCTCACGATCCTCCGCCTTGTCAATGGCATCCTGGCTGGCGCCGATCAGCTCTACGTCATGCTCGCTCAGCACGCCTTCGCGCACCAGGTCCAGCGCGCAGTTGAGCGCCGTCTGACCGCCCATGGTAGGCAGCAATACGTCCGGTTTTTCCTGGGCGATGATGGCTGCAACGGTCTGCCATTCAACCGGCTCGATATAGGTGGCGTCCGCCATCACCGGGTCGGTCATGATGGTGGCAGGGTTGGAGTTGACCAGCACTACCCGATAACCCTCTTCGCGCAGCGCTTTACAGGCCTGGGCGCCAGAATAATCGAATTCACACGCCTGCCCGATGACGATGGGGCCGGCGCCAAGAATGAGCACGCTTTTGATGTCGGTACGCTTAGGCATCGTTGGTGGCTCCGGCCGCGTGCGCCATCATGTCGATGAACTTGTCGAACAGGTAGATGCAATCCTGGGGTCCCGGGCTCGCCTCGGGATGGCCCTGAAACGAAAACGCTGGCACGTCGCTGCGCGCAATGCCCTGAACCGTGCCATCGAACAGCGACACATGGGTGCACTGCAGATTATTCGGCAGCGAATCGCCATCCACCGCAAAGCCGTGGTTCTGGCTGGTGATAATGACCTGTTTGGATTGCTGGTCCTGCACCGGGTGGTTGGCGCCATGATGGCCGTGCGGCATCTTCACCGTTTGCGCGCCGCTGGCAAGGGCCAGCAGCTGGTGGCCCAGGCAGATGCCAAAAATCGGTATGCCGCTTTCGAGTAGCTCGCTGATTGCGGCGATGGCGTAATCACAAGGCTCGGGGTCACCAGGACCATTGGAGAGAAAAATGCCATCCGGCTGCATCGCCAGCACCTCTGCGGCAGGTGTTTGCGCGGGCACCACCGTCAGCGCGCATCCGCGTGACGCCAACAGCCGCAATATGTTGCGCTTTACGCCGAAGTCGTAGGCCACGACCTTGTAGCTGGGATCGGTCAGCTCACCATAGCCGTTGTTCAAGGCCCAGCTCGTCTGGGTCCAGGGCCGCTCTTCGCCGGTCACCACCTTGGCCAGATCCATACCCTTGAGCCCGGGGAATGCTTTGGCTTGGGACAGCGCCTGCTGCAGCCCGTCATCCGTAGCGGCCACTTCGCCGGCAAGAATACATCCTGCCAGAGCGCCTTTTTCGCGGATCACCTGGGTCAAGCGGCGCGTATCGACTTCGCTGATGGCCACGACGTTCTGTGCGGTGAGAAACTCCTGCAGCGACCCCTGCTGACGCCAGCTGCTTACCTTTTTCGGCGTCTGGCGAATGACCAGGCCGGTGCTCCATACCTGGTCGGATTCGTGGTCTTCTTCGTTGACGCCGGTGTTGCCGATCTGCGGGTAGGTGAGCGTGACAATCTGCTGGGCGTAGGAGGGATCGGTGAGAATCTCCTGGTAGCCGGTCATGGCCGTATTGAAAACAACTTCGCCCACGGTTTCACCCTCGACACCAATCGAGCGGCCGTAAAACACACTCCCGTCCTCTAAGGCGAGTAATGCAGGTATCAAGAAGTACTTCCCTTAATGTAAAGGCCAGCCACTGCGGCCGACTGCACCTCGCGTCTTAGGCGCGCGATTTAACCGGGCTCAACTTACGTATGTCAGGCGTATTTCAGGTGGCTAGCACCACGCTGAGAGCTAAGGGATGCGGGTTGAACTTAAGGCCGAGAGTTTAATGAAAGAGCGAACAAAAAGCAGCAAATTCTTCGCGCTCTACAGGTCCAACAGGCCCTGCATGTCGTACAAACCCGGCGATTTTTCGTGCACGTAGCGCGCCGCTCGCAGCGCACCCTGAGCGAAGTTCATGCGGCTTTGTGCGCGATGGGTAATTTCAATGCGTTCGCCCTCGCCGGCAAACAGGACCGTGTGCTCACCCACGATATCGCCGCCGCGGATGGTGGAGAATCCTATGGTCTGGCGACTGCGTTCGCCGGTGATGCCCTGGCGGCCGTAAATGGCGTCGGTGTCGAGATCTCTACCAAGCGCTTCGGCCAGCACTTCTCCCATGCGCACCGCGGTACCCGAAGGGGCATCGATCTTGTGCCGGTGATGCGCTTCGATGACTTCTACATCGACACTGTCGCCCAATGCCCGGGCGGCAATCTCAATGAGCTTGAATACCAGGTTCACGCCCACACTCATGTTCGGCGCCATAAACAGCGCCACGTCTTGCGCAGCCGCTTTCAACTGTGACAGCTCGGCGTCGGTGAAGCCGGTAGTGCCGATCACCATAGCCTTATCGTTGGCGCGGCACACCTGGGCAAGGGCCAGGGTTGCGGCAGGCACGGTGAAATCTACAACGACGTCGAAGGACTCCAGCGCTTGAGCGGCATCGGCCTGTAGCGGCACATCACAACGTCCGACACCCGCGAGTTCACCGGCGTCAGCGCCCAGATCAGGGCTCTGGGGATGCTCAAAGGCCGCGCCCAGTTCCAGGCCGTCGGCCATGGAAATGGCTTGCACCAAGGTTTTGCCCATGCGCCCGGCGGCGCCGGTCACGGCTACTCGAATCATGGCTGCCCCCAATGCGGCTGCGATCAGCCGGTCAAACCGTCAAAAAAATTCTTAACGCCGTCGAACCAGGATTTTTCGCGGGGTGAATGCTTGGCACTCTCGCCGAGCGAGGCTTTCAATTCCCCGAACAGCTCTTTTTGCCGGTCCGTCAGCTTAACCGGTGTTTCTACCACAACTTTGCAGAGCAAGTCGCCTACACCGCCGCCGCGTACCTGGGTGACCCCTTTGCCGCGCAGGCGGAAGACCTTGCCAGTCTGGGTTTCCGACGGAATCTTCAGCTTTACCCGCCCATCCAGCGTCGGCACTTCCATCTCGCCACCCAGGGCTGCATCGGCAACGCCAATGGGCACCTCGCAATACAGGTTGCGACCGTCGCGCACAAAAATCGAATGCTCACGTACTTCGACCTGTACGTACAGGTCTCCGGGTGGGCCGCCGTTCATACCGGCTTCGCCTTCGCCAGTCAGGCGGATGCGATCGCCATTGTCGACGCCAGCGGGAATCTTCACGGACAACGTCTTGCGTTTTTCCATGCGCCCGGCACCACCACACGTGCGGCAGGGATCCGTCACGATGCGGCCCTGCCCGCGGCAGCGCGGACAGGTTTGCTGCAGTGAGAAGAACCCCTGGGAGACACGCACCTGACCTGCGCCCTGACAGTCTGGACAGGTACTCGCGGACGTGCCCGGAGCCGCACCTGATCCGTCACAGTCTTCGCAGCCTGCCAAAACCGGGATGCGCACTTCCACAGTATCGCCACCCACTGCCTGCTCGAGATCGAGCAGCATGTTGTAGCGTAAATCAGATCCGCGAGCGGCGCCGTTGGCGCCGCGGCCACCACCCCGGCTGCCGCCGAAGATGTCGCCGAACACGTCACCGAAAATATCGCCGAGGTTGCCTTCGAAACCGAAGCCGCCCGGCCCACCCTGGCTCGGATCTACGCCGGCATGACCAAACTGGTCATAGGCCTGGCGCCGTTCGGCATCGGTGAGGATTTCATAGGCTTCGGAAGCTTCTTTAAATTTTTCCTCGGCTTCCGGGTCATCCGGGTTGCGATCCGGGTGAAATTTCATCGCCAAACGACGATAGGCTTTCTTGAGATCGTCTGCCGACGCATCCCGGTTCACGCCTAGTACTTCGTAATAATCTCGTTTGGACATGGTTCGCTCTTAAGTAATTTTGCCGGTTATACGCAGAAAGGCGTGCCCGTTATAGCAACTGGCACACCCTCCTGACCCAACCTCATAGCTACGCCATAGTGGCGTTACTTGTCGTCTTCGTCTTTAACTTCTTCGAACTCGGCGTCTACCGCGTCGTCCGGTCCCGCATCAGCGCTGGCGCCACCATCGGCGCCGGGTGCCGCGCCAGCTTCGGCGGCTTGCTCTTCATACATCTTCTGAGCAAGACCGGCAGATGCTTGTGACAGCGTTTGCATCTTCGCTTCAATGGCGTCTTTGTCTTCGCCCTGCAACGCTTCTTCGAGCTCGGATGCGGCGGTCTCAATGGCCGCTTTCTCCTCGTCCGTGGCCTTATCACCAGCGTCTTCAACCGCTTTGCGCGCACCGTGCACCAGACCATCGGCCTGGTTGCGCAGCATCACCATCTCCTCAAAGCGCTTGTCTTCTTCGGAGTGGGCTTCGGCGTCGCGGACCATCTGCTCGATTTCATCGTCAGACAGACCACTGGAGGCCTTGATGACAATGGACTGCTCTTTGCCGGTGGCCTTGTCCTTGGCGGACACGTTCAAAATGCCGTTGGCGTCGAGGTCAAATGCCACCTCGATCTGTGGCAGCCCACGCGGCGCCGGCGGGATGTCTTCGAGATTGAATTGTCCCAGCGACTTGTTCTGCCCGGCTTGCTTGCGCTCGCCCTGCAGCACGTGAATGGTGACCGCCGTCTGATTGTCATCCGCGGTAGAAAAGACCTGGGTCTTCTTCGTCGGAATCGTGGTGTTCTTCTCTATCAACACGCTCATGACCGACCCCAGGGTTTCAATTCCCAGCGACAGCGGGGTGACGTCGAGCAGCAGCACGTCGGTGACATCACCGGCCAGTACCGCGGCTTGAATTGCAGCTCCCATGGCCACAGCTTCGTCAGGGTTTACGTCCCGTCGCGCTTCCTGGGCGAAAAATGCCTTCACTTTTTCCTGCACCAGGGGCATACGCGTCTGGCCACCCACAAGGATGACGTCATCGATGTCACCCACGGACAGACCGGCATCATCCAGCGCCGTACGACACGGGCCGATGGTGCGCTCTGCCAGTTCTTCCACCAGGGATTCCAGCTTGGCGCGAGTCAGCTTGAGCACCAGGTGCTTAGGACCACTCTGGTCGGCAGTGATGTAGGGCAGATTGATTTCAGTCTGCTGGCTGTTTGACAGCTCGATCTTGGCCTTTTCGGCAGCTTCCTTGAGGCGCTGCAGAGCGAGGGGATCGTTGTGCAGATCTACACCGTTGTCTTTCTTGAACTCATCCGCCAGGTAGTCGATCACGCGCAGGTCGAAGTCTTCGCCGCCAAGGAACGTATCGCCGTTGGTGGACAAAACTTCGAACTGATGTTCGCCGTCGACTTCGGCAATCTCGATGATAGACACGTCGAACGTGCCGCCACCGAGGTCATAGACTGCAACCTTGGCGTCGCCACGCTGCTTGTCCAGGCCGTAGGCCAAGGCAGCCGCCGTGGGTTCGTTGATGATGCGCTTCACATCCAGACCGGCAATTTTACCGGCATCTTTGGTGGCTTGACGCTGAGAGTCGTTGAAGTACGCCGGCACGGTGATCACCGCTTCCGTCACTTCTTCGCCGAGATACTCTTCGGCGGTCTTTTTCATCTTCTTCAGGGTTTCCGCGGATATCTGCGGCGGCGCGAGTTTTTCGCCCTTCACTTCTATCCAGGCGTCACCATTGCTTGCCTCAGCGATGGTATAGGGCACCATCTTGATGTCTTTCTGCACAACATCGTCTTTGAACTTACGCCCAATGAGGCGCTTCACTGCAAATACCGTGTTCTGCGGGTTGGTCACGGCCTGGCGTTTGGCATTCTGGCCGACCAGAATTTCGCCATCGTCCGTGTACGCAATAACTGACGGCGTCGTGCGATCGCCTTCTGAGTTTTCGATGACCCGGGCGTCGCCGCCATCCAGCACAGCTACGCACGAGTTTGTGGTGCCTAGGTCAATTCCAATGATCTTACCCATTTCCTCTATCCTTCTTTCACTCTGTTCGAACACCACCTCGGTGGCATCGAACGGTTTCGTCTTGCAATCTTATATTTGGCCGCAACCGCCTTGTTTCAAGGGCGTACACCGCTTTTATTTGCTCGTCTTTCTGTTCAGTTCTATCTATTCAGTTCTATTCAGTCGCCTTGCACCACGATCACTTTGGCGGCACGTACCAGGCGGCCATTCAGAACGTAGCCTTTCTGCATCACTTCCATCACGGAATTCGGCTCCGCATCAGGATTGGGCACCATGGCTATGGCTTCATGCAGCTGCGGGTCGAACGGTTCGCCTAATGGGTCGACCTGTTCGACGCCAGACCTGCCTAACGTATCGGTAAATAATTTCAGCGACAGCTCGACCCCTTCCGCGATGGATTCCGCGCCTTGGGTTTCCGCGGCCGTCTCAACCGCCTTCTCCAAGCTGTCGATCACCGCGAACAGGTCGCCGATGAGCTTTTCTACCGCAAATTTGTGGGCATGTTCCACATCCCGGGCGGCGCGCCGTTTGATGTTCTCCACTTCCGCCAGGCTGCGGAGCATCTGGTCTTTAAGCTCGGCCACCTGGGCGAGGGCGTCTTCACCGTCTGCCTCGTCACTCTCCACCGCTTCGCCTTCCGGCGGGTTCTCAACGACGTCGTGACCGTCTTCGTGCTCGGCTTGCTCCTCGGCACCTTCGAGCCCGTCGGTATTAGATTTATCTTCCGCCATGCACTCCTTTCCCATGAATTTACGGCTGGGGAGGCGTATATGGAGGTAAACCGACCAAAAAACAAGGGTTTTGTGCGGAAATTAGGCCTTTCAGGAGCGACGCATGGCCGCACTCAACAGTTTCGCGGTGACATCTACCACAGGAATCACATCCTTATAGTCCATGCGCGTGGGGCCGATGACCCCCAATACACCCGCCAGCTCGCCGTTGACCTCATAGGCAGACGTCACCAGAGACGCATCACCCAGGGGTTGATAACCGGACTCTTCGCCGATGAACAGCTGCACGCCACTGGACTGTAAACAGCGGTCGAGCAGGTGCAGGACGCGACCTTTACGGGAAACCGCGTCGAACAGAGATTTGACCGTGTCTGTGTCGGCACTGAAATCCAGCAGAAGATTTTCCCCGCTCACCAGCAACTCGTGATCGGCAGCCTCTTCCTCGTCGGCAAACGTCGCTGAGGCCATATCCAGCGCGGTCTGCATCAGCTGGTCCATCTGGTCTTTGTCATCCTGCATGCTGGCGATGACCGCGTGGCGTATATCCATCAGCGAGCGGCCGCCGAACTCGCGATTGATGAAATTGGCCGCCTGGGTCAGCTCGATGTCGGTGTATTCGCGCTCGGTGTGAATGACGCGGTTCTGCACTTCACGGTCGTTCAGCACCAGTATCACCAGCACGCGGTCGCTGCCGAGGCCGATGAACTCCACCTGGCGCAGGTTGATCTGATTGCGCAACGGCGTGGTGACAAGACAGGTCATCTGGGTGATCTGCGACAATAGGTCGGACGCCGAGGACACCAGATCCGCCGGCGACAGATCCGGATTCAGTTCCGAGGCCAGCTCACGCTGACGGGCATCTTCCCAGGGCTCGATGCTCAACAGCGAATCCACGAAAAACCGATAGCCCTGGTTGGTGGGAATCTTGCCCGCTGAGGTGTGTGGCGACATGACCAGGCCGAGTGATTCGAGCTCGCCCATAATGTTGCGCACGGTGGCGGAAGATACCTGCACGTCCGCGCGTGTGGCCAAGGCTTTGGACGCGATTGGGTTACCTTCGGCAATATATTGCTCGACCAGAAGCTTGAACAGCTGCTGTGCTCTTGGCGCGACCTGCGTATCTATGAACTCACTACCGGACATGTCCGCGGTCTATCCTCAAACTTCCTACACCGCATTGGTAAGAAAACTTATACCAGTGATTGCGGACAAACGCATCATCATTTGCGGTACGCTAGCCGCGCAACTTTTCAGGCCCACATGCTCAAGCAACTGACCCTAAAAAACTTCGTGTTGGTCGATGCGCTGGACATCGATTTCGACCGTGGTCTGACTACCATTACCGGCGAGTCCGGCGCCGGTAAGTCCATCCTGCTGAACGCCCTGGGGTTGCTGTTGGGCGAACGCGCGAGCACCGATGTGATTCGCCCCGGCCTGGACAAGGCAGACGTGTCTGCCGAATTCGAGTTGGGCGCCTTGCCCGCGGTGCAGGCGAAGCTGGCTGAGGACGAACTGGCGGCGGATGAAGACAACCTCTGCCTGATTCGCAGAGTTGTCGCAAGTAACGGCCGCTCCCGCGCCTTCATCAACGGCGTGCCGGTGACCAGCAACTATCTGCGCGAGCTGGGAGAGCAACTGGTAGACATACACGGGCAGAATGAACACATACGCCTGGCGAACCGGGCAACCCAACTGCGCCTGCTGGATGACTATGCGGGGCTTGCCAAACCCGCCGCGGACGTGGCCGCACTTTATCGCGCCTGGCAAACCGCCCTGGCCAATATCGCCGCCTTGCAGCAGACGTTGGCCATCGCTGCCGACCGCAAGGACCTGCTGACCTATCAGCTGCGCGAGCTGGAAGAATTCAATCTGGCAGATGGAGAATTTGCCACCCTGGAGCAGGACCACAAACGCTTGAGCGAGGCCCACACCATCCTCGAGGTCTTGCAGGGCGCGACCCAGAACTTAGACGAATTGGATCTGCTGCGGCAATCGGTGCGGGATGTGGAAAGCATCGACGACAGCAGCGCTGATCTGCAGTCCGCCCAATCGACTTTGCAGACCGCATTGAGCTTGCTGGAAGACGCAGCCCGGGACCTGCGCCACTATCAGGACCAGGTGGTAGTGGACCCACAGGCGCTGGAACTGGTGGAACAGCGGCTCAACACGGTGCAGGATCTTGCGCGCAAACACCGGGTGAGGCCGCAAGCGCTGGGCGAACATGCCGCCGCGCTGCGCGCCGAGCTGGATGGCATAGACGCCGACGCCAGCGCATTAGACGAGTTGACCCAGGCGGCCGAGCGCGATGAGCAGGCGTTCCACAAGAAAGCAAAAACGCTGTCCAACAAACGCAGAAAAGCCGCGCCCAAGTTCAGCGAAGCCGTGTCGCAATACATGCGCCTGCTGGGCATCAACCAGGGTGAGGTTGAAGTGGTGTTCGAAGACGTGCAGAGCGAGTCGGGGTTGGAGAAGGTCACCCTGCATGTCACCACCAACCCGAACTTCCCGGCCGCGCCGCTGACGCAAATCGCTTCCGGCGGCGAACAGACCCGCATCGCCTTGAGCATTCAGATCGTGGCGGCAGAAAACAGTGCGCTGCCTTGTTTGATACTCGACGAAGCAGACGTTGGGGTAGGAGGCACCACCGCCGATACCGTGGGCAGGATATTGCGCGACCTCGGGCGTCACACCCAGGTGATCTGCGTGACTCACGCACCGCAAGTCGCCGCCCTTGGCGACAATCACTACCGCGTGGTGAAAGAAGGCGACAACACCGACATCCACGCCCTGCACGACGAGCCGCGCATCGAAGAACTTGCGCGCATGCTGGCCGGGGCCGACATCACCCAGAAGACCCGCGAGTACGCACAAACCCTTCTCAAGGAAGCCACCCACTGAGCCTACTTTTTCGGGCAGGGTGTGCGGAATTCCTTGACCGGCGACCAATCCGTGCTGCGCGCCTGACCCACGGAGGTATAGTTCGCGCGCACCTGCCAACTGTAGCGGGCACAGGTGGGTAGCGCCTGGGTGACCTGAAAGCGGTTTTGTTTGATGCCGTTCATCTCGATGGTGTCGCCGGCGCGCTGTACCAGCTTCAGGTCGTACTCCAATTGCGCGTGGGCCGCCTGGGAGACCGATAACGCGCCTTCCTTCAGCTCCCAGCGAAACATCGGCGTGGTCGATTCCAGCCGCTTGGGTCGAAACGCATAGTTCTTCGCTGGGTGTAGCGGCTCGACACGATAGGGCGAGCTGATGAAGTGATCGTTCAAGATGTTGGTTAGCGTCTGGGCCGCCAGGCTATCGAGGGCCGCCTGCAGCGGCGCGCCGTCGTCGGCCATCCATTTCGACAAGCGCATAGTGTTCGAACCCACCGTATAGTCCCGCGCAAACATCGGATACGGATCCGCGCCGGCATAGAGCTGAGTGCGGGTCGAGAGAACGAAACGGATCTCAGACTTCGGGCCACCGCCCACACTGCGCAGTTCATGGAAGTGGATGGCCAACCGCGATTTGGCGTTTGCTCGCTCAATGTCTGCTCCGGCGTCTTCTTCCGCGACGCTAACGAACGGCAGTGCAACAAACTTAGTCTGCACCTGTTGCGCGTAAATATCCGGGGCTGCATCGAGCACCGTGCGCATAACCTGCAACTGCTGGGTGACGTCTTCAGCGCTGTCCGCCACCACGGATCCATACACCGCACCCCCAACCGCGGCAAACGGCAATGCCAGCACGACCATTAATCCGGCGCCAGGCTCACCACTTCCGGCGGCGCCATCCATCAGCCCGCCCACCGCGCGCCCCATACCGGACGCGGCGCCGGAACCTTTGCCGGTGGTAATGCCGCCAATATTCTCGGCGGTGCGGTAGCGCGCCTGCACCTGTACGTCGCCAAGTTGGGCACGATGTTGCTCGCTCAATACTGTGGGCTTGGGGGTGTACGTGGTGGAACACCCGCCCAATACCACCAACAGGAGCATTCCGCTGATAAGCGCGCTGGTAAATGACGTTCGCATGGCTTTTCTCCCTACATAATGCAAGCAGGAAGTTATAGCGCGCGCAGCTCAGGGTCCTGAGGCTGCGAAAAAGGATTCTTAGGCTTTCTTAAGGGCTAGTTAAGACGTTGTTTTTCAAGATCTTTTATCAGATCGTCGCTCAACCCCAATTCTGCCAACATGGGCTCAAAGCCCGCCTGGGATTGCAGGATTTCGCACTCTGGAGCGGACAGAAACTCAATATAGTCGCTCTTCAACCCATAATTGTAGGCCGCCAACGCCCGGCCGGGCTCCTGCAGCAGCACCCAGATGCCAAAATGAAAAGCAAAGGGTATCTCACCCGACTCAATGGCTTGAACGGAGGCTTGTACTGCCGCTGCACGTTGCTCGCTCGCCTCCAGTCCGCGAGCGAACACTTTCGCCCAGTCACCCGGTAGCCGAAGATTGGTCAACGTCGTCGCCAACTCGTCAAACTGGCCCGCGCGGTACAGGTACAGCACGTAGGCCATGGAGCGAAAGTCCAACGCAAATCCCAGCTCCTCGGCGCGCACAAACTCCCGCTTCGCGGCGGCCATGTCGTTCATCCACAAGTGCGTGACCGCCAGACGATCGCGCAACACGGGTGTCGCGGGTTGCAGATCTACCGCGTTCTGCGCGTAATCGCGCGAACCGGGATAGTCGCCCACCGCGCCGAGTAACATCGACATCCAGTAATGTGCGAGCGCATTGTTCGGATCCCCCGCCAACGCCGCCCGCAAACTCTCCTGGGCGCCGGCCCAATCCCGCGCGCGCAGACGCATGAAGCCTTCCAACGCCTGGGCCTGAGAGCGCAAGGAGGGGTCTGCCTGCACCGCGGTATTCAGATGCGCACGCGCCAGGGCAAAGTGCTCGAGCACGGGTTTCTGGGTATAAAACGGTTCCAGCGCCACCACTTGCGCCAACGCCAGACGTGCGGCGGCAAACCCGGGATCCAGCTCGATCACCCGCTCCAATAGAGCCTGGGCGCGGCCAATATGCTCGCCCCCGCGCAACGACCAGTGATAACGCGCTTGCAGGTACGCGCGGTACGCCTCCTCGTTGAGCGGTGCGCGTGCTGCGGGCAGCTCGTCGATGCCGGCACCCACGCGCTGGTTCAAGGCGCCGCGCAGCTCGTCCAGTACTTTGCCGGACAACGCCTGGGCGTCCGCGGCACTGAACTGCCGCGCCCACACACTGCGGCCGTTGGCCGCGTCCACCAGTTCCAGCGCCAACTCATACTGCCGTGCCGCCTGGGTCAGCGCGCCCTCCAATACATAGTCGGCGCCAAACTGCTCGGCAATGCCCTGCACGCCGACATTCGGGTCGCGCACAGCGAACGACCAACTGCGGGCCACCACCTCCACGCCACGCCCAGTGCTGACCATGTTATGCAGGGCGTCATTCAGGCCGTTGGCCAGACCGCCGAGATCAGCCTGGGCCACCTTCACCGGCATCAACACCATGACCTTGCTGTCTGGAAAGCGCGCCAGATAGCCAAAGGCGGCGACCAACACGATGACCACCACAGCGCCTACCGCCACCACCACAGTTTTGACGGGCAATCTGGAGGTATCGGCGTGGGGCAGTGGCTCTACCGGCAATATCAGTTCATAGCCACGGCGTGGAAGGGTGCGGATGTATTTCGGGTCGGTGCGCTCATCGCCCAGGGTCGAGCGCAACAGGGATATGGCCCGGGAAAGCACCTCTTCGCCCACCACCGCGTCCGACCAGACGCTGTTGAGCAGTTGCTCCCGAGTGACGGTCGACTGTGCATTGGCCGCCAGTTCCACCAACACCTGCATCACCTTTGGTTCCAGATGGTGGGTTTCCCCGTCGATCACCACGCGCTCGCGCTGGGGCTCGACAAGGCATTCTCCCACCTTGAATCCGCCGGTTAAGTCACCGACATCGTGTTCGGCCAATTTGTTACCAGTAAAACCCCTCGCCTCAAGCCTAAACCAGCCGCGCCCGAGAAAGAAGGCATGGAGTACTAGTCAGGAGTGAACAAGGTTAGGTACTATCGCGGCCGGATTTTTCATTTTGAGCTGAATATTGCTGGTTAGAGTGTTTGTTGCTGGAGTGCTTGGCGCTGTGTTGCTCACGGGATGCAGCATTCCGCAATTTCCCAGATTCAAGATGCCGCGGTTGTATCGAATCACCGTGCAGCAAGGCAATGTCATAACTCAGGAGATGGTAGACCAGCTCAAGCCAGGCATGACGCGCAGCCAGGTGGCCTTCATTATGGGTGAGCCCATTCTGCGTAACACCTTTGACCCGGACCGCTGGGACTACATCTATACCGTGTACCTGCCGGGCTATTTCGAACAGGAAAACCGTCTGAGTCTGTTTTTTCAGGAAGACGTGCTGGCCTATTTTACCGGGGACTACGCGCCCTCGGATGCAAACCCCGACGCGACACCCGACGCCGAGGAAGCAGCCGACCCAGAGCCTGAGGAAACTGTAGGCTAGGTTTCGAACTACTGATCCTGTTGCTGGCTTTTTGCCCGGCGCCGCCGCGCTTCCTTAGCGTCTACCTGTAGCTCCCGATATATCTCTACCCGGTCGCCGTCGGCAAGCACCCGATTGGGCTCACATACCTGGCCATACACGCCAACGGCGTGGGCGCCGAAGTCGACGTCATCAAATTCCGGCCGCGCCGACGCCATTTGCAGCGCATCTCCCACCACCGCACCCGCGGCCAGTGTCAACGTGCACACGCGCTGATGCCCGGTTAAGGCATACACCACCTCAACCTGCATTGGCCTGGCCTGCAATACGCTCACTGAACGCATCCACAAGCCGGTTCGCCACACGATCGGCAATGGGGCTCAACAGCCGCGTGAGCATACCCTTGGGTTGGTACTCGATGCGCAGATCCACGCGGCAGCCCACCTCGCCCAACGGGGTAAACTGCCACTGACCTTCCAGGCGCTCGAATGGGCCCTCGCGTAGCGACATGACCACCGATTCGTGCAGCATGTGACGGTTGGAGGTGACAAATGTTTCGTGCAAGCCGCGCCCGGCTACCGCGACTTTGGCCACCAGGCCATTGTCGCTGGTCTCGAGCACCTCCACGGCTTTGCAGCCCGGCACAAATTCCGGATAGCGCATGACATCCACCACGACCGCGTAGGCGACACTCGGCGTTACCTCTAGAAGTGCAGTGCGTTCCAGGGTGCGCACTAGTTGAACAAACCCTCAATGAGGGGCAACAGAATGTTGATGAACACAGCCAGCACACCCAGAGGCGCGACGATGCCACCAACGATCTTCCACATGCCCATGGCAGTTCCACTTTCCAAACCAAGCTGTTTGCGCAGTATCAGCTTCGGCAGCACCCACACTGCAAACACAGCGATTAACAAGCCGCCTAACGGCAGCATGATGTTCTGTGACACGTAGTCGACGAAATCAAACACCGTCAAACCACCCACTACAGTGAAGTCCGACCAGACATTGAAAGAGAACACCGTGCCCAGCCCGAGAATCCAGCAGATGACGCCGAGGCTGATTGCCACGCGCTTACGCTTCGCGTTGTACTCCTCCACCAGGTAGGCCAGCGCCGGTTCCGTGAGTGAGATGGCGGAAGTGAGTGCGGCAAAAGTCACCAATATGAAAAACAGTGACCCGAACACCGCGCCGAGAGGAAACTGGCCAAACGCCAGCGGGATAGTGACAAACATCAATCCCGGGCCTTGCGCGGCATCCAACCCATTGGCGAACACGATGGGAAAGATCGCGAGCCCCGCAGCGATGGCAACGGTCGTGTCCAGCGCGGCAATGGTCACCACCGTGCCGCCGATACCGGTGTTGTCCGGCAGGTAGGCCCCATAGGCCATCATCGCGCCCATGCCAAGACTCAGGGTAAAAAACGACTGGCCCATGGCGATCAGCCAGATTTGCGGGTCGGTAAAGGCGGCGGGGTCTACCGAGAACATGAAATCCCAACCCTGCTGGAAGCCACCGGAATTCACGCTGTAAACCAGCAAAGTGACCAGCAGCAGAAACAAGATCGGCATGAACAGACGAATCGCCGTTTCCAGGCCCTTGGTCACACCCTTACCCACAATCCATATGGTCAGCACCATGAAGATGGTCTGCCACAGGATGAGTTGCAGGGGCTGGCTTAAAAACGCATCGAACGTGGTGCTCGCGCCTTGGGCATCGATGCCTTCGAAGGTGCCCACCGCGGTGAGCCACACATAGTTCATCGCCCATCCGGCGATCACCGCGTAGTACGACAGAATGAGAAATCCGGCCAGCACGCCCATCCAGCCGATGAGCACCCAGAACCCGCTGGACTCGGCCCGCTCAACCAACGAGCGCATGGTGTTGATGGGGCTGTGGCGCCCCTCCCGGCCCATCATGACTTCGCTCATCATGATGGGAATGCCAACGATGGCTACGCACACCAGATAGATCAGCACAAACGCGCCGCCGCCGTTCTGGCCAGCCACGTAGGGGAACTTCCAGATGTTACCGATGCCTACCGCCGACCCCGCCGCTGCCAACACAAACAACCAGCGCGACGACCACATGCCGTGGCGAGATTTAGTTTCAGGTGCCAATGCCATAGCTAAGAATTCTACCGCGTGAAATACGCCGACATTCTACTACCTGGGACACGGCATGCCATGCGAGGGAACTGATATACTCGCCCACCCGCAAACGGCCCTGCCAGACACCTACGGCAACCACTTTGAGCAAATCCGGCAAAAAGAAGAAAGGCGATCCGTCGAGCACTATCGCGCTCAACAAGCGCGCGCGCCACGACTACCACCTGGAACAGAAGTTCGAGGCGGGTTTAGCGTTGCAGGGTTGGGAAGTGAAAGCCATTCGCGACGGCCGCGTGCAGCTGGCGGAAAGCTATGTGTCTTTACACAAGGGCGAGGCTTATCTCGCCAGCGCCAACATCACCCCGCTGACCAGTGCATCCACCCATGTGGTCCCCGAACCTCAGCGCAACCGCAAATTGCTGCTGCATGCCCGGGAACTGGCGCAGATCTTCGCCGCAGTCCAACAGAAAGGTTATACCTGCGTGCCAACGGCCAT
>Ga0315336_1001033_pt1 | contig 60827 bp, 48 predicted proteins | sample ASW5metaG_FD_204512 | JGI IMG/M metagenome (GOLD analysis project Ga0315336, IMG submission 204512) | Ammonia-oxidizing marine archaeal communities from Monterey Bay, California, United States - ASW #5 | ecosystem: Environmental > Aquatic > Marine > Intertidal zone | place: USA: California...
GGTAGTCGTTCCATTCTCCCAGCGGTTTCATGGTCGCCTTCCCGTCAAGGTCGGTGGCCGTTCGTTTGCCCGATGCGTCGATGACGGTTTTCTTTCCATTGGCGGTCAGCAATTCGGGCCCTTTTCGCATGTGCAATTCATCACATACGCCACCGAGATACGATCCACTCTGATAAATGTCCGCCTGATAGCCGACAGCCAGTCCATTGGGCTTGAGCACACTGCGAAACTGAACCCCCGAATTACAGCCGTTTCCAGTTACGCGGAATTTGAGTTTGAGATCGAAATCGGCCACGTCGCCGCCCTGCCACACCATGAATTGATTCGACGTGCACGGGTTCTTGGGCGTCGACTGCCCCGTGATCGCACGGTCCCGCACCGACCAGTAACTCATGTCCAGCGCCTTCCAACCCTTCAACGATGCGCCGTCAAAGATGGGCTGGAATTCCTCCGCCGACAGCGACCCGGCGGTCAGGACGACGGACAGGCACAATACGAAAGGCGTGAACGGAGATGTTCGTTTCATGATGAGGAACTTACTGAATCTAGAAATGGAATTCCCATCGACTTTGGCAATGATCTCAAGTCCCGTCACAGATATCAACTCTACCCAAGCCGTGTTGTGGGTCGGTCGGGAGCAGTCATGGGCGGTTGTGAATCGCAGGGGAGATGTGAGCACCTACTGGCGATACATCAGTTCGGTTTCCCGAAGCGTCTATCAATTCGTAACCGTCGCAAGCGTAGACTCTGACTTGCTGCGGTGTAATTCACTGCGGTGGCAAACGTAGTTTGCCAAGACGATTGGGTCACATCGACCGACGCCCTATCCCGAATAACGTATGGACTGTGTGAGACACGCCATCAAACGACCCAATTACGGCACGACTCAGCGAGTGCCGTAAAACGTCTCTCGCGAGCAATTCGGGACTGCTGAGTCGGTGGCGGTCAGATTCTGACTTTTCGGCGACGCATCAATCGAACGTACGATGCCCCGACCTGATCCATGGACTCGTGACGTCGAGTGCACTTCGCGGAGTTACGCGGTCCGGGACTGACATCTTGTTGGGGATGGCCATCGATGGGCAGCCTGTCGCTTGGCGAGGTGCCGGGAGCAGCGGTCACGAGCCTTCTTGCGACTCACATTGCCCACAAATGTTGGCTGTGTGGTACATTTACGGGCGAGTACCGACCGCTTCGTTGTGACGCTAACGCGTTGATCATGGGGTCTGCTTCGAACTGACGACTATGAACAATCTGTCCAAAGTGTTTTCAGAAGAGAAAACAACGCCATGAAAACTGAGCTTGCGGCTATCGTGTTATTCCTTCTGGCGTCGTTGCAGAGTTTGGCAGCCTTTGGGTCAGAGCCTGGGGACTGGCCGATGGCTGGACGGTCGCCTTCGCGAAACCCGGTCGTGCCGGACGGCAAGGCTCCGACGGATTGGGACTATGAGACTGGATCGAACATCAAGTGGTCGGCGTATCTCGGATCGCAGACATACGGTACTCCGGTTGTTGCCGACGGTCGTGTGTTCGTGGGGACAAACAACGGTGAGGGCTATTTGGAGCGATATCCTAGCAACGTCGACCTCGGTTGCTTGCTCTGTTTTCGAGAAGCGGACGGCCAATTCCTTTGGCAGTTTTCAGCCGAGAAACTCCCGTCCGGACGCGTCCACGACTGGCCAATGCAGGGCATCGGTTGTCCGCCGCTGGTCGAAGGCGAGCGGATGTGGTTTGTCTCGAATCGTTGGGAAGTTGTCTGCCTCGATACTCGGGGGTTCCATGACAGCGAAAACGATGGTCCAGCCCGCAACGAGAGGATCACGAGTCAGTCGGAAGCCGATGTCGTGTGGAAGCTCGATCTGATGGCGCAACTCGGTGTCCATCCGCATCCAGCCGGCATGGGACCCGATCGCCGTTGTTCGGTCGCAACTTTCGGTAACAACATCTATGTCATCACCGGCAACGGCGTTGATGAGGGCCATACAAAACTTCCAGCACCGCTGGCTCCCAGTCTCGTTTGCTTGGACAAACACAGCGGCAAGGTGATTTGGACCGATAATTCACCTGGCGGCAACATCCTGCATACTCAAGTCGCCAGTCCACTGGTGGCGAACATCGCCGGTCGGCCACAGGTTATTGTCCCCATGGGGGACGGATGGATCCGCTCCTTCGACGCGGAGTCCGGTGAGCTGTTCTGGAAGTTCGACATGAATCTTAAAACAATGAAATGGACACTGGGAGGAGGGCGTGGAACCCGGAACAACATCTTAGCGACTCCGGTTCTGTATGAAGGCCGAATCTATATCGCCAATGGACAGGAAATGGAGCACGGCGAAGGACTTGGCCGACTGGTCTGTCTTGATCCGACGAAGACCGGCGACATCAGTTCAGAACTCGCCGTCGACCGCAATGGAAAAGCGATTCCTCATCGTCGTTATCAGGCCGTCAATCCCCAAAAAGGCGAAAAGGCTTTGGCCAATCCCAATTCTGGACTCATTTGGGAATTCATCACAGAGGGTGAGGAATTCGAAGACCAAATGCATCGTTCGATCTCGTCGGTCGCCGTTCATGGCGGTCTGGTGATCGCTGCGGATGGTGCCGGACTCGTTCACTGTCTCAGCGCCAAAACGGGCGAACGGTACTGGGCCTACGACGTGCTGGCCGCCATTTGGTCTGCGCCGCTGATCGTGGGTGAAACCGTCTACGTGCCCGACGAAGACGGGGAAGTCAACATCTTTCGTCTCTCGGCAGATCCCAAGAGAGCCATGAAGCATGGCGAGTCAGGTCTGACCTTTGTTCGGGGCAAAAGACAAGACTTGGTGCCCCTCCGAGAAATCGCGATGAACTCACCCTTTCATTCGTCACCCGTGTTTGCCAACGGGACGCTTTACTTGGCGACGAAAAACCGACTGTATGCGGTTGCCGCGAAGCCATCAGCGAAGTCGGCCAACGCCGACGTCGGCTCGAAACCGCGGGGCAAGGAGCCGGCATCTACCAAACCTGTTCGAAAACGGGATAAACCAAATGAGAATCGCGTGCCCAAATCGGCATTCGTTCCGACACCGAGAGATGTCGTTGTCCGCATGCTCGAACTTGCCGACGTCACCAGCAAGGACACGGTCTGCGACCTCGGCTCCGGAGACGGACGCATCCTCATTACGGCGGCCCAGAAGTATGGGGCGAAGGCTGTCGGCTTCGAGATTGATCGCCCGTTGGTCCAACAATCGAAGAAAGATGCCGCAGCAGCGGGCGTTGCCGATCGTGTGACCGTTCATCAAACCAATCTCTTCAATGCCGACGTGTCGGCTGTCAGCGTGCTGACGCTTTACCTGTACCCCGTGCAGAATCGCAAACTGCTCCCGCGTCTGAAGAAATTACGCGACGGAGTGCGCATCGTGACACATCGATACAGACTGCCGGGGATCAGGCCTGACAAGGCCCTGAGTCTGGATTCAAGTGAGTCGGGCGAAACACACAAGATTTTCAGATATACAACGCCGCTCCAGTCGGAAGATGCTGCCGACGATTGATCAAAACAAGCCGTCGTGACTGGTCGAGGGACGGCAGCATTTTCGTTCCGGAATATGTGCGTGCAATAAAATGACATCACCCTGATCGATGGAGGCCTGGTTGTGAACACGACCGGTCGTAAGCTGAAACCTTGGCACGTCGCGTCCGCCTGTCTCTCGATTCTGGCTGCCATACATCTTTCGTCCGGATGTGATCTCGCCGGGGCAGAGACACAACCAGCCGAGACGGGCGAGGCTCCGGCTTCCGACTTCAAGCAGCATTTTCTGCGACAGGGCGACGGCAAGAGAGGCTGGAAGCTGAAGCGCGCGGAAAGCCAGATGCTTCGCTTTGGTCAGCGTGGATGGAGCGTGGGATTCGGCATTACTCAAATGGACAACGGAGAAGTTCTGCTGCTTGGGATGTGCGATGTTCGGAAAAGCCTGTGGTATGCAGCGGGAACGGGCGAGCAAACATTGATCGCCTTCAGCAAAGATCGCGGGAACACCTGGACGCGATTGGAGCGGATCGTCGACGGCAGCGGTCACCAGACCGGGCGGCCCACGATGTTAGCCGATTTGGGTGGCGGCAAGCTCACCTACATGGGCGGCCAGAACAAACGCTACTTCAGCGAAGATTACGGACGAACCTGGTCAGGCGCGCCGGTTCAGCCCTGCAGCCGCGGCGGTCGAATGGAAGCCGAAGGCAATCCACTCATCGACCGGGATACACAAGGAAAGATGACGCGACTGGCCGAAATTGGGTTCAGTCGGGTGGGAAAACCTGCTGGCGCGCCCGATTTCTACCCCGGCTTGAACTTCATCCGCTGGTCCGACGACGGTGGACGGACGTGGAAGGACGAAGTGAGACCTCTCAATTGGAGTGCCAGCGAAGGTTCTTTGATCCGCGCTCAGAATGGTTGGATCGTTGCCGCGTTACGGACGTCGCCGCCCACTACGTATGCCGGCGCCTCCGGTGACGAGTATCGCTGCACGCGGGTGTCGATCTCCAAAGACGAAGGTCGATCCTGGTCCGACCCAAAGCCTCTATTTGACGGCCGAATGCATCCGCACCTGTTACGAATGCCCAACGGCGACATCGTGATGACGGTCGTCGTCCGGCACGATTTGGATGGCGGCCAGCGCGTCAGTTACCGAAGAGGCTGCGAGGCCGTGATCAGCCACGACAACGGCCTCACCTGGGACTTAAGCCGTAAGTATATTTTGGATGAATGGCAATTCCACGACAGCCAGCAACCCGGTCATGGCCAAACCGGCCATCTCTACTCGACACTGCTGGACGACGGATCGATCCTGACGGTCCACAACAATTACCTGACGATGGGCATGACGCTCATCCGTTGGCGGCCTTGAGCCGAGTTGTGTCCGCGTCGCGAAATGACGACGATTAGTTTCAAAACCCTCTGTTGTCGAATCCATCCACTAGAGCAGAATGCTCTATTTCGTGCCCGCGAAGAGTGCGTTTCGGACTAGCAACTGAGGCGAAGCTGACGGGCGTCAGGTTTGGCGAGGGCGGTAGTAACAAACGAGGCTACCGCGTCGAATTGTGTTTGACTACCGCGTGTCGTACTTCGCCTGCGCACTGCTCGGCGAACGATACTTGCTTCCCACGAGGCAGAAACGGGCATGGTTTTTCGTGAGTTGCTCTAGTTGTCGCGATTGAGATCCGCCCACAACCGGGTTTTGACACGACGAATGCGGCCAATCTCCCGCCAGGAAGTGGGCCATGAATTGATCGCGTCGAAAGATCTGACTACCTACGGAGCGTAGCGAATTATGGCCGGTGAGGTGGACACTGAGCAGGTACAATCAGCGTGATGTCGCCGGCGAGTCACCGAGTATGGCGGCTTCGTCAAAGACGGCGTGGTTGATCTGCGTCCGGCGTCGCGACGTGTAAACGACGTGAATCTTTCCATCCCTGGTTTGGATCGCCACCGGATATGCGGCACTGTCTCCCGGCTCTTTGACGATGTCGCGCCGATAGGGGTAGGTCTTGTCATTGTCGGTCGAGATCGCCACGGTCAGCGGCATACGACGCGCTTCGTTGTTGTCGTTGAACACCATTAACAGGTGACCGTTCCTCAACTTGATGAAGTCGAGCGCAGAATTCGGATTGTGAAACGCCGATCGTTTCGCCGGGCTCCAAGTTCGGCCTCCGTCCCGCGATTCCGACCGGAAGGCGACTCCATCAGGCATCGGCTCGAAGTTGCCGCCGCGCCGAATGTAGGCGATCAAATACTGGTCGTCAATCTGAACCGCTTGAGCCTGTAGGTTGCCGATTTCCTCTGAAAAAATCCGGTTCGTTTCGGACCAGACTTTCGTCTTGGGATTGAATCGCATGAAGTAGCTACAAGTATCCACGGCCGTTCCCTCACGATCTTCTCCGGTTTCGTGATACACGGGCAACAGGTAATCGCCGTCGTTGAGCACGATCGGGCAACTCCTACACATCGTTCCCTCTTCGAATGAGAGCAAGTATGAATCCGACCAGGTGTGGGCGCCATCCTTCGAGATCTTGTATTTGATTCGCGCCGAGGACCAAGTCGGTCCGTAATTCGTAACGTAAAACAACCACACAATTCCATCCGGTGCCTGCCAAACCGCTCCGTTGCCGTCTGAACGATTCGGCGTGTCGGCGATGACTTTTAGATCGGTCCACCGCTTGCTGCCTTTCGCAAGACGCAATCCATACACGGCTGTGTCTCCTTCGTACTCCCCTTCGCCGCCGTAGTAAGCGATGTACAAGTCACCGTTGCGTAGCTCGGTGATCGTCGCGGGATGCTTGTAGCTTCCGGGAGACTCAAGACCGATGACACGGTTGATGGTAATTTCGTCTGACAGGCCTAAGGACGGCCACAAGGCGATGGAAAGCAGGCTGGCAACAAAAACTCTCATTGAACGAACCTCTCGCACTTCTCGTTGTTTGGTTAAATCGTCGACCTGAGGGCTAATTCGTCCCATTCTACCAGCGCGTGGCGACCGATTACCAACACCCTTTCGGGAGAGGAAGCGCTCAGTGTTTTGTGTTTTGGGCACGAAGGGACGTCGATGTACGTCAATCTAATAGGCCGATCCGCACTCGCCTCTGCACGATTGTCTATGACCAACGCATGCACTTGAACCATCGAGCCGCCCGTCCGAAACTTGGGCACCGGTTTGGTCCGGTTGTTGCGGAAAAAGAAACGAGTCGTCGCCGATTAAACGGACCCCATAATAATGGATATTGCGGCACGCCCATGATTAAACGGACAAACGGCAAACGTTGATTGAGCAAGACTCGGAAGACATCGGTGATCGTAGGGGATCAAAATGACCGCGCCCTTCGCCCCTCCTCCGTCCCGGGCATTCGTGCTGGTTACGTTCGGATTAGCCGCTGTTGCAATCGCCATGCCCTTTGTGCGGCGCAACGACTGGATCGGATGGATCGCATTCTTGACCTTTGTCGTGGTCGCAATCGGATTGTGGATGATTTTGATTTGGGGCTTCGCGCGAGCGGCAATCGAATGGTGGCGAAATCGATCCGAATCAGACTGACGTCAAACACCGTGTTCGGCCCAAGCCGCATAAAGGAAATCGGGCCTTCTGCACGGCGTTCAAAACTCCTTGAGCAAATCTTCCTCTCGCGCGCTCTGATTGATGCTGATCAGCACATCGCTGGGCAGATAGCTCAAGAAGCTCGCACCGAAGTTGAGGCCGCGTTTGGCGTAGATGATTTCAGCCGCGTCATCCTTCGGCTTGATGGCCATGTCGAACACGGCGTCCTTCTGGTTGACCGTTCGCATCCACTTCACGAGATCGCGATAGGCCTGCTCTGCCTCGTTGCTTTGAAAGTACGACCCACGGCCGGCAAACGCCGGCCTGTCGAGATCGGGCGGTCCTGCGAGTTGCTCCGGGTCGGGCACCTTGACCGAGACGATTCCGGTTTTCTTTTTCAAGACGAGTATCGCGGAAATCCGTCGCGCGAACTCATAGCCGGCCCAGACGCCGAACAACCTACGTTCATTAAGTGGTTTGCCTTTGACCAACGCTTGCGCTTGGTCCATGTAGCCGCCCAGTTCCTCTACGAGCGCCGGTGTGAACATCAAATGCAGGCCTCTCCCACCGCTGAAGACGTGGTGTGGATGTTCTTCCAAAGCCGTCATCAATCGCTCGTGGTAAGCCTTCATGGGCGCCGCTGCGGGGCCATAGTAGTTCTCGTAGTAGAGGTCCAATTCGGCATCAACGTCCAAGTCGGGATTCCAAGCCAACTTCATGTACATGTAGAAATCCAATCCGGCAGGCCCCCACGAGATGACCGACGGCAAGTAATTTCCCTCGATCCCGAGTTGACGATACGTCCGCATACGGTCAGCAATCGTCCGCGTAATCGGAAGCGGCCCCGGCCAGCCATACCCGTTGTAGTACAAAAAGGTCATCAGACTATCTGGTTTTAACGCGGACCAATCTTTCGCCGTCCGCACAAAGAGGCTGTTCGAACGACTCGACTTGTCGAGCAGCTTGTTTCTCCAATCGTCCCATCCGTTAATCGGGCAGAGCATGATGACCGCGTTCGGTTCGAGTTGCTCGAGGTTCGTCGGCGCGGCCGTATGTGTGGAGTAAGCCAACCATTGCACTTTCAACCAGGGGGCTTCCTTGGTGATCGTCTGCGCGACGAGATTGCCGAACCCGGAGACACGATTACTCACTTGCCCGCCGATACGCGCGTTGGGTGGGCCGCCCAACGCTCGACACAGCTCACATTGGCAGGCGCCTCCCCGGGCGTCACTCGGCTCCACGGAGATGCTGGACCGGTGGGGATTTCGTTTGGCCTGGGCGATCAGTTTTTCCGCAATGATCCGCTGGACCTCTGGGTTTCCCGGGCAGAGATCGTAGGGAACGCGTTTGCCGTCGACGAGCGCGAAATACTCCGGATGCTCATCGAAGTACTCAGAGGCGGGGATGAGAAACGGCCAGTTGTGTCTTCCGATCGAGTGATCGACCAAGCCGCCGAACTTTACTGCCCGTTCGGGTGACCAGAACCCGGCGTTCGTTCGACTGCGCACGGCCCAAATCACGGCCTGCAGGGTTTCCTCGGCCGTTTCTTCACGCGAATAGCTCTTCCCGCCGGACATGGCGGCGCGCATCGTGTAGGACGGCTTCCGCGAGGTCGTCGTCCCAATCGTCAGCTCGATTTCCTTCAGCGACGGGACATGCTCACCCCACGGCTCGGGGCGGTACCAGCGGACGCCGAGATTTTCCAGAAAGTCATAGACTCCATACAGGGTTCCCGCATCTCGCGCCTGCTTCCCCAGTGATGCCGGCCGACGGCCTCCGACAATTGCGATGCGGTTTGGCTGGACGTCGATCACGTACTGTTCAACGTCCAGGCCGGAAATGTCGAAAGCCGACGTCAACGCGCTCTTGCCGATCGCGATGACCTTGAGATCGCCACGCCGTAGTTCGAGAACAGAGACAATCCGAATTGTGCTGCCGGTGATTTTATTGAGATAGGTGGCCAACTCCTCGGCTGCATACGTCTCGGATGCGAGAGCGTCGGCCCCGATGACGATTATCGGAGCAGGTTGATCCGGCCCTATCAACGTCATCGTCTCAGCCGCCGCCCCAACCGACCCAGCAAGAACGAAAAGAAACCCAACTGCGAAAGATGATTTTGGTTTCATACGTTGCCGTCCCTTATCAATTCGCTCGATTGGCAGAATACGAATCAACCCCCCCCGATAATCAGTCGAGCACGTCCTCCATGATACGTGTGGCTGAGCTGACCTCAAAACACATTAGCTTCATAACCGTAATCGAGCGGCTCGTTCGCACCGGCCACTTTGGTCGTTGACGTTGATTTCAAGACCGGCCGGGAGACCCGGCGTTACCGCGTTTGCGAAAGGCAAAGCTATACAGGCTCGCGCTTTTCAGGTGGAACTTCAGGCTAACAATCTGGCCTGCCAGCGCTGAAACGTCGGCATTTGAGCCGAAAGAAACCGTGTGGCGCAACGCGTCTCCGGAAAACGGATGAGACCGTTTGAAATCTGGCAGTCGCCGGCCAGCCGCGTCGCACAGCTCAATCGCCACATGGCCTTTTGACTTGGTTGCCGCGTTGATGACGAGCCGATCACCGGAGAACCGGAATGGAACCGTCGTCAGCGTGCCTCCTTCGACCGAAGCATCGACTGAAACGAAACGGTCCAACGGCCAGGTGACCAATCCAATCGCCGATCCATAACGGCTGCCACGAGCGGTCGGCTTGCCGTCGAGCTCAGGAACGATTAGCGCCGGCGTACCGTGCGTGTAATTTGCGCCTCCATAATACAATCGAATTTCATCGCCCACGCGAATCGCTTTGGCGGCGGTGGTCTGATAGCTGCAATCCCACTCGGCCAAATCATCGCCGATCGCGATCACCGGCGTGCGGAAGGGTCGTTCCCAATGAACCAAATCGCGCGAGACGGCAAGCTGCACCTCCTGGGGGCCATCCTGATTCGTTCCGAACCGGTCCTTATTGTTCACGGTAAACATCCACGGAAATCCGATCGTGCAGCTCTCCGCTAGGTAAATCCCGATGCCATAAAAGTCGGTATGAATCAGCTTCTCGTCGTCGGGACGGTCGAGAATCGGACGTACGCGCTCGAGCCGCGAAAGCGAGCCGACGTCGTCGCGCAAATCGGTTTCCCAGGAAGAGACAGGTTCGGTCCAATTCACAAAATCCTTGCTCGTGATCGTCGAGAAAAGCCGGCGACCGTGTCCTCGCCACAACCGGCCGATTTTTGGGAATGCCACATAAATCCGACGCCGCGGATCCCAGAAACCAGTGATGACATCGGCGTTCGGCGCAATCGGCTTTTTACTTTCGCGCGTCCAGTTGAGTCCATCGGGGGAGACCATGGTGCGATAACTGGGAGCTTTTGTGGACGTGGCGGCGTCGGCGTACCAGGAGAAGCAGATCATCTTGTATCGCCGCGCCGGATCGGTTTCGTCCACATCTTTGTGAATACTCGGCAGCTTAAACCGGCCAACGGCGTTGTGGGGCTTGCCATTTTTTGACGGAATCGTCCCGACGTCCGGCTTATCCCAATGAATCCCGTCTTGGCTTGTGGCGTAGCAGGTGAGCGTGTTGTGATCGAAATACTCGGTCTTGTTGCCGGCGAGATACCACATTTTGAAGATCTGTTCTTCACGGTCGTACATCACATCGCCGTATACGTACGTCAGCCAGCCTTCCCACGGACGATCGGGCTTGAGCACCGGATTGGCTGGGTGCTTCTTGCCCTGATGTTGAGTGAACCAAACACGCTCGGCCTCACGTACCAGAACCTTATCGACAAACAATTGCGCCTGATCCTTGACGTCCAATATCGACTGCGCGGCCAGATCGGCCGCGCTCACCGCGTGGATCAACGCGATCAACAACATCTGTCGAGACGTTCGTGCGGATCGTTGCATCATTCACACTCGTGAAAAGAATCGGAGAGCTTGCCTGCCGCCAAAGTAGCTATAGTAATTGTGCGGACATCCCGAAGACGATGCAACCAGGAGTCACCTTAGAACTGGTCTCAATACCCGCTGATGGACGACGTGAACCCTTTGTCCGAAGAGTCGATTTCGCCCACAACCGAGTTCCAGGATGGGTTCTACAAGGATTCCAACCGCGCCTCATGTTCCATGGTTATGATAGTTCTGTGCCGTGTGACAAAGTTTCTGTGCTACTTCTGCGCCAATCGCTGGCCGCGCCAAGTTCTTGCACGCCGAAGTGCTTCATGCGTCATCGTGCTTTCGCGTTCGAAATTCCTTTCCGGCACAATTTCGGACTTGATGTCCAACGGCAGTCGGGACGACGGCGTTATACCTCAGGAGTGCCAGACGTAATCTAGTATGCTCCGCAGAGTTTGAACCAACGGCTAGGCTCGGTTAAGGTGGCGAGATCACTTGTACTAGCAACAGACTGTTCGGATAATCGCACGACCCCTTGCGGCTCGCACAGCAGCTAGTCAAGACAAAAACGTTCCAGAAATCTCACCTCCGAACGCACAGCACGAGACTCAGGCCATGAACCGAATTGAACAGACCAAGCTGCTGAATCGGCTGACCGAGGCGGACCTCGATACCTTGCTGAGCGTGACACCGGACGCCGCCAGCAGCATTCCGGCAAAAGCGGCGGTGCAGGAGAAGATTGCCGCGTTGATCCGCTGGTCCGAAGGGGCCACCAGCACGCTGCCCGATGGTTTCGACGGCGTGTTTCAGAAAGCCTGCGACGTACTGCCAAATTTCTCCCCAGCCCGCCGCTAGAGCGCATTCGACACGAGTGTCGCGGGTCAGCTGTCTGCCTAGGCTCGGCTTACCAGATGTTGTGGCTGACGAAGACCACTCACGGTGCGTTTTGCGTTCAGAGGATTTTGGCGCCTGCCGCCCGCATTTCCTCAATCGCCCGTCTACAATCTCCCTCGATCGGCCTGGCGAGTACGAAATTACCCTTCGCATCAAATCGGCACTGGGCGACAGACGGTCCAAAGTGAGGCTCCTCGTTTCAGCACCGGACGCGAAGCCGAGGGCACTCTCTCGTTGATGGTTGGGAATTTGACGTAATGAAATCGCCGATTTCGGCCGCAAAGTCGATTCAACAGCACGTCGCACAAAACGCGTGAGAATCTGGGGCACCCAGCGCGCGTCGAAGACCGTATGGTGGTCCGGGAGGACTCCCCACGCTGCTCTTGGTCCAAAATCAAATATCGGCGATTTGTTCGGACTCGCAAAAAGCATATGAGTAAACGGCGCACGGCGAGAACAAAGGGACGCCAATCGAGTGCCGAAAGTTGAAAACTTTGATACTCACCAAGTCTGAACGTGGATGAGCCGGGTCGTCTCTTTGAACTCTGAGATCGCTACAACTTGGCACCACAATACTTGCAGTGGGCGGCGTCGGCATCGTGACCTTCCGCCATACATTCGGGGCAGACTTGCGTGGTCAGATCTTTGCCTCCGGTGTGAGCCAGCTCGGCCGATACGATACCCGTCGGCACGATGATCATGCAGTAACCCAGGATCATCATGCATGCCGCCAGAGCCTTTCCCGTCGCCGTTGTCGGTGAGTCGTCTCCGTAACCGACGGTCGTCATTGTCACGATGGCCCAGTACATGCTTCCCGGGATCGAGTCGAATCCGGTTGCAATCGGATCGCCTTCGGAGTCGACACGTCCACCTTCGATCAAATGTATGGCCGACCCGACGATGACGACGGCAATCAGCACGAACGACAAAAAGACGGCGACCTTGGCACGAGCCGACCAAATCGCCTGTCGTAGGGCCGCGGCTTCCGACAGCATGTGGGCCAGCTTGAAGATCCGAAACGCGCGCAATAGGCGAATCGCTCGGATGACTGCCAGACGCTGTGCACTTTGTCCCCCGTCGATAATGGGCAAGGCGATGATGTACGTCGGCAAGATCGCCAGCAGGTCGACGATGCCGTAGAAGCTGAAAATGTAGCGCAATGGGCGGCGGGCACAGACGATCCGCACCCCGTACTCGAATGTGAACAGCAGCGTGAAAAACCACTCCGCACTCTCCAGCAGTTCGGAGTGGTCTAAGCGAATTCCTGCGACGCTCTCACACATCACAACCAGCACGCTGAGCAGAATCGCAATCAGCAGCAGCACGTCGAACAGCTTGCCGGCGGGCGTGTCAGCTTCGAAGATGATCTCGTGCCACCGTTCGCGCCAAGAGCGTGCTTCGTGCTTCTGACTGACGGTCGTTGGTTTGGACATGGCTGGCACCGTGCGTTGATTCACTCGCCCCCAAGAGACAGCTATCAAACGGCATAGTACTGAGTCCCGGAACCTTCCGCCACGATTGAGGCCGCCAAATGCCCGGCACAGAGGCGCGCGCAGAACCTTCTCGGTACTGCCTCAATCCACGTCGGGCGAAGCGGCGACGGGAGCGTCGAGGCAGCCGAAGTCCGAGCCAATGGATGAAATCCCGAGGCCCAGCCGGCGCGTCAAGAACAGGGTCGTTTCTTGGCGTATGTCACGATTCACGGGTTCTTGGGAATTCCCAACGAAAAACCCGCGATTTGAGCAACGGGAGAGGCCATTTGAGTCCGTACCCGCTGGTAAGATCGTTCCTAGGTCTAACTCGACTACGGACTTTCCAAGTGCGTTAATCGTGAGGCGTAAGTTCGGCCTCCTTCGCAGCTACCGGCGGCCGATGTGGAAACTGTTTGACCCGACCCATGTGCTGCCGCATGATCATCTGAATTGGCGTTACCGCGAACAGACCAGGATAGAGCTGTCCGTACTTCTCACCAGGATCTCGCCGGATGTTGTAGAAATCCATTCCCGGCAGACCGCCGTGAGCGGCTTTGATGTGCACCTTGAAGTTCTCGTAGCGAATCGCCCCCAACTCACCCCCGCTGTAGTGGGCCATGAAATTGCGGCGCGAATGGCCTTCTCCCAACAGAAACAGGGGCGTCTGATCAACGCCATCCGTCACTCGGTCCGAAGGGATCCTGTCCGTGGCCCCTGCGAGTCGCGCCGCGGTTGTGAATAGATCGGTGACGTGCAAGAAGTCGTCGGGATCTTGCCCCGGCTCGATCATTCCAGGCCACCAAGCCATGGCCGGCACGCGAACACCGCCTTCGGTGACATCGCCTTTCGCACCCTTCAGCAGTGTATAACCGGCTGTCGGGTAAAACGCATACATCGGCCCGTTGTCGCTGATCCAGACGACCAGGGTGTTCTCAGCGATCTTTTCTTCACGCAGCGTATCAAGAAGCGATTGCATGTGCTTATTGTGCAGCACCATGAATGAAGCCTGCCGATTGTTCTTGTCGACGCCAGGTGCATTGAGGAATTCCTTCGATGCTGAGATCTGCAAAGCGTATGATGCCCAATAGACGAAGAACGGCTTCTCACCTTGGGCGCGTTCTTTGATCCAGGAGATCATCTGCTTGTTAGATTCATTCTCGAACGCTTCCTGCCGCTCTGGACTGAGGATTCCCGCAACCCCTTTGATCGGTTGTCGTTTCGTTCCCTTTCGACCGACGTAACCACCGACCGACATATCGATCCCGGTTCGCTTGAAATACTCTTCGTAGCCTGGGAAATCGGCAAACGGAAACGTCCCCGTCTGGTCCTTGAAACTGGCTTGCCACCAGTCCGGCGCTCCGTTGAACAACCCGTAATAGGCATAGTCGAAACCCTGATTCTCCGGCGAGTGCTCGGCCAATTCGCCGAGATGCCACTTTCCCCACATCGCGGTGTCGTAACCAGCTTGCGACAGGATCTCGGCAGTTGTGACTTCCTTGGACGACAGCCCATCTTCCATGCCAGGCCACAGGACGGAAAGCAGTCCTGTGCGGACAGGATGCCGCCCGGTCATGATGGCGATCCTCGAAGGCGTACATGAGGGCTCCGCATAGGCGGACCAGAAACGCATCCCTTCGAATGCCATTCTGTCGAGCGCGGGCGAAGGTGTTCCCCGGTGCTTGCCTCCACCTTGCCAGCCCAATTCTCCCCAACCAATGTCGTCGGTTAGAATGTAGATGATATTCGGCTTCTTACCGAACCGGGCTTCGAGAGCGGCGAGCTTCTGATTGATTGCCGTATCTTGTTCGGCCCATGCAGCGGCGTTGCGCTCTTGGTGAGCCAAGAACGGCCCGTCAGGCTCGATTGCCGAAGCTCGCGGGCTTGAAAACAGAATTGCACAAAGCAAAGAGATCACACACGTGTATTTCCCCATCGTTGAGGCTCCTTTTGAAAGAGATGTATCCTGAGACTCGGGTCCATCCCCAACAAAAAACGGAAAGGCGTTGTGAGCCCCTCCGTAGCGTTGACATCCAGCTAAGTCCAGAATCCGAGAAACGCTGACGAAAGTCAACCCGGCACTAGCATCGCGAAGTGGACTTCAGTGGTTCGACCGCTCGGCAAACCCAGCCGCAGCTTGCGCTGATACCGTGCGCAGTCCCAAAAACGTTGCGAACTTGAAGTGCGCCGGGGACCGGTTGCACGGCGTCCGTGGTAGCCAGTCTCAGATTCCTTGCGAGAGACGTTTTAGGGCACACCGCAACCAGTGCCGTAATTCCGTGTTTTGATGACATTCCGGAGAACCAGTTAAGTTGTTCGGAATCCTGATGTCCAGCGGGGCTCTGGTGTTCGGACTGTTTTGCTTGGACGCCATCAGGCCCAGTCGCGACACAAACAGCAAATTGCGCCTTGCGGCACAGAGGCCGTTGTATTCGAGAGCTCGTCGGACGGCTACAATGGCACACCAACGCCATGACTGACCATGTCATCTACGATCTGCTCATCATACTCGCTGCCGGCCTCGTCGCGGGTGTCGTCTGTAAGCGTTTGCGCGTGCCTGTGCTGATCGGATACATTCTAGCCGGCGTGCTGATCGCCGGTGGCGGGTTGGGTTTGATCCGTGAGCAAAGCCAGGACATTCGGCAACTCGCTGAAGCCGGAGTGTTCTTACTGTTGTTCGCCATCGGTTTGGAGTTTTCGCTCGACGAACTTCTGGGGCTTGGCCGGCACTTACTCGTTGGGGGCAGCGTCCAGATGGTGCTGGTGGCTGCACCCGTCACAGGCGCCTTGATTGCATTTGGTTTGGATTGGCGATCCGCCGTTCTGCTCGCTACGGCAGTTGCGTTTAGTTCGACAGTACTCGTGTTCAAAACGCTAGCCGAGTGGGGACGAACCAGCACTCCAGCCGGTCGCCGTGCAATCGGCATTCTTTTGTTTCAAGACGTGGCCCTCGTTCCGTTACTGCTAATCGTTCCGTTGCTGACTGGCGGCGGTGCGCCCAGCGTGATTGATTGCGTCGTGCTGGCTGCAACGTCCCTGGCGTTTGTCGGGTCCGTCGTCTTGCTGCGTTCGGTGTTGGCCGGATGGCTGATCCCGCACTTGGTCAGCCACCGCAGTCCGGAGTTAGTTGTTCTGGGCGCAGTCGTGGTACTCGGCGGGGTTACTTTCGCAGCACATCGAATCGGCCTACCACCCGCCGTTGGTGCTTTCGCCGCAGGTTTGATGCTCAGCGGCAATCGCTGGACCGCACAATTCGACGCACTGGTGATGCCGTTTCGCGAAACATTTGCGGTTGTGTTTTTCGTCAGTCTCGGTTTGCTGTTCGATCCGCGTGTCGTGATGGCCGATCCGCTTATTGTACTCGGATTGTTCGTCGCTCTGATCACCATCAAAGCCTCCGCCGCAATCATTGCTTTGCGTTTGACGCGACTCTCATGGCGATCATCCCTCGCGACGGGAATCGGTTTGGCCCACGTCGGCGAATTTGCCTTCGTGCTGGTTGCGATCGCATTACAAGCCGGCCTACTGGCGGAAGAGACGGCAGGGCGATTCGTCGCCGTGGCTCTAACGTCTTTGATGGTGTCACCGCTGCTGTTGCAATACGGGTTGAAGCACACCGCGCAGATCGTCGCCGCTGAAGCGGATACGAAACGCCACGGGACGACAGTCTCAGTGTCGCAGAGTTACTCGCTTGTCATCGGAATCGGACCCCTCGGCGGTCGCATTGCATCGCACTTGGAAACGACCGGCCATGAAGTATGCGTGATCGACCGCAGCCCACTCAATCTGCAACCGTTCGAACAACAAGGTTTTCACGCCGTCGCGGGTGACGCAGCGGACGAGGAAACGCTCAATCGGGGTCACCTCCAGCGGGCAACTCTCGCCGTCGTCTGTGTTCCTGACGACTCGGTCAGTCTTACCGTCGTTGGCCTGATCCATCGCATCAACGCGAACTGCAAGATCGTCGTCCGTTGCCACTTCCAATCGAATCGGCCTCGCCTGGTGAAGGCCGGTGCGTCGCACGTTATCAGCGAAGAATCGCAAACCGGCGAAGCGTTGATCCGCCTGCTGGAAGAAGGGGACGGGAAAACTTCTCCAGCCGAGGGTGGCTGAATTGCGGCTATTCGGGCTACTCCACGAGTCAAACACGCTAGACGGCCTGTGGAACGACATCTTGAAAGAGGAGTCGTCGCCTCGGTCCGAAAAAGTGGCTCCGGTTTACAGTCGCTGCCCAGTAGCCGTATGCCACAGCCGATTCTTCGAAACGATCGTCGGCAATCCGAGAAATACGCCGAGTAATTGGCTCAACACAATCGCCGATTCCGGCCGCGGAGTCAGATCCGACCATTTGTCGCATCAATCGCATGAGTTTCTGACGCGCTCAGCACGCCTCAAGAAACGTATAGCGGTCTGGGACAACTCCCCGCGCTGCTCTTCGCCCAATATCAATTATCGGTGGTTTTTCGGCGCGTGTCACGACTCACCGATATTTGACACAGACAATTGGAGCTTTATGCATTCAGACGGGCGTGACGCATGCATCAAACTTTTCGGTCAGCTCATGGGGATCGATGGCCGAGCCGATGGCAACGATCTGTGTGCGTCGCGTCCGATTGCCCCACTCGTCCAGTTCAGATATCTCGGTGCGACGTCCGACAATCTGAAGGGCGATCCTCTTGTCGGGTGAGTCGGCGGAAAACACGATGCCTTTGCACCGGTAGATGGACGCAGGAAGTTTCTTCCGTACCATCTCCCGCAGAGTTTCGAGGGAGAATGGCCGATCGGACTCGTAACTCCAAGTCTCGAACAACCGGTCGTTGCCATCGTGTCGGTGATGGGCGTCGCCGGGTCCGCCGTCAGCACGCTCTAGCTGTGCGTCCACATTGGCCACCTGGAAGCGGCCAACTGAAAGTAGTATCTCCAACGGGACATCGCACTGTGTGGCTTCGACAATCCGTATCCGATGGATATGGTGACCGATCCATTCCTTGATCACCTCGACGTGCTCAGGGCCGACGAGATCGGTCTTGTTGAGCACCACCATGTCCGCAAAGCCAATCTGGCGCAGCTTGAGCAGGTTCAGCCGCTCGTTGTCCCCATCAGCGAAGATCCCGACCGCGTCGATGATGCACGTAATGCTGTCGAGCCTCAGCAGTCCCTCGTACCTCGGATTCAGGAAGGTCATCACGATTCCCTCGGAGTCGGCTATCCCGCTGGCCTCCAGGATCACGTAATCGACGGCCTCCTCACGTGTGAGGAGCTGTTCGAGTGAGTTGACGAGGTCGTCACGAATTTCACAGCATACGCAACCATTGGTGAGGCTGATCGTGTTCTGCTCGACGCCAGCAACGAGTTCGGCGTCGATGTTGATAGCGCCAAAGTCGTTGACCAGCACACCCACCCGAAGTCCGTGTTCTCCGTTGAGAATGCGATTGAGCAGCGTCGTTTTCCCGGCACCGAGGAAACCAGTCAAAAGCGTGACTGGGACGCGATCACGACCCGAGATAATAAGGGGTTCAGTGAGAGGCGCTGGGGCAAGTATCGGAGCAGCTTCTTCAGTCGTCATGATTATCCTCAGGAATCGGAACGGCACGCCGCCCAAAAGCCGAGCTACGCGTCCATTACGCTCTGCACCGATTTGCTATTCAGGAATCTCGATTCCGCGGGCCTTGAGCATCTCGCGCGGATTCATCGTGATGCCGGGCCACTTTTGAGTCAGTGGACGCTTGGCGTCGGCCGGGGTGTAGAGATCAGGGTCGATCTCCAGATCACGCACAAACTGCTCCTGCTGGGCCTCACGTGGAATCCTCGGAGTGGGAAATGTGATAGTCTCAGGGAGGTCTGCGCCGGGCGGCACGAACCAGCGCGGATCCATCGACGCCGGCGCCGCGTTCTTGGGGAGTGCCGCTTCCCGTGACCAGATCGCGTCCTTGGTGACGTTGATGACTTGGACGTCCGGGCCACCGAACTGGAACAACCCATCATAGTTAGCCCTGACCTCTGCGACCGACTCTGTATGCAACGCCGGGCCACCGCTCTCGTAGTGGTTGATGACCGCCATGCGAGGCTGGACCTGTTTAAACAGGTAGCCTGAGGCGTAATACAACGTGTGGTAAATATCGATAGTGTATTCCCAGAGCTCTGATGGGGCACCAACCTTGAGTCCGGATAGGAAAGGCGTGTCGATCGTCCCCTCGGAAACGAAAACGTCAGCGCCCTTGCCATATTCGGCAGAAAGCACGTCTGGTCGGCCGTCGCCGGTCCAGACGAAGGACAAGCCCGCATCCTCCCAGTCCAGGCGATAGGCGGAGGCGCCATCCTTCACATGGCTGCGCGGCCAATGGCGTACCTTCACTCCATCCTTGTCGTAGCAAAGACCGTTTCGCTCCTTCCAATCAAACTCGGTCACTTCGATCTCATAGCCATCGCCGATGGGGCCGGCGTTGAAATTCTCCGTGTGCCAACGGGTCATGTCCGTCATGCCCTTGATCATGGCCTTTGTACCGAGCTCGGGTGTTCGTCCCGACGGCCCGTAGATCCTGAGCGGCGTGAATCCCCCCAAGAATGCACGGAAGGCGTAGGTGAGGGGCAGGTCCGCGTAATGGTCGACGTGAAGATGGCTGATGAAGATGTCGTTGACCAACGCGATGGGGACCTGCATCGCGATCACGTTTCGGATACTGCCACCGCCGATGTCAAAGAAAAAGCGACGCGGTTGGTTGGTCCCGTTGCCCAGCTCTACCAGCATGCATGTGCCCGACTGTTCCTGAGATACCGGGAACGGGGTGCTGCCCATGAACGAGATACGCATCTCGTTTTTCGGGAGGGTTTCCGTGCCTGGCGCATAAAAATTACGGTTCTTGATTGCGGGCCAGGGGCGGTAGTACTCCGGCAGGCTGATTCCACCGCCAGGGCGGGGGCCATAGGGGTTCTTGGATTCCGACGTCGTGTCCTGCTGCTGGGCTTCAGCGGCACTGACTAATCCAGGTGCTGCTGCCGCTGCCAAACCTCCGCCAACGACACCACTGCCCTTCAAGAAATCGCGGCGGCTTTGCTCTGATCTTCCCTGATCTTTCGATGGTTTGTCTTCTTCATTTTTATGCATGGACATCGACTCGACCTTTGTTATGCATATGGATTACCTATTCAATCCAACCAGCCTATTCTGTCCGGCAGCGGATATCAACTAGTGCCAGATGTGGCGTGTCGTTGAACCTTCCCATTCTGACGCACGATCCAACAAGAAAATGAGACGCCGACCAACATTTCGGGGAAAATTTCGAGACCTCAACTCACAAGTCAAGATGCCGTAAACCCATGAATTGAGCGGAAAACTGGATGGGCTGAAATAGGCCAACATATCCGCACCTTGTGCCCCAGCGTCGCACTGGCTTCTGTCCCCACTTGCCAATCCCCGCGCCGAGATATCACCGTCACGCCACGGTCTTGGTTTCGACAGGCACTTGAAGCTGTCCCAAAACCCGGTTGTGGTGGATTTTGGCCCTGCAAATCAAGGGCACTCGTTGCCCATCAGAGGGTTTTGGGACCACTTCTAGAAATGGAAGATCCGTGGGGGGCCTTCTCTTCGACACGTCGAACATCTCACCCGGCATCCAGCAGATCCTCTGCTTCGAATGGGTTCTCCAGACTTGTACAACTCCGTGCGTTGCACTTTACCTGCGCACTCTTCGGCGAGCTGTGTTTGACTACCGCGTGTCGTGTTTCGCCTGCGCACTGCTCGGCGAACGACACTTGTTCCGTATCGTATGTTTATTCAGCGCAGTTCGCTTCGAACAACACAACGTCACGCGTCCGGAACGAGGGCGATGGCTCGGCACCAGGCGGCGCTGGCGGCTTTGATTTTCACCGGCAGGCACGACACGTAAAACCCGTGTGGCCGCGGGATTTGATCGAGGTTGGCGAGTTTTTCGATCTGGCAGTACTCGCGGGTGATGCCGGCGAAGTGAGCGGGCCAAATGTGCCGGCCGTCGCGCGTGCGTTGGAAATCGGCCACCATGTTGGCGAACGGGCGGTCGAGCGTGTAGGCGTCGATGCCAATGACGCGTACGCCTTGCTCGACGAGCCACAACACCTCGTCGCGGCCCAGTCCGGGTTGTTGGAAGTACTCGACGGAGTCAAGGCGGGTGTCGGCTCCCGTTTGCAACAGAACGATGTCACGCTCTTTGAGCGTGTACTCGATGCCGTCGAGCGTCTGTTTCAGGTCATCGACGCTGATCAGTTCACCGGCCGCTTTGTGACGCACGTCGAGCACGACACCGGGTGCAAAACACCACTCGAGCGGCACGGCGTCGATTTTGCGGGCCGGTTTACCTTCCGACGTCGCCCCGTAGTGATACGGTGCGTCGACGTGCGTTCCCGTGTGTGTGATGGCCTGAACGTGTTCGATGGCCCAGCCCTGGCCGTCCGAATAGACAAGATCTTCAGGCGCCACGCCGAAGAACGATCGCATTTGCTCAAGGCCTTCTTCAGCGTGCGTGACGTAGTCGATCTTGGCAGGCATCGGCTCACTCACGCCGCCGTCTTCCAGCGGTACGCTCAGGTCGATGATTCGCATTCCTTCGAGATTCACGTTTGTCCTCCTGGGCGGCTGAGCCAACGTGTCGTCATTGCGGACGTGCCTTCGAGAAAAGAATTATTTCGCGGGGAGCGCCGTGAGACCATTTGATCGCCCGTAATCAAAGGCCGCAACCCTTGACCAGAACACCGGCGAGCGGTGACGTTCGTTGTCCTCTTACCGTCTTGTTACGATGGCTGACGTGTGATGAGCCGCATCACCGGTTCGGAACGCTCGAACCACGAGTCTTGCAATAGAGATTCTATTTGGAAAGCCGCAGCATGTGTCAACCCGTCTCAACGTCGGTTCTTATTCGGCATGAAGACTCCGCGCCGCGAGAACGCAGTACGTGCGGTTGGAGAAATCTGCTCATTAGCCGCGACGATTGTCACGTTGCTGCGTGGGCACACGCGGTCGACATCGATGGTGCCCGGCAGCACTACCACAAGGTGGCGACGGAGTTGTATTACGTGCTCGATGGTGAGGGTTCGATCGTGCTGGACGGCGTCGAACACACAATACGCAAGGGTTCGCTGGTGCACATTCCGCCAGGTGTCGTTCACGGTGCCATTGGCCGCATGCGCGTGTTGGTTGTCGGCATTCCTGATATCGGTGACGACGATCTGTTCTTTCCCGAGCCGGGAGACGAAACGTAATCCGGCTGCGATCATCGCTGAAAGTTGGTCGCGCTGCCACAGCCGGATCGAAAATGTGGCATTGGTGCCATTCAGAATGATAAGCACGCCGATGACATCGCGGCACGACGTATCGTCTGGGCCATGCTTAACCTGTATCTTGACGTCGGCTTGAAATGGCTGTCCAGGCGGCGACCGCATCACGTGTGGCTCGCACGTCATGCACGCGCAGAATACTTGTGCCTTGAGCTGCCAGCGCGATCGACACGCCGAGCGTTCCATACATTCGTTCCTCGACGGGGCGGCCGATGACTTTCTCGAGGAACCGTTTTCGCGAATGGCCGATGAGGATCGGGCGGCTCAGCATTTGAAAGCGGTCGATCTGCGAGAGGATCTCAATGTTGTGGCGGGCCGTTTTGCCGAAGCCGATGCCCGGGTCGAGCACGATCCTCTCCCGTGGAATTCCCTGCGCTTCCAATGTCTGTAAGCGTTCGCTGAAGAAGTCGCAGACCTCGGCAACGACGTTTTCGTAGTGAGGCTCGTCCTGCATGTCTTGGGGCGTACCCTGCATGTGCATGCAGATCACGCCGACCTCGGTTTCTCGGCAGACGTTAGCCATCTGCGGGTCGAATCGCAATCCTGACACGTCGTTGACGATCGTTGCGCCGGCTTCTACCGACTGACGGACGACGTCGGCCTTCGAAGTGTCGATCGAGATCGGCACATTGGTTTTCGTTGCCAGTTGTTCGATGACGGGAATGACTCGGCTGAGTTCTTCATCGATCGAAACCGGCTCAGCTCCCGGACGCGTCGACTCACCGCCGACGTCAATCAGGTCGGCTCCTTCTTCGACCAGCCCGAGCGCGTGCTCGACGGCACTGGTGCTATCGAGAAAAAGCCCACCATCCGAAAAACTGTCAGGCGTGACGTTCACGATGCCCATCAAGAGTGGTGGATCTTCGAATTCGTAACGTTTTTCGCGAAAACGCCAAGTGGCTTCGGCCATAGGTGGAGCTTTCCTTTTGACGTCTTCGGGTATCAAACATTCCGCAGCGACTTCCACAATGCGTCGCGTCATCCGGACGTGCAGATCGTGATGTGACTCGTGGACAAATCGGTGAATACCATCCAGCTTGCCCCGACTTGGCCGGCATTTCAACACAGCCGCAGGCGGTGTGACCTCGTCAAGTCCGCCGGTCGTCACAGAACCGGGGGTAGGGACGGGCCATTGTCGTGGAGACGAACAGGTGATGCACTTGTCGGGAAGGCTCGGCCGACGTTGAGTGAGTGCATCTGCGTCACAAAGGGGGATTGATCTGATCGTCCGGACTTCACGTTCGGGAGAATACGGCGGTTTGAACTGGTTTTGGCCGCGTTGGCATGCGCGTCGTCTCAAAACGACTAATCGCGCCGTTTGACGAGCAAAGTCCTGTCGAGAGTGAGATTCGGCCGGAACTCGTGTGGCCACACCGCTTTCATGCGAGTCACGATCCTACGACTCTGGACCTCGTGTCAGATCGGCGGCGATTAAACTCGATGTTTCCAAAAAGCAACGCATCTTCGTTATCGTGTCTATATGTCATTTTATGCGTATTTTCGTTTGACAGCCCATGTTCTGCTGGTATTTTGAACTTGTATGGGCGCAAGAACGTGAAACTGCCCCAAAACACGCCATCAAAACCCCTGATCGACGAAACAGCACCAATTCGAAAACCTTGGTGTAGGCGATTTGCAGGGCACGTTTCCTCGTTTGAAACGATGGTCACCCGAAAACTGAGCTACAGTGGAGAATTTCAATGAGTCGCAAGCTGTTCACTTTGACAATGCTGTGTGCGATGACAATCGTGATGTCGTCGAACCAAGCCGAAGCCGGGTTCTTCTCGCGGCTGTTCGGACACGGCGGCCATGGCTGCTGTGAGCCCGATCCCTGTTGTGCTCCCGAGCCCACCTGCTGCGCTCCCGTGCCGACTTGCTGTGCTCCCGCACCGACTTGCTGCGCCCCTGCGCCGACGTGCTGCGCTCCGGCGCCGACTTGCTGTGCCCCCGCGCCGACTTGCTGTGCTCCGGCACCGACCTGCTGCGCTCCCTATTCGGGCGCAGCTCCTGCACCGGCTGAAGCAGCCCCGGCTCCCGCCGCGGAAGCTCCCCCGGCACCGAACGCCTAAGGCGCGATCGCCCAATTTGGTCGCTGCAACACTCAGCAATCGAATACCGATTGGGCGGTAAGTGACAAGACGAAAGTAAGGGAGATCGGGGTGACCCGGTCTCCCTTATCTTGTTGGCGGTGCCGGCAACTCTCTGCGTACGACCACGTACAGCGAACGAATTGGCTCGCGCGATCACCGTGCGGAGAGCCTCGACATTGCGTTACCGTCTTCGGTGGCGCGATCAGTTCACCGTCGGGTGATCGATCACGCCAGTTTCCAGCCTTTGCGGTAGTCGCGCTTGATGAACTGGTCGGCCTCGGGGCAATTTGTCGCCCGCGCATTCTCGCCGTCCCAGTCGAGATTTTTCTGCCCGGCCCGATACGAAACGTTGCCGATCAACCCCGCTTCTGCCAACAGGCTGCCGTAACGGAAGTTGCAGGTCGTGTTCGTATTGTTCGACTTGATCGCCTCGATGAACTCACGATGATGGCCGATCGTGTCGGGAATCGTCGGTTCGACGGGAGCCGCTTCTTTGCCCTGTTGCATGAACAGTTTGCGGGTTGTGTAGTCGGCCAACAGTTTGCCGTCTTCCCCCTCAAACAGCACGGCAGAGCTCTTGCCGTATTCTTCGGCACCTTCCGGCATGTATCCCCCGTGATGCCACGTGAATTGCACGTGCAGGGAATTCGTACTCGACCCGCATCTTGCGGGGGCACTGGTTGTCTCCGTCATGGTCCTTTTCGCCAATGGCGTACACGCTCGTGGGGTGCCCAAGATCGAGAGCCCAGAACGGCAGGTCGCTGTAGTGGCACCAAAAATCGGCCAGTTGCCCGCCGCCGAAATCCCACCAGTACCGCCAATTGAAGTGAAAATGCGATTTGTGAAACGGCCGGAACGGTGCCGGGCCGATCCAGTTGTCGTAACTGATGCCATCAGGAACCGTGGCCGTTTTCGGACGAACTCCGGCGACGAAATGCGAGACGCCGACCATCCAGATATTCACTTTTCGCACCGGGCCGATGACGCCCGCCTTGATCGTCTCCACAACGCGTCGATAGTTGTTCGACGAATGGTTGTGAATCTGGTTGCCCATCTGCGTGACCGCACCCGACTCTTCGGTCAGCTTGCGGAGATAGTTTGTTTCGAACACGGAATGCGCCAATGGCTTCTCGCAGTAAGCGGCGATGCCGTTACGCAGCGCGACCGAAAGCGGAATGGCGTGCATGTGGTCGGGCGTGCTCACGACTACGCCGTCGAGGTTCTTGTGGTCGAAGACGCGCCGGTAGTCGTCGTACTTGGCGGCGTTGGGAAACTTCTCCCCCGCCGCAGCGAGGCGAGAGGCGTCGATGTCACACAGCGCGACGATGTTTTCGCTCGCCACACCGGCCAGGTTTCCGCCGCCGCGGCCGGCAACACCGATGATACCGAGATTCAACTTTTCGTTCGGGCTTTTCGTTTCGGCGGCAGCCAATGATGACTGCAACAGCGGCGCGGCAGCGGGCAGAGCTGTTCCCGCCAGCATGGCAGCCTTCAGGAATTCACGACGATTCTGTGGTTCAGACATCAGTTTCTCCTCCCCTGGACGGGATTGAATCAGCTTGGGATCGATAGCCGCAAAATCTGTTGCGGTGATGGTCGACGAACGGACCGAACGTCGACGCTTGCTCTTGTTTCTGCGTTCGACTTTCTACATTCGACGTCGCGATGGCGGGGCAGGCCCGGCGACGATGGCTGGTCGCGAGTCGAGCATTGACCGGCGTGATAATCGGCGTAGAACTGTATTAGGCAGGATGTTTGTGGTGGAATCAAGGGGGCGAGACGGGATTGTCGCCACGGTTTGGACTTCTTAGGCGTGTGGCGAGGGGCGTTCTCGGCGGATGTCGTTGGGCAGGTGCGAAATCGAAGAAGGTCGAATCGGAATCTGCGCTAACACTTTGTTGTGGCAGAGGAGCCATCGCCCGAAACCAATTGCTGACCGGGCACTACCGCGATCTAGGGCGACCCGCTATTCTAGAGCGCATTCGACATAAGTGTCGCGGGTTTTGGCGGCGTAGAGACGATATTCAAAGACCAAAAATCGTCCGATAGCCGCCATAGTTATCCCGAACGGGATCGAGGGCGCGACATGATCTCGCCGAAAAGGTTGGCGCGTTTACCGAGGAGCTGCAGGAAGTTCGACAACATTATGGCTGAAGAAGAGACAATTTGGACCGGTCGGCCTTCGCAGGTTAAGAATCTCAAGGTCTTCATTGCGTGTGTGCTGATCGTGCCGCTGCCTTATGCGTTCTGGAAATGGCTGGAGATCCGTTGTTTTCACTACGAATTGACCAACCAGCGGTTAAAAACCACGCGGGGCGTTCTCAACAAGCAGCTCGATGAGCTCGAACTCTACCGCGTTAAAGATACGTCGTTCGAGCAGTCGTTTTTCCTGAGGATGTTTGGCCTGGGAGACGTCGTGTTGTTGACGTCCGACCGATCGACACCCGAATTGAGGATCGAGGCGATTCCCGATGCTCTGGATGTTCGTGAAAAGATTCGAACGCAGGTCGAAATGCTCCGCGACACGAAACGGGTCAGAGAAATCGACTTCGAATAATCGCCGCATCGGTCGGCATCCAACCCCGCGCGGCATACGGTCTCCCGCAAGGCCCGCACCCTCGTAGCGAATGACGGGACCGTCTGGTATGTGCATCGCGGTCGGGTTAGAGCAGAATGCTCTATTTCGTGCCCGCGAAGAATGCGTTTCGGACTAGCAACTGAGGCGAAGCTGACGGGAGTCAGGTTTGGCGAGGGCGGTAGTACCAAACGAAGCTACCGCGTCCGGACTTTCTCTCGCCTATTCGGCGAGCGTGTGCTTGACTACCGCGTGTCGTCCTTCGCCTACGCACTGCTCGGCGAACGACACTTGCTTCCCACGAGGCAGAAACGGGCACGGTTTTTCGTGTGTTGCTCTAGACGCCCGAGCGAATGAGAATTTCGTCGCCGTCCTGGACGATGTAGTCCTTGCCTTCGGTGTGCTGGAGACCGGCGGCCTTGAGTTCGCGCTCGGAGCCGAGACGCAGCAAATCGTCGACCGCCATGATGTCTGCGCGGATGAAGCCGCGGGCTAAGTCGCTGTGAATCGTATCGGCCGCTTCGACGGCCGTCGCGCCACGGCTCAGCAGCCAGGCATGGACTTCTTTCTCGGCACAGGTGAAAAACGTAATCTGATCGGTCACGTTGAAGATTTCCCGAAGCAGCCGTTCGCGGCACGGTTCTGCGAGCCCCATTTCGGCAGCAAATTCCGCCCTCTCGTCTTCGGCGAGCGCTTGCACTTCGAGTTCCAGGCCAAGCGGTGCCGCCACGACCGGGTACCCCCGCTGAGCGAGCGCCTCGCTGACCGACGCGTCATAGTCAGCATCGGCCGTGTTGAGCACCAGCAGTTGTTTTTTTCGCGAGAGCAGCGAAAACGACCGGCACGCTTTTTCCTGCAGTTCGCTAAATTCGAAATCATGCAGCATGTGGCCCTGTTCAAGCTGGGCCGCAACGGGTTCAAGAGCTGCCAGCTCGGCTTGGAGTTCCTCCCGGTCGGGTCGGGGTTTCTTGGAATCCTTTTTAAGCCGATCGATTCTGTTGGAAACGACTTGGAGATCGGCCAGAACAATATCGTCGTCAAAAGCCTGCGCGTCGGCGACGGGGTCACAACCGGTGAAAGCGCCGATCACGTGTACCAGGGCCGTCGATTCGCGGATCACGCCGAGCCGCTGCGCGTTTCCTTCGGGTTGGTCGCGGCTGAGTCCAGGCGTATCAAACAGTTCGATTTTGGTCGGCACGACCTTCTTGGGATTGTACAACTCGACCAGCCGGTCGAATCGTTCGTCGGGGACAATCGCCACGCCCGCTTGACCGGTGTGAGATTTGGCAACGTCCGGGACGACGCCGGTCAATAATTCGAACACCGTGCTCTTGCCGGTGCCTTGATAGCCAACAAGTCCAAGTTTCATGTCGTGTTGCGGGGCCTTTTCGTATCGGTTTCACGGGCCGGGGTCATCTGCGATGGAGGGGAATCGTTCGTGTTGAATGCCACTTGGGGTTTTCGTTGCGAGGAATCGTTTCGGATCTAACACGGATTGACCCGGCGTCGACTGAACTGACGCCGACGTCCGAACATGTTAGCCGGTGCCTTGTCGTGCGTGAAAATTCATATTGGCTCTGGTCCCGCTTTACGCCGCCTCAGTTTGCGACAGCGGCGGTGAATCAGGCGAACATCTGCCCAGATTCCGTAGGGGTGAATGCATTTCGAATGTGCCGGATTTCGGGCGATCGACTCTCGGGAGCCCAAATGATGGCGACAACGTCGAATCGGGCACGCTGTTCGAGCAATCCGTTTTTCTTCAGATAGACGAGCGCCGTACGAGTGAGTTTAGCTTGCTTACTCTGTGTGACCGCTTCCTCCGGCCGGCCAGCGGAGTCGGAGCGGCGCGTCTTGACTTCGACGAAAACGATTGTCTCTCCATCGAGTGCGATCAAATCGATTTCGCCTATGTGGTTGGAGTACTGCCGCGCGATGATGCGGTATCCCTTGCGGCGGAGGTAGCGCGTCGCCTTTCGCTCTCCCGCGTCGCCCAGCAGTTTTGCCAACCATCCTCGCACCGGTCGGGTCTCCGGTTGATTGCGATTGCCGAGATGGATGTCGTGTGATCGTTCGAGGACCGATTGCGACGATGCGAAGCCGCCGGGCGTTCACGTTACAGCGGATCGACTTCGACCGCTCCTCGTGTCGTTAACGACCGATTCACCGCCATGATCACGGGATCGAGTGCATGTTCACTCGCGCCGTATGCCCAAAAGAGATTGGCGACGAAAATCACTCGGTCGTGTCACTCTTCTTTGCGCGGCGCTCGGCGAGGCGAGTCGCTTTTCCGGTGCGGTCTCGCAGATAAAACAGTTTTGCGCGACGCACAATACCGTGCCGTTTGATATCGAGTTTGGCAATTTTCGGTGAATGCGTAGGAAAGGTTCGTTCGACACCCTCGCCGGCGACAATCCGCCGCACTGTGAATGTCTCGCGCACGCTTCCGCCACGTCGGGCAATAATGACACCACTAAACACTTGAATTCGTTCCTTTTCACCCTCGAGAATCCGAGTGTGAACGTCGACCGTGTCACCAATTTCGAACTCAAGCGGCTTTTCGCGAAGGCTCGATTCTTCGGCCAACTTCATTAGCTGATGCATGACTTTTTGATCCTTGACCCACTTCTGCAATGATTCTGAGTTCAATTGAATACGCGATACGGCGCCATTCGTCAATGGATGGCGCCCGTTTTGCCCCGTTTTAGGCGGTTCTGCGCCGCGTAGATCGCGGCCAGTTGCTTTGATTTCTGCTCACGGAGAACGGTCACTTTCTGCCAGATACCTCAGACTGGCGGTTTGACACAAAGCGAGTGGCAAAAACGTGGGTGGTTGAGACGCTGTCAGGCGCAAGACGGTGGCTCATGCAGGAAGCGTCTGCTGGAGCGAGTGTGACGAAACTGAAGCGACTCAAATACTCGTATTTCAGCTTCAATCGCGTCTCGAGCCGCTTTAACAAAACTAGACATGGTCTAGTTCGTTTCGTCCTCCACCGGACTGGCCGCGACCGCCTCTTTCGGCAGTTCCTCGACTCCCGCAATCAATCCACAGTGGATCGCCACGTTTTCCGTCGGCGGAAGGGGCGTGGATCGGTCTTGGAGCAGCGACCAGATTGACAGGCCGAGATCGTTCACAGTCGCCAGTGCGGCGATCAATTCGAGCACATCTTCGCGTAGAACTTGGTCGCCCACACTGTTGATGCTCGACACAAGTTTGAAAGTGGGTTCGAGTTCGCCAACGATAACGAGGCGGCACGCGAGTCGCGTTGCCCACAAGGCGCGCCACGAAAAGTCGCGCTGGTAGGACGACAGCATCTCGCCGGCTTTCCGGTACTCGCCGTTGTCCACAAGACGGGCCGTTTCAAACCGTATTGCCAGCCGACGGGGCAATTTCTGCTCGTGCGATGCGAGTTCTTTCTCGATCGTCCCGGCTAGGGCTTCGTTGCCGTCGACTCTCATGGAATTCGCGAGAATCCACGGGACGGACGTTCCCAAATAGTATTCACGACGATCGACGATGTTGTCATTGGAGCGCGTTTTGATCTCTTTCCACAATTCGTCGCCGAGCCCCCATTCAGCGACGTTTGAGAGCAATGTCGATCGGATTTCGAAACATTCATCGGCTTCGCGCTTCAAATCTTTGCAGATGAGGAGGTATCGGAGCCGTTTTTTGAATACATCGTTTTTTGGCAAATCACGAAAGGCCTGTTTCAATTGCCGCTCGAGATTTGCCTTGTCGGCTTTACCATTCTCAATTCGGCTTATGATCGCCGCCGGTGCCGGGCTCATCGCGCGGAGGAATTCGAGTGACGTCTGCACCGACTTCCAGGCCGCTTCGCGCTCGCCGAGTTCCATTTGCACCCGGCCGATTTCAGCCGCCGCGCGGGACGCCAACTCCAGCGGTGCTCGATCCGGCAATTTGAAGTCAAACGCGTCCTTGAGTTCTGGGAAAGCGAGCGGCTTTGGAACAGGAACGGTCGCGAGTGCCGTTTGCGCCGATGCGAGAGCCTGTCTGGCTTGATCGTTTTTTTCCACGCGTGCCCAGGTTATGGCAACGCGCGAAAACACCGTGGCGCGGCCTGCCGGTGAAAGCGGTTCGACAGCCGGCGCCAGGTCGCCCCCGTGTGGAAGCCGTTCGCGAGGAACATCCGCGATTGTCGTCGCGGCAGCCCACACGGACAAACATTCCGCACGTGCTGAAGGCGTCGTCTGATCCAACGCCCACACCAGGCCCTCGTCCCATAGGCCGCGCGCGGACAACACGTCTGTTACGGCGACGGCCTGCGGTGCGCTCCAGGGAAGCATCGGTCCGTTGGTGATCGCCTCATCAAGATCATACGTTCCCCATGCAGCCACTGATTGCAAATAGGCGGAAAGCTGGCCCCGAGGTCCGGAGTCTTGCACCTTGTCGATGAGCGTCTGTGCCTCGTCCGTGCGGCCGATGGCAACCAAAACCGTGGCCAGTTGTGAGGTGAAGTCGAGTCGATCACGTCCACGCGCTGGGGGGTGCTGGGCTCGCTTCCATGCGGCTTCGACCGCTTCAAATGCTAAGTCGTCCTGCCCGGCATCGATCGCGTACCACGCGATCGCGACAAGTGGGGGGACGTGGTAAAAGTCGTACTGGCTGCCAAACTTCTTGTCGAGTTGTTGGAGGTGACGGTAGGCGGCTTCAATGTCACCAGTCTCAGCGTACGCCTCGGATGCCTTCCTGCGGCAATACGGCTTACTCCGATTGCGATCTTTGTCGAGGGTGCTATTGCTGATTGCCTTAAGAATCTCGGGAACGAGATCGACCATTCGGATCGTCTCTTCGACGGGTGGCGCTTCAGGTCCTTCACACGTGCCGTCTCCACAGTCTGACGCTGGCCCTGGCCCTGGACCTGGTGGCGTCGTGGTGCCACCACGATACGGATCGTGGATTTTTTCGTCGCCAGAGAAAATGTAAATGGCGCCGCCGACGGCCGTCAGGGCAATCACGATCCCCCCAACGAGTGCCAAGAGCTGCATCGACGAACCCGACTTGCCCGCCTGGGAATCGGTCGTCGGCTTTCTGGGAAGCCTGGGCGCAGTGAAGATCGGCACCATGCATTCTTTATTGGCGCAGCGAACATCCTGCCCGGCGGCTCGTGCGGGGATGAACCCCACGGTGTCACACATCGGGCACGTCACGCGAAAAGGGCGGCCCTTGACACGTTGTCGAGAGACGGGAACAGCTCGTTTGGCCGCCAGCGTATCGACTTCAAACGCGTCGGCGTCGAAGCCCATATCTGCACCATCACCACTGCCGGCTGCCAAGCTTTTGAGCGTCGCTCGGGGCGGTGCCGGTTTTTCGGCCACGGCTTGCTCGGGCTCGCTCTTTTCAGCGCGTTCCTTTGCAGCCGGCCGAGGTTTCTTCTTGGGTTTGGCGGGCTTTGCGGCATGGGCGCTGGGAAGCACCGCGCCGCAAAACGGGCAGTCGTCAACGTCGTCATCAAGAATCGACTGACCGCACGCCGGACATGTCGGGAGATCCATAAAAGCTGCTGTCCGATGTTCGAGTTGAAATGGGATCGATGGCCCGCCGAACGACTCCGTGCGTTCGCTATAGGGTAGCATCTCGGCGGTACTGCTGACCAGTGCATTCGTCCATGAGGCGGCGATCAGCCACCGCTGCCCCTGACGATCAGGCGACCCAACCAGACGGCCGCGAGCCCCAACACAAGGTTACTAGAGACGTTGACAATCGCCGGACGCCACTGGTCCTCTTGAATGAGTTCGACGGTTTCATAGGCGAAAGTCGAGAAGGTTGTCAATGAACCGAGGAATCCGGTGATCAACAAGACGCGGATCAGCTCATGCTCAGGTCCCAGTCGACGTTCGATCACGAGGCCCATCAGCACGCCGATGGCCAGACAGCCGATAACGTTCACCAGCAGCGTTCCGGCGGGCAAAAAGCCGGGAAACTTCCGATGCATCCAACCATTGAGAAGATAGCGTGAGACGGCCCCTAAAAAACCACCCGCACCCACGGCCAGGAATTTCAACATCGACGGCGTCCTTATGCGTCAGGGGCGAACGAGAATCGGTGTCGGAATCTGCTGATGGGCAAATTGCGCCCTCTGCCTTTTTTCATCAAATTCCAACACGGCCGGTTCTGGGACGGTTTTCAATTCGCGAATTTCCACAGCCGCCCGTCGCTACGAACGTAGATCGCGTTTGCCGCGATGGCCGGAGTGCACATAATTGTCTCGCCCAGTTCACGTTCGGCGACGATGCTGCCCTTTTTTTCATCCGAAGAGACGACGAAGGCGACTCCTTCTTCGTTGAACAGGTAGAGATGGCCGCCGCCGGCAATCGGAGAACTGCTGAATCCGCCGCGAAGACGAAGTTTCCAGGCCACGTCTCCGCTCTGTTCGTCTGTGGCGGTCAGCACTCCGGCCCGATTCAACGTGTAAACGTACCCCTGGTAGGCGAGCGGGCTGGCGGAGCCCATTTTAAGCGCCGCGTTCTGCCAGATAATCTCCGGCGCGGAGCCGGGAATGGTCGGTCGCAACGCCGCAATACCGTCGGACGGAACGAATACCCGGCCGTTGGAGATCGTCAGTGACGGTATCGTCGAAGAGGATTCATCGTAGGTCCAGACGATGTCGCCGGTCAGTGGCGCGACGGCGGCCAGCCCTTTTGACGATTGTAGAACGGCGAGATCGTCTTTGGCAGCCGCGCCGCGGAGGATCGAGGGCGACGTCCAATTGGCGGCTCGCGGGCGTTCCAACTGCCAGCGCGACAGGCCGGTCTCGACATCCAACCCCACCGCGAACGCCTCGGCATCGCTTTCGACTTGGGCGATTACCGTGTCGCCGACGACCACGGGAGACGACGCCATTCCCAGAGAGTTGCTGGCGTTCGGAAAATCGTGCGTCAGGCCTCGGTACCAGAGAAGATTGCCGTCGAGATCGAGGCAGGCGAGATCGTTGCTCGAATAAAAGGCGAAGATGCGTTCGCCGTCGCTGGCCGGTGTCGGCGTGGCGACGCACATTTTTGCATGGCACATCGTTCGGCCCGTCGCCCAAAACTGCCGTTCCCAGAGTTGCTCGCCGGTCGCGTCATCGAAGCAGACAACATGCAGACGGTCCTGCTGGTAGCCGCTGCTGCTGGTGACGACGACCCGGCCATCGACGACAATCGGTCCGGATAAGCCTCGCCCGCTGAGTTCTGCCGACCAAGCCTCGGTTTCCAAATTGGTCGGCGGGCTCGATTCGGCTGCGACGCCGTTGGCATCGCTGCCTCGGAACTGAAGCCAATCTGCACCGCTCAAGCAGACGACACACATGACAGCCAAACAAGACTGTGCCGCTCGATTCATCATTCACTCAACTTTCTGAAAGTGGTTTAGGTACTGTCTGGAGCCGGCTCAAACACGCTCCGACGAACGAAGGTCGCTCAATTTCCGTGGGTCGACGACTACGATCCGTTGGGTCTTGAGTGGATGGCGACTCTGGTCGATTCCTCGTTGTCGGCTTGTTCGTCGATCTTAAACGGTCGTTACTTCGCATCGCCTGGGTGATCATCCGGCAAGATTGCGTTTCCCGTCGCGTCGCAGAGGCGCAATTGGAATTTGTAGTCTTGCGCCCAGTTTTGAGTCTGCTCGTTTTGGCAGACCTTAAGCAAAATGGCGTTTCGTCCCGGCTTGAGAACGACAGGGACTCGGTATTGATCCATTGCGGTACCTCGATGGTATTCCTCTCTCGCGAAAATTCGTTTGCCGTTGATCCACAAAACCCACGCGTTGGGCGTGCCGAGCCGGAGCTGAATCTTTTGCCGCCGTTCGCTCTGAAAGTCGGTTGCCGCGTACATGACGGCTCCCTTATACGGCGAAATTTGATCGGCGATATTGACGGTTCCGTAGTCGTCGTCGGTTTCCAGCGGGGTCCAGGTGACGGGGCCAAGCTGTCCTTCGTACTTCGCCGAAAGGTCCAATTCGGTTTCCGGTGGATAGACTGCGGCAAAACCGATCTTTTCGCGGTTGTCGAACGGGCCAATCATCGACCAATTCGGCAGAAAACCGAAGTGCCGCTGGAGGTCGATCTCGTGGCCGAATTCTCTCAATCGATCGACAATGAGTTTCACCTGATCGCCGTCGACGGCGCCGCTCAAGGCCTTTTGATAGACGTCGTCGGCCTCGGATTTCTTTTCCTGGGCCTCGAGCGCTTTCGCGTCATCGATGAGCCGGGCGACGACGTCCCGCCGCATTTCTGCGCTGGGGTCGTCGAGCATGCTCGGCATCAGCCGTTTAACGGCGTCGTCGTCGACCTTGGTGAGCCATTCGTAGGCCAGCCGTCGCGCTCGCGCGTTCTGGTCGCGATCCAGCACAAATTTTTCGAGCTCGTCTGAGGAGATCGATCGGCCGCTTTTGAGTTCGCGATCGGCGATCGTCTCGAACGCGCTTCGCAACCAATTAGCGGCGAGCGGGCTGGCGTCACCGAACGATCGCAGCAACTTGGGGAACACTGCCGCGTCAAGCCGCGAGAGCTGACGCATCGCTTGTTGGGCTTCGACGTTGCCTTTGCCTTCCCGGTCGACTGACTTGATTGTAGCAATCAGTTCATCGACGGACGCGGCCTGTGCGTGCATCGCGGACGAGACCGTCAACACCAGGGCCAGACCGGTCAGCCACAGAGAAAGTCTTCGAGTCATTGCGGCCTCTTCGGAAATTGGTGAAGCTTATTGTCTATCGCGGTTGCCTAAACAGGCTTTCGCGCGAACAATTCAAGTCGTGCCATGATCCTATGTCGGGCGACAGACGCCCGATGCTCATAGAGGCCCAAAGAACGTCAACCCGGTATCGACGTGGCATGTTGACGATTCCCGCCTTCAAGAATTCTAGCAGTCAACGTTGTCGAGTGAAAACGAACCGCCGGTTTTGGCCTTCAAAAACGGGGCACGAAGCGAATTCCACGTTTGATTTTCGACGTCCTTGGTTGTGGGAATCAACCCGGCTTACCACACGGTTTCGAGCGCCGGGTGCCGACGAGAGAACAGCAGCAATGGATAAGAGATCGATATCTTCTTGATCTGTTGAGGCCCGCTTGATAGAATTCATGCTGCGAACTTAACAGAAGGGATCCAGCAATGACCGTTTCTCAATCAGATCGGTTGTTGAGGCGCACAGTTCGTCGCCTCCAGATCGCATCATTCACCAAGCAGTGGTATCGATGGGTGATCATCATCGGCGTGCTCTACGCTGCCCTGCTGCTGGCGAGCCGCCTGCTGGGAGTGATTCCCAATTGGTTCGAGCCGCGCAGTCTGATGGCGGTTCCGGTATTGGCGGCCTTGGCCAGCCTGCTGTTTCAAAAGCGTCCCACGAGTGTTGACGCGGCTCGGGCCGTCGACGGAGCCTGTGGGACGAAAGATCTTTTTCTTACGGTCTCGCTGCTGGAAGAATCTCCCGGCGAATTCAAGCCGTTGGTGCGCGATGGAGCAGAAGCACGCGCCGAGTCGATCGATCCTGTCGCCGTGGTTCCCTACCGATTCGGAAACCGCTCCTTAAACGTTGCAATTGCGATGGGCGTGTTACTGTGCGGTGCGATGTTCTTGCCGTCATTTGATCCGTTCGGTGTCGTGGAGGCGGCTCAAGAAGACGAGCGGAGCAAAGAGAAGTTGGAAGAAAGCGAGAAGCTCACGCAACTGCGTGTGGCTAACATCAAGCGGGAAACGTCGTCCTCAGCCGAGAGCAAAGAGGTCAAGAAGGCCATCGACAAGTTGAAGGCCGATTTCAACAAGATGAAGCCGAACAACAAAAAATTCAACGCTCAAGCTCTCAAATCGAACAAGAATGATCTTTCCTCGAAGTATCGCAAGATTAGCAGCGACAAGCTGCGAGAATTTCTGAGCCGATCTTCTGCGTCTCAACAATTTGGCGGGCGGAGTCAGCGCGAAGCTCAAAAATGGACGAGCGAACTCAAGAGTGGCTCGACCGAATCACTGGACCGCGAAATCAAGGAACTCGTGGAGACGCTCAAGAAGCTCGAAAAGACGGACGACCCCGTCAAGAAGACGGCCATGCAAAATAAGATCCGCAAAAAGTTGCAGGAGTTGGCCGATTTTGCCAACCGCAATGCCGGTTCAAAAGAATTGGCGGCGGCGCTCAAACGAGCGATGGAGCAAATGGAGATGGTTCGAAAGTCTTCCGGAAAAAAGGAGCTTTCCGAGCAGGCGTCCAAGGCGCTCCAGGAATCGCTCGAGCTGAGCAAGATGGAACTGAAACAACTGGCGCAGTCGATTAAGGATCTCAAGGAACTCGAAGAATCGCTGAAGGCCGTTCAGATGGCCGAGCAGGCCAATCAGGCCGAAGCCCTCGACGGTGAAAAGTGCGAAGGCTGCGAATCAATGAGCGACTACGCCAAGCTGTATGCCGAACTCGTGAGAAACGACACGGACGGTCAAGGAGGCGGCATGAAAGATCGCGGCATCGGTGAGGGCGGCGTTGCACCCGAAGATGACTCATTGGTGTCGGACTTCAAGAACGAAAAGTCCAAGTCACCGGTGACCGCCGGGAAAATTCTGATGACACTGAAAACCAAGGGCGTCGGCGAAACGGGGGATGCCAAGGTTCGGTACAGGGAAGCCATCCAACGCGTGCGTCAGGGCGCCAGCGATGCGATTCTCGCCGAAGACATTCCGCCGGGATACTACGACGGCATTAAGACGTACTTCAAGAATATTGCTCCGCCGGACGCGACGACCGACACCGAAGACTCCGATGGCCAGTAACACATCGACGCGGGCGGCCCTCACGCTGGCCGCCGTTGCGCTGGCTGCTGCCGCAGCCATTCCCTTTCTCGGCGACGTTCCGGCCGCATCTGACCCGCTGGTCGTATACTGCGCACACGATTCGCTTTTTTCCGAGGACATTCTCCGCGAGTTCGAAGAACAGACGGGAATACCGGTCTCGATTCAATTCGATACCGAAGCCACGAAGTCATTAGGATTCGTTAATCTGCTCATTCGCGAACAGAATGCGCCGCGATGTGATGTCTTCTGGAACAACCAGGTGCTGGGAACTCTCGACCTGAAGGAAGCAGGCATCCTTCTTCCCTACAAGGGCAAGGGTTACCAGCGGATTCCCGATGAATACAAGGACCCCGACGGCCTGTGGACCGGTTTCGCCGCTCGACTGCGGGTTTACATCGTCAACACCGATCGCATGGAAGCATCGCCGGGCGCCATTGCCGACGCCGCGGGTCGCGACGACTTATCGCGAATGGCTGTTGCCAAGCCCTTGTATGGAACAACCCGCTCGCACTTTACGGCGCTCTGGCACGCGATGGGCGGCGAGGAACTCACCCGTTGGCATCATCGTGTTCGCGAGCAGGGATTGCGCGAAGCATCGGGCAACGCGGCTGTGATGAAGATGGTTGCATCTGGGGCCTGTGATTTCGGCTGGACCGACACGGACGATTTTTACGCCGCGTTCGATGAAGGAAAGCCCGTTGACATGCTGCCTGTTCGACTCGACGGCGGTGCCACCATCTGTATTCCTAACAGCGTCAGCATTATTCGAGGGACCGAGCGCCTGGAAGAGGCCCAACAATTGGTCGACTTTTTGCTTTCCGCGCAGACCGAAGATGCGCTGGCGCGGTCCCAGTCGCGTCAGATTCCTCTGGGCCCCGTCGATACGGTCCGCTTGAGTGCTGATGTGAAACAGTTGAGAGACTGGGCGCAAGACGGCTATGACGTGAATAGCATTGGTTCTGCCCGGGCCGAATGCCTCGCTTGGCTAAAGTCGGAGTATTTGAAATGAGTCTGGCCGCCGTCTGCGGCTGGTCGTTCGCGCGCAGCGTGCTAGTTGCCGTGGCTTCGCTCCCGCTGTGTTGGTCGTTGTGCCGACTGTTAACCGGCTCGCGCGGTTGGGTTCGTAGCGTGACGTGGGGCATGCTGCTCGTTCCGTTTCTCATTCCTGATCTGTTAGTGGGCTATGCCTATGCCAACAGCCCGCTCGATTGGCGGATTCAGTTTCCAGCTGTCAATGAATTGCTGTTCGTGATACTGGTCGCCATGAAGTGCGTGCCTGTCGGCACCGTGGCCATGTTCTTCGCGCCGCCTTCGCCTATTTCGGCCGAAGCGATTCACTGCCGACGGATGGCATTTCGCCGGGCAGAGCATTGGCTGTCGAGGTGGATGTCTCGGGCCGCGTTCTGGCTTCACGGGGGGGCCGTCGCTTGTCTGCCCGCGGCGGCGATCATATTTCTGATTGCGTTTCAGGAGTTCGAGCTGGCTTCCCGTTTAGAGATGATCGCTGGCACCACGCTCACGCCGGCCGCCTGGACCGTGAAGCTATACGACGCGCAAGTCGGTGGTTTGCCCGTGACGGAATCGTTGCGTCTCGCCGCGCTGCCTGTGTTGTGTGAGATCGCCGTGTTGTTGCCGGTGTTGTGGATCGTCATTGCAAACCGTCGATCAGTGGGGATGTTGTCGACAGACTCCCACCAAGTGTCGAGCGTTTGGGGCGGCTGCCTACGGTGTTATCTCGCGGTTGCCGCGATTCTGTATCTCGTCATCCCGTCTGCGCAAACACTTTCCAGCACGATTGGCGACGCGGAAGTGTTTGCTCGGGCGTTAAAACTCACCCGGGAGATCATTACCAGTGGCGTTTTCGCAGTCTTGAGTGGTAGCCTGGCATACGCGGCAGCCGCGTGGATTCTCGAACGCACCGTGACCGGCAACCGGCAAGGGCTTGCCCGGCTGTGTGCGGCATTGCTTTCATTGCCCGGTTTGTTCGGCAGCCTGATGCTCAGTTTGACCGTGCTGTACCTGCTGCAGCTACCCGGGTTGAGCCTGTTTTATGCGAACTCGTTTCCTCCGTTCATCTCCCGGATCGTAACCGCGTTGCCGCTGGCCATAACGCTTGCCGTCTGGTTATTCCCGCGGGCGCTATTGTTGCAAATGGTCTTGTTCGCCGTTCGCGAGAGCGAATCGTTGGGAACAGCCGACCTGTTGCGCGACGCGACTGCGCCCCAACAGCGTCACAGCGGGCGACTGTTGTATTGGCAGTTGAGACTGCGCGGACATTTTTGGGCCATGGCGCTCGTCTATTACTGGGCCTATTGGGAATTGACGGCGACGTCTCTTCTGGCACCGCCGGGCATGGTCTCGGCGCCGGCGCGGCTATACAATCTAATGCATTACACGCAAAACGCGGTGCTCTCCGCGATGCTCTGTTTGACGATTCTCTTTCCCGTCGTCGTGCTTGTGGTGGCGATGAGTGTGAGAGGCCCGTTCCTTCGCTGGTTTGTTCGATGAGCGAGATACTCTGGAACCTCGAAAACGTGTGTGTCGCCGGTCCTGACCGGAGGCGACTGGACGATGTTTCGATCGAGATCACTGCCGGTATCACCGCCATACTGGGTCCGTCGGGTTCCGGCAAGACGACGCTCCTGAACCTGCTCGTCGACTTTCTCAAGCCGAGCACGGGCACTGTTGCCGCACGTCTTCCCCAAGAGAACGGTCGGCTACCGCTGTTTTGGGTTCCGCAGAACGACGGGCTATGGCCGCATCTGGTCGTCCGCGAGCATCTGCGGGCCGTGATGGCCGAAGACGACACGCAAGATGAACAAATTCAGCTCCTATTGGATCAATTCGATCTGCTCGACACGATGGATCAATGCCCTGGGCAACTTTCGCAGGGAGAACGCGCGCGGCTGTCGGTTGTGCGGTCGTTGGTCAGCGGAGCGAGTGTGCTGGTGATGGACGAGCCTCTCGTTCACGTCGACCCAGCCCGTCGAGACGACTACAGCCAGATCGTCCAAGAGACGTGCCGAGCAACGCGAACGTCGCTGGTGTTCGCCACACATTCGCCTGAGTCCGTCTTGGCCGACGCATCATCGGCCGTGTGTCTCGAAGACGGCCGCCTGTTGTGTCATGGACCAGTTGACGAATTGTATTATCGTCCACCCACCGAAGAATTGGCGCGATTCATGGGTCCGGCCAACTGGCTACCGGAGGCAGAACTTGAACCTTGGATGTCAGACAGGCGAAACGGACACGCTAAGCCGCCTACCTGTTTGCGGCCCGAGCAACTCGCCATCGATCATTGCGAAGACAGTCCGTTGGTTGTCGAATCATCGCGGTTTGCTGGAACCGTGGCGGAAGTCGTCGTACGTCACGAGCCCAGTTCCCAGAAGCGTCGATTCTTCCATCGTCCCGCTGGCGACGCGCTTCGCTGCGGCGACCACGTTGTGATTCGAATGCTGCTATTGTTGTCGTGCTTGTTTTTTTGCGGTTGTGGGGATGCCGCTACGGCTGAGTTGCCGGTGAGTGAATGCCGCTACTTCAATCTGCCCGTGGCTGGGCCGATGATTCCTGCACCCCGGAGCATGACCGTCGGCCCCGATGACAGTCTGTACGTGCTCGACGACGCGGCGCGCGTGCTCGTTTACGACGAGGCGGGTGAGTTGTTGCGGCAATGGTCGATGCCCGATTCCGAGGTGGGAAACCCAGAGGGTGTCTGCATTCTCAAAGATGGACGCGTTGCCGTTGCCGACACGCACTACCACCGAGTCGTATTCTTTGACCAAACCGGCGAGCTACTCGACATGTTCGGAAGCCTCGGCAATGAGCCGGGCCAATTCCACTACCCCGTCGCAATCACTCAAGACCAAGGCGAGAATATTTATGTCTGCGAATACGGTTCGGGTGATCGCGTTCAAAAGTTTTCACCCGATGGGACATTTCTGCTGCAATTCGGTAGTTTCGGAACCGAAACCGGTCAATTCCAGCGTCCCAGCGGCATTGCCTGGCATGATGGTAAACTTTACGTGGCCGATGCCTTCAACGAACGAATTCAAGTCTTTTCCGAGCGTGGCGACTTTTTAGCATTTCTCGGTTCTCATTCGAGCGACGCGAGCTTACATTATCCGTATGACCTTTCATTCAGTGCTGACGGCCGGCTGTTCGTAGTCGAGTATGCCGGACGCGTAACAGCTCTCGATATTCTTGGAAACGTTCTCGGCCGATTCGGAAGCAGTGGACGGGGCCAGCGTGAGTTCGCGAATCCATGGGGGATCGCGGTCGCGTCCAACGGGAATGTCTTTGTCGCCGACACCGGTAATCGACGAGTTGCGGAACTTCGACCGTGATTCTAAAACGCATCTTTTTTAGCATGTTCCCAAAACCTCGCACACCGCCAAGTTGGCGGGACGCGTTGCCGGTGACGTTGTTTCTGTTCTTCTTCGCAGCGCTATGCATTGGGTTAGAGTGGTCCGAGCAGATGCTGTTCGCGAAACGTGAGATGTTCTTGCTCATTCTCGCCGCGCCGTGGATCGCCTGGTTGCACCTCGTGGGTTACAGCGGTCTGCCTCGCGGTCGGGGAATGGTTGCCCTGCTCATTCGCCTGTGCATGGTCGGGGCGTTTGTCATGCTCATGGCAGAACCTCGCGCGGTACGAACGCGCGACGCGCTCTCGGTGGTTTATGCCGTCGATCTGTCCGATTCGGTGGGTGATGATACGACCGAAGCGGCGCTCAACTTTGTCGCCGGGACGGCTCAGCAGAAGCCTCAAAATGATGAAGTCGGTCTGGTCGTCTTCGGCCGTAACGCGTCGGTCGAACTTCCACCACGGGCTTCCTATTTGTACGAGGCGATTAACTCCCGCATCGCTCGCGACGCCACAAACCTCGAGCAAGCGCTTTCACTTTCGGCCGCCATGCTTCCGGAGGAAAACCCTGGTCGAATCGTTCTGATCACCGACGGGACATCGACGGCGGGAAGTTTGTCGCGTGTGCTCAACGAACTCAAGGCCCGCGACGTCAGCGTCGACATTTGGCCGATCGAGTACCAGTACGATCGCGAAGTCTGGTTGGAACGCCTCGAATTGCCGCGTTTCGTCAAGATCGGCGAAAACTACGAGGCAGCGGTCGTGCTCTCATCGCTTCAATCGGGGGAAGGCAAACTTACGTTGCGTGAAAACGGAGAGATTATCTACGACGATGTCGTGAAGTTCGAATCGGGCAAGAGCCGTTACGTGATTCCGATCCAACTCCGCGAACCGGGCTACTACGAGTATTCGGCGAGCATCGAGGCAATCGGTTCCGATAGACAGCGGGCCGACCATCTCACCAAAAACAACACGGTTCTCAATTACATCCTTGTCGAGGGAGACGGCAAGGTCTTGATCGTCACTGATCCTGCAGGAGAAGATCGCGACTGGCAGACGCTGGCTGAGGCGATTCGCGACGGACAACGCATGGTCGAAGTGCAAGACGCGTATTCGTTTGCCAGCGACTCGTTGTCGCTGTTGCCGTACGATGCCATCGTGTTTGTCAACGTGGCAGCCGACGCGTTTACGCCGTTGCAACTCCAGGCGGTCGAGGACGCGGTCGAGAACCTGGGAACCGGTTTTCTGATGGTGGGAGGCGCCAACAGCTTCGGGCCCGGTGGTTACCACCGGACGCCCGTGGAAGAAGCACTGCCGGTCGAGATGGACGTCACCAAGAAAAAGATTGTACCCAAGGGCGCTTTGGCGATCATTCTGCACACGTGCGAATTTCCAGAAGGAAACACGTGGGCCAAGAGAATCACCAAACAAGCCATCAAGGTTCTCGGAGCGAAGGACGAAGTCGGCGTATTGGCCCAGACGTACAAGGGCGACGATTGGATTTTCAAGTTGACGCCCGCCGGGGAATACAAGTCGCTGGCCCTAAAAATCAACGGGGCGCAAATTGGTGACATGGGCACCTTTGCAACGACGATGACGATGGGCCTAGCCGACCTCAAGGCGAGCGACGCAGCCACGAAGCACATGATCGTCATTTCCGATGGTGATCCGTCTCCTCCTCCGCCGGCTTTGTTGCAGCAATTCATCGACGCGAAAGTCAGTGTTTCCATGGTGGCGATTTCTCCCCACGGCAACTCCGACCTACCCATGATGCAGGCCGTCGCCAAAGCAACCGGCGGCCGATTCTATTATCCTTCCGATCCGAATCAACTGCCGGCGATTTTCATCAAGGAGTCCAAGACGCTTAAACGGAGCATGATTCAGAACGAGACGATCACGCCGGAGATTAGCTTTTCGCAAGCAGGTATGCTCAAAGGGATCTCGGCGTTTCCGCAGTTGCACGGCTACGTGCTGACAACTCCCAAATCGCGTGCGGAAGTTCACCTGCGCGTTCCACTGGAAGAAGAAGACCAGATCGACCCGATACTTGCGGTTGGACGGCACGGGCTGGGAAGTTCGGCGGCATTCACGTCAGATCTTTCACCGAATTGGGGGGCTGATTGGGTTGGTTGGGAACAGTATCGGGCGTTCGTCAAACAACTGATGATTCGGATCTCGCGCGTGCAAAAGGCACACAACCTGCGAATGTGGAGTTACACGTCCGGTAGCGAGGGCGTGATCATGGTCGAAGATTACCATCCGGACGATTCCTTCCTGGAACTGCGTGCCCGGGTGACGGGTCCGCGCGAGCAAACGGAAATTGTCAAACTTAAACAAGTCGGGCCGAGACGGTATCGGGCAACGGTGCCTTTGTGGGGCCGTGGTCGGTACCAGGTCATGGCCGTTCCCGTCGCCGGTGATCGCGAAGAGGAGCGAGCATTCGGCGGATTCATCGTTCCCTACTCTCCGGAGTATCTGCGATTCCGGTCCAGCCCCAGCACGCTGGACGAAATCGAAGACAAGACCGGGGGCGTGCGGCTCACACGGGATCTCGTGACTGCCGAGAACAGCGACCCTTGGGCATCCGCTGCCAAGGACATTTTCCAGACGCGACGAAAGCCGAAGCAGAGCTCGCGTCCGATCTTCGACTGGTTCCTGATTACGTTGGCGTGCCTTGTTCCACTGGACGTCGCTGTGCGTCGAATTCAGATTGATAGATATGCCATTCGATCTTTGTTCGGATTCATGCGGCGTCAAGGGCCTTCGACGGAGACAATGGGTGCACTTTTGCACCGGAAGAAATCGGTCGACGCGGGTCTACAGAAAACGCGGCGTGAAACCGTGCTGCCACAGTCACTACAGAAGCCTGACGCGATGGCCATTCATCGACCTAAGCCGGGCGCGGCGAAATCGTCCGAAACCAAGGCGCCGGTCAAGCAGCCAATCGAAGCCGAAACGGGCACCTCGACGACTTCGAAATTATTGGCGATGAAGCGTCGCCGACGTCAAGAAAGTGAGGACGAGAACGAATAATAGAAGGCGAACGATGTTCTTCTCGCTGAATCAAACGAATGGGAACATCGGAAGGCGGAGGAGACGTCAGAGCATTGACAGATCATCAAATGTTGAATGAATAGGAACGAAACGTAGCACGTCAAACGTCAAAGATGTCAGGATTACATCGCCGCTTCGACTGTAAGCGGGCGCCAAGCGCTCTGATGGGTGATGTGTCTCCAATGATCGTAGAAGTCGTTCCGAAACCCGGTTGTGACGAAAGTTGACGCGGCAAATAGGGGCACGCGCTGCCCATCAGACGGTTGTGGAACGACTTCTCGAGTCAAGAACAGCGAGAGTCAAGAACAACCAATTCCGGCTACTGAGCCAACTTGGTCGCCGCCTTGGAGAACGAGCAGCATGAACGAACCGCAAACAGTCGAGTCAAATGGCAACTTGCTCGCCGAAGCCGAGGAGTTTCAGGCGATCTATCGCAGCGTGCGCGAAGAAATCGGCCGGATGATCGTGGGGCAGAAAGCCGTCGTGGAGGCGACTCTTACCGCGATATTCTGCGGCGGCAACGTGCTGCTGGAAGGCGTTCCCGGGTTGGGAAAGACCGAGTTGATTAAGGCCCTGTCACGCGTTCTTGAGTTGGATTTTCGCAGGATACAATTTACGCCGGATTTGATGCCCGCCGACATCATCGGCACCAAGATCATGTCAACCGATGAAAGCGGGAAATATCAATTCGAGTTTCGCCGGGGTCCGATTTTTACGCAGTTGCTCCTGGCGGATGAAATCAACCGGGCCTCTCCCAAGACTCAGTCGGCGCTGTTGGAAACAATGCAAGAAGGAACCGTGACGACCGGTGGAACGATCCACCAGTTGGAGGCCCCCTTCTTCGTGATGGCGACTCAGAACCCCATCGAGCAAGAGGGAACCTACCCATTGCCGGAAGCCCAACTCGACCGGTTTCTGTTCAAAGTGGTCGTGCCGTTTTTGACTCGAGATGAGTTGAACGACGTCGTCAGCCGAACGATTCTCAAGCAGCCAACCGAGTTGGAAAAACTGCTCGACGGGCCGCGAATTCTTGAACTCCGCCGGGTGCTTGATAAAGTCGTCGTGGCTGACCCGATGCGGGACTACGCCGTGAGGCTCGTGCTTGCGACTCACCCTGGCACCGAATTCGCCGTCGATGAGATTAACCGTTATGTGCGTTGGGGCGCGAGTCCGCGAGCGGCTCAGTCGCTCATTCGTGCTGCCCGCGTCCGGGCTTTGAGCGAAGGACGCGCTCACGTCGCCTACGAAGACATCCGGCACTTCGCTGCGGACGTCTTGCAACATCGAGTGCTGCTCAACTACGACGGACAGGCGGAGAACATCGTCGTCACCGACCTCATCGATGCCTGCATAAAACCACTTGCCGAGGCAGGCTAGAACCTCCGAACCGCGCGCGGCGGCTTGCGCGGGGCGGACGTGTCGTCCGCCGAGAATCGAGGCGATCACGTTGTCCAGAGGGTGTCGAAGCTACTTCTTACAACTACTGATAATTCACCGAGCCGATCAACGTGAATGAGAATACTTCAACTCAGCAAGTTACTCCGTTATTCGGTAACGACGTGCTCGGACGCGTAGAGAGACTGCGCCTCAATCCGACACGGCGCCTTACGAACCGTTCTCAGGGCGAGCATCTGTCAGGCAAGGGTGGCACGAGTACCGAATTCTCGGATTACCGGGATTACGTCGCCGGCGATGACATACGGAACGTCGATTGGAACATTTTCGCGCGGCTGCATCGTCCCTTCGTCAAGCAATACCAGTATGAAGAGGAAATGCACGTTGCCGTGCTCATCGACGCTTCATCATCGATGGTATTTGAGAAGAAATTCGAACGAGCCAAGCAACTCGCAGCGGCATTCGGGCTAATGGGTTTGCTAAACCTCGAACGGGTAAGCGTCTATTCGTGCAACCACGTCGGCACGCGGCCCGTTTTTCTCCCGCCGTGTTCGGGGCGGACGAGCATGAATCGGCTGTTTCGGTTCATCGAATCGTTGGAAGGGGGAGGAGATTTTCCGATCGATGAAGCCGTCGACGCGGTGCTCGGCCGGCATAGCGGACGGGGCGTTGCGATTGTGCTTTCCGATTTCTTGACATTCGGCGACGTCACGCGCCCGCTCAATCAACTCTTCGCCGCCGGACTTGAGACGTTTGCCGTTCAAATCCTCAGCCCGATCGAATTAGAACCGGAGTTGACGGGTGATCTGCGGTTCGTCGACAGTGAGACGAGCCACACGCTCGACATTTCTTCCGCAGGCGATCTGCTGGGCATTTACCACGAGCATCGGCTTTCATTGGAAGAGGAACTGCGAAAACAGTGCCGGCGGCGCAGTGGACGGTTTCTTTCGATCAATTCAGAAGACCCACTCGATTGGGTTCTGTTCGACTTGCTTAGGCGTCAGGGGTGGGTGCGATGAACTGGCCCGGATTTTCGGCGCTCAGCAGCGCGTGGCTGTTCTTACTGTTGTTGCCGCTGCTCCTTTTCTATTTCTTGAAACTCAGGCGGCCGCGTCTTGAGATTCCGTCGTTGGCGTTATGGCGGCAAGTGATCAACGACAACCGCGTCAATTCCCCGTTCCAAAAGTTCAAGCGAAACCTGCTGCTGCTGTTGCAATTGTTGTTGCTTTGCCTGTTGATACTGGCTGCCATGCAGCCATTCATTCACAGCGGCCCCGAAAGGGCCGAGTATCTGCCGGTGCTGATCGACTGTTCGGCCAGCATGGCCGCACTCGACAAGCCCGAGGGTGAGTCACGACTTGCCGTTGCCAAACAAAACGTCCGAGAGTTGATCGAAAACTTGCTGCCCGATCAGAGAATGTCGTTGATTGCGTTTCATTCGACGGTCAAATTGCTTACCGATTTCACAAACAATAGGCGCGTTCTGCTGGACGCACTCGACAAGTTGGAAGTCGTCGAGGTCGGTAGCCGCCTTGAGGACGCGATGCGGCTCACGCAAGCACTCTCGCGGACTGTACCGATCGAGTCGGTGCTCATTTTCACCGACGGTAATGTTCCGCAGCAAGTCGACTTCGAACTTCCCTTCCCTTTGAACTATCAGAAGATCGATCCAGCGGGCGCGAATATTGGCATCACGGCGCTCAATGCGCGACGTGCCGGTGCCGACGGTTGGGACGTGTTTGTGCGTGTCGAGAGTGCCGTCAGCGGGCAATCCGCGGGTACGATCGAACTATTGCAGGACGGCAATTCCATCGGCAGCCAAAAGGTCGTACTTGACCAGGGAGAGTCGGAGCGACTTGTTTTTACGGTCGAAACTCAGGCCGCTTCGGACCTGGAAGTGCGGTTGACCCCCAGCGACCCCGATTCGTTGGCGAGCGACAACATCGCGTATCTGTCATTGCCGCAGGGCCGGCCGTTGCGTGTGTACGCTGATCCCGAATTGGCTTCCTTCCGCCACGCGCTAGGCGCCATCAAAGGAATCGAAATGAATGCCGAAGACCAGGAATCGGCCGGCGATGCCGTCTACGACTTGATGATCAGCGACCAACCCGAAGACGTGGCACGCGAAGCCTCGGTATCGCTGTTTGTCGGGTTTGTTCCCGATGATCTTAAGTCCCTGGTGAGCATCGAATCGGGAACGGCGACCGTCGTTGACTGGGAGCGTAGCTCGTCGCTTTTGCAACACGTGCAGATGGCGGACGTACAGTCATTTGACGAACCACACAAGAACGAGAACGTTACCGACGGAGACATTGAACAATTTGGCTATGAAGTTCTGGCATTTGGCCGCACCGGCCCGCTGATTTTGAAACGACGCCTCGGCGCGCGGCTCTCATACCACTTGTTGTTCCATACCGACCGGTCGACACTTCCCTACCGAATCGGATTTCCGATCGTCGTCGCCAACCTAGTACAGATTGCGATGCAACACGCGTCGCTGTCCGAGGTGCGCGGCGTGCCGACCGGCGTGTTGCCCGCTCGTTTCCTGGAAGCAAATCAGCAGTACAGCGTTCGCGGTCCGGCGGGGTTCGAGCTCGACGTCAAGAGCGGCGATGATGCTCTCGTCGCCGGCATCGCGGCAGAGAAGGCTGGGATCTACGAGATTCAGGGCGGGAGCGATTCAAATCACAAGATCGGCGCTGCACTGTTTGATGCCGGTGAAACGAGCCTACAAACGAGTGACGAACTCGAATTCCGAGAAGAGATTTCAGTCAGCGCCACCGATTCGCCGATCGCCAATGACAAGCCATTATGGCCGATCTTCGCCGTTCTGGGATTTGGCACGCTGCTTGTGGAGTGGTGGTTTTTCCAGCGCCGCCCGGGAGGCTACATTCGCCCATGACACGCGCAGTTGGCGATCTTAGCCTCAGATGCGACGATCGTTCATTTCATGACCATGCGCGTGATGTTGCTCTGGAGACGCGCGGTCGTGTGGCAAACGAGATCGTGAGACGAGTGCGACCGGCTCGCGTCGGCCTGGTCGCGCTCGTGTTGCTGACAAGCGGCTCAATGTCGCTATTCGGCGACACCGAGGCGTCCAAGGTGGTGACGGCCGAACTCATCCCACCGGCGAGTCGGGCGCGATACGGCGCCGTCATTCCGCTGCACTGGAAATTATTCCACCACAAGACGGGCCTGCTCGACGGTCGATTGGAGATCATCCTCGACAGCGAACAACAAGTGGTCGGCCGCTTTTACCAAGACGTCGTTCTCAGCCCTGGTGAAAACGTTTTCGGTTGTATGCTGCCGGCCACCGGCTCGACAGATCCGGACGGACAATTGACCGTCTTGGCGACGTTCCGCACGGCAGACGAGGAACATATTCTTGAGGAACAAGTGCTCAATGTGTCGACGAATCAGAAGCGCGCGTTCGTCATTTGCGATTGCGCTCCTCGACAACAGGCGCGCAACAACGCACAACGCAGACTCATTGACGCGCTGCGAATTGACGAGTTTCGCCCCTGTCAGAAAGACCAGTCATTTTTGACAGCCTCAACCAACGTGACGCCGGCTGACATGCCGGAGCACCCGATGGAACTATGTGGCTATGATCTTGTCGTTCTCCACGACACGTCGCTGAATACCTTGAGAAAGAAGCAACTCGACACGCTGCTCAATTGGGTCGAGTCCGGCGGAAGTCTGTTTGTCCGGCCATCGGCCGTTGCAGATGCTCGGCGAGTCGAGTTCCTCAATCGACTTGTTTCGGCACCGACGGATGCGCCTGAGTACATGTCGCTCTCCGACGGGAAACTCTTGGATCGAAATGGGGCAGCGCTTGAGGCGAAATCGATTCGTCTCGTTCGAAAAGGGCTGGGACGGGTTGCCATTGTCGGTTCCGAAATCGTGGTCGCGAATCGCGATTCCCAAGCCGACGACTTGCGTCGCTGGAGGGATCTGGTCGGCTTTTTGTGGAAACTACGCGAGGACCAACGCGCAACGGTGTCTGACACCGGCGAGTGGGTTGAGAGCGATTTCGATTTCGTAATGCAAGCCATGATCGGCGGCCGGCAGGTACGCGAAAGGATTGATGACGAATCAACGCGATGCACGACATTTTCGCCGTTCAACATAGTTACGGTCGACACGCTCATCGCGTCACTCATGCCCGATGACGTCACCGTGCTGCCGTTGGGATGGATCGGACTGATTCTTTTCGCCTACATACTACTGATCGGTCCCGTCGATTATTTCCTGTTGGGGTGGCTGCGGTTGCGAAGGCTGACGTGGCTAACTTTTCCCGCCGTTACATTTGGGATCACAGGCTTTACGCTTTGGCTCACCCATTCGTACATGATGACGTCCGGTGACGAGAAGACCCTGGTCGTGTTGGACCTGAACGACGAAGGCGCTGTCTCCCGTGTGAATCGGTTTGAAGTCTTGTTTCTCAGCCGGCATCGCGAGATCGTCACCGACGATTGGAACGGTGTGGTGACGCGGATCGACGAGAGCCGGTTTCGTGGCATGGGTGCGCGTTGGGGGGGATATTATGGGTCGCCCTCATCGAACCAGACTAAGAGCGTCCCGGTGTATACCGGCCGGTTGCCCATGCGCTATTCGATGGCACAGGACATACCGCAGTGGACGCCGGTTCTCAATCGCCGGTTCTCCATTGGTGAACCGACGGCCGATGATGTTCCACTACCCGAATCTGACGTCGATTTCGACTGGTCGAAGCCGTTCGAGTTCCCGGCACCAAGTTCGCAGCCCGTCGGCGAGAACGATTTGATCGCGAGCTTTGGCAGCGTCGCGCACAAGTTTGCAGGCAGCGCGACGCTGGCTGGGCGCATCCAGGAGGCATTCGGTGACGACGCCCACGCCGTACTGTTCTTCGGTGGGCGGCGATATTTGGTGTTTGGTCGACCGATACTTAGCGCCAACTCGTCTCGCAGTCCGTACAACATGCCCCAGCCAAACGCCCGCATGCATTTTCCGGGCCAGTTGCCGAGCGATTTTCTGACAGACATCTGCATGCGGCAGCCGGTCGGTGTTTTCTCGGTGGTATCGCAGGCGGCTCCGATGGGGGGTGACAACTTCGAAGATCTCCCACTGTTGGATCCCTCCAATTCGAATCAGTGCCTGCTGGTGATTGTTGATCGCGAAGGCGAGACGACTCGCATTTACCGCAAGTTGTACAACAAGGATTCCGAATGAACGCCGTGACGATCGACGATTTGCGAGTCAGCTACGGGAAAGTGAAAGCGGTGCGTGGCATTTCTCTGGAAATTCCCCGGGGTGAGGTGTTTGGGTTCATCGGCCCCAACGGCGCTGGCAAGTCGACAACGATCAAGGTGCTGGCCACGCTGTTGACTCGCTATTCCGGCAAGGCGTTCATAAACGGAATCGACGTTTCCAAGAAGCCGTTTCACGTCCGCGAAAAGATTGGGTACATGCCCGATTTTTTTGGCGTCTATGAGGATCTCACCGCCCGAGAATACCTGCATTTCTTCGCCGCGGCATATCGCATTCCCATCGGCAGGCGAAAAGCGGTCGTCGACGACGTGCTGGAACTGACCGATCTCAAGGAGAAGATCGACGCGTCGGTCGAGGCACTCTCGCGGGGAATGAAGCAGCGGCTGGCGCTGGCGCGCGTGCTGATACACGATCCTGACGTGCTGCTGCTCGACGAGCCGGCGAGCGGTCTGGACCCACGAGCCCGAATCGAAGTTCGCGAGCTGCTCAAAGAGCTCAAGGGGATGGGCAAGACGATTCTCATTTCCAGCCACATCCTGCATGAGCTTTCGCAGTTGTGCACGCAGATCGGCATTATCGAAGCCGGGAAAATGGTGGCCCAAGGCTCGCTGGACGAAATCTACGAACAACTCAAGTTGCTGCGTGTTGTGCACGTTCAACTAGGAGAAGTGTCGAACGGCGTGATTGACGGAATCCGGGCCATTCATGGTGTCGAATCGGTCGAGCAACAGGTCGACCGATTCGCGATCCGGCTTGAAGAGGCGAAGACGTCGATCGAGCAATTGCACGCCGCACTCTACGAGCTCGGCGCGGGCATTCGCATGTTCCAACCCGAGGCGATGGACATGGAAACCGTGTTCATGAAACTGACCGAAGGCAAGACAGCATGATTTGGCCACGCGTTCATTTTTCGCTTCCCCTGCTCGGCAAGGAATTGACCGAGCAGGCCGCTAAGCGTCGAACGTACGTGCTGCGCAGCCTATACGCGGCTTGCGCTTTCATCGCCGGCTACGTGGCCGTCATCACGACAACACAGTACGACCCGCGGAATCCGTTCGCCGTTTTAGGGCAGGGGCGACTATTGTTTGAAACGCTGTTGAAACTCGAATTCGCGGGGATTTATCTATTTCTCCCCGCGATGACCTGCGGAGCGATCACTGTCGAGAAGGAACGCAACACACTCGGTCTACTATTCCTAACACGCCTCAGACCATCGGCCATTCTGATGGAAAAGTTGCTCGGCCGTCTGTTGCCAATGCTGATGACTTTGTTGCTTTTGTTGCCACTCTTGGCCTTTACCTACTCGCTCGGAGGCGTTGCGACGAGTGATGTGTGGGCGGGAATGTGGATCGTATTCGTAACCGCATTTCAAGTGGCGGCGTTATCGCTGATGTGCTCGGCGTGGAGCCGCACAACAGTTGGCGCGTTCCTGGGTTCGTACTTGCTGATGGTGGCCCTGTTCGCGGTGGCGTACGGGCCGAGTGTACTTAAGGACGCCTACGCAGTAGGAGGTCCCGGTCCCGCAACGACAGCCTTTTTTTCCAGTATGCCCATTTTGCTTTCGGGCGCCATTTGTCTGTTGCTCGCGCGTGTTTTTCTGATACGTCGGGCATACGTTCCCAATAAGAAGCGGTTGTTGAAGTTTTTCAGCTGGCTCGATCAAACATTTCACAAGTGGAACGACCGATATGCGCGAGGAATCATTCTTGTGAAGGAGAATCCGTCCCAGCATCTGCCGGAATTTGCGCCCGTCTCGTGGCGGGAAACGACCAAGACGATTTTGGGAGCGTTTCGGTATCTATTTCGCATGGTCATTGCGATCGAGATTCCGCTGATGTTCGTGCTGGCCATGCTTAGTGGACAAAGCGTTCGGTCGATGTCGACGGCGGTCGACGTCTTGTTGAATCTCGCCTGGATGATTGCTGCGCTGTTGATCTCGGTGAAGTCGGCGAGCCTGATCGCCAGCGAACGGGTCCGCGAAACACTCGACGTGTTGTTGGTCACTCCGATGACTTCACAGAACATCGTCGACCAAAAGCTTCGCGGCGTTCGCAGGCTGATGGGTGCGGCGAGTATTCCCATCATCACGTTGATTTGCTGGCAGTCGTTTTGGTTTATGACGACGAGCCAACCGATGTATTCGTCGACCTTTCGCCGGTTCATTGGGAGTGAGACGGGATATTGGTTTTTCCTATTTTCATCGCTCGTGGCCATCTGTGTCTATATGCCGTTCATCTGCAACGTTGGCCTTTACGTGGGCCTGCGCGCCCGGACTCAGACGCGGGCCGCAATCGTGACGATCGCCGTACTGTTCGCCATCTGCCTGTCTCCGCTCATCCTGATCCCGCTCGACATTGCATGGGCTGTGGTCGCTCAGGTTTCTATCGGCGCACCGTTAGCGTCGGGCAGCCACCTAAGCGGTTTTGGGGCGATCTTCAGTCCGCTTTTGTTGTTCCTCATCGACACGTCCCCGTATTACCAGTTACTGCCGGTGAATCCGTGGCTGGCGGTCATCGCAAACGGCGCATTTTTTTCCATCGCGACCCGTTTCCTGCGAGCTCGATGTCTCAAGCGATCCGATGAGCTTTTGGGCCGAGCCAGCGGCGATATCAACCCCGTGATAGACGTTTTCGAGAATGACATGCAGTCGGCACTCGAAGCCCAGCGCTCAGCGGTATGAATTGAAAAGCTCACCGAAATTCGCGGGAGGATCAAACATGCGATCGGCACTCATTGCAATCGCATTGTTGCCGCTGTGCTCAAGCTCTCTACGAGCCGTGGAGATCGACAGCGTGATCTGGGGGTTCGACGGCAAAGCCGTTTTGGATCAATTCAACCCGCTGTCCGTGCTCGTCAGCAACCCGACGACGACGGCATACGAGGGACAGTTCGTGCTGCGAAACACTCAAGGATTGGGCGGCGAACGTCTGGGGGCCAAATTGGTTGAGCCCGTCTATCTGTCACCGAATTCCAGTCGTTGGATTCAATTCTTCCCGTACGTCAAATCAGAATACACCGAATGGGTGATCGACGATCAGGCAGACATCAGATTCTCCGTTCCCCGACCCAAAACCGATACATCTGCAGCCATACTACTGACAGAGCCAAATCGCCTCAGTTTGAGGTCGAGCCCTGCAAAACGCTTCCCGGATGACCTGTTTCCCGCTAGCGTAACCGGCACCGACGGGCTCAAGGCGGTGTTGGTCGACCACCCTCCGCGCTGGGAGCACGCCCGTCGGCAGGCTTTTCTCGACTGGCTCTCGAAGGGAGGCGTTGTCCATCTGCTAAAGGGCGAAAGTGGCGAGTTTCCATCGTTTCCTCCAGCCCTCTCGGTGTTGAACCAGCCGCTAGAACGTTTTCGTGTGGGAGCAGGCCGCGTCTATCGTCACAACCGCACAAGCAGCAACCTCGACAAACACTTCCTCGAAAACGCCGTCACTCTCGATTTCGACACTGACGAGAATTCAGCAGCCGACGCAGACGACGCGGCTGTGGACGAACAGGTGCAGAACCTGCGTGACCGCGGGAATCAGTATCAACTGCACGACAAATTCGTCAACGACGTCGCAGGCAATGTAATGGCACGACTGAGACAAATGACGAACATCGAGCACCATTGGGCCATCATCTATCTGATGAGCTTGGTATACATCGTCCTAGTGTTCCCGGGGTTTTTCGTTCTCGCGCGCAGGAAGATCGACTATCGCGCGGTCTACTTTGCGCTGATTGGAACGGTGGTTGTTTTTAGTGTCGGTTTTCATTGGGTCGGTCGGCGAGGTTACGGTGAATCGACACAAATTAATTCACTGGCGATTGTTCGGCATCTTCCTGACGGGGCACTCGACGTGAGTGGTTGGTCAAATCTGTTTGCCACGGACGGGGCCGATTACATGATCGACCACACCGGCGCCGGAAAGATCTACTCAACGTGTCAAGAAGTTGAGGCTGTCAACGGACTCATCAACACCGGCGTCCAAGGGCAGTTCGTTGTCGACATTCCGCCGTTTTCCTCACGATCGTTTGCGTATCGAGCCCGGGTCGACGCGCCGGAATCAGATGTTGAAGAGAACATGCCCACGGTCGATTTTGACGTCGTCGAATGGGACGTGGGCGATCACACCAGCCGCATCGTACTGTCCGCGGAGTCTGATGTGGTAACAACGGTCAAGCCGCACGCCATCCGCGCTCTTTATCGCGATTCGATATATGCTGGAAAGTGGGCTGACGGCAAGCTCGTGATCGATCTCCGCGGGGCGCAGCCGCTGCAAGCGTTCTTTTCACGTATCGAGAATCGGTACGAAGGCCAATACGGTTTCATGAACGCCGACGACGGCAAAAGCCGGGAGCAACGGTATGAGTCGCTCCAAACATTGATGATCGCGCGAAGCCTGAATGTGAACACACCCAGCGACCTCGATGCACTTTCGCCTTCGTCCGATATGTTGCGTCTATTTATCTATGCGCCAATGAACGGCGAGTTAGGTGCGAGGTTGCGCTTCGTCGACGAGCCAGATGAGACGTTACCGGTGGTCGATTCCGGGTACGTGCTGCACGTCCGTGATGTTTTTAAGCCGGAGAAACCATGAACACTGAATCTTCCTCGGACGCGATCATTCAGGTTCGGCAATTGAGCCATTCGTTCAAGGGGCATCGAGCGCTCAGAAACGTCTCGTTCGATGTGCACGAGGGATCGCTACACGGATTTGTCGGTCCCAACGGCGCGGGGAAGACGACGACGCTCAAGGTGATTTGTACGCTACTCAGGCCGCAATTCGGTTCGGTTCGCGTGTTTTCGCACGACGTCGTCAGCCAGGCAAACCAAGTCCGCCGGCACTTGGGGTTCATGCCGGATCACTTCAGCATGTACCGTCAGATGACCGTTTTCGAGTACCTTGATTTCTTCGCGGCGGCGTACGGTCTATCGCTCAAACAGCGCGACCGGGTCATCAGTGACGTGTTGGCGCTCACGGACATGGACGTACGCAAGGACAGCCTGATCAGCAGTCTTTCGCGTGGCATGCAACAGCGGTTGAGCCTTGCCCGCGTGTTGGTGAACGATCCCAAATTATTGTTACTCGACGAGCCTGCCTCCGGTCTCGACCCACGGGCGCGGATCGAGCTGATGGAAATTCTTCGAGAACTACGCGGAATCGGCAAGACGATCTTCATCAGTTCGCACATTCTCAGCGAACTGGCGGAACTGTGCGACAGCGTGACGATTATCGATCGAGGGACCGTCAAGTACAGCGGCACCATGGCCGAACTGGGACGTGACGGTCAAGCCAACCCCTCCTTTCAAATTACGTTGGCGTCGGCGACACCGGAAACGGCCGGTCAAATCAACACTCTTCCCGGCGTGGTTTCCGTCGAGCAGGTCGAAGGGGAACCGACGTTTCGAATCGATCTCGATGACCTGGAATCGGTTGATCCAAACGAGTTGCTACGAGGCGTGATGGACCTGGGGCTGTCTATCGTTGCCTTCGCCGAAAGCAGGAAACACCTCAATCAGGCGTTTATGGATTTGACCGAGCAGGGTGTACATTGATGTGGACGGGAACGCTGGCGCTCATGGAGTGGTCGCTCCGCAGAGGCGTGCATCTCCTACGGCCTCATCTGTTTCGCGTGCTGATTGTCGGTGTGATTTTCTTTTCTCTGTTCGTCGTTCACGCGTCGAGCGTGATGTTCGGCGCACCCGGCCTCAAGTTTTTTGCTTCCATTACCGTGCTCAATGTTGTGGTCATTACGTTGGCGGGCATCGGCTTCTTCTCCTCGGTCATCTCCGAAGAGAAAGACGAGTCAACCATTGGTTTGCTCAAAATGGCGGGGATTAGCCCGGTTTCGCTCTTGTTGGGGAAATCGACGGCTCAACTGATCTCTGCATCAATGGTTCTGACCGTTCAGTTTCCGTTTACGCTGTTGGCGATCACGTTGGGTGGCGTGACGTTATCTCAAGTGTTTGCAGCGTACATGGCCCTGTTGGCCTACATGGTCTTTGTCGCCAACTTGGGGCTGTTTTGCTCGGTGTACTCAAAAACCTCTAGCCGCGCCAGCGGACTGATGGCAGTGTTACTCCTCGCCGGACCTTACCTCGTCAGTCAATCACACGCTGCATTGGTGAGAAGCATTGGGACTGTCGCCGACGACCGTTGGCTGTTGACGATCGCCGCAACCGTTCTGGGGTGGCTTGACGATTTTTCGGTCACGACGCGAATCGGCATCATTTTAAGCACGGGCTTCGCCGAGCCCATCTTCAGCGATCAGGTCGCCTGGTGTTTCGCCTCTTCACTACTGGTTTTTCTTGCGTCGTGGGTCCTGTTTGAGCCTATGACACGTGAACACAGAACGTCGACGGCGATCGCTGACTTGATGCTGCCTACGCGCTGGCGCACCGACACGCGCAAACCTCGTCGCGCGTGGAAGAACGCCATCATGTGGAAAGACTTTTATCTTCTTGCCGGCGGCTGGAGAACGATGATCGCAAAGTGTTTCATCTATGGGGCCGTCGCCGCATGTGCCGCCCACTTTCTCTATGACGTCGGTCTCGGTAGGAGTTCTGCCTCTGTTGCCGCAGGTCGATTCCAATACGGGCGCTACGCCGAGTTTGTGCAAGCCGCCCTGGTGGCCACACTGTTTATTGCGGCGGCGGAACTGAGTGTGTTCGTCGCTAAGATGTTTCGCGATGAAGTCAAGCAGAAGACGCTTCCGCTGTTGATAATGCTGCCGACTTCAACGACGCACATGATCTATTCGAAGGCGGCAGGCGGCCTATTGGCGATCGGCCCGGCCGCGGCCTGCTTCATTGCGATCTGCGTAGTCTTTCCCGCCAGCACGGAAAGTGTGGTTGCCGAGATTTCCAATCCTCTCGTCATCTGGAGCGCGGTTTCAGCATTCGCTGTCTTTGTGTACCTGGTGGGATACCTTTCCCTGTCAGTCAAGCTGTGGGCAATTCCTCTGGCGCTGTTTTTTGTATACTTCGTGTCCTACTGCTGCGTAACGCCCTTCGTGTTGGTATGGATGATTCCCGGACGACTGGCAGGCAGCGCAATCATCCAGATCTTGCCCATCGTCGCCATTTGCGCAGCGGCCTGTTTCGGACTTCAAAAGGCCATTGAGGATCGTTTGAATGAACATGCATCCCGATAGAACGCGGCTCGCATCCGTCGAAAGACGCGCGTGCCAATCGTTTCAACGTGATGGACGGCTGTCAGCGGACCCGTGTACGCGTTTTCGCACTAGAAGTGGTCTCAAAACCCTCTGATGAGCAACGAGTGCCCTTGATTTGTAGGGTCAAATTCCACCACAACCGCGTTTTGGGACGGCTTCCAGCAAGGATGTCGATACAGTGCGTGGCGCCGTCAATTTGGTTGAGAGAGCAGTGTCAATTTCGCAAGGGAGTCTAAGTTGCCTTCAATTGAAATCGTGGAAAGCGGGCGAATCGACGAGCGCGACTCGGCATTTCCGCTTGCCGTGCAACTTCCCGGCGGTGACGTGTTGTGCTCTTTCAGCGTCGGCGGCGGCGCGAACGTGACAGGTGGGAGTGATTGGGCGCGTTCGGTCGATGGCGGTCGAACGTGGCAAAACGAAGGAACTTTGCTCCCCTTCGACACCGACAACCAGATGGCTAATTTTCTCAAGCTCACGCTTGGGGCCGACGGTGAGACCATTTATGCGTACGGTTCAACCTTGGCGGCCCGCTCTGGCGAAAAGTTTGGCCATCGGCGAGCCGAAGCCATCTTTTGCACGTCACGAGACGGCGGACGAAATTGGTCAGAACCGCGAAATGTGCCGATGCCCGTGGAGTGCCCGCTCGAAGTCTCGCATGGAATGCTCCCACTGGCCTCGGGCCGGCTGCTCGCTCCTGCGGCCACGCTTCCGGACGATAAGCGGCTCGGCGAGCAGGTGATCGTGGCCATCTCAGACGACGGCGGAGAAACTTGGCCCGAGCACGGCGTCGTCTTTCATGATCCGGACGGTCGACTTGGGTTCTTCGAACAGAAACTGGCCCAGTTGGCCCCTGGACGGCTAATGGCCACGGCATGGACGGTCACTCTGGGCGACTACGTTGATCAGACTAACAGCTTTTGCATCTCCCTCGACGACGGTGCGACATGGAGTCCGGCTCAATCGACTGGCATTCAAGGCCAAACGTTGACGCCGGTCCCACTGGGCGGCGACCGGTTGCTTGTCCTCTACAATCGGCGATACGGAGACCAGGGCATCGTCATGGCGCTGGTCACCTTCACCGACGAGTCGTGGACCGTCCACAACGAACGCTTGCTTTATGATGCGAAGTCGCACCACCAGCGCAGCGAGAAAATTGAGTCGGGAATCGACGAATTGGATGGTTTTCAATTTGGATTCCCCACAGCCATTCCACTCATTGATGGCACGTTTTTGTCGACGCACTGGAGCGTCGAACGTGGGACGTGCGGCATTCGCTGGACGCGGTTACGTATCGCTTGGCCCCAATGACGGGATCCTGCTGCCGATACGCTCGGTCCGAAAGCGGTCTATGAAGTTATTCGTCCTCGGTTCACGATGAGGCCGAGCCTTGACGCCGCACATCGCGGAAGTTCTGCTACACAACCATCGCCTACCGAGCTTCCTAATTTCGTACCGCCGTACTCGAATCGCCTTCAGTTTTTCGATATGCTAAACCATGTCGAGTTTTGTTGTAGCGGTTTCGGATGCAATTGAAGTTGAAATACCAGTATTTGAG
>Ga0315336_1001034_pt1 | contig 60741 bp, 66 predicted proteins | sample ASW5metaG_FD_204512 | JGI IMG/M metagenome (GOLD analysis project Ga0315336, IMG submission 204512) | Ammonia-oxidizing marine archaeal communities from Monterey Bay, California, United States - ASW #5 | ecosystem: Environmental > Aquatic > Marine > Intertidal zone | place: USA: California...
CCTTCGATTCTCTCTCAAGATTCGAATTCGTTTTCAGGGGGCAGGTCAAGCGCTAGAAAGATCTGACTTGAGCCGATCAGCAGGCCTAACGAGACGTGGTTCGACAGCCTCAGATAGACACCCACCACCGCGCCTACCAATGCTGTGATCGAGAGGTCGACCCACGGCAGGCAGCTGGCCTCGAAGTCAGCGAGAAAAAGGGAATCCGCCGCGGCCTTCAGGCAGATCACCGACCCAATGGCCAGCATCAACTGCAGGCTCAGCAGGAGCGTCGACTCCCACTCACCGGGCCGGATTTCCAGAGAGTGGCCGAGCCGCTCCCGTACTCCGAGCCGTGGTTCAGAGTCCGGTATCAGGCCAATGTTCGGGCAGAATCACGAGGCTGCAAATCTAACAGCCTCCGCATTATAGGTAGGCCGAGGGGCTTCATGTCCGCCCCTCGGGATTTGAACGAACGCTCTTAGACCTGCTTCTCCGCCAGATCCCCGATGATGGGCAGTTTGAACTTTTCGCCCTGGTAGGCCTTGAAGGCCAGGAGTGCCCATATTGCGAGGTATCCGAAATTGAGTAGGAAGCCAAGTATGGCCAGGATGAAGCCGATCCCGACGAAAGCCATGACGAAACTCAAGATCGCCATTGCAATGCTGACCACGATCACCGCTCCACAGTAGAAAAGCATCTGAAAAGAATGGAAGCGGATGAAGTGGTTGTCCTTATACGGTTCGATCAGCAAGAAGATGATGGCTGGTACCGGTGTTAAGTAGGCAAGCGCGCCCATCACGTTGTCCTGAGAGTCCGCGCCGGCTGACGGAGCAGCCTGCGCTCCAGCGTTTGGCGGTGGAGATGCCGCCTCCGGCTGGCCACCCGGGGCAGCCGCGCCGCCTTCGGCTGGCGCACCACATTTCGCGCAAAAGGTAACTCCTGTCACGTCGGCGCCACATTGGCTGCAGAATGCCATATACCCCTCCGGTTCCCGTAACTCAAGCGATCAACCTCGCCTCGACCGTTACCAGTACGGTCCGCTGCGGAATCGCCGCCCTAGTATAACAATCGTTCACTCTCAAGCAACCCCTCCATCCAGCCGCTCGAACCCAATCCCTCCTCGCGAGCTTGCGGTGCTTCGCCTCTTTTCGAGACCCACACCCACCACCCTCATCTCAGCCCCCGAAACCGCGAAACTCCCAACCTACCTGACACAAGCTCCGGCGACCCGCCGAAAACAACCCCGCCGCGTCCACTAACATAGTCAACATCCATGCCCGAAGAACCACCCAAACTCGAAACCTGGATCCGATTCAGCCAGCCGCTCGACCCGGTCCTCGACGACTACCAACGTATCTTCGACGCCTGGGAAGTCATCGGCGTGCGCGGCATCGTCGTCGGCCGCGTGCTGGTCCGCGATGATGCGGGCCGCAACCAGCCGCTGTTCGAACCAAACCGCCGCATTTACCAGCGTCTTGGTGTCGAGCCCCCGCCCAGCCCGACACAGCGCTTCCCCGACAAGCGCCGCAAGCTCGACCGCCTGTTCGCCGAGGCCAAGCGGCGCGGCTGGAGTATCTTCATCTTCCGGCCGGATGCGGGCTACGGTCCTTCCGACCAGGATAAGTTTGCCCGCTTCGCCAACCCGAACCGTTGGGCGGCGCGGGCGCTTGATACGCTCGCGCAGTTCCCCGAAGCCGATGGCGGCATCATCGATTGGCACGAGTGGGGCTTCGAGATCTCCGCCGGACATCGCTCGAACATCTTCAACGACCTGCCCGAGACCGTCCGTCCGCTGGCCGAGTCAATGCACTACGACTGGGCCGACCTCAATGCCGCCAGCCGCCGCCTGGAGGAGCGCCTCCACAATCTCGACGACGACATCGTCGACACCTACTCCGGCCGAGGCTTCTTCGGAAGCTATCAGATGCTCGGTTTCGACAACAGCCTCGCGAACTGGCTGCGCTTCCGAACCGATGTCATCACCGGCACCGTCAAGATGCTCAAGGGCATGATGACCGAGCAACGCCGCGACCTCCAACTCGGCTGCGGGCCGCGCTCGGCCGTCTTCACGCCCCTATGCGGATACGACCTGCCGCAACTCGCCCGCTACGCCGACAACCTCCACCCCAAGCACTACCTCTGGCACCGCGGCATCGACGGTCTGTACGGAACCGTCTATCGCTGGCTCACAACGCTGCGCGAATGGAACCCCGGCCTCTCCGAGCGTGCCGCCTTCGATGTGATCGAGATGCTGCTGGGCGTTCGCTTGCCGGGAGTGGAAACAGCCCTCGACTTCGAACGGGGTTTCCCTGACGCCTTCTTTGATCAGGTCGTCGAGCACGCTACACGCGCCGTCATGGCCGCCGTCGATCGCCCGGAGCGCGTCATTCCCTGGGTGGACGTCGGCCGCCGTCCCCACGGAGGCGACCCAGTGACCTCAGGCGACTTCCTCCGCACTCTGGAATCGTCACGAAAGCAAGGACTGCGGCGATTCCTCTACCACGGCTACAGCCACCTGACCGCCGCCGAGTTCGAGGTCATGCGAGCACTCTGCGGCGACGCAAGCCGCGAACTACCAGAAGGCTTCCAACTACCCGGAGGCCGCTAACCGGCCTTACGGCTAGCGGCGCCAGCGCAGTATCTTGTCGAACAACTTCTTCACGAACGGCGTCAGCCTCGTCCGGTTATAAGCGTCCCCGGCTTTCTTGATCACTTCCGCCTGCGTCGGATAGGGATGGATCGTCTTGGCGATCGTCCCCAGCCCGACTCCCGCCGCCATCGCAACCGAGATTTCCGAAATCATATCCCCTGCGTTGCGGGCCACGAGCGTCGCCCCGACGATCTGATCCTTGCCCTTCTTGACGTGCACCTTGAGAAAGCCGCCGTCGTCGCCCTCGAGAATCGCTCGATCGACCATCGACATCTCGATCGTGAACGTCTGTATCTCGATGCCTTTCTTTTCCGCTTCCTGAGGGTAGAGCCCGACATGCGCGATCTCCGGGTCGGTATACGTGCACCAGGGGATCGTCAAAGAGCTCGTCCGCCCACGCCCAAAGAACAACGCATTGCCGATCACGATGCGCGCCATCGCGTCGGCGGTGTGGGTGAACTTGTACGGGAAGCAGATGTCACCGGCCGCATAGATGTTCGAATTCGTCGTTCGCAGAAGGTCGTCGACCTTAACGCCGGACCGCTCGTGATACTCAACACCCGCCGTCTCCAGCCCCAGGCCTTTCACATTGGGCGCGCGGCCGACTCCGACAATGATCTGGTCGACCCTCAACTCTTCCTGTCCACCGGCGCTCTCAACGACGAGGATCTTCTCCGCGCCTTCCGTACGTACGGCGGCGACCTTCGAGCCGCAGCGAAGCTGCAGGCCGTCCCGCAGCAAAGCCGACTCCACACGCATCGCGGCGTCCTGATCCTCGCGGCTCAAGATGTGCGGCGTCGCTTCAAACAACGTGACTTCCGACCCGAACCGCGTGAACGCCTGCGACAGCTCACAGCCGATCGGCCCGCCGCCGATCACCGCGAGCCGCTCCGGCAGTTCGGTCAACGAGAACACCGTCTCATTCGTCAAGTAACCGGCTTCGGCCAAGCCCGGGATCGGCGGGGCCGCGGCCCGCGCTCCCGTCGCAATACAGGCCTTCCCGAACTCCAGGCTCTTCCCGCCGACAGTGACCGTCTTGCGGCCCGTGAACTCGCCGCTGCCGATAAAGACGTCGATCCCCAGATCGCGAAAGCGGGCCGCCGAGTCATGATGGCTGATCCCCGCCCGGAGCCGGCGCATGCGCTCCATCACGGCCGGGAAATCCACGCTGAAGCCCGGAGGCACATTCACGCCAAACTCATGCGCGTCGCGGACATTGGCATAAGCGTGCGCGCAACGCAGCAGCGCCTTCGAGGGTACGCAACCGACGTTCAGACAATCGCCGCCCAGTAGGTCGCGCTCGATCAGAGCGACTTTCGCTCCCAAGCCCGCCGCGCCCGCCGCCGTGACCAGGCCCGCCGTGCCGGCCCCGATCACGACCATGTTGTAGCGGCCCGACGGCTCAGGGTTCATCCAATTCGGCGGATGCACATTCTGCACCAGCCGCTTGTTGTGCTCATCCAGGGGAAGCGTCTGCGGTAGCGTTTCCGCGATCGTCTCGAATTCTGTCATTGCACACCTATGTCAGCAAAAAGGAACAGCGGAATCTCTTGAGCAAGGGTACAGCGTTCCGGTCAGGTCGCGCCGGCCGATGCCGGATCTCGGTTGAGCGACCAATCGTAATGCAGCCAGCGAATGCTCGGTTCGGCACCGTCGTCGAGGGCTTTCTTCAGCGCGGGCGAGTACCGCGCCGCATAGTTGAGCACCGAGCCGCCGACTTGAACGAAGTCGCCGCCGTACCAGTTGTAGAGCTGCGTCAACTCGACGACACCCGCCGCCTCGTCAAAGCGAAACCAACGGTCGCCTCCGTGAACAGACTCGGTCTGATCCTCCAACTGCTCGTCCAACTGCTCGGCCTGGTAGGCCTCGTTGCGCAGCGTGGGACAGCCAACCGCCGCGCACACCAGAGCAAAGTGAATCCGCGACTCGATGAACTTCGGCCGAATCTGTTCATTCTCAATCTGCGACAAACTCCACACGTTGCCGCCAACATCCCAGCGCACCGCGTTCCAACGTTCCTCGCCCGGGATATCGAAGATCGAGCCAAGCTGGTAGTGGTCGAGAATCAGCCGCAACGTGAAGGCGTTGTAGGCATTGATCAGCAGCGCGAGCTTCTCGTCGCGCCCCATTTTGTCGAACGGAGCCTCGGCCACCGAGCGGATATAGGAATCGAGATCAGCCGCCTCGGCGCGAAGACCTTCGTAATCAACCCAGCCGTCGTCATCCACGTGATTCCACAACAGCGTGTCCAGCGTCGAGTGGTCGAACGGGGATCCATCCGGATTCGCTTCGTAGGCCTCGGCAAGCACCACCGGCGGAGGACCGAACAGGCCCTTCAAGCGATCCCGCTCTTTGTACGCATAGACCGCCGAGGCGAACAACGCAATGGCCACTACAGCGGTGACAATCACACCCCACGGCATCCCTTGCGGCGCTTCCTGCTGCTCCGGGGCCGGAACTTCTTCAGCGGGCTGCTCGGCCGCGATGGCCGTCTGCTTCTTGATCGCATTGTTGGCCAGCCGCGTCACGTACACCGTGACCCCGATCGTCGCCAGCAATCCGACCACCAGCAGCGCCCATTGGCCGGCACTCTTGCCGCCTCCGCCCCCCGTAGCCGCTGCGAGCCCTTGGCCGCCGAGGTGCCCCAGGTAGACGTACATAAACGTCCCCGGCAACATGAACAGCCAACTTGCCCCAATGCAGGGCCAGAAACGAATCGCCGTCAGCCCGTACAGATAGTTCTGCAGATTGAACGGGATCGCGGGTGAAAGCCGCAGCATCGCCACAATCTTCCAGCCGCCTTCGCCGATCGCCTTGTCGATCGCGCTGAACTTGGGATTGCGCGCCGCAATCGCCGCTACTTTCTCGCGGGCCGCATACCGTGCGATCAGGAACGACATCGCCGCCGCAGCCGTCGCAGCCGGCCAGACCGTCAGTGTCCCGACCGTCAAGCCGAAGATGGCGCCGCCCGCCAGCGTGAGGGCCAAAGCCGGCAGGAATAGGGTCGCAGCGATCGCATAGATCACGCCGAAAATCAGCGGCCCCCAAATGCCTAGGCCCGAGACCCAACTCTGCAAGGCCTGAATACCGCTGTCGACCGGCAGCGCGCGGGAAAACAGCACGAGCGCCCCCAGAATGAGCAGCAACGAAACGCCGCGAATGATGTTGGAGTATTGACGGATCGAACGGGAGGGGCTCATAACCATCGGCAGCGGCGGGCGCTTCCAAGGATGATCGCTCAACCCGAAAAACGCAAGCGGCTCTACCAATACTGTTCGAGCCGTAGCGGCGAAAAGTTAGCAAGGCAACGCACGGTCATGCCACAAAAAATTTGCGGGCTCGTTGCGAGCCCGCGAAGTAGGGGTCGGTATCTGTCACATGTTGTTGGGGAAATTGAATCGGCTCACCAGAGCGCCAGGGTTACTTTCGTGTTCGGCTCGTCGACATAAACCATCGGGCCGGACGTATGCTTGAGCGCGCTCAACGCCGCCGCTACATCCAAACGGCCATCGTCAAAGCTGTCGATCAGGCCTTGCAGCGTTCGCATTGAGACTCGCACACGCACATCTTCGCTCCCGGTCTCCACATTGATCTCGATGTCCTCGCCGGTCTTGCGGATCACGACGGTCTGGTCTCCATCCTCGACCCGCACGAGCTCGGCGTCTTCGACATCCTCCAGTCCGTCCACGAGTGCTGCGATGATCGGACGGTAACGTTCGATCTCCGCTGTGTCGACATCGACATGCTCATCAATGTCCGGGGTGAGCCAGACGGCAAGCTGCGCCAACTCGAGGGGTACGGGAAGCCAAAACTTTGTGCCGTCGGGCCCACGTGCGTCGACGCTCACAACTACGAAGTGCAAGCTCGCCACGAGCAGCAAGACTACGGCGCTCGCGGCGAGCAGCGCTTGTTGCAGGCGACTCATGACGATGAGCTGGTCTCGTCGATCCAGATGCGCACGTTCTTGTCGCCGTCTTGCACACGCACGATATCGTCGCGCTCATTCTGAAGCCGCTCGATCGCAGCGGCAATGTTCAACTCCTCGCCTTCACCTGAGAACAGGGCGTCAACCACTCCGATGGGAATCTCGACACGTACCTTGGGTTCCTTCTCGTTCTTGAGATCCGTGACCCTGATGAGGACGATCTCCGCCTCGCGCAGGATGCTGACGTGTTGGTCGCCATCCACGACGTTCACAAACTCGACGTTACCCGCGCCCCGCAGTTCCTTCCACAGGCGGCGGATGTCCGCGATCGAGATGTCGGCGTTCTCGAGCTTCAGGCGGCCTTTCTCGACAATCTTTTCCGGCGCGACTTCGAGCGCCACACCAAGCACCGAGAGCGGCAGGTTCACGCGGATATTCTTCGCGCTACCGCCCCCTTCGGTGACATGAACATGAATCCAGGGCTTCACTTCCTGCGCGGCTACCGGCAGCGCCGAGAGAGAGAGCAAAACCGTTACCGCTGAGAGCATATAAAAGCGTCTTGTCATTACTGAGTTTCCTTTCGAACCAATCGGGCACGTCCACGTGCCTCGATCTGGGTATACGCAGCGGTTCAGTGAAAGTTCAGAAAGTTTTCCCGGGATGCATCGAGACCAACCGCCTTCAGCGGTTTCCGCGCGAAGCGCGCGTAGCCCGGTCATTTATGGCCGGGTAGAGTCTCCTGCCGCCTGTACCAGGGCGCTTTAGCGTCCTTTCCAGTGCCGGCTTCAGCCACACCCCAAAAACCCAACTCGTACGTTTTCCTTTAGCTGTCTGGGCTCAAACCGGGCTGCCGAGATCGCTTCCTTGACAGCCCCTCGTACAATACACATGGAAATGTCCGAGCGCACCGTCAAAACCCTGCGGATTGTCATCGCATCTCCCGGAGATGTCGCTGAAGAGCGCGATATCGTTGAACGGGTCGCGGCCGAAATCAACCGCAGTTCCGCGGACGACCGGGGTTTGCGTCTAGAAACTGCACGCTGGGAAACAGACTCCTATCCCGGTTTTCATCTCGACGGGCCGCAGGGCATCGTCGATGACGTTCTCGAAATCGAGGGTGCGTGGGTTCTCATCGGCATCTTCTGGACCCGCTTCGGGACACCGACTTCCGACGGCAAGACGGGCACCGAACACGAGATCGACAAAGCGATTGCTGCTTGGAAGGAGAACGGCAAGCCCCAGCCGATGATCTACTTCCGTACCGAAGCACCCAAGCTCAAAGGCGCCGCCGCGCGCCGCCAATGGGCCCAAGTCGGCGAGTACCAGGAGAAAATTGCCGACGAACAAGGCCTCTACTGGGAACACGAAACCGCCGCCGACTTTGAGCGCGAACTTCGCAACAACCTACAGAACTACCTGCGTCAGAAATACCCGATTGCCTCGGACAGCAAACCTGAATCAAAGACAACCATCTCCGAGCCGTCCGGCTTCATCCAGGCGTACCGCACCTCCATGTCCCACGTTTTCGAAACCTGGGACACCACCAATCTCGGCGTGCGCCTCGCAGGTGCCGAACAACCCAGGACGGTCTACCTCGACGACATCTATCTAACGCTACGCCTAGCCGAAGGCTACGATATCCGCAAACTGAAAAAGGGCGAGCCTCTCACCCCCGAAGCCCTCCTCAAGCGCGAGCGCCCCTTGCTCATTCGTGGGCCCGCAGGAGCCGGAAAAACCACTTGGATGAAGCGCACCTTCCGTGCCCTACTCTCGCACGACGCGCTGCCCATCTTTCTGGAACTCCGAGGACTAACAAAGGATTGGCGCGACCATGGGGAGAGTCGGTTCGACGAGGCTTTGGTGAACTGTGTCGCGAAGGAATGCGACCCCGACGGCCTGCTCGAGGCCATCAAAGCCAAGCAAGGCCCCCGGCCCGTGCTACTCATCGACGGCTGGGACGAACTCGGCGAGATCGGCCGCAAAGTCCGACACAAGTTACTGGGTTTTCTCGAGGAACACCAACGCGTACTCGCTATCGTAAGCAGCCGTCCCTGCGGCACCGACGTCCCTAGCGAAAACGCCGGCTTTGGAGAGCTCGACCTCCAGCTACTCAACGACGACGAGATCCGCTCCTTCGCCGAGACCTTCCACCACCTCTGCTACGGCGAAGAGACAACCAAAGCCACCGAGAAGGCCGGAGAATTTCTCGAGGCTCTCAAGAACTCTCATGGCGCCGAGGACCTAGCCCGCACTCCGCTGCTCCTCACCATGATGCTCAGCCTCAGCCGGACGCGCCCGTTGCCCGACAAGCGGCATCAACTCTACGAAGAGTGCATCAAGGCTCTGCTCGCCGAGCGGCCTAAACGGGCAGAGCAGGAAGGTGTGCAGTTCGACGATTGGCATCCTTCCTGCCGCCCGAATGGGACACGCGCCGGAAGAGCGGCTTCCTCTCGTGGCTCGCCGGTCCTGCGTCGCTGCTCAACGAACGTACCGATCATACATTGGCTTTCACGCACCTCAGTTTCCAGTAATTCCTGGCTGCCTGGAACCGTTCGCGCGGGCTCGAGGGCGACGACCGGACCACCTTCGCTACAGAGAAAGCCAAGACGACCCAATGGTGGGAAACCCTGCGACTATGGGGCGCCCTCGTAGAAGGCCAACAGGGCCGCGAAACCCTCGAACCCGTCCTCGACAAGCTCCTTGAATCTGATGCCGGCTCCGCCCTGGCGGGCGCCATGCTCGCCGACGGCCTAGGCTCCGAACCCTTCTTCGAGCGCTGGGCGGCCGACTTCGCCTTGCGTGTCCGGGCTGAATATTTCAATGCTGCACGCACCACGGCGCGCGCGTGGGCAGCAAGCCGCCAGCAAAGTCGCCCCGAAGCGGTCCCCGGGTTATGGGTTGGAGCAGGTACCGAAGCATGTTGCCTTGGCTGGCTTCGCCTGAAACGCTGGTGTGAAGACGCTGGCGTGCCCAAACCTCCTACAAAACCGCCGCGCAAAACGCATGCTGGCCGCCTTCTCGCGTGCCTCAGTGAGGGGCCCAATGGCGAAGCCGACTTTGCAGTTGGACGAATCCTTTGCGGTGCCGATCCAGCATGGCCGAATGAACCGTCGACAGTCGCCCTTCTACATGCATGGCCTGGTCACCGTCGCCTTAGCGCCCTTCGTTTACAAAGCCTCATCACGGCTGGTGCGAGCCTTAGTTTGCCGATCATCGCCCCAGAGCTGCTTCGCGATTACGTTTGTTCGAAGCGACATGAGGAGGGAGCACTGGGTTTGGCCCGTTACTGGGCGCAGCACTGGGCAAACGGCCTTGCGCGGGATTGGGCGAGGAACTGGGCGCGATATTTGGCCCGGGATTGGGCGAAGCACTGGGTACGCGACTGGAACCACGACTGGACGCAGGACCGGGCTCAGAAGTAGGCCCGAGAACTCGTAGGGGACCTAGCTGGATACTCCGGAAGCGACTGGGTTCGGCGCTGGGCGCACGACTGGGCCAAGAATATTGGGCTGGACGCTTCACAGCCAGCCAACATCGACTTTGCCCTCTGGGAGGTCTCATCACTCGGTCGTCCCGCGGTGCGAACTCGCCTTGCCCGGCTCGACCCCGAACATACTCAGGAATCGCTCCCGGTCGTCCTGAGGCTTCTTTCCCAAGCCGCCCGCGTGTCCTTGTATCCGGGTTGCGACGCCAACGGTTTTGATCTTGCACTCCGCGCGTATGACGACTCCAATGGGTCCGACCCCCTTTGGTCAGCGTTGGCCCGTCACCTCGCCCGGCGCTCCACGCGAGAAGACAAGGCTCTCCTCGAAGACTTGGCCCGGCACCCCGAAAAGCGCGACCCGCCCCTCTCCTGGGGCTTCAAATATATCGTCCGAGGTGACATCCTCCTCGAAGACGGTACCGTCGTCACGCTCGACGAGCTCTGCGACCAACACAACCTCCCCCACCTGCCCTACCTCGAAGACATGCCGCCGGAGCTCGACATCGACTGGGAAGGCGACGAGGAAGACAAGCCTCGCCCGAAACTAAAAAGCTCAAGAAAGTGAGCCTCCCGCGAATCTCCGGGTAACGGCTTCCACTTGTCGTCTCTCGCGGTTCGGCAAGGGGTTCAACGTACTCTTGGCAGTGGATGGTTACGCATTCAGATCTGCGTTGTCTTCCGCGCTGTTCGCGCAGGCCGCCGGGTTCACACCCGCCGCTCCGTTACTTGTTGATCTGGGCTAAGCCGATGTGGGCGTAGATGCCGTCTTTGTCGGTGCGCTGTTGGCCTTGGTTGTCGATGTAGTCGTTGTTCCAGTCGCGGGCGGAGTAGTAGAGCAGCAGGCGGTCGGGCAGGTTCAGGACGCACGGGGTGGAGGTGTAGCGGCCGTCGAAGCGGGCCTTGTCCTTGGTGGAGGGGAAGGCGATGTGGTCGTGGTCGGATTGCCACGTTGTGGCATCGGCGGACGTGGCGTGGAAGATCTCGAACGTGCCGCCGTCGATGTGGCCGCCGTACCACATGCTGTACTCGCCGGCCTCTTTGAGAACGAACGGATAGATCACCGTGTTCGCTTTGCCCGAGGGCCTCAGGACAGGCGGTTCGAGCCGCTCCCAGTTGACGCCGTCCGCTGAGGTGAATTCGTAGATATTGGCGCCAAGTTCGCGCGCATGGACGTCCATGCTGGGCCGTGAATTCATCCACATGCGGTAGCGGTTCGGGCCTTCTTTGATCACCGACGGCGAGCGCCCTGATTCATACACGGGTTCAGGATGCACGTCCCACGCGATGCCGTCGGCACTGGTAGCGTAGCCGAGTTGCTGCGTCATCTCGGTCATCTTCCCCTCGGCGTCGCGCACCATATTAGGGACGGAGATGAACCACATCTTATAGATCTGCTCCTGCTCATCGAACAAGATGAATGGTGTCTGAAAGTTGGGCCCCCAGGGGATGTCATCGCCGGTGAGGATCGGGTTTGCGGCGTGCTCACGCCAATCGAAACCGTTGTCGGATTCGGCGTAGCCCATGGCCATGTCCGTCGATCGCGAGCCGGTTGATGTCCCCAGATACCACATCTTGAATTTGCTGTCGATGTGCAGCACGAACGGGCTGTAGACAACGACCTTCGACCAGGACTGCTCCGTTGTGTAGGCGGAAAGGACCGGCTCGGCTCGGCGCTCCCAGGGCTGTGGCCGCTGATCGAGTGGGTTGGCGGCCTCAGTTTCGGCGGCCACAGTTTCGGGGGCAGGCGGCGAAACGCCGCATGCCATGAGTACGACCACCGCGAGAGCCAACAACAACGATGAAAAGCTCGCGGCGGTGCGCATCGTCTATTCCGTATAGGTGATGAAGAACGGCGAGACCCAGGCCATCTCGGCGTCGCCCGAGGGGTTCTCGGGGTCACGCTGGAACACACGCACGTAATAGTAGCTCTTGCCGGGCGAAGCGTCGAGATCGCGGTAGCTGATGCGGGCGGTCGTGCCCTCGGGGTCGGCGGTGTAAATGTACTCGCCGTTGCGGATGATGTCGATGCGGCGGATCTCGTCGGTCGCTTCGACGATGGCCTCGATGGTCGGCGGGTCCGAGGCGGACGCCGTGAATTCCTCGCCGGGCATATGATCGCCGGCGGTGAGTTTCACGACGATCTCGTCGCTGGCGGCGTAAGTGCGCCGTGCCAGCATGCCGTCGAGAATCCCCTCGCGGTTTTCCTGCGCCGCCCACACGGCGCCCCAACTGTTGTGGGTCGAGAAGTGGTCGCTGAAGGAGACGAAGCCATAGAGGTTGCCCTTATCCAGAGCGTCACGCGCGAAGTGGCCCGGCTTATCGGTCTGCGTCGGACCGCGCTTCTCGTCGTCCGGCAGCCGCCACGCCTCGTAGCTACCCCGGAAGGCTTGATAGATTTCGAGCACCGAATCGTAGTAGGGGTTCTGCCAGTCCCAATCCGCCAGCGGACCCGACCCGAATGTGTGCGGCACGACGACAACTTTCTGCCCCGGCTGCGTGAGGACGTTGCCCTCGACCCACTTCCAGAAGTTGGGCGGCTGATTGTCCGCCTCATTGCGCGTGCGGTCGATCAGTCTAATCGGCGCGCCGCGCCTGAGGAACAGCAGATTGCGGTGTCCGCCGGGACGCTCCATGGCGTGCTCATAGCTATAGATGCCCGTGAAGTGCGGAGTATGCGTCATCAGATCGACGGCCTTCTGTGTCCACCACCACTGGTAATCGCGCAGGCCCTCGGGGTTGCGCCCGTCAAGCGTGTTGGTGTGGTCGGCGGTGCCGACATAGTCCATCTGCGCGGCGTCGATGGCGTAGCGGTAGGTGTCGAGAATTGAGCCGTCCGGTCCGCGATGCGGCTCGATGTCGGTGTGGCGATGGCAATCACCGAACAGCAGGTGGTACGTCTTCCCGTCCACCGTCATCGTCTCGCGCGGACGCCGGGGCGGCCTTACCCGCGGCGGCGGCAAGGTGACGGCTTGAAGCTCAGGCGCGGCGCGCTCGCCGGCCGTGAGTTCCGTGACCCACACGCCGTAGTGCAACGCATGCCGATTGTCACCGGGGCCGTAGTCGGGGCGTCGGGCATCCGCCGAATAGGCGACATGCAGGTTGCCGCCCGGTGCGAGGGCAAAGGACGCAAGTTGTGTAGCGCGCCCCGCGCTTCGGGCGAGGCGGTGCGGCAATGTCCACTCGCCACCCGACAGGCGTGTCGCGAAAAACTGATGGATCGTGATGGGGTCCGACTCCGTCCAATGGCGGAACACGAGCCAGAGAGCGCCGTTGTTGTCGAACGCAATGTGGGGCAGTGCGGCGTAGCGTTGCATGCCACCGGACAGTACCGTCGAAAGATCGGCCCGCGGTTCGAGCAAACGTCCGCCGGCCCAGACACGCAAACCGATCGAGCGCTCGTTGTAGAGACCTCGGCTACCCGGCGCGGCGCTGGAACGAGAGAAATCCTTGCCCCAGTTCCGGCCGCCATCGTCCCAAGCGACCCAGACGTGATCTTCGGAATTGACAGCAACGCTCGTATGGAACTGCGCCGTCGGTTCCGAGGTAATCGGGATCGCGTCGCCGGTTTCCGATCCGTCGAACGAACGCAGGAAAACGTCGTAGTTGCCGTGCTCGTAAGAATCCCAACTGATCCAGGCCTTGCCGCTGGAATCAAGGGCAACGGCAGGTTCCCAATCGCCGGCGTCACTGTCGGAGATCAGAGTCTCCGGTCCCCAACGGCCATAGCTGTAGCGCCGCGCGTAGACGTCGGCATTGCCGTCGCGAAACGATTGCCAAACGATGGTCACCGCACCGGAGGGTTCCGCCACGGCGCGCACGTTGAAGTCGCCGTGAGGGGCGCGGGTCAAGCGCTGGGGAAGCGTCGCCAGTCCCTCGGCCGAAAGCTCGCAGGTGTAGAGTTCGAAATCGCCGTCGATCAAGGCCGGCCAAACAACGAGTGCTCCTTCGGCAAGGGGTGCGATCGCCGGAGCATAATGATCCCCACGCCCGGAAACATCAAACGGCTTGCTCCATTCCCCGTCCGGCTTCTTGGTGCGGACGACAACACGGTCCGCCAGCCCCATGACCCATTCGACGTAGGCAACGTGTAGCGTTCCTTCACGGGTGGCGGCAACAGCCGGCCAGTCCGACATGTAGCCGGCGACGGTGACGCGGTCGCCGTCGAACTCCCCCGCCAAGTTCAGCGACGATGGTGTGTAGCGCGTCTCCCGGACCCATTCGCGCTCGTCCTGCTGAGCTTCGAGCAAAGGGAAGCCCAGTACGAAGATGATGCTGAGCCGGGCGGCCAGCGCGACAAGACTTTGTTTATGCAAGGTCCCTCAGTTCCCGCGAGCGTCTCGCCAGGCCGCAATGCGGTGCGGCGAAACCCCGAACAGGTAGGCCAGAATGCAGATCTGATTACTCCATGTTGCGCGCAAGACGCCGAGTTGCCGCCAGCGGCGCGCCGACGTTCGGACCGTGGCATCCGCAAGTTCGATTCGGCCCAATTTGCGGAGACGGCGCATCAAATCGAAATCCTCCATCAGGGGAATCTCGGCGAACCCTCCGGCGCGCCGGAAGGTCTCCGCCTTCATGAAGATCGCCTGATCCCCATACGGAAGTTGGCAATAGAGTGATCGCCAATTTGCCATGTTCTCGACCCATCGTAGGCCCCGGCCGTGACCATCGACGCCGAGCCGAAACGCCCCGGCGCTGACTCCCTCTCGGGAAAGTACACCGTCGATCTGCTCGAGGAAATCCGAAGGCAGGCGCGTGTCGGCATGAAGGAACAACAATACGTCGCCCGCCGCTTCGGCGGCGCCAAGGTTTTGCTGCGTGCCGCGTCCCGGCGCGGATTCGAACACCATCGCCCCCGCTGCCCGAGCATGCCGGCAAGTCTCATCGCCGCTTCCGCCGTCGACAACGATCACCTCGCGGACGCCGCTGTCCCTCACGTGCTCAATCGCCGCGGCGATCGAATCCTGTTCGTTGCGTGCCGGAATGATGACTGAAATACCCAAACCCGCCGGCTCTCGGGAACGGCTCACCGCATCGGGCAGAGTTGCAACGTTAGCCTGCATGGCACTAGGGAATACGGTGCTGGGAAATATAGTGCTGGGGAATTACGAGAATACCACGCAGTCCTCCCGGGGCCGCCGCCGTCTACTTGAACTACTGTTGGATGGGGATGAGGACGGTGTTGCTCTCGACCCCGTTGCTGAACACGACAAGCAGCAGGTTGCCGCTAGGCAGGTTCGCCGGGAGTGTAATGTTGAGCTGATAGAGGCCCACGAATCCCGGCGTCAACCCCGAGAAGAGCACGACGGCGTCCTGCCCGTTGACTTGTACCGTGGGCGTCTGGCGCGTCCAGATCAGGCTACCGAAGGGTGTAGCCTCGCCGCTAACCTGAGGATCGGTGACAGGCCCCATGCCGGCTCCATAGACCACCACGGTTTCACCGGGGCGCGCCGGATTGCTGGGCGTAACCGGGCTGCCATCGAGATGCATGATCACCCCCTGCAACGGCCCCTCGTAGTCGAACTCGAACACACCCGGCGAATAGTCGGACAGATCAACCATGAACGGCTCGCTGGCGCTGTCCTCGATCCGCATCTTGACGAAGACGAAGTTCAAACCGGCGAACTCCCATGGGATTTGCAGATTGGCCTGCTTGTCGCTCACGAAGTAGAAGCGCCCGGGCACGCTGACTCCTGCCTCAGGAAAGTCGAAACTGACGCTGGCATGCTTCAGCGCGATCGGCAAAGGCAAGTTGGCATTGGAGCCGAGGAACTTGCTGAGATTCTCCCCGTAGATCGAGATGATCGAGCCCGCGCTGATCGGCCGGCCACCGCCGGGATCGCCCGCGTTCACCACATCCTGAATGAACGGTTTGGCGCGCGCGGCGTTGTAAAACGGTACCAGCAGCCCTCCCGCCGAAGCCTCGTAATCTTGCGGACCGAGGTTCGGCCCCATGTCGACGTCAGCCGCCGCGATACCGAACAGGTCTGTCGAGTTGTCAGCCACGAAGATCGCGCCGTCCCCGTCAACCACGCTGAAGTTCACGCCGAGATTCGGCACCGGCTGCCCGTGCACGTCGATGACTTTAAAAATCAGCAATTCAGGATGTGGTTCATTGGTTGTGCCAACCACACCCGTCCCCGAGATCACAAACGAATTGAACGGCACTCCATCGGCGACCACGTAGTAGTACGGGATGAATAGATCAATCCCGCCGGATAAACGCACGACGCGCAGAATGCCCTCGTAGCTACCAGGGGCTGGACGCGCGCCATCGAGAGTCAACCGCAGGTCAATCAATTCGCCGCCTTCGAGATCGAACTCCACAATTTCAGAGCCCTCGACGAGCAGATCCGTATTCGGGTCCTCGTCGCGCCGCTCGACGATGGCTTGATAGGTGTGCGTCGCCGCGTCGGTGTTGCGAATGGTGAGCAGTTGATCCAGCGCAACCTTCGCGTCGGTCAGTGCGCCGAAGCTGATGGTCGAGGGAATGGCTGTCGCTATCGGATCAATCGCCGCCTCGACATCGATAATTCCTGCTCCGACGGAGGTGACGCGCGCCAACTCGCCGTTCTCGAAAATCTGTGTGGCCGCCGTATTGACGATCGCCGACTTGATCTCGGCCACCGAAAACTCCGGGTGACGTTGCATCACAAGAGCCGCCGCCCCTGCCACCATCGGAGCCGAGAAGCTCGTGCCGTCAACGGATGTGAATCCGCTCTGGTCAAACGTATCGCCGTTGCGGTCGAAGCGCTGCGCGGCGGAGTAGATGAAGTTTCCTGGAGCGACTACCTCCGGCTTGATGTCGTTACTCGGGCTCGGCCCCCGCGAACTAAACGGCGCGACTTGATCGGGCGCGATGGCCCGCGGCACGAGCGTCGGATCGAGTATCACCTGGACATCACCGTTCGCCAAGCGGTCGCGCAAGTCCGCGCCCGCGGCCGCGCCTATCATATACGCCGGGATGTCGGTCGCCTCCAGTCCGAACATCACGAACGGCTCATCCTCGCCCTCCGCATTGGTGACCACAATCGCCTTCGCACCTGCTTCCGCCGCGAACGCTATCTTGAACTCGAACGCACAGAACTCGCGCTCGACCAACGCCACTTGGCCCCTCATCGCGTTGGCTGGATACGGCGTGCAGCCCGTACCGTCGCCGAACGCCGCCGCGTCCGTAGCGAACGCAGTGAACGGCGAGGAAAGATCCGGCCCCGTGCCCGACAAAGCGGTGTGGCTCTGTCCCGCGAATCGAATGGTTTGAATGAACTGCCGCGAGTTGGCGGACGCCCCGACCGTAAGAACAGCGGGGGCCGAGCCGGGGGTCGCAATCGAATTCAACGCGGGAAAATGCTGCTCACCGAACGCGCCGGCATTCCCCGCCGCCGCGACGACCATGACGCGAAAATCTTCAACGGCGCTTTGCGCGGCGATCGCCACCGGGTCACACAGAATCCGCGGATCGTCCGAACACGCATTGCCCTGTTCGTCGAACGGAAACTGTGCCACCGCACCGAAGCTGATGCTGATGACGTCCATGCCGTCGATCACGGCGTCATCGATCGCGGCGATTACCGCCTCGGCGCTACTGAACTCATTGATATCCGGCGAGCCGAAAATCTTGTAGTTGCCGAGGAATGCCTTCGGTGCGATTCCCGTCAGCGTACCCACGGGCGAGCTGACCTGCCGGCCGGCTGCAATCATCGCGACGGATGTGCCGTGGCCCATGCGGTCGCGGGGCGATAGGTCGTCAGGCCTCGAGAAGGCTGGATCGCTGGGGCTGAGTAGGCTTATATAACTGCGCGCCACGATGACCTTGTTGTTCGTGAAGACCAGATCCTCGGGACGCCCTTTGGGAAAGCCCGGCGGCGGGACGAGCGACTGGTCGATCATCCCCGGGTGCTCGATGTCGATCCCGCTGTCGATGATGCCGATCCTGATGCCGGCGCCCGCCTGGTTGATACCACCCACTGCGTTCCAGGCCTGGGGCGCGCGAATCAGGTCATCCGCTTCGTTGAGAAGCTTCGTGAAACGCGGCGTGCGGACGACTTTCTTGACCTCGCCGAGTTGCCGAATCTGCTCGGCCTGCATCCTTGTGGCTTGGATAAAGACCGCATTCACCGTGTGACAGACCGACGTGGTGACCGTTGCGCCGGTCGCCGAAATGACGGTCTTCACGGGCTCCTGCGCGGCGAGCACCCGGCGTGTCAGCGCCTGGTAGTCGGGGCTCGTGGTCTTAACGCGCCCCTTTTGGTTTCTGAGGTTTTGCGACACACGGCGTCCAACAGACTCGTCGTTGAGGATCACCGCATAGCCGTGGGGAGACTCGGCCGCGGCAAGCGCCGCGCCAAGTGTAACGAGCAGCAGAAGGCCGAGTTGCAGCGCTCCTAAGTGGCAGAACCCTCTACTCTTTCGTGGGAAAGTCATTTGCAGTGTTCCGACGCATAGTTCCCAGCACTCGTTTCAGGCCTATTTCACGCAGCGTCGCAGCCCGAAACGGTTGATATGCACCGGCTTAGTCCTGTCTGATCGAGGCCGCGGGACCCATGCTAAGCTAAGAGCAGTCTTACCTCGAAGGATCTCAGACCATGAAGGCAGAAATTCATCCGACATACGAGTCGGTCAAAGTTAGCTGTGCCTGCGGCACAGAGTGGGAAACCCGCTCAACGCACAAAGGCGACATCCACGTGGAGATCTGCTCCTCTTGCCACCCATTCTTCACCGGCAAACAGAAGCTTATTGACACTGCGGGCCGCGTCGAGCGCTTCCGCCGGAAATACGCCAAGTCTGACAAGGGCAAGGCTGAAGCCGAAGCCAAGGCTAAGGCGTCGAAGAACTAACCCAGCGCGCTACCCGATCAGCTGCTCTTCCCTCTTCCCTACCCGGTTCAAGCATTTCGGACGCTAAGCTCCGCAATCTCGCCAAGTCGAGCTTGCCGGACCCGAGCAGCGGTATCTCTTCGACCCGCAGGCTGTGCTCCCGCTTCGGGAGCCATAGCTTCGGCAGCTCCGTTCCTGCCAACCGCTCCCATAGTTCAGCGGAGGTCGTCGACTCGTGCTCGTAGAGCACAACGATCCGCTCTCCCTTGCGCTCATCGGCGACCGCCGTTACAGCGCACGACTCCGTGCCGAGCAACTCTGAAACCGTTTCTTCGATCTTGACGTGCGGCACCATCTCGCCCCCGATCTTGCTGAAGCGCGACAGCCGGTCCGTAATGCGGAGAAAGCCTTCATCGTCGATCAGGGCCACATCACCGGTTTCATACCAGCCATCTACTAACACCTCGCGGGTCTTGTCGGGCCGCCCGAGGTAGCCTTGCATACAGTTGGGTCCTTTGACGAATAGCAAACCCTCCTCGTTGGGCCCGAGCCGCTCGCTGGATTCAAGGTCCACCACCTTCGCCGCAACCGCCGGTAGCGGATGGCCGACCGTACCCTGCTTGTGCGCCGCCTGACGGCTGCCTTTGACGGACGGTGAATTCACCGCGACAACCGGCGCCATCTCCGTACAGCCGTAGCCCTCCTGTGGAGCGAGGTCGAACTTCTCGCGAAACTGTTCCGCCAACGACGCCCGAAGCTTCTCCGCGCCAACGATCACATAGCGCAACGACGCGAACTGTTCCGGCGTGCACTTGCGGGCATAGTTCCCAAGGAACGTGGGTGTCGACAGCAGGAACGTGGCGCGATACTTCTTCGTAAGCTCACCGATCGTTTTCGCGTCCAGGGGATTCGGATGGTAGACAACCGGGAAGCCCGACAGCAGCGGGAACCACAGCGTGATCGTGAAGCCGAAGCAATGGAAGAACGGCAGGACACCCATCATGCAGTCCTGGTTCGACACCCAGTAGACCTGCGCCACGCTTTCAAGGTTCGAGATGATGCTGCCGTGCGAAAGCATCACACCCTTCGGCGTGCCCGTGCTACCGCTCGAGAAGATGACCGTCGCGAGCCCTTTCTGAAGCGAAGTGATCTCCTTCGCTACTTTTTCGATGTAAATCGTCCCCGGCGCTTTTTCGATCCCCGCCTTCTTGATGAAGACTCTCGAGCTGAGAATCGTCTTGATGCCACACTGCTCGATCGCCGAAGCCATCGCCTCGCGGCCCGCCGTGAAATTCAAGTTCACAGGGACTTTACCCGCAAGCAACACCGCGATGTTTGTGACGGCACCCCCCGCGGAAGCAGGCAGCAGGAGCCCGACCATGTCTTGATCCGGGCAACGCTTGCGAATCCACCGCGAGAGCGCCAACGCGCCGATCAACGTCTTGCCGTGCGTCAGTTCCCTGCCGGTCGAATCCGCGAGACACCGCGAAAACCAGCGCCGCTTCGCTAGGCGCATGAACCGGCGGTCCAGCAAGTCGTTTCGACCCAGCCGGTGAATGGCGGCGTCCGCACCAAGCTCCGCAATGGCCTGGCGGACCTGATGCGCCTTTGCGTCCGACGGCATCGGCTGACCGAAGGTCACCGTAATCGGATACGGAACCTTTCGCGGCCACTTTCACAAAAACTTCCCCTTCTCGTAACTGAAGATACTGCCCCACAGCCGGTCGAGGTGGACCGGGATGATCGGCACGTCCAGCCCGCCTACGATGCGCTCAAACCCACGCTTGAAGGGCAGCATGTTCCCAGTGCGGCTGATCGCCCCTTCGGCGAAGATGCAAACCACGTGCCCATCTTCGAGTTCCTTCCGGACCATTGCGATCGATTCCGCCCCTGCTTTTGCCCTATACTGGGCCGCATCCAGGGTAAACACAGTGGCGGGCACATCAACACAACCTAATCATCAGCCGAGAGTTTCTCTTCTGTTTGTGGGGGGAGTCGTCGGGCTGTTGCTCGCCGCGGTCGCGGTGCTTAGTTGGGGCGACCGCACTTCCATCTCCGACTCCGCGGCGATTACCGTTCCTGCCGGTTTCGAACTCGAAGTCGCGGCCGGACCGCCGTTGGTGGAACGTCCCATCGTGATCGACATCGACGAGGAGGGCCGGCTTTATGTCGCCGAGTCGTCCGGGTCGAACGATCACGTCAAGAAGCAACTCGTAGAGCGGCCGCACAGCATTCTGCGGCTGGAAGACACTGACGGCGACGGCCGCTACGACAAGCGGATCGTTTTCGCCGACAAGATGATGTTTCCGGAGGGCGTGCTGTGGCACGACGGCTCGCTCTATGTTGCCGCGCCGCCCAGTATCTGGAAACTGACCGACACCGATGATGACGGTGTCGCGGACCGCCGCGAGGAGTGGTTCGATGGCAAGACCCTCACGAACTGCGCGAACGACCTGCACGGACCGTACCTCGGCCCGGACGGATGGATTTACTGGTGCAAAGGCGCGTTCGCCGAGCAGACCTACGAGCGCCCCGGCCGATCGCCGTTCGTTACAAAGGCGTCGCATATTTTCCGGCGCCGCGCCGAGGGTGGATTGATCGAGCCCGTCCTCACCGGAGGTATGGATAACCCGGTAGAAGTAGCGTTCACGCCGGAGGGTGAGCGGTTCCTAACCTCGACATTCATCGAGCAGCCCGCTCTAGGACGCCGCGACGGGATCATGCACGCGGTCTACGGCGGCGTCTACGGCAAAGTGCATGGCGTCACGGATTCGCATCCGATGACAGGCGGCTACCAGCCGGTGATGGCGCAACTGGGACCGGCCGTTCCGGTCGGGTTGACCTACTACTCAACGGATGTGTTTGGGGCGGAGTATCAAGGTGACCTTTTCGCGACGCTATTCAATCTGAACAAGGTCGGGCGCTTCAAGCTGAAGCCTCGCGGCGCGACGTTCGAGACGGAGTTGGAAGATTTCCTCGTTTCGACGAGTCACGACTTTCATCCGACGGACGTGATGGAGGACGCAGACGGCAGCCTGCTTGTCGTCGATACCGGCGCATGGTACGTACTGTGCTGCCCGAGTTCGTTTCTGTCGCGGCCGGAAGTGCACGGGGCGATCTATCGCGTACGCCGCCGAGGGGCCAAACAGATGGACGATCCTCGCGGCCTGCAGCTTGATTGGGAATCGGCCACGCCCACTGATCTCGCCGACCGGCTGGATGACGAGCGGCCCGCCGTGCGCAAGCGCGCTATTCATGAACTCGCGAAGCACAATGGCGACGCGGTGACCGTGCTGCGGGAAACGGCGAGCCGAGGACGGTCTGTCGCGGCGCGGCGGAATGCAGTCTGGGCACTCACGCGTATCGGTAAACCGGAAGCGCGGAAGGCCGTTCGAGAAGCGTTATCGGATCCCGAGGAGTCGGTGCGCCATGCCGCGACTCATTCGGTGAGTGTGCGGGTTGATCGTGAGGCGGTCGAACCACTACTCAAGCAGTTGAAGCACTCGGGCGCGCCGTTGCAACGTGCCACCGCCGAGGCGTTAGGGCGCGTGGGTGATAGCACGGTTGTCGCGCCGCTTCTCGATGCGATCGGGCGAGTGAACGACTATACGCTGATCCACTCACTGACCTACGCTCTCATCGAAATTGCCGATTCGGTTGCGACACAGCGAGGACTGTCGTCCTCGTCAAGCCGCGTGCGGCGTGCCGCGATGCTCGCGCTCGATCAAATGGAAGGTGGGGGACTAGCGCCTAACAAGGTGATTCCGCTGCTGTCGTCGAGCGATCCAGTGCTGCGTGATACGGCGAGTTGGCTTGTCGGACGCCATGTCGAATGGGGTGGCGCGCTTTCGGGGCATTTTCGGACGCGGCTTGCCGGCGTGAAACGCGGCACAGAAAATACGGAACTTGCTGGTGAGTTGGCTCGCTTTGCGGCTGACCCGGAGATTCAGAACCTGCTGGTGCAAACAGCGCGGGAACGTCACCCGAAGATGGCGCGTATCGCTGCTCTCGGGGCGATGGCCGGCGCACCGCTCAACGAGGCTCCGCCAAGCTGGGCGACCGCTCTTACCGCGGTGCTAACGAGCACAGACGAAGACATTTTGCGAAAAGCCGTGGCCACCGCCGAATCGTTGTCGTGGGGAGAGGAGCGCGATGCCGGATTGGACAGGGCATTGTTGAGGGTGGGTCAAAACGAAGGCCTTCCCGCTGATGTCCGGACGGATGCCCTGGCAGCCTCGGCGGCGAGTCTCGATTCACTTTCGGTCGAGCTATTCGACTTTCTCGCCGCTCATACCCAATTGTCGGAGCTGGTTCCAGTGCGCTCCGCCGCTTCGCGGGCGCTGGCGGCGGCACCGCTCGACAGTAAGCAACTGCGCCGTCTGGCGGAGAGTCTGCGCGATGCCGGCCCGCTGGAATTACCCGTATTGCTGGGCGCATTCGAGCGCGGCGGCGATGAGCAACTCGGCGTGGTGTTGGCGGAGTCTCTCGAGAACACTCGCAGTCTTGCGAATCTTCGCACCGATACACTCGAAGCGGCGTTCGCGAAGTTCCCCGAGCCAATCCAGAAGAAGGGTGAAAAGCTGCTCGCCTCGCTCGACGTCGATCGCGGCCAACAGAAAGCGCATCTAGAAGAACTGCTGGCGTCGCTCGGTGAGGGCGACATCGATCGCGGTCAGGCCGTGTTCCGCAGTACCAAGGCGGCCTGTACTTCATGCCACCGCATCGGCTACCTCGGTGGCCGCATCGGCCCGGACCTCACAAGGATCGAGAAGATTCGGAGCAAGCGCGATCTACTGGAGTCGATCATCTACCCGAGTTCGACGTTGGTTCGCAGTTACGAGCCGGTCGTTGTCGTGACCGCGAACGAGACTTACAACGGTGTGCCGCTTGAAGAAACCGACGAGCACATACTGCTCGCCACAAGCGCGGATATGCAGGTCCGCGTCGCCCGCGACTCGATCGAAGAGACCCGGCCGGGAGCGGTCTCGATCATGCCGGCGGGCATTGAAGACGAACTGACTCGCACTGAGTTGGCGGACCTGATCGCGTTTTTGCTACAGCCGAGATATTCCGCATCGGTCGCCAACCGCCGCTAGCCTTGTTGCCTAAGGGCAGCCGGCCCGTTTCTGCAGGTCTACTTGCGGAAACTGGCCGAGAGAGTTTTCTTTCGCAGGCGGATGGCGGCGGGAGTGACTTCAACCCATTCGTCCTCGCGGATGAACTCGATCGCTTGCTCCAGATTCAAGATGCGGGGCGGGACAAGGCGGATGGCCTGCTCGGCGTTCGACGAGCGCATGTTGGTCAGCTTCTTCTCGCGGACGATGTTCACGTTGAGGTCGTTGTCGCGGGCGTTCTCGCCGATGATCATGCCTTCGTAGACCTCCAGCGTCGGGCGGATGAAGATCTCGCCTCGCTCCTGCATGTTGTAGATCGCAAAGCCGGTGGCTTTGCCGGCGCGGTCCGAGACGAGCGAGCCGGTGGGGCGCGTCGGGATGTCGCCCTGCCACTCGATGTATCCGCCGAAAAGCGAGTTGAGGATGGCGGTGCCCTTCGTATCGGTCAGGATCTCACTGCGCAGACCGATCAGCCCGCGGGAGGGGATCTCATACTCGATGCGGACGCGGCCGGAGCCGTGATTCACCATTTTCGTCGTCTTGGCTTTGCGGGAGCCGAGTTGTTCCATCACGACACCGATGAATTCCTCGGGGCAATCAACGGTGAGATGCTCGAGCGGTTCGTGGAGTTTGCCGTCGATTTGCTTGGTGAGGATCTCGGGCTTGCCGACCATCAGTTCATAGTCTTCCCGTCTCATCGTCTCGACGAGGATGGCCAGTTGCAGCTCGCCGCGGCCTGAGACGTGGAAGGAGTCCGGGCCATCGCCGTCTTCGACACGGATCGAAACGTTGGTGAGCAGCTCTTTATCGAGGCGGTCGCGAATGTTGCGCGATGTGACGTAGCGGCCTTCCTTACCCGCGAACGGCGACGTGTTGACCGCGAACGTCATCTTGATCGTTGGCTCATCGATCTGAATGTGAGGCAACGGGCGGGGATCGTCAGGGGCGCTTACGGTTTCGCCGATGGTGATACCCTCGACACCCGCGATAGCGAGAACGTCACCAGGGCGGGCTTCGGTTTCCTCGACGCGCTTCAGCCCTTCGAACGAATACATCTTGGTGATGCGTGTTTTCTCGACGGAACCGTCGAGCTTGCAGATCGACACTTCGTCGCCCTGACGGAGCGTGCCTGAGAAGACTCGGCCGATGGCCATCCGCCCGAGATAGTCGCTGTAGTCGAGATTGGCGACGAGCAACTGGAGCGGGGCGTCGGCGTCGCCTTCGGGGGCGGGCAGATGGTCGACGATCATTTCAAACAGCGGGCGCAGGTCGGTGGGCTCGTCCGCGAGGTTGCGCTTGACGATGCCGTCGCGAGCGACGGCGTAGAGGACCGGAAAGTCGAGTTGGTCTTCGGTGGCGTCGAGATCGATGAATAGATCGTAGACCTCGTCGAGGACCTCGGCGATGCGTGCGTCGGGCCGATCTATCTTGTTGATCACAACGATGGGCGTGAGGTGCGCTTCGAACGCCTTCATGAGGACATAGCGGGTCTGCGGCAGCGGTCCTTCGGACGCATCGACGAGCAGCATGACGCCGTCGACAAGCTTGAGGGCGCGCTCGACTTCGCCGCCGAAGTCGGCGTGACCGGGCGTGTCGACGATGTTGATTTTGTTCTCGCCGAAGCGGACGCCGGTCGTCTTGGCAAGGATCGTGATGCCGCGCTCGCGCTCAATGTCACCGGAATCGAGGGCGCGGTCGGTGATCTCTTCCCGGGGCCCGAAGACGCCGCTTTGGCGGAACATGGCGTCGACGAGCGTGGTCTTGCCGTGGTCGACGTGGGCGATGATGGCGATGTTGCGGATGTGTTGGTTGTGCATATAAGAACTCTTGTTGCGAACCCTGAGCGATGAGCGCTTTGGGCGGGCGCGGTACTAGCGAAGCCGGTTGACGAGCGAGAGGACAAGTGTCAACAGGACGCTGAGAATGAGACAAGTGGCAATGGGGATATAGATGCTTGTGTTGTTGCCGTGATAGACGATGTCCCCGGTCCCCGGGGAAACGGCCGAGACGGGCAGGCCGAGTTTGGCTCCAAGCATGGCAAGGAGGCCCGCGCCCACGAAGACGACGCCGATCACGATAAGCCAGCGGCCGAGCGTCATGGAGAAAAAGTACTGCTCTCGTTGTAGCAGAGATGCGGGCGCGCGGTTTGGACTAGACCCTATTTCGGGATCCAGGTGACGGTGGCCGGATCGAAGCGGTGGTCCGCGGCGAATGGGCTATCGGGCGCTTCTTGTTTTGGAATCCACCGCGCCAAGTCGGTCTTGACGTTCGCTAATTCGGGGTCGGAGGCCCTGTTGACCCACTCATGGGGGTCACTGCGGCGGTCGTAGAGTTCCTCCGAGCCATCGTGATAGCGAATGTAGCTCCAGGCCTTGCTTCGCAAGGCGTGGTTGCCACGGTAGTACGTGGTGAGGGCGGGGCGCTCCCAGGCGGCGTCGGGATTGTCGAGCAGGGGGCGGAGGCTCCGGCCGTCGAGTCCGTCCGGGCGGGGCAGGCCGGCTAGATCAACAAGAGTTGGATAGACATCAACAAGACTGACCGGGCGGTCACAGCGTCCGCCGGCCTCCCCCTCGCGCTTTGCCGGGACGCCGTGACCGGCCATCATCAGCGGAACATGCGTCGCGCGGTGCCAAAGGGCCTGCTTGTGCCAGTGCCATTTCTCCCCGAGGTGGTAGCCATGATCGGACCACAGCATGACGATCGTGTTGTCGCGGTGAGGGCCGGAATCGAGCGCGTCGAGGATGCGTCCGACCATGGCATCCGCGAACGTGATGCAAGCCAAATAAGACTGGACGGCTTTCTTCCAGTTGCCGGTGGACACCATGAGGTCATGCCGCGACGGTTCATTCAATGCGAACTGGCGAGCAATGGGCGGCAGGTCGGCCAGGTCGTCCTCTTTGACGGGCGGGACGATGATCTCCTCAAGCGGATACATGTCGAAGTACTTGCGCGGCACGAACCACGGGATATGCGGGCGGAAGATGCCGGCGGCAAGGAAGAATGGCTTATCGTGGCGCGTCTGGAGGAAGTCGCCGGCCCAGCCGGAAACCTTGTAGTCGGGCATATCCTCGTCGGCGACGTCAATGGGCGCCCAGTCGAAATTGCGCCACGAGACGGAGGGCATCGGAGTCACAGGCCGTTCGGGCTCTGGGTCGGGCGGGAAGCTGTAGCCGTCGAACCAGCCGTTCTTGCGGGCGTCGGGATTCCAGTGAAAGTAAGCGTCCCATGAGCGTGGGTCGTTATAGCCCTGGCCGTGGTGATAGATCTTGCCGCCGCCGGCGGCGTAGTAGCCTTGGGTCCGGAAGTATTGAGACAGCGAAACGGCGTCGGGCATGGCGAGCCGCCAGGGCTGCGTGTTGCCGTAGACGCCGCTGGTAGTGGGGCGACGGCCGGTCATGAGCGCGGCGCGGGATGGGTTGCAGATCGGCGCGGCGCAATGCGCATCGGTGAAGAGCGTGCCTCGATTGGCGAGGCGATCCATGTTGGGCGTTTGGACCTGCGGATGGCCGCCGAGTACGCCGACCCAGTCGTTCCAGTCGTCAACGGCGATCATCAGCACATTGGGACGGTTCGACTGCCCGGACAGGATTGCGGGAGCGGTGCCTAGAGTGGTTTGGAGGAAGGAGCGGCGGCTGACCATGTATGGATGTTAGACGGGCCACCGATGGGGCGCAAGGTCACCATTGGGTTCGTTTGGCAAACCAGGCTCTGTCCCTCAAAGACCCTAAGTGTGATGCCATCGGTGCCGGGGCCTGGGCCAAGGCCCCGGTCTTTCACAGAAGATTTGTCGAGCATCCCGCCAGCGCGTCTACAAGACTTTTACCGGTCGACATCCTCGCTCCGTAGCACTCGAAGCACCGCGGCTATGCGCTTTGTTAAGTCCTTCAGAAAGGCTACATCCGTGGCGAGTGCGTCCACCTTCGCCTCAAGCTGCTGCTCGAAGGCATCCACCTTCTTTAGCTTGACGATTCCATTGAAGTCTGGCGGCGTCGTGTTCCCAAACGACTGCGTCCACGAGGCCCAACACTCCCGTTGGCCGTTAGCACACACGGTGGTGAATTCAAAAAGAGGATCTCCGCTAGCCCGGTTGGTCCAGATCCAGAGACCGGTGCAGTCCGAATTGATGGTGAACTGAATATCGAGCGGGCCTCCCGGGCGATCATCTGCCAGGAAGTCGTCTCGGGACGCTCCGAAGACCGTGGTGTTGGTCTGGAATCAGACAGTTGCTCTACCCTGTTCATCGAAGATGCTAATCCCTACCTCGGAAAAAGGCCCAGCCAAAGCCTCTAACGGTGATCCTTGGATCCCGAGCACTTGAAGCTTGTCGGCATGGTGAACCCAGGCTCCTGCCATCAGCTCCTGCTTGCACTCGAATTCCACCTTAAGCGGCGGCGCAGTTGCGAGCCCGAGAAACATGGCGATTCCTGCCACGCGGTTCAAAACTTGCAAAGTCCTGGTTTTGTTCATGGTGGTTTCTCCTGTTGGTTCCACTGTGGAGCGGTTCAAAGCGGGAACTGAATTGCCCGCCTTATCTACACGAGCGAAAACGGAAGCCGGGAACTACAATCTGCGGTCGAAATTTCCGGCGGCACCCGGGCAGTCCGTGGGATAATCACCCTGTGCGCCGGTTCCCTCCGAGCAGATCACTGTCCTGCTCAAGGCGTGGGCGGGCGGCGACAAGGGGGCGCGAGACCAGCTCTTCCCCGCGGTCTATGAAGAGCTGCGCCGCGTCGCGGCCAGCTACATGAAGCGCGAGAGACAGGGGCACACCCTGCAGACCACCGCCGTCGTGAATGAGGCCTACCTGCGGTTGGTAGACCTCTCGAATGTGAGCTGGCAGGATCGGACCCACTTCTTTGCTCTGTCGGCGCAGATGATGCGGCGCATTCTCGTGGACGCGGGCCGGAAACGGGCTTCCCTCAAGCATGGGGGACGAGCGCGGCATCTCCTCCTAGAAGAAGTTCCAGATGTTTCCTCTGAGCGTGCGACAGAACTACTCGAAGTCGATGAAGCCTTGGACAGCTTGGTGCGAATTGATCCTCGAAAGGCTCGTGTGGTCGAGCTACGCTTCTTCGGCGGGCTCAGCGTCAAAGAGACGGCTGCGGTTTTGAAGGTCTCGGAACAGAGCGTGATGCGGGACTTGAAGTTCGCGAAGGCTTGGTTGCTTCGCGAACTGACAAAACAGGAGTGATAACCTGTTCGGCTGTCGTTTATGTGGCCCTCCGAATTGTCCGCGGTTAACAATAGGAAGCGGCGTTATGGCTCCAGCCCAATTCCCTCGAAAAGCTTGGGGAACCTCGGGTCGGAACGGATGCCGTCGAGCAAGGGATCGCGCAGCCAGGAGGCGACCAAAGACCGCTCCTCGATCGCCTTCTCGTAGTACTCGAAGGCCCGATTTTTTTCACCCAGACAGGCGTAGATCAGCGCTGGCAGGGCCGGAAAGATGTATTCATTCTCGGCACGATCCAGCAACTCCTCAAGCAGCTTCCGCGCCTCTTCCTTGCGGCCCACGACCGCTAGAGAGGCGCCACCCTCCGATAGCGGAACCGGGGCTCGCTGAGAAAATCGCAGCGATTGTTCGACGGCGGCTGCCACTTCGCTCGCCTTCCCCTGCAGCGCATAGGCCCGTGCGAGAGTTCGATAAGCGGAGGAATCTTCGGGATCCACCTCAATCGCTTTGAGCGCTTCCCGCACACCTCGATCATACTGTCGGGCAAATACATAGAAATAGGCGACTTCCGCGTTGATAACCGGGGAGAACGGGTCCAGATCCCAAGCGCGCCGGATTGAGGCAAGTGTCTCCGATTCCGACCCGATCGTCTGAAAGTAGAAGGCAAACCAATGGTGAGCCCGGCCGTAGTCGGGGTTGAGTTCGATGGAACGCCGGAACCCTCGCTCGGCCCCTGCCCAGTCCCGCTCGTACACGGTTTGCAGATACCCAAGAGTGGCGTGGGGCTCAGCGAGCGTCTCTTCGATCTCGATCGCGCGCCGTGCCGCTGCCCTGGCTCGGGGGAAGGACTCTCCGGGCGGCATCATGCCTTACGCTCCGAGCATCAAAAACGCGTCAGCCACTCCGGCCCAAGCAAGACCATAGCCGGGATCCTTCGCCACGGCCTGTTGAAACAGCTCCTTGCTTTCCGCGATGCCGTCACCGCGTTTTTCCAACTGGTAGCGGCCGCGGAGGTAAAGCCTGTAGGCCTCCGGGTCCCGGGTGGACGGACCACGGAGCCTCTGCTGCTCCTCTCCGGTCAGATGTAGTTGCAGTTGCTAGGAGATCTCTCGTGAAATCTCCTGATCAATGAAAAGCGCGTCGGCCACCGGACTCCTATATTGATTCCGCCAGAGAACGATCCCGTCGCTGGTATTCACCAACTCGGCAATGACCGACATGGACTCGCCACGCTGCTCCAGTCTGCCATTCAAGATTGCGCTTACCCCGAGTTCCCGGCCGATCTCCTGGGCGTCTCTGTCCTGCCCCTTGTAACGGAATGTCGCATCCCGCGACTTAACCCTCAAACGGCCTACGCGGGACAGGTTTGTAATGAGGCTCTCGCTGATTCCGTCGCTCAGATATTCGGTTTCGGGATCGGAACCCACGTTGACGAAGGGAAGGACCGCGAGCGAGTCGATGGGCTTGTCTGCGATGAACGTATAAAGGGCGGCGATGGCGGCCAGCACAACGACGGCTGCCGCTGCATCTCCAACTGTAGTCTGGCGACTGAGCTTGACCCTCCGCCGACTCGGAAGCGGCGTCCGAGAAACCGCCCGTCCATCGCCCGCCTCAAGCGATCTCCGTAGCGCTTGAAGATCGACCAGCACCTCCTCGACGTGCTGATAGCGTTCCTCCGGATGCTTCGCCAGCGCCTTATCGATGATGTGATCCAGAGCGACGGGCAAGCCGCTGCGCAATGCGGTCGGCAGCTCATGCTCCTCGTTTACAACCGAATAGACGACGGACGCTTCAAGTTCTCCTTTGAACGGAAGCTGGCCGGTCAGCATTTCATAGATCACGACTCCCAGTGACCAGATGTCCGTTCGGCGGTCGACCGGCTGCGCCTGCGCCTGTTCCGGCGACATGTAGGCGGGCGTTCCCAATGCAGTGCCGCTTTTGGTCAGCTGCGTCCCTTCCCTTACCTGGGCAAGACCGAAGTCCAGGATTTTCACCTGGTCCTTCGGCGTGACCATCACGTTGGCGCTCTTAATATCGCGGTGGACGACTCCCTTTTCGTGCGCTGCTTGCAACCCCAGGGCCGCCTGAACCGCAATGTCCAGCGCCTCATCCAAAGGGAGCGGCCGCGTCTGTGCCTCGTCCCTGACTCTCTCCCCCTTCACGAGTTCCATTGCGATGAGGGTGTAGCCATCGGCCTCGTTAATCTCGTGAACAGTGCAAATATTGGGATGATTCAGCACCGCGGCTGCTTGCGCCTCGCGTACGAACCGGGCTTTTTGCTCGTCGCTCTCCAGCTTGCCGACAGGTGGGAATTTGAGTGCGACGATCCGCCGCAGCTTCGTATCCTCGGCCTTGTAAACCACCCCCATGCCGCCTTCGCCGAGCTTCTCGATGATGTGGTAGTGGGATATCGTCTTGCCGATCATTCCCGATGCGGACTCGCCCGAAGGCGGAGATTTGAGGAGGATCGAGGCACCTTCCCAGGCGGGGTGGTCAAGGAAGCCAGTGCTGGAGATGTCCTGTCGGAGCAGTGACTCAACCTCCCGCCGGAGTTCAATGTTTCCGTCACAGGCTTCGGTCAGGTAGGCGTCCCGATCGTCGGGCTCCTGCTTCAGGGCCGAGTGGTAGAGCGCCTCTACCTGCCTCCAACGGTCTGCGTCCATTCGACTCGTCTCTGGACTGAATTATAGAGTAGGCCAATGAGGTTTTTCAGGGGTTTTTTAGGGGGCTTTTTTAGGGACAGAGCCCGGTTTCATTGCGCACACTCCCGCTCTGCGGGTCCAAACCCAAATGGAGAGTCACGGCTCCAGCCGGACCAGAACCCCTTTGCTGGCAATCACTTTGCCACCGCGACCTCTGCGAGACCGCGTGCACCGGGTTACAATCGACCCGAACGATGCCCCATCCAACCCGGCTCACGACAAACCTCGCGCCGTCAAGCCCCTTCACCCACCAAAACAGCCGCCAAAACTCTCCCCGGCTGACAGAATCTGCCATCTTACGCCAGACCGCCCCAAGACCACCCAGTTCCAGCCGTTCGAGAGCAATCTGCTAAAATCAGCGAAACCCGCGGATATCAAAGTATTCGCGAGGCCACCAACCCGTGAGACACCCTCGTCCGGCATCTCAGCGAGTCTCGAACTCGCCATCGCCCCCGTACCAACGCACATCTCAAGGCAAATCAGTTACTTGCAAGCTCCTCATCAGGGCCCACATCGCCGGTTTGCCACGTTTTCACACCCCGTTCCAGTCTCAGAATGTCTCACGGTCCACACCCCATCACCCGGAACAGGCGTCACCCCGTGGTGTTCCCAAATGTTCCATTGTGTTCCGCGCCACTCAGAAATGCCGAGCAAACCCAATTCGCAGCGGCAACCGGGGGCTTTTGAGGCTTTTGAGGGATGGAGCCCGATAGCGATCTTCGGCGCCGAACGAGCGAATCCGGACAGAAGGGATCGATGACCCACGAACGGTCGGGGCCCTGGTGACCTCGTGGGCTCAACCGCCTCCCTCGCGGTCGGGGCTCCTCGGGTGCTGATTTGCGGCCGCGATAGACTTCCACGCGTGATCGAAAGACTTTGAGTGACAAAGCCCGAATGCAAGGTCGGTCCGTGTTCGTAGTCGTGGCGGCACGGCTCCCACCGCGGGCGGGTGGGATTTCAGTCGCTTGGTCTCGCGTTGTACTGAGAACGGGAGAGGCGTTGTTTCCGCCAGGCCCGCTCCATGACTGTCGCGGCTCTGTTGCTTGGTGTGAGCCGAATCGTACTAGAAGCCTTGGCTCTTTAGGTCTTCGATAGTAAGGTTGGAGGTGGGGTCGAGGGTCATGTTCTGGAGGAGTTTTTCCAGGTGTTTGGCGAGCATGTCGCACTCGATATTTACGGTCGTGCCGGGTCGTTGGGTGTGGAGGGCGGTGTTCTCGTAGGTGTGGGGGATGATGGCTACGGAGACGAGGTCGTCTTCGACGGCGGATAGGGTGAGGCTGATGCCGTTGATGGCGATGCTGCCCTTGAAGACGAGGTAGCGGCCCAGATCCTTCGGGACGCGGACTTCGAGGAGCCAGTTTTCGTCCCCGGCGTCGTCGAGGCGGGTGATTTCGCCGGTGCCGTCGACGTGGCCTTGGACAAAATGTCCGCTGAGCCGGTCGCCGGTGGCTAGCGGGCGTTCAAGATTCACGAGGGAGTTGGATTGGAGCACGCCGAGGTTCGTTCGGTCGAGGGTTTCGGGCGAGAGGTCGGCGGCGAAGGTAGTATCGCTGATGTCGATGGCGGTGAGGCAGACGCCGTTGACGGCGATGCTGGCGCCGACGGTGAGATCGGAGAGGACGAGATCGGCGCCGATGGTGAGGTGTGCGCCGGCGGGTCCGCGGGTTAGGGATTGGACGGTTCCGAGTTGTTCGATGATTCCGGTGAACATGGTGGTTGGGGCCAGCGAATCAGTCGCGGTCAGTGCATCGGTGACAGTCAGCCATTTTTCGCGTTGGGATGCGGCGATGAGTTATCAGGGCCATTATTGCGCTAAAAAAGGTGACGGTCCCCAGGAGCTACGACGGTACCAGAAAGAAAAAGACCTTGACAGGACGCCGCGTGAGGCGTAGGTTCAAGACTAATAGGAGACACATCGGCTGCGTCTCTTGCAATACGGACCCTCGCTCTGCGCGGAGGGCTTACGCAAAGCGGGGGCTTCTCTCTAGGGAGGCCTTTATGTTTGAGCAGTTGGAACACAAGCGAACCCCCGCGGAAACCAAGACGCTGGTTCTGGAGATTTTGGGAGCTGTCGTTGGTTGCGCAGTATTGGGCGGGGTGGCTGTTTGGTCCTTCTCGTATTTCGGCGAGTTCTAGCGGACCGCTGACAGCTCGGACTACTCTTCCTAGGTTGAGGCTGTGCCTCCTCCCCAGAAAACCTTTCTCTTCAGCCGGCTTGTGATGCCGTCCGGTGCATTGGTGACAGTCAGCCATTTTTCGCGTTGGGATGCGGCGATAAGTTGTCAGGGCCATTATTGCGCGAAAACAAGTGACAGTCACCGAGTGAGGTAGGCTTCGACGGCGAATTCGTCGCGGCTGACGCTGAAAGTTCTTACGTTGTGGAGTTGGATGGCGCCGGAGCGACTGCGCCGGCCGACGCCGCCCGCTAACGGCAGCGAGTCGACACCGCCTAGGATCTTGGGCGCGTAGTAGAGCAGGACCTTGTCGACGATGCCGCTGTCGAGGGTGGCCCAGTTCAGTTTCGCGCCGGCTTCGACGAGGAGCGAGATCATCTGCTGCCCGCCCAGCCAGGCGACGAGGGCCGGCAGGTCGACGCGGCCCCGCGGTGCGTCGAAGACCTGAAGGGGAATGCCACGGTCCTCGATAGCGGCCCGGCGCTTGGACGACGCAGCGGACGTTGTCGCGATGACCAGATCGTTGTTGTAGGATTCGACGATCGCCGATTCGACCGAGATGCGAAGCAGCGAATCCGCCACCACACGCAGCAGGGGACGGTGGCGCAAGAGTTCGGAGCGGTCGGTGAGGAGCGGGTCGTCGGACAAGACTGTGCCGATACCGGTAAGAATGGCATCGTGATCGTGGCGCACCTGTTGGACGTGGGCACGGGCGACCTCGCTCGTGATCCACCCGGTGTTGTCATCGGGCGCTGCGATCTTGCCGTCAAGGGTCAACGCGGCTTTGAGAGTGACGAAGGGACGGCCGGTGCGACTGAAATGGGAAAAGGCCTCGTTGAGGAGATGGGCTTCGTCACGGAAGTCGTCGGCCAGATCGACAGTGACACCGGCGTCGCGCAGTCTCTGAAATCCCGCGCCGGAAACTTTCGGGTTCTCATCCTCTAGGGGGCAGACGACGCGGGCGACGCCGGCGGCGATGATTGCGTCGGTGCAGGGTGGGGTGCGTCCCTCGAAGCAACAGGGCTCAAGGCTGACGTAGAGAGTACCGCCACGGGCCCTGTCGCCGGCTTCCTCAAGCGCCAGGACTTCGGCGTGCTTCTTACCGTCGTAGGTGTAGAAACCACGTCCGACGGGTAAGCCCGAGGCATCGCAGACGAGCGCGCCGACCATTGGGTTGGGGCTGGCGAGACCGCGTCCCTTGCGGGCGAGGTCGAGAGTTTCGCGAACGTTCTTGGTGTCGTCAGCCATCAGCCTTCAAAGAGTGAGCGAACAAAGGTCTCAGCGTCGAACCGGACCAGATCGTCGGCCTGTTCGCCGACGCCGACATAGCAGATGGGGAGGCCGAGTTCACGAGAAATCGCGACGACGATGCCACCCTTGGCGGTGCCGTCGAGTTTCGTCAGGACGAGGCCGGTGACGCCGGCGGTTTTGGTGAACTGGCGGGCTTGCTCCAAGCCGTTTTGGCCGGTGACGGCGTCGAGCACGAGCAGGACTTGATGCGGCGCGCCGGGGAGGAGCCGTCCGGCGGTGCGCTTCATCTTTTCGAGCTCGGCCATGAGGCCAGCTTTGTTGTGGAGGCGGCCGGCAGTGTCGACGATGACGCAATCGACGGCGCGCGCCTTAGCGGCCTCCAGGGCGTCAAAAAGAACGGCGCTCGGATCGGACCCCGGCTTCTGCTTGATAACGGGTTGGCCGGTACGCTCGCCCCAGACCATGAGCTGTTCGGCGGCGGCGGCGCGGAAGGTGTCGGCCGCGCACAAGAGGACTTTCTTGCCCTCTCCGCTGAGGCGGTGGGCAAGCTTGCCGATGGTCGTCGTCTTGCCGGTGCCGTTGACGCCGACGACGAGAATCACTTCGGGCGGCTTGACGGCGGGGCGCTCTTTGGGTTCGGCGGCCTTGAGGACATCGAGTAGTCGGCGGGCGATGTGATCCTTGAGTTCGGCGGGATCTTTGAGTTGTTGGCGGTCGAGGCTTTCGCGGACTTCATCGAGCACTTCGGTGGCGGTGCAGACGCCGATATCCGCGCCGATGAGCATCATTTCAAACTCATCGAGGAGGTCGGCATCGATCTCTTTTTTGCCTTGAACGAGATCGTCGAGTTGATCAGTGAGGTCGTCGCGGGTCTTGGCGACAGCGGTCTTGAAGCGGTCGAGTAGACCCGGGTCCGGCGGCAGACCGAAGAGAGTCTGAATCATGTCGGATACGCCTGTCAAGGACGGCCGGGGGTATCGGCTGGAGGTCTCGACGCGGGAAGATTGCCCACTATGGCGATGATAGCATGCAGGTGTTTCGTGGACTGTGGGCCGGGGGAATCGGGGATCGTCCGCGACGCACCAGGTGCGATCAAGATGAAATATTCGGTTCCTCGCCCAGCGCTTAGTACGGTCCCCATCTTTCCGCGGGTCGCGGGCACGGCATGCCGTGCCCCTACATTTCGATGGGAGAGGTTAGCCTTTTTGGCGGTGGTCGGCGACTAGTTGTTCGATGCCGACGACGTCGGTTGGGTAGCGGCCGGTATAGCAGGAGTAGCAGTATCCGTCGTGACGGTCGTGGACGGATTTCTTGAGACCTTCGATGGAAAGGTAGGCGAGTGAGTCGGCCTCGGTGTACTTGCGAATCGATTCGAGATCATGATTCGCGGCGATCAGCTCGTCTTTGTCGGGCGTATCGACACCGTAGTAGCAAGGCGACATGGTGGGCGGGCAGGAAATGCGCAGGTGGACTTCCTTCGCGCCGGCTTGCCGCATCATGCGAACGATCTTGTGGCTAGTCGTGCCACGGACGAGAGAATCGTCGACGAGAATAACGCGTTGGCCTTCGATGATGTGTTGCACCGGGTTCAGCTTGAGCTTGACACCGAAGTCGCGGATGGATTGCTTGGGCTCGATGAACGTACGTCCGACATAGTGGTTGCGGATGAGGCCCATGCGAAACGGCAGGTCGGCTTCAGCGGCGTAACCGATGGCGGCCGAGACGCCGGAGTCGGGAACGGGGACAACAAGATCGGCGGGGACGGGCGCCTCGCGAGCAAGTAAGCGGCCGAGCATCTGGCGCGAGTCTTCGACCGGACGGCCGAAAACCATCGAGTCGGGCCGAGAAAAGTAGACGTGCTCGAAAACGCAGTGCGACGTGGGGAGCGCGGGCGCCCAAGGTTCGCGGACGAGGCCGTCTTTGCTGACGAGAATTATCTCGCCAGGATGGACGTCGTCGATGTAAGTAGCGCCGATGAGATCAAAGGCGCAGGTCTCGGACGCAAAGACATAGGCGTCGTGTCCGTTGTGCTTGAGCTTGCCGAAGGCCAGCGGACGGAAGCCACGTTGGTCGCGCGCTACGATCAGTTGATCTTTCGCGAGCAGCGCCAAGGAAAACGCGCCCTCGATCCGCAGCAGCGATTCGCGCAATGCGTGCTTGAGGTTGCGTTCGCGCGACCGCGCCATCAAATGTAGAATGACTTCGGTGTCGCTGGTCGCCTGAAAGATGGAACCGGCTGCTTCGAGCTCGCCACGCACTTCGATGGCGTTGGTCAGATTGCCGTTGTGGGCGAGGGCGAGTTGGCCCTTGTTGCACTCGACAAAGAAAGGCTGGGCGTTGAGCTTATTGCTCTCACCAGCGGTTGAGTAGCGCGTATGGCCAATCGCCATGTTGCCCGGCAGGTCCTTGAGGACACGCTTGGTGAAGATCTCGGCGACAAGGCCTTTCTTCTTGGTGCAGTGAAGATGCTTGCCGTCACTGGAACAAATGCCAGCGCTCTCCTGGCCGCGATGCTGTAGGGCGTAGAGACCGAGGTAGGCCATGTTCGCGGCCTCGGGGTGGCCGTAAACAGCGAACACACCGCATTCGTCATGAAACGCGTCGGACTCCTTCAAGGCGTCGACGCGATGGTGCGCTGGGTCAGCGGGGTGCTCTTGTTGGGGCATCATCAGCCTTGGAGCATCCTTTCGAGGGCGGAATCCCATGCTTCGTATAGGTCGTCAATGGATGCGCGGATCGTGTCCCCATTTATTTGGACTTCGAGTTTACCTACTTGGGTTTCGCCAATCACGGGCGTGGGGATCGCCAGAGCGGCTGCGATGGCATTGACGGCCTCGACGTTCTCATCGGCTACAGACAACAGAACTCTCGAGGGCGCTTCGTGAAACAGAGCAACATGTGCTTGAAACTCAGATGATAGCTCGATTCGAGCACCGATGCGTTTGGGGCCGAAACCGCACTTCGCCAAGGCGACCGCAAGCCCGCCGTCACTGAGATCGTGAACGGATTCGGGGAGGCCTTGGCGAACAATGGAGCGGACGGTTTCGTGAACCCGCTTCTCGTAGTCCATGTCGAGAGTGGGCGGCAAACCCCAAGTTTGACCAACGACGACCTTGGCGTATTGCGAGCTGCCGAAGCAGCGTTGCAAGTGAGTTGGATCGCCGGTTACACCGGGAAGAAGTCCGCCAACGAGGATGATCTTGCGTCCCGGCTGCTGGAAATGCATCGGGATGGGGACGTCCATATGATCGATCAGGCCGACGATTCCGATCACAGGAGTCGGGTAGATCGCGGCGCTCAGTGTCTCGTTGTATAGGCTGACGTTGCCGCCGGTGATGGGCGTGCCGAAGTGGCGGCAGGCCTCGTCCAATCCTTCGACCGCCTCAACAAACTGCGCCATGATCTCGGGCTTCTCGGGGTTACCGAAGTTCAGGCAGTTCGTTGCCGCAATCGGCTCAGCGCCGACGGTCGCGAGGTTGCGGCAACACTCGGCGACGGCGAGTTTGGCGCCCTCGCGCGGGTCGAGAGCAGAGTAACGTCCGTTGCCGTCGAGCGCCATGGCGAGTGAAACGTTCGCCTCCTTGACGCGGATGACCGCGGCGTCCGAGCCGGGTGGCACGGTCGTATTCGTGCGGACCATGTAGTCGTACTGCTCGTAGATCTTGCGCTTCGAGCAGAGATCCGGCGAGGCGAGCAATTGTTTCAGCGCGGCGGCGTTGTCGGCGGCTGAGGTGGCCGGCAGGGTGGGGCCGTCGAGCGGCGCGGGGCGGAAAGGCGTTGTGGCCGGACGATCGTAGAGGGGTGCGTCGTCGGTGAGTAGCGAGTTCGGCACCTCGGCGACGAGTTCGCCGTGATTACGGACGCGGAGCATGCCGTCGTCGGTAACGGTTCCGATCTCGACGGCGTCGAGACCCCATTTCTTGAAGACGGCGAAGACTTGGTCCTCGACGCCACGTTCGGCTACGAGCAACATGCGCTCTTGGGATTCAGAGAGCATGATCTCGTAGGGTGTCATGCCCTGCTCCCGCTGCGGAACGTACTTGAGATCGATCTCGATGCCGGTGCCGCCACGGCCGCCCATCTCGCAGGTCGAGCAGGTAAGCCCGGCGGCGCCCATGTCTTGGATACCAAGGATGACACCTTTGTCCATCGCCTCGATGCAGGCTTCGAGTAGAAGTTTTTCGAGAAAGGGGTCGCCGACCTGAACGTTGGGCCGCTTGCCCTCGGACTCCTCATCGAACTCCGCCGAGGCCATCGAAGCACCGTGGATGCCGTCGCGGCCTGTCTTCGCGCCGACATAGATGACCGGGTTGCCGATGCCGGAGGCTTTGCCGAAGAAAATTTTGTCTTTCGGGAAGATGCCCAGGGCAAAAGCGTTAACGAGAGGATTGCCGTTGTAGCTCGACTCGAAAATGCACTCACCGCCGATGGTGGGTACGCCAAAACAGTTGCCGTAGTGAGCGATGCCACCGACGACCCCGTCGACGATGTGACGATTGCGGTTCCCAACTTCGGGATCGTCGAGTGTTCCGAAACGGAGCGAATCCATCACGGCCAGCGGGCGCGCGCCCATCGTGAAGATGTCGCGGAGAATGCCGCCTACGCCTGTCGCCGCGCCCTGGAATGGCTCGATAAAGCTCGGGTGATTGTGGGACTCGATCTTAAACGCGGCGGCATATCCGTTGCCGATGTCAATGATCCCGGCGTTCTCACCCGGCCCGACGAGAATCCTGTCGCCGTCGGTGGGCAGTTTCTTGAGGTGCTTGCGGGAGCTCTTGTAGGAGCAGTGCTCGCTCCACATCACACTGATGATGCCCAGCTCGGTGAGAGTCGGCTCGCGGCCGATCTTCTCGACAATGCGCTCGTACTCGCCAGTGGTGAGACCGTGTTGCTCGATGACTTCGGCGTTGATGGTAATCATGGAAGATTTGCGGCCGTATCGAAAGAGATGAGATCTAACCGCGCACCAGTGTGCTGATCATCGACTGGAAGACGAGACGTCCGTCGGTCGAACCCATTGCCGGGTCCGCCGCTCTTTCCGGATGGGGCATCATGCCGAGTACGTTGCGGCCTTCGTTGCAGATGCCGGCGATATTGCTGATCGACCCGTTGGGGTTCGCCTCGGGCGTGACCTGTCCCTGGGGGTCGACGTAGCGAAACAGAACCCGGTTGTCGCGCTCCAAAACGCTGAGCGTTTCCTCATCGGCGTGGTAGCAGCCTTCGCCATGGGCGATAGGAACCGCCAACACCTGACCCGCCGTGCCGTCTTGCGTGAAGGGAGATTCGGTACTCTCGACGCGCAGATGGACCGTGCGGCAGACAAAGTGCAGGCCCCGGTTGCGTACCAACGCGCCAGGCAGTAATCCTGTTTCGACGAGGATCTGAAACCCGTTGCAGATGCCGACCACCAGACCGCCGCGGTCGGCAAAGCGCTTCACGGCGCCGAGTACCGGCGAGAAGCGAGCAATCGCCCCGACGCGCAAGTAGTCCCCGTAGGAGAAACCGCCGGGAAGCAGGACGGCGTCGAAGCCGGAGAGGTCTTCCGATTCGTGCCAGACGAACTCAGCAGATTGACCGAGGTTCTCCCGAAGCGCGTAGAGCGCGTCGTGATCACAGTTCGAACCGGGGAAGAGAACGACTCCGAAGCGGAGGGAAGGGGAACGCGCTAGCGCCACACGTTAGTTTAGCATTTTTGCGGTTCGCCTCCCATGGAATCGACCCCTGTCTTTGCTTATCAGGATGATAGAGATTTTCGATTTCCTTTCACCTAACCTGCGCTGCTAGCCTATGAGATACTGTTCCGTTGTCCGTGCCAGATTGACCGGCGGCCGGAAGCAGTTTTCAGCCCCAGATCAGAACAAAGAGGAAAGTATCGAATGGTGGGAAAGTCACAGTCCAATGGATCCGCACGCATGGCGGCGGTCGCAGCAGTCACGAACTACAGTCCGTCGGGTCCGCCGATGAATTTCATCGACACGCCGGCCCAGGAATTGTTCCAGTCGAATATCTTTGGGCGAGCCGCGATGAGAGCGCGCCTGCCGAAGGCCGTCTACAAGAAGCTCATCAAGACGATTGAGGCCGGTGAAAAGCTCGATCCCGCGGTCGCCGATGTCGTCGCCAACGCGATGAAAGACTGGGCGATCGAAAAGGGCGCCACGCACTATGCGCATGTCTTCTATCCGTTGACCGGCGCCACCGCCGAGAAGCACGACAGTTTCCTTTCCCCCGATGCCAACGAGGGCGCGGTTGCCGAGTTTAGCGGCATGCAGCTCATCCAAGGCGAGCCCGACGGTTCGAGTTTCCCGACCGGGGGCATCCGCGCGACCTTCGAAGCGCGCGGCTACACCATCTGGGACGTGACAAGCCCGGCCTATATCCTTGAGAACCCCAACGGGACGACATTCTGCATCCCAACGGCGTTCGTTGCGTGGACGGGTGAGGCGCTCGACAAAAAGACACCGGTACTGCGCTCGATGCAGGCGCTCAACAAGCAAGCGCAGCGCATCCTCAAGTTGTTTGGCCACCGCGACGGCGCTCTGGTTTCATCGACGGCGGGGCCCGAGCAGGAGTACTTCCTGATCGATCGCAACTTCTTCTTCGGGCGTCCTGACCTGATCAACGCGGGCCGGACACTGTTTGGCGCGCCGCCCCCGAAGGGCCAGGAGTTCGATGACCACTACTTCGGCGCGATTCCCGAGCGCGTACTCGCGTTCATGCTCGAAGTCGAGCGAGATCTCTTCAAGCTAGGCGTGCCGGTCAAGACGCGTCACAACGAAGTCGCGCCGGGACAGTACGAGATCGCGCCCGTGTTTGAGTCAGCCAACATAGCGACGGATCATCAGCAATTGATGATGATTACGCTACGGCGCGTCGCCGAGAAGTACGGCATGGTGTGCCTGACTCACGAGAAACCCTTCGCCGGCATAAACGGCTCCGGCAAGCACGTCAATTGGTCGCTTGGAAGCGCCTCGCAGGGCAATTTGCTCGATCCGGGCGACACGCCTCATGACAACGCGCAATTTCTGCTGTTCTGCGCCGCCGTCATCAGGGCCGTTCACAAGCATCAGGGCCTGTTGCGCGCCGTCGTTGCGTCGGCGTCGAACGACCATCGCCTCGGAGCGAACGAAGCGCCCCCGGCCATCATCTCGATCTTCCTGGGCGATCAGCTTACAGATGTCTTTGAGCAGATCAAGGTAGAGGGAGTTAGGTCGTCCCTACCGCAAGGCACCCTCACGGTGGGCGTCGATACTCTTCCGCCGCTTCCGAAGGACGCCGGCGATCGGAACCGCACAAGCCCGTTCGCATTCACGGGAAATCGTTTTGAGTTCCGCGCCGTGGGATCAAACCAGTCGATCGCCGGTCCGCTGACCGCGATGAATACAATCGTTGCCGAATCGTTGGACTACTGCGCAACGAAACTCGAAGAAGCGACGGGCGGCAAGAAGGCGAAGATCAACGAGGCGTTGCAAGCCCTGTTGAAGGAGATCATCAACGAGCATGGCTCGATCATCTTCAACGGAAACAATTATTCGGACGAGTGGCATGCCGAGGCGGCCCAGCGCGGCCTGCTCAACCTCAAGACCACCGCGGACGCCCTACCGGTCCTGCAAGAGCCCGCGGTCAAGGAATTGTGCGAGAAGTACGGTGTGCTCTCCGAGCGTGAGCTTGAGAGCCGTTACGAGACGTATCTCGAGCAGTATTGCCTCTCGGTCAGCGTCGAAGCCAAGCTCATGAAAGAGATCGCCACGACGATGATCTTCCCGGCGGCCGTACGCTATCAGGGAGAACTCGCGGCGACCTGCGCCAACCTCAAGGCGCTGGGAACGGAGTTCGACACGCCGACTCTCGATGCACTCACCGCCCTCACCCAGTCACTGCAAGGCGCCGTGGCCGGGCTCGAAAAGGCAATGGAAGTACCGGAGCACGGTACCTCCCTTGATCACGCCAAGCACTATCTCAACGACGTGTTGCCGGCGATGGCAGAAGTCCGCAAGTATGCCGACGAGCTTGAAGGCATCGTCGCGGATGACCTGTGGCCGCTGCCTACGTATCAGGAGATGCTGTTTATCAAGTAGGCGTTGGTGGCCGAGTGTTGGCCCGCACCCAAGCGTGCTAGTCGCGAACCGCCGAGACAAAAAGTCACCGGTCACGGTATAGGATTGGTACCGCCCGGCGGTGAAGGGCCCGTAGCTAGTCCAGGACGCCGAAGTCGGCGACGACTTCTCGGGCTAGGTAGTTTTCGATCTCAGCCTCGTTGCGGGCGACTTCGAGAAAGGCGGCGCGCAGGAGTTGATCTTTGCGGCTGCGGATGGTCTCGCGAATGGTCTGTTGTACGCGCGGGTCGGCGTAGTCGCGCTGGCCGGCTTGCTCGATCGAGATGAGTTGGATGATGCGGTACTCGTCGCCGGTCTTGATGATCGGCGAAATCTCACCTGGCGAGAGCGAGGCAACGACTCGACGAAGCGTCAGGTCGACCTGCTCGAGCGACGACTGGAAGATAAATCCGAGGTCACCGCCGCTGGCCGTTGAATCGGGATCTTCGGAGTAGTTCTGGGCCAGGGTGGCGAACTCCTCGCCGTCGCCCAAGCGCGCTTCGATCATCGCGATCTTGGCCTTGGCGGTTTCAGCATCGGTGGCGTCGTCGTTCTGAAGATTCGGTACGGGGGTTTCGCTGCGGGCCGTGACGAGAATCCAGGCCATGTGCACCTGCTGCTCGGGCAGGTTGAAGCTTCCGATATTCCCCTCGTAGTAGTCCTGCATCTCCCCCTCGTCGACTTCAATGCGGGAAGAGATCTGGCTATTGAGCAGCTTCTCGATGGTCAGAGTGCGGCGGAGCTCGGTCTTGATTTCCGCGACCGTCGTGGCTCGCTCCTGGAGATGGTTGTCGAACTCGGCGTCGCTGTTGAAACGGGAGCGGTATTGCTGATAGCTGTTCTCGACCTCGTCGTCAACCGCCATCAATCCCAGCTTCTCGGCGCGGTCGAGCATGATCTGACGATCGATGAGCTCGCCCAACAGATTCAAGCGCATCATGCGCTGTTGATCCGCCGTACCGACGGTTGGAGAATCGCCGAGCTGACTTTGGTAATAGTTTTCGAGTTCAGCGCGGGTGATGCGGTAGCCGTTGACACGCGCCGCCAGATCGGCCATGGGGTCGTGGACGCAGGCGGCACCCCCGAGGAGCAGCCCCAGCAAGACAATGGCGGCGAGACGCATGGATGCGTGTTGGGCCCGGCCCGGGATGCGGGCACGGCATGCCGTGCCCTTAGCTTTCGTCAGGACGTGGCGGCAGGTGCGTGGCACACTGTAGACGCCGGTAAGAAATTAGGTTGCCGCCGCTTCTTCGGGCGCCACTTCAGCACCCTCGGCTCCTTCCGACTCTTCCTGTTGGCGTTTGAGTCGCTCTTCCTTGCGCTTGCGCCGATCTTCGGCCCGCTTCTTCAACTCGGTGCCGAGAATCTCAATCACGACTTCTTCCGCGCCGTCGCCGCGGCGGGGTCCGAGACGCACGATGCGTGTATAGCCGCCATCCTGCTGCGAGAAGCGCGGCGCCAAGGTGTCGAACACCTTCTTGACGGCCGCAGGAGTCTGAAGAAACGCGGCAGCCTGACGTCGGCTGTGCAGCGTATCCTTCTTACCGAGCGTGATCATCTTCTCGACCCACGGCCGGACCGCCTTGGCCTTGGTGACGGTGGTGATCACACGATCCCGCTCGATCACGTTGGTAGCAAGACCCCGCAACAACGCTCGTCGCGCCGAAGGACCCCGCTGTAGTTTGAAACCACCTTTTCTATGTCTCATCGTTGCTCTCGCCGTCAGGCGGCGGGTGCGCCGTCTTCTTCTTGTTCATCTTCGTCGCTCTCCAGTGACGGAGGCGGCACGAGACGCCCATGTTCGTCGAACAGCATTCCGAGCGACAGCCCCATCGAAGACAGGATCTCCCTGATCTCGGTCAGCGACTTGCGGCCGAAATTCTTCGTCTTGAGCATGTCGGCTTCGGTGCGGACAACCAAGTCGCCGATCGTCTGAATATTCGCGTTCTTGAGGCAGTTGTAGGAACGGACACTCAATTCCAACTCCTCGACGGAACGGTTCAAGTATTCCTGATACTGGTCGGTCGTGGCATCGGCCGGCGCATCTTCGATCCCGGCTTCCTCTTCGAAGTTGATGAAGATCGTCATGTGCTCCTTCAGCAACTTCGCGGCTAGGCCGATAGCATCCTGCGGCGGCAGAGCACCGTTCGTCCAGACTTCGAGGGTCAGCTTGTCGTAGTCGGTCATCTGGCCCAATCGGGCTGCTTCGACCGCATAGTTGACTTTGCGAACCGGCGAATGGACCGAGTCGATCGGGATGTATCCCAATGCCAGGTCTTCGTCGAAGTTCTTCTCAGCTCCGACGTAGCCGCGGCCCAGCTTGACGCGCATTTCCACATCAAGGATGCCGCCCTCGCTGACGGTCGCGACGTACTGATTGGCGTCGAGAATCTCGACGTCGGAATCGGCTTCGATCGCGCCGCTCAGAACCGGACCCGGTTCGGTGGCACGCAGACGAATCGTGCGGGTCCCCTCGCCGTGCAGCTTGAGCGGAATCTGCTTGAGGTTGAGGATGATATCCGTCGCATCCTCGACCACACCCGGGATCGGGCTGAACTCATGTGAGATGCCTTCGATCCGAACCGCGGTAATCGCCGCCCCCTCAATGGAGCTGAGCAGTGCGCGCCGCAGAGAGTTTCCGACAGTTGTGCCGAAGCCCCTCTCGAACGGCTGTGCGCTAAAGCGACCGAACGTATCACTCAGCGAATCGCCTTCGGCGGCCAAGCGTCTGGGCTTCTGAAATCCCTTCCACATATTGACTTCCCCCTATTCGGCTCGAATCGCGTCCGAAGTTCCAATGATGTTGGTCCGCAATTCTGTGTTCTCAGTCAAAACTATCTCGAATACAACTCAACGATGAGTTGTTCGTTGATCGGGATTTGCACAAGCTCTTCCCGGCGGGGCAGTGAGATGACCTTCAGCGACAACTTCTCGCGGTCCATTTCCATCCAGCTCGGCGGCAGGCTATGAGACGTCGCCTCGACCGAGGCGGCGACACCCGAGTGCTCGCGGCTCTTATCCCGGATCTGAATCAGATCGCCGGGTTTGACCAGGTACGAAGGTATATCGGTCTTGCGGCCGTTCACTTGAACGTGGCCATGGCGGACGATCTGGCGCGACTGCGCGCGACTCATCCCCAAGCCGGCCCGGTAGACGGTATTATCAAGCCGCCTCTCCAGGAGTTCCAAGAGGTTCTCGCCGACGACACCCTTCATGTGCGTCGCCTTTTCGAAGTAGCGGCGGAACTGGCGCTCGAGCACACCATAGATGCGCTTCACACGCTGTTTCTCGCGAAGCTGCAGGCCGTAACCCATCAGCTTGCGCGGCCGCGCTGTTTTGCCGTGCTGCCCTGGAAAATAGTTACGTTTCTCAATCGCGCAACTGGGGCCATAGCAGCGCTCGCCTTTCAGGAAGAGCTTCATACCTTCCCGCCGACAAAGCCTGCAAACCGGTCCGACGTATCTTGCCATGAACTTGTGTTCCCCTCCCGGGAATCTCGGCTCGCGGCGATCGAATCCGCCGCAACCGAGCCCATCGTCTCTTAGACGCGTCTCCGCTTCGGTGGCCGGCAGCCGTTGTGCGGAATCGGCGTCACGTCTCTGATGTGCCGTACTTCAATGCCTGCCGTGGCGAGCGCCCGAATCGCGGACTCGCGTCCACCACCGGGCCCTTTAACGCGCACATTGACCCGGCGCAAGCCATGCTCTTTGGCCGCGTTCGCCGCCGTCATGCTGGCCTGCTGGGCCGCGAACGGCGTACCCTTCTGTGATCCACGAAATCCCAGCGAGCCCGCGCTCGACCAAGAAATCACATTCCCTTTCGCGTCGCTGATGGTGACGATCGTGTTGTTGAACGTCGCCTGGATGCTGACAAGTCCGTCAGGAATGTTCTTTCGGGCCCGGCTCTTGAACTTCTTGCCCTTTTTGCCGGTTTTCGCTTTTGCCTTAGCCATACGTCCTCGCTGTGATCAAGACCACAAATGCTATTTCTTGCCCGCTCTGCGCTTGCCCGCGACGGTGCCCCGCTTGGGACCCTTACGCGTGCGCGCGTTGGTATGAGTGCGTTGGCCGCGTACGGGAAGTCCGCGGCGATGACGCAGCCCCCGGTAGCAGCCGATTTCGATGAGACGCCGGATGTTCATCTGCACTTCTTTGCGCAGATCACCCTCGACGGCGCCCTCTTCTTCGAGGAGCTTGCGGAGATTGGTGATCTCCTCGTCGGTGAGGTCACCCATTTTCTTGCCGAAGTCGATACCCGCCCGGTAGAGCAGGGATCGCGCCCGGGTCCGCCCCACACCGTACAGACCAGTTAGTGCGATCTCGGACCGCTTGTGATTCGGCAGGTCGACGCCTTCGAAACGTGCCATCTAATATTCTCCGTTCAGCCCTGGCGCTGCTTGTGCTTTGGATTACTGCACAACACGCGCACGACACCCTTGCGCCGGATGATCTTACAGTTCTTGCACATCTTCTTTACCGAAGCCCGAACTTTCATGATTCGTAACGCTCCACGATGCGTCCCCGTGTCCGGTCTTTCGGGGAGAGTTTCACCTTCACGCGGTCACCCGGCAGCAGCCGCAGGAAACTTCGCCCTTGTCTTGAGGCCGGATGGGCCAGCACCTGTTTCTGATTGTCCAATTCCACTCGAAACAACTCGTTCGGCAAAGCTTCGACCACGCGCGCTTTGACCTCGTCTTGCATCTTTCTCTAGGGCCTCGTCAACACCCAGGGCCCGTTCGATGTCACCGCAATACAGTGCTCATAGTGAGCGGCGTTCGATCCGTCGGTAGTGACCGCCGTCCAACGGTCGGAAAGCACCTTTGTGTCAGGCTTGCCGGCGCTGACCATTGGCTCGACCGCGAAAACCATTCCCTCGCGCAGACGGGGGTTGCTCATCTTCGGGTCCACGTAGTTCGGCACGTGCGGCTCTTCATGGAGCTTCTTGCCGATGCCATGACCCACGAACTCGCGAACCACCGTGTAGCCGTTGCCCGTCACGTAATTCTCGACCGTGCCGCAAACGTCGAACAGACGCTTGCCAGCCACCATCTGTTCGATGGCGAGATCCAGGGATTGCTTGGTCACATCCATCAACCGCTGGGTCTCCGGCGCCACTTCGCCGACCGCAATGGTCGTCGCCGAGTCGCCGTAATAGCCATCCAACTGCACTCCGATATCCACTTTCACAATGTCGCCCTCGCGAAGCACACGCTTCTCCGAAGGTACGCCGTGCACCACCTCTTGATTAATCGAGGTGCACAACACACAGGGAAACCGCCGACCTGCGGCCGGCACATAGTAACCCTTAAACGCTGCCCGAGCACCCGCGTCGTCGACGCGTTTCTCGGCTACTTGCTCAAGGTCGAGGGTTGTCACACCCGGCTCGACCAACTTCGTCAACTCATCCAAAATCCGCCAGACGAGCAGGCCACTCGCCCGCATCTTCTCCAACTCAGACGGACTCTTGCGGATGATCATTCGAACGTTCTGCTTCCAAAATCTCAAAAATCAGGCCCGCGACCTCATTTTCGGGACGCGTACCATCGACCTGACAAATCGTCTCGCCAGCCGACCGAAACACATCAAACACCGGCATCGTCTCTTCTCGATACACACGGAATCGCTCTTCGACTACTTCCGCTCGATCATCCGACCGGACGGTGAGCGGACGGTATCCGCATACATCACAAACATCGGAAATCTTCGGCGGGTGCGAATAGACGTTATAGATGGCTCCACACTGCGAGCAGAGCCGTCGACCGGTGATGCGTCTAACAATCTCATTGTAGCCGACTTGCACCTCAATTACCACCGGCCGGCAGTTCATGCGCTTGAGCAGCTTGCTCAGTGCGGACGCCTGGCCCGCCGTGCGCGGATAGCCGTCCAGCAAGAAACCCTTGCGGCGGCAGTCCTCGCTCTTCAGGCGAACCTCAACCAGCCGATTCACCGATTCGTCATCCACCAATCCTCCCGCCGCCAGCGTCGCTTCCACTTGCTCTCCCAAGCTGGACCCCGAACGAATCTCCTCACGGATCATGTCCCCGGTCGAAACTTGTGAAATCTGGTAGCGCGCCGCAATTTTTCTCGCCTGCGTCCCCTTGCCCGCGCCGGGCGATCCGAACAAAATGATCGCCATCCCGACGGTAGCCTCAGCGGACGGGGTCGTCGCGGACGCCCTCGCTGTCGCCACTACTACTCTCTCCTAGCCAAACGAACGCCTCCCGCGGATCCTTCCCGCACGAGGCGTAAATCCTTCATAGTGGCGCATGATGAGCTGCGCTTCAATTTGGTTAATCGTGTCCATCGCGACGCCAATGACGATGAGTAGCGATGTGCCGCCGAAGTAGAAGTTTACGTTCAAACCATCGAGAATCCAGCGGGGGAAATTCGCGTCCGCCCAGTTCCCGATCAACGGAAGATGGTGAACTCTCGCTCCGGCGATCAGCAAGTCAGGAATCACTGAAATCAGCGCCAGATACAGGCCGCCGACCATGGTGATCTTGGTCAAGATCTCATTGATATGGTCCGCTGTCGGCTTCCCGGAGCGGATCCCCGGCACGAATCCGCCGTACTTACGCATATTGTCGGCGACTTCGGTCGGGTTGAAGATGATCGAGACGTAGAAGAAACAGAAGAAGACAATGCCCAGGATGTAGAGCAATTCGTAGAGCGGCTCACCGTAAGAGATGGGCTCCAGAAGGCTTGTCAGATACGGGCTGTCCTGCACAACTAGACTCAAGGTCTGGGGGAAGGCCAGAATCGATGAGGCGAAGATGACCGGAATCACGCCGCCGGAGTTAACCTTCAGCGGCAGATGCGTCGATTGCCCGCCCATCATCCGGCGGCCGACGACGCGCCGCGCATACTGCACCGGGATGCGCCGTTCGCCGCGCTCGACGAGCACGATGAAGGCCAGGATCACCACCATGAAACCGAGGATCATGAACAACTGAATCATGTTCCACTGCTGGGTGACGAAGACGTTCTCGTAGATGTTTTGTAGCGCGCCCGGCAATCCGACGACGATGCCGGCGAAAATGATCAGCGACATGCCGTTGCCGATGCCGCGCTCGGTAATCTGCTCACCGAGCCACATGATGAAGGCCGTGCCGGTGGTCAACGTGACGATCGTCATCACGACGAAGGGAAGACCCGGCTCGTAAACCAGGTTTTCGCTGCGCTGCAAACCGAAGGCGATGCCGCCGGACTGCACGATGCTCAGGCCGATGGTGAGATACCGCGTCCACTGGGTAATCTTGCGCCGACCGAGCTCGCCTTCCTTTTGGAGCTTTTCAAGGGTCGGAATCACGACCGTCATCAACTGCAGGATGATCGACGCCGTGATGTAGGGCATGATGCCCAGCGCGAAGATCGTTAACTGCTCGAGCTGCCCGCCCGAGAACATGTTCATCAGGCCGAGTGCGGTACCCTCGGCCGCCTTGAACATCTCGCGGAGTTGCTCGGTGTTGATCCCTGGAGTGGGAATGTGGCCGCCGATACGGTAGATCGCCAGCATCCCCAGTGTGAAGAGGATTCTCCTGCGCAGATCGGGGATCTTGAAAACGTTGACAGCAGCTTCGGCAAACTTCATGAACTACGCCTCAATGAGAGTTGCCTTGCCGCCGGCGGCTTCAATCTTGGCGCGCGCGGAAGCTGTAAAACGATGAGCGGTGACTTCGATCGCTCGAGTAATCTCGCCGTTGCCGAGAATCTTAAGCCCACTCTTGAGAGCTTTGACCGCGCCCTTCTCGATGAGCGTCTCGGGCGTGAAGGCATCGCCGTCAAGCTTCTCGAGACGCGAGAGGTTCACGATCGCATACTCTTTACGGAAAGGATTATGGAAGCCGCGCTTGGGCACACGCCGGACCAGCGGCATCTGGCCGCCTTCAAAACCGCGCTTGCGGCTATAGCCAGCTCGGGATTTTTGGCCTTTTTCGCCGCGTCCCGATGTTTTGCCCCAGCCCGAGCCCGGACCACGCCCGATGCGCTTGCGCTTCTGGGTCTGGCCGGCCGGTGGGTGCAGATCACTCAGATTCATTCGTCACCTCGACCATATGCGGAACCTTGCGCACCATGCCCCATGTGGCGTCGTTATCCGGACGCTCGACCGTTTGATTAATGCGTCGCAGGCCCAAGCCCTTCACCACTTTCTTGAGTTTGCCCGGAATTGCAATGGGACTTCGGACCAGGCGAATCTTTAGCATCTTCGACATTCGTCTATCTCTCGCTACGCGCTCAGGTCCAAGCCGCGCAAGGCAGCCATTTCGTGCTTGTCCCGCAGTTGCAGCAGTGCCGCGAACGTCGCCTTGACGACATTGTGCGGGTTCTTAGTGCCAATTGATTTCGTCAACACGTTCTGAATACCGGCCGCTTCCATCACGGCGCGCACGGCGCCACCGGCGATCGTGCCCTTGCCCTCGCGGGCGGGCTTGAGCAGCACCTGACCCGCGCCGAAACGGCCCAGGACCTGATGCGGAATCGTGTGCTCGAGCGTGTTCACCTTGACGAGATTCTTCTTCGCCTTTTCGATCGCCTTGCGGATCGCCGAAGGAACTTCCTTCGCTTTGCCTTTGGCGAACCCGACAACGTGCTTGTCCGGATCGCCGACCACGACCAGCGCCGCGAAGCTGAGGTTCTTACCGCCCTTCACGACTTTTGTGACGCGGTTGATCGAGACGACCTGATCTTTGAGGTTCAGCTCGTGCGTTTCTGCTTCCAGCAGCCGTCTTCGAGTGAGTTCAGCCTTCATAAGCTTCGCAATACTTTCCCGAGGGAAACGTCCGGAGACGCTGCCTCGTTAGAATTCCAGTCCCGCTTTCCGGGCCGCGTCGGCCAGAGCCTTCACGCGTCCGTGGTAGCGATGGCCGCCACGGTCGAAAACAACCTGCTTGATGCCGGCCTTCACGGCCTTCTCACCGACGAGCTTGCCGATCTCGGTCGCCGCCGCGACGTTGCCACCTTTCTTGATGGGACCGTCCTTCTCAATAGAACTTGCCGACACGAGGGTCTGACCAGCCGCGTCGTCGATGACTTGCACGTAGATGTGCTGGAGCGAACGAAACACAGCCAAGCGCGGACGGTTGGCCGTTCCACGGATCTTCTTTCGAATCCGCCTGTGGACCTGACCACGGCTTCTGGCGCGGGGTGTACGACTATACATCGCTTAAGACTCCCTAACCGGCCGTGACACCGGCTTTTCCTTCCTTCTTCCGCAGGACTTCACCTTCGTAGCGAATCCCCTTATTCTTGTAGGGCTCGGGCGGGCGCAGGGCGCGAATGTTCGCCGCCGTCTGGCCCACTAACTGCTTATCCCTGCCCGTTACGGTGAGCTTTGTCTGGCCATCGACGGTGATATTCACGCCGTCAGGCATCAGTAGCTCAATCGTGTGCGAGTAGCCCAGGCTGAAAACCACGACCCGCCCGGAAACTAGAGCACGGTATCCAATACCGACGATCTCAAGCTTCTTGGTAAAGCCGACCGTTACGCCGGTCACGGCGTTTTGAGCCAAGCTGCGCGTCAACCCATGCAGGGCGGCGTACTCATCAGCGCCGCGCTTCGCGGTGAGAACACCATCGCTGAACTCGAACTCGATGCCATCGGGGATGGGACAGGAAAGCTCTCCCTTCGGACCCTTGATATCAAGTCGGCCGGGATGGACTTCCACCTTCGCCTCGGCGGGCACGCTAATCGGATTGAGACCAATTCTGGACATAAGCGCCTAGTAGATACTACAGAGGATCTCGCCCCCCACTCCCTTTTTCCGCGCCTGCGCGCCCGTCATAACACCGGCGGAGGTCGTGAGAATATTCACGCCCATCCCTCCGATGACGCGGGGCACTTCGTTCGAGTTGACGTAGACACGCCGACCCGGCTTGGAAACGCGGTCGATCTTACTAATCACCGGGCGCGAGTCGGCATCGTACTTGAGATACACCTTGATAGTCGACTTGCTGCCTTCGGTTGCCACACGGTAGTTGGTAATGTAGCCTTCCTCTTTCAAGATCCGGACCATCTCGATTTTGAGCTTGGAAGCCGGGATCTCAACCTTAGTTTGCCGCGCACCAATCCCATTGCGGATGCGTGTTAGCATGTCGGATACGGGATCTATTTGCATCGATCTCTCCTGCCGCCTACCAACTGCTCTTCACGACGCCCGGCAGATCGCCGCGCAACGCCAACTGACGGAAGCAAATCCGGCAGAGCCCGAACTTACGGATGAAGCCGCGGGGCCGGCCGCATCGAAAGCAACGATTGCGGTGCCGCGTCTCGTACTTGGGCTTCTTAAGGTCTTTCGCGATTTTCGCCGTGGTGGCCATTCTTTTTCAGTTTCTCCCTTACCGACTGAAAGGCATACCCATGTGTTTGAGCAGCGACAGCGATTCCGGATCCGTCTTCGCCGTCGTTACGATCGTCACGTTCATGCCTCTCATGCTATCGACCTTGGAATAGTCGACCTCCGGGAAGATCACGTGCTCTTTCAGGCCCAGCGTATAGTTGCCGCGCCCATCAAATGCCTTGGTCGAGATGCCGCGGAAATCCCTCACGCGCGGCAGGCCGATACTGATCAGCCGGTCCAAAAACTCGTACATACGGTCGCCGCGCAACGTGACAGCGACGCCGATCGGCATACCTTCTCTCAACTTGAAGTTGGCGATCGACTTGCGGGCCCTGGTGATCACGGGCCGCTGTCCGGCGATGGCGGCCAATTCGGCTGCCACGGAATCGAGAACGCGGGCATTCTGCGTCGCCTCGCCCATGCCGATGTTGATCTTGATCATCGCGACCCGCGGGATCGCCATCGCACTCGAGTATTCAAACTCTTTCCGCAACGAAGCGATCACTTGGTCTCGGTAGTGCAGCTTGAGCCGCGGAGGCGGAACCTCGCGCTTGGGCTTGGCAGCGGGTTTCGCATCGCCATTCGAGGACGCAGCACCCGCCTTGGCGCCGCCCTTCTTGCCGCCGCCGGACTTCGGCGCCTGCTGGGCCGGGTCAGCGTTTTTCTTTGCTTTCGCCATCGCTTACTTCTTCTCCAACGGAGAGCCGTCGCGCACATCAACCCGCGTCCGAACACCTTCCTCGTCGACGTGCGTCGCAACGCGGGTCGGCCGGCCCTCGGCGGTCACGAGCATGACGTTCGAGATGTGCAGCATCGACTCGCGCTCGGCCACGCCGCCCTTGATCTGCCGCTGCGGATTCGGCTTGACATGCTCTTTGATCTTCTGCACGTCTTCGACCAGTACCCGCCCGCGGCCACGATCGACCTGGAGGACGCGGCCTTGTTTGCCTTTGTCCTTGCCGGCGATCACCTTGACCACGTCGTTCTTGCGGATCTTCGTCTTGATCCGTACTTGTTGTGCGCCTCGCATGCTTGTCTCTACTCCGACCTAAATCCCGCCTACAGCACTTCTGGCGCCAGCGAAACGATCTTCATGAATCGCTTGTCGCGCAGTTCCCGAGCCACTGGCCCAAAGACGCGCGTACCGACCGGCTCGCCCAACTCATCAACCAGCACCGCCGCATTCGAATCGAAGCGGATATAGGTGCCATCCTTGCGGCGCGCTTCCTTGCGCATTCTGACCACAACCGCGCGAACAACCGTGCCCTTCTTGACATTTGAATCCGGGGCCGCCTCTTGCACCGAGGCCATGACAATATCGCCCAGGCCGGCCTTCGAACCCGTACTGCCGCCACGCGGCCCAATGCAGCGGAGTCGCCGCGCACCAGAATTATCGGCGACCTCCAACTTCGTCTGCATTCCGATCATATCGATCTACTCCTTGGCCACGTCGAGCGTTTAGCTCGCTCTCCAGAGAACTTCGTCCAAGCGCCAGCGCTTGAGCTTACTCAGCGGGCGTGACTCCACGATACGAACGCGATCACCGGGACGCGCGTCACCGGTCTCGTCGTGGGCATAGAATTTCGTCTTGCGTGTCACAACGCGGCGGTACAACGGATGGGGAACACGCCGACTCACTTCCACGACGGCCGTCTTGGCCATCTTGGATTCGACGACAATACCGATCTTCTGAGTCTTGTGTCCGCTTGCTTCAGTCGATTCCGCCATACCTAACTTCCTTGCTCCGCTTGGGAGGCCTTCTGGTGGCGCACGGTCAGCAGTCGCGCCAAATCTTTGCGGAGCATCCGGTACTTCTTGAGCCCGTCGGCCTGCCCCATTCCGAGCTGAAAGCGCAACCGGAACATCTGCTCGCGCGTCTCGGTCTCTTTCGCGGCCAGCTCTTCGACGTCCAACTCGCGGATCTCTTCAGCTTTCATACCAACGCCCCCGCGCTACGGCTAATGAATCGGGTCGGCAGCGGCAGCTTCTGCGAAGCGAGCTGCATGGCGCGCCGCGCCAAATCTTCCGGGACGCCTTCCATCTCAAACAGCATTCGCCCGGGCCGCACGACCGCTACCCATTGTTCCGGGGCGCCCTTGCCTTTACCCATGCGTGTTTCAGCAGGCTTCTTCGTAATGGGCTTGTCGGGGAAGATTCGAATCCACAGCTTGCCGCCGCGCTTGATGTGCCGCATCATCGCGACACGCGCCGCTTCGATCTGACGGTCGGTAATCCAACCCGCCTTCTCCACCTTGAGCCCGTAGTCGCCGAAGGAAAGGGATGAGCCACGCCAGGCCTTGCCGCGGCGTTTGCCGCGCTGGACCTTGCGGTGCTTCACTTTCTTTGGCATCAACATGGCGTTTGTCCTCTTACGTAACTACAGTGCAACTAGTTTTCTGAAGGCTTCTCGTCCGCGTTCGGCTCAGCGCTTGCTTCCGCGGCAGGAGCCTCGGTGGCTGGAGCTTCAGCAGCAGCAGCCTCAGGAGCGGTAGCTTCTGGAGCGGCCGTCTCAGCCGATACTGCCGCGGCGGCGGCTTCCGTTGGCGCTTCACCCTCGGCTTCACCACCCGCCAAAGGCGGCTTCACAGGCGCCTGCGCTCCTTCTACCGGGGCCGGCGAAGCGGCGACAGGTTGAGGCGGAGCAGCCGGGGCCGCCGGCACGGATTCGTACTGCGTGCGGTCAACGGTGCGAGAGGCGCGAATCCGATCGCGCTCACGCTCAGCGGCCGTGCGCGCTTCGCGGCGGCGAGCCGGTTCAAGGTCGCCCTTCAGACCGCTCGCGGCCAGGGTCTGTGCCTTGGTGTCGATAATCTCACCGCGATACATCCAGCACTTCACGCCGATCACGCCGTACGTCGTACGCGCTTCAGTGAAACCGTAATCAATGTCGGCCCGCAGGGTCTGCAACGGCAACTGGCCTTGCAGGTACCACTCAGCACGGGCGATTTCCTTGCCGTTCAGGCGACCAGCTACCCAGATCTTAATCCCCTTGCAACCGAACCGAAGCGCCGAGTCAACAGCCTTGCGCATGGCGCGGCGGAACGCGACGCGCTTTTCGATTTGCAAGGCGACGGATTCGGAAACCAACTGCGCGTCCAATTCCGGGCGATGCACTTCCTGAATGTCGATATAGACTTCGCGCTGCGTCTGCTCTTGAATCTCAGCCTTGAGCTTCTCGATTTCCGAACCGCGGCGACCGATAACGATACCGGGGCGCGCGGTGCGAATCGTGATGCGCAGCTTGTTGCCCGGGCGGTCGATCTCGACCGAACTAATGCCCGCTGCCCGGAGGCGCGTGCGTAGCGTGGTCTTGAGTCGCAGGTCCTCTTTGAGGAGGTCGACGTAGCCTTGCTTGGCGAACCAGTGGGAATTCCAGGTCTTGGTGTAGCCTAGCCGGAATCCGATAGGATGTACTTTTTGGCCCATAATGCTTCCGTTTTCAGGAGCTATTCTTCGTCCTGCTCCTCGACCTCTGCCTCCTGCCCATCAGAGACGACGACGATGATGTGTGAAAGGCGATGCACATAGCGAAAGGCACGGCCCATCGGAGCCGGCCGGAGCCGCTTCAGCCGCGGCCCCTCGTTCACGTACACTTCCTTGACGAACAACTCGTCGACATCCGCATCGTTGTTGTTCTCGGCATTGGCCATCGCTGAGCGCAACACTTTCTCGATCTGCGGCGCGACCCTCTTATTGGTCACCTGCAAGATCGTCAACGCGTCACCCACACGCCGGCCACGAATCTTGTCCACGACCAAACGCGCTTTCTGCGGCGAGACCCGCACGTACTTCATCTTTGCCGTCACCTGCATGCTTTATCGTCCTGACCTACGACTTGCCGCTCTTGGCGCCTTTTTCGCCGGAGTGACCCCGGAACGTTCTCGTCGGGGCAAACTCGCCCAGCTTGTGGCCAACCATGGTCTCGGTGATGAACACCGGGATAAACTTTCGGCCATTATGCACGGCGATCGTAACACTCACCCACTCGGGCAAGATCGTCGAACGGCGCGACCAAGTCTTCACGACCTTCTTGTCGCTGCCGGCGCCAAGCGCCTCAATCTTGCGGCTGAGGTGCTCGTCGTAAAACGGCCCTTTTTTTAGCGATCGACCCATCGTCTACAGTCTCCGATCCTTACGATCGTTTCTTCGATCCCCGACGCACGAGAATGTACTTGTCGCTGCGCTTGTTCGTGCGCGTTTTGAAACCGCGCGTCGGCTTGCCCCAAGGCGTCACCGGATGCCGTCCACCGGACGTGCGACCTTCGCCGCCGCCGTGGGGGTGATCAACCGGATTCATCGTTACACCGCGGTTAACCGGACGCCGGCCTTTCCAGCGCGTCTTCCCGGCCTTGCCGTAAGAAACGTTGCCATGGTCGGAGTTCCCGACCGTCCCAACCGTGGCGATGCACTCGGACGGAACACGCCGCGTCTCACCCGACGGAAGCTTCAGCAAAGCGTATCCGGCTTCCCTGGAGACCAGCCGCACTTCCGTCCCGGCGGCCCGCGCCATCTGACCACCCTTACCGGGCCGCAACTCAACGTTGTGAACCAGCGTTCCGGGCGGGATATTGTTGAGCGGCAAGGCGTTGCCGACAAGAATATCGGCCTCGGGCCCGGACATGATCGTCATGCCGACCTTAAGCCCAGTCGGCTGCAGAATATACCGCTTCTCACCGTCGCGGTAGTTCAGCAAGGCCACGTTCGCCGAGCGATTCGGATCGTACTCGATCGAGGCGACAACGGCGGGGATCCCGTGCTTGTCGCGCTTAAAGTCGATAATCCGGTAGCGCTGCTTGTGGCCGCCGCCGCGCGCCCAAATACATACGCGGCCCGTATTGTTACGGCCACCACTCTTGGATTTACCTTCGACGAGCGACTTCTCGGGACGATCACGCGTGATCTCATCACGCACCACCGTCGTCTGGAAGCGCCTTGTGCTCGTGGTCGGCCTATATGTCTTGATCGGCATGATTAAAATGGGTCCCCGCGGTCTTCGAGGGTCAGCGCGCTAAATCTGCGCGTACTCCACCATCTTTTCGCCTTCCTTCAGCTTTACATATGCCTTCTTCCAACTCGGACGCCGACCGACGGATTGCCCCCGCCGCTTCGGCTTTCCGACGTAGTTGGCTGTCCGCACGCCAGCCACCTTCACTTTGAAGATCTGCTCAACGGCGTTCTTGATATCGGTCTTAGTAGCCTTCGGGTTCACCCGAAAACACAGCGTATTTTCAAGCGCCCTGCGCGTCTCGGACTTCTCGGTAATGATCGGGCTTCGGATCGCGTCGAAAGGACTCATGATGCCAGCACCTCACTGCAATGCTTGATGGTCGATTCGGTGAAGATCACGGTCTTATGACCCAGCAGATGGTACGGATGAACGTCGCGTGACTCAAGTAAGGTCACATTCGGCAAATTACGGCTGGAAAGCGCAAGGTTCGCATTCTCGGAGTTATCAACGATCAGCACCGGCGAGTCCGAGGCGAGCCGCCCGATGACTTCACTGAAATCCTTCGTGCGGTGAGTCTCGAGCGTGAACTCTTTGACAACCTTCAGAGCGCCCTCTTGAAAGCGCGCACTCAACGCCCCGCGGAGCGCGCCCATTAACATCTTCTTCGGCAGGTGGTAGGTATAGTCGCGCGGCTGGGGCCCGTGAACTATCCCACCGGATCGCCACAGCGGAGACCGGATCGAACCAACGCGGGCGCGGCCCGTACCCTTTTGCTTCCAAGGCTTACGCCCGGAGCCGGAAACTTCGGCCTTCCCTTTGGTCTTGTGCGTTCCGGCGCGCTGCGAGGCCTGGTAGTGATGCACCGCTTGATAGAGCAATGCCTCGTTCACCTTGGCGGCAAACACCTGGTCGCTCAACTCCACGGAGCCGACCTTCTTGTTTTCGAGATCAATTACGTCAACTGTCGGCATGGTTGTTAGTTCGCGATCCGCCGTACGATGATGTATCCGCCGTTCGGCCCCGGCACAGCGCCCTTGACGAGAAGAACGTTGTCGTCGGCCTGCACCTCAACGATCTCCAGGTTCTTAACCGTCACGCGTCGGTTGCCCATCTGTCCGGGCATGCGCATTCCCTTGATGACCCGCGAGGGGTAGGAACTCTGGCCGATCGAGCCCGGCTGGCGATGCGACATCGAACCGTGCGACTCAGGGCCGCGACTAAAGTTGTGGCGCTTGATGGTTCCCGCGAAACCGCGGCCCTTACTGGTGCCGATCACATCAACACGCTCGGCGACACTAAAGTCGCCGGCCAGGATGCGGTCACCGGCTTTCCACTCTTGCTCCTCGATCTCTTCGAGAAGCAGCTCGCGAAGGAAGCGGCAAGGCGCGGCATCCGACTTAGCGAAATGCCCGCGCATCGGCCGATTCACCCGCTTTTCCTTGATGAACTCAACGAGGCCGACCTGCAAGGCTTCGTAGCCGTCTTGCCCCGACGTCTTTCGGCTGACGACGACACAGGGACCTGCCTGTAACGCCGTCACGGGAACAACCCGTCCGTCGTCACGGAAGATCTGTGTCATTCCGATTTTCTTTCCTAAAATGCCTGGCGCCATGTTGCTATCCCTGTCTGTTTCGATCCTTCAACCGTCAGCCACCGAACGCTTTGATCTCGACGTCAACGCCTGCCGGCAAATCGAGCCGCATCAGCGCATCGACCGTCTCCTGCGTCGGCTCGAGGATGTCGAGCAGCCTCTTGTGTGTCCGCATTTCGAACTGTTCCCGCGAACGCTTGTCCGTGTGCGGCGAACGTAGCACGGTGTACTTATTCTTCACGGTCGGCAACGGAATCGGACCTGCTACCAAAGCTCCCGTCCTCTTGGCCGTTTCAACAATCTCGCCCGTCGACTGATCGAGGATCCGATGGTCGTAGGCCTTTAGGCGGATGCGAATGCGTTCTTTGGGCATGAAAAACCTTACTCAACAACTTCCGAGACAGTGCCGGCGCCGATCGTACGCGAACCTTCGCGGATCGCGAAGCGCAGCCCCTGCTCCATTGCTACCGGCGAGATCAACTCCACTTCCATCTGGACGTTGTCTCCC